>Ga0070670_100003923_pt1 | contig 12409 bp, 10 predicted proteins | sample KBSS63metaG_FD_64665 | JGI IMG/M metagenome (GOLD analysis project Ga0070670, IMG submission 64665) | Switchgrass rhizosphere microbial communities from Kellogg Biological Station, Michigan, USA - KBS S6-3 metaG | ecosystem: Host-associated > Plants > Roots > Rhizosphere > Soil ... | reverse complement strand
TCAAGCCGTATCTCTCCAGCGTCCCCGACAGCGACCTCCGTCGCGGCTGGTTCGAGGCCGTGGATCCCCGCCGCTAGCATCCGCGTCATAGCTCCTGTTCGTCACAGCTCTTGAACTGAAAGGACAGGCGAATGATTGCGGTGATCGGGGCAACCGGGAATACCGGAAAAGTCGTCGCTGACCGGCTTCTCACGGCGGGGAAGCGCATCCGAGTGATCGGCCGCACGGCGGATCGTTTGAAGCCATTCACCGACCGCGGCGCGGAGCCGATCACTGGTGACGCCTCAGATGCCGCAGTGCTTGCAGGGGCGTTCAACGGCGCCGGCGGGGTTTATGCGATGGTGCCCCCCGACTACCGCACCCTTGACCCGCGTGCGCATTACGAACATTTCGGGGAAGCACTTGCAAAGGCGATCCGGCAATCGGGCGTTCGACGGATCGTGTTTCTCAGCAGCGTTGGCGCGGAGTTGAGCAGCGGTACCGGACCGATCGCGGGTCTGCACCAGGTCGAGGAGAGGCTGAAGACGCTGGGTGTGGATTTACGCATCCTCCGGCCCGGTTACTTCTACGATAACTTCTTCGGCAATCTTGGGTTGATCAAGCACCAGGGGATCAACGGCGGCGCCATCGCTCCCGACATACCGTTTCCAATGACCGACGCCGGCGACATCGGCGCCGCGGCCGCCGACGAGCTGGCGAACGGAAGATTCACGGGCACATCCGTTCGCGAGCTGTTGGGTCCGCGCGATTACACGATGACAGAAACGACCTCGATGATCGGACGGAAGATCGGCAAACCGGAGCTTCCGTATATCCAGTTTCCGGATGCTGACTTCATTGGTGCGCTCACCCAGGCCGGATTCTCGCGGGGCCTCGCGGCGTCATTCGCGGAAATGTCCCACGCGCTCAGCGAAGGGCGTGTGCGCTCGTTGCAAGGACGCACGGCGGAGACGACGATGGCCACTCCCTTCGAGGCGTTCGCCGATCGATTCGCAGCGGCCTTCAAGGCGCAGGGGTAGTTAACGCGAATCCGCCTTCGCTAAAGCTCCGGCGGACAAGCCGCACCGCGAGGCGATCACAGCACTTCGACGATTTCGTCACACGTCAGTCGCAGTCCGTCGACCACGGCGGCGGGCACGCCGGTTATCAAGGCGTCCCGTCCGCGGCTCGTGCACGCCGTCAGAATCGCCTTCGACACGCAAAACCAGCGTCCCTCTGCCTCGGCGCTGGCGAGGTATCGCCCTTCGCGCCGATCCAGCAGAATCTGCGTTTTCGGAAAGGCCGTCGCGCCGGTCGTGAGGGCGTGCTGAAGATTCGAGGTGATGCAGTGCTCCTGCGCTGCGACGGCGCCTGCAGGAGCTTGAACGCCGGATCGAGATTCCGGAACGACGAATAACCGACCCCGCGGAACGTCCCGGTTGCCCGCGCCGAGCGCGTCCATCGTGCGTGTGAAGACCTGGGTCGCCCAGTCGATCGAATGCGCGAAGTGTTCGAGCTCGCCGTCCTTTCTCGGTAGGTGCTGCCATCCACATGCGAGCGCCTGCTTCGCCTCGAGGTCTCCCCGGCTGTCGAACATGTCCTCGAGCGAGAGAGCCGGCAAGCTGGGAGAAGCGAGCGCGGCAATGGCCATGTTCGCGAAGATGTCAGCGCAGAAGCCGTAGGCGATGCCTAGCGGCGAGTAGCCGAACCTCATCGGATCCAGTGACGTCACGTCGTCGCGCAAGCGCGCGCTCACTCGCGCAATCAGCGCGCGGTACCTCGCCACGAGCGAGCGGTGGCGCCCGCCGAACGCCGTGTATCGCGCCAAATCGTTAACGTCACGCTCGACGAACACCTCTTCAATCGTTGTGTAGGACGTCAGAAGATCCGGGTGCACGAGCAGCAGGTCCGGATCCGCCGAGATGCCTTGAACGATCGCGTCGGCGAGATCGAGGCGACCCTCATCGGCCGATGCGGAGTCGTAAGCTTCGAGCAGCGGGACGAGATCCTGAACGAGCAACGCGACATCCATGGAATTCGAGTTGCGTGTGACGAGAAGGACGTCCGGATCGCCGCCGCCTTGCTGGGCTTCCCACGCCCGGTAGAGCAGCTGCGACCGCAGGTGACCCCCAGCGAGAACTGCGCCGGCCTTGTGGATTTCGACGCGGTCCACGTCTGCGAACGAGCCGGACACGTGCGCGGCGATCCTGAAATACGGGCGAGGATCCCGCGTCAGCGGCCCCTGCGCCGTTTGAATCAGCCACCGTGCGTCGCGGACGAACACCCCGGATGGCGCCGTGCCGTTCAAGTCATCGAGGAGGCGCTGGAGATCGTGGAGGTACGCCGGTGCGCGATCAGCGCCGTCGTCCCACAGCCGCAGACTGAGGTGCTCGAGCTGCCGAATCATACAAGCGGAATACAGAGCAGCGGCGTACGACAGCCGGCCGTTTCTGCCGGGCCACCGGTGCCTGGTCCAGTGATCGTGCGCACGCGCGACGAGTTCGACGGGATCCAGCTCGTGCGAGCGCTTTTCCAGCGGCACAGGCTCGAAGCCATCATCACTGCGCGCTGCGGCCACCCGGCCAAGCGCGCGCGACTCGCCGAAACAGGCGTCGAGAATGTCCTCGATCCGGCGCCGGTCCGGGCTGCGGGCCAAATCCTTTCCCTGGACGTTCAGCAGGCGCGCTTCGATCTGTTCGATGATGTGCGGGGCGTGGCTCAGGAAGCGGGTGAGCCGACCGGCGTGATCGGCGAACGAGTTGTGCACGTCAGAGACGGCGGAGCCGGATGTCGCGCAGCGCCCCTTTCGTCTTCCACGTCGCGACACCGAGCGGCTTCGATGGCTCGACCTCGATCCGCACGCTGATCTTGTTGTCCTTCAGATCCTGGTTGATGATCTGGCGCTCGTCGAGCCACACCTGAATCTTTTGTGGGGTGACGCGAATCCGGACGCTGTACCACTGGCCGTTCTCGAATTCGAGCGACTGCGACGTCTCGTTCTCCGACGCATCCATGAAGTTGATGCTCGAAAGCCCGACGGTGGAGCCACCCCAGCCGCCGAGAATGAGCGAACAGAAGGAATCGGCGACCGGAAACGTGATACCAGCGAAGAAGTCGCGGCCATCCACACGCATCGCCTGCATCGCGATCTCGTAGTTGGTCTTGGGCAGCTCGCCGCCAGTCCAGGTGATCCCGGTCAACGAGCGGCCGGTCTCCAGAATGAGCTGGCCGTTCTCGATCTTGACGGCTCCCTCGCCGCCGAACTTCGTCGGTTCCCAGTTGCTGAGCGTTTTTCCGTCGAAGAGCGGCTGCCAGCCCTCGGTGGTCTGCGCGCGCGCGGCAGGCCCATCAGTAGCCGCGGCGATCAGCGAAACCAGCGCAAAAAGTGTCAATCGGGCGGCTGCGGTCATGGGCTATGATGCGCCTATGGCGACCAAAAAAGAACCCACCAAAATCGAACGCCGCGACTTCCTGAAAAAAACAGGCACCGCGGCCGGCGTACTCGCGGCTGGTTTTCCGGCCATCATCTCGGGGCAGTCGGTTACGAACTCATTGAAGCTCGGCCTCGTCGGCTGCGGCGGCCGCGGCGGCGGCGCGGCCGGGCAGGCGCTCACCGCGGATCCGAACAACGTGCTGACGGCGGTCGCCGACATCGACGAGCAGATCGCCGAATCGGCGGTGACGCGGCTGAAGAACAGCCAGAAGTACGGCAGCCGCGTGAAAATCGAAGGGGCGTTCGCCGGGCTCGACGCTTACGACAAGGTGATCAGCAGCGTCGATGTCGTGATTCTCGCGACCCCGCCGGGCTTTCGGCCGCAGCACCTGACGGCGGCGATCAACGCGAACAAACATGTCTTCTGCGAGAAGCCGTGCGCGACCGATTCGCCCGGTGTGCGGCAGGTGATCGAGGCACAGAAGCTCGCGCAGCAGAAGAACCTTTCGCTCGTCGCGGGATTCTGCTGGCGCTACAACAACATGATCACCGAGGCGGTCAAGCAGGTGAAGAGCGGCGCCATCGGCCGACTGGTGTCGCACTATTCGACCTATTACACCAATCCCGTAAAGCCGATCCCACCCGAGAGCGCGCGTCCGGCGGGAATGAGCGACACCGAGTGGCAGATCCGCAACTGGTACAACTTCACGTGGACGGGCGGCGACAGTCTGGTCGAACAGGCCGTGCACAACGCCGACAAGATCATGTGGATGATGGACGACAAGCCGCCGATCAGCGCGGTCGGAGTCGGTGGCCGCGCGGTGCCGGCCAACGGCGGCAACATCTTCGATCACTTCGAGGTGAACTATCTCTTCCCGAACGGCTATCGCGTGTTCCTCGCGAACCGGCAGTCCACCGGCTGCTACAACGGCACGTTCGATTACGTCATGGGCACGGACGGCACGCTGATGCTGGGCGGCGGTCCACCGCGCATCGAGACCCCGGACGGCAAGATCAAATGGCAGTGGCAGGGCGAGGAATACGACATGTATCAGCGCGAACATGACGTCCTCTTCGCGGCGATTCGAGCCGGCAAGCCGAAGAACGACGACCTGAATCTCGCGACGAGCTCGTTGCTCGCGATAATGGGCCGCCATGCGGCCTACTCCGGGCAGCAGATCACCTGGGAGCAGGCGCTCAACTCTCAGGTCCGACTCGTTCCCGACCCCGTCGTCTGGAACGGGAAGCACGAAGTTCCGGGCCTTGCGATCCCGGGGAAGACTCAAGCGTTCTAGCTGCCAGCTACCAGCTACCAGCTACCAGCTATCAGCTACCAGCTATCAGCTATGAAAGGTTTGTTCGTTTTGATCTCCGTCGCCGCAGCGATTGCGGCGACGGAGAGGATCGGCCCTCCGCCTCCGCAAGCCCTTGCGGCGCAAGCGACTGCAATCGATCCCAAAGAGATGGCGGTGGTGGAGAAGATCCGCGCGCGGATCGAAGAGCAGTCGAAAAAAACGCCGCGTTCCGGTGCCTACACGGTCACCGTCCCGAATACAGTGGTCACCTACACCATGGCGCCGGTGCCCGCCGGCGAGTTCACCATGGGTTCCTCGGCGGCCGACGCGAAGCCTGATGAAAAGCCGGCGCACAACGTCAAGCTCGATGCGTTCTGGATGCAGGCGCACGAGGTCACCTGGGACTTGTACTTGATGTTCATGTTCGCGGACCAGGCCAAGGAGACCGAACATCCCGACGCGATGGTGGACGGCTTGAGCCGCCCGACCGCCCCGTTCCTCGAAATGAGCTTCGGCCGCGGGAACAACGGGTTTCCCGCGATCAGCATGACCCAGCACGCCGCCAACAAGTTCGCGCAGTGGCTCAGCGCGAAGACCGGCGAATACTATCGGCTGCCGACAGAGGCGGAATGGGAATATGCGTGCCGCGGCGGCGGCAAGACGCCGGTCGCACCGGCGCAACTCGACGAGTACGCGTGGTTCGCGAAGAATTCGCCCGCCCCTCCATTCACGAGCGGCACTTATCACAAGGTAGGCACGAAGAAACCGAACGCGTGGGGCCTCTACGACATGCTGGGCAACGTCATGGAGTGGACCCTGGATCAATACGCGCCGTACAGCGCGGCGCCGGCAGTGAATCCCTGGGTGCGCTCGGCGCAACCGTACCCGCACGCGGTGCGGGGCGGCTCGTGGAATGACGACGAGACGCGCGTGGCCTGCTCGGGGCGAGTCGCGTCGGATCTTTCCTGGAAAAAGCTCGATCCGCAGCTCCCGAAGAGTATCTGGTACATGACCAACGCACAGTGGCTTGGCTTCCGGCTCGTGCATCCGGCGAAGCTCCCGAGCGTCGAGGACATGTACCACGCCTGGAACAACGGCGTCGCGGTGGATCCGTACTGACAGAAGACAGGCGGGTGCCCGCCTTCGCCAAGGCTACGGCGAGGTCTCGCCGTAGCGAGGCCGACTGCAACCCGCGCGGAGGCGGAGGGCCCCGCGAGCAGTGATAAATGCTGACCAAGTGTTGAAGCCCATTGCGGCGTTTGCCATAACGCTCATAGCAGTAGCGTATCCATCGCATTCCAAACTGCAGCGCTTCGACGCCGTGGAGCCGCACATGGGCACGCTCGTGCGGATTACGGTCTACTGCACGACTCCCGACGAGGCGCGCGCGGCGTTTCGCGACGGGTTCGATCGAATCCGCGAGCTCGACGACGCCCTGTCCGACTACAAACCCGAGAGCGAGCTCAGGCAGATCACCACCCGTGCTCTCGGCCGCCCCGTACGCGTCAGTGAGGACCTCTTCCGCGTGCTCCAGGCCTCACAACGATTGGCGGAAGAAACCGGCGGCGCGTTCGATGTCACAGAGGGACCGGTCGTCCGCTTGTGGCGAGAGGCGAGGAAGACAGGCCATGCGCCGAACGACGAAGCGCTGGCCGACGCTGGAGCGCGCAGCGGCTTCGAGAAGCTCCACCTCGATGCCGGCGCGCGGACCGTCATGGTCGACGACGCTGGAATGGCGCTCGACGTCGGCGCCATCGGCAAGGGTTACGCGGCGAGCGAAGCGCTCGGGTCGATCGGGAAGCGGGGCATTCGAAGTGCACTCGTCGCGGTGAGCGGCGACCTCGCGTTCAGCAACGCTCCGCCCGGACAATCGGGTTGGCGGATCCAGATCCACTCGGAAGACGAGGCCGCCCTGGGCGTGCCGTCGAAGGTGGAATTGACGAACCGGGCGGTATCCACGTCCGGAAGCAGTGAACAGCACCTCGACGTCGACGGCCGGCGCTACTCTCACGTCATCGACCCGGTGTCGCGGATGGGCCTGGTCAGCGATATTACCGTGACCGTCGTCGCCCCGCATGGCCTCGAAGCCGACGGATTGGATACCGCGGCGAGCGTGCTCGGGGCCGAGCGGGGTCTCGCATTAATCGAGTCGCATCGCGATGCCAGCGGCCTGATCGTGGAGAGAACGCACAGCGCGACGACCGCGCTGGCGTCGACGCGTTTTCGCAAACTTCTGGAGTTCAAACACTGAGGGCGTGCATGATGGTCGCGCCACGTCGCGTTCAGCATTCGAAGGAGCTGTGCATGATTCGCCGCGTACTGCGGTTCTCGATTCTCGGCCTCGTCTTAGCGGGCTCTCCCTTCCTCCACGCGCAGCAGCCCGGTGCGCCTCCACCTTCGCCGGCCCCCGAGACCCCGGCGCCGCCTTCGCCCGGGCCACGCGGCGGCGGCCGCGGCACGCCGGTGAAGTCTCCGGAGATCGCGGCCGATGGACGCGTGACATTCCGGCTTCGGGCGGCTAATGCGAAGGAGGTCGCCGTCGCGATCGGCAGCACCCGCCTGCCGATGCAGAAGAACGATCAGGGGATCTGGACCGCGACGAGCGACGCGTTGACCCCGGACTACTACGCGTACTCGTTCGTCGTCGACGGGACCACGGTGAACGACCCGGCGAACCGCCAGCTGCAGACGTCATTCGGGAGCGCCCAGTCGATGTTCGTCATCGCGGGAACCCAGCCCTGGCTGCCGATGGCCGGCGTGGCGCACGGCGCCATCGCGCGACACAGGTTTCATTCGGCGGTCGCGAACGACGATCGCGATTTCTTCGTGTACACGCCGCCCGGCTACGACGCGCGCCGATCCCGCCCCTATCCGGTCATTTTCCTGCTTCACGGACTGGGCGACGACGCAGAGCGTTGGATGAATTTCGGCGGCGCGCCCCTGATCATGGACAACCTGATCGCGCAGGGGAAGGCCGTGCCGGCGGTGGTGGTGACGCCGCTCGGATACGGCGTGAACAACGGGCCGGCGGGCGCCATGACGCCCGAGAACATTACCGGCTACACGAAGATCCTGCTGACGGAGGTGATGCCGGCGGTCGATCGCGGCTACAACGTCAGCCGCAGCCGCGAGGAGCGGGCGATTGCCGGCCTGTCGATGGGAGGCGCCGAAACACTGTTCACCGCGCTCAACAATCTCGACAAGTTCGCGTGGATTGCATCGTTCAGCGGGGCGTTCGTGATGTGGCCCGGGGCGACAAGTCCTGCCGACGGCGCGGCCGGCCGCGGCGCCATCCGTGCGGTGGACACGGCCGTCTTCGACAAGACGTTCCCCTCGTTCGGCTCGAAGTCGAATTCGCAGATTCGAATGCTGTGGATTACCGTCGGGACCGCAGACTCGCTGCTCGGAGTCAACCGGCAGTTCAAGGACTGGCTGAAGCAGAAGAACGTGCAGTTCACCGAGGAAGAAGCGCCGGAGGTGGGACACGTGTGGCCGTTCTGGCGGAAGAACTTCGCAGAGTTTGCCCAGAAGGTGTTTCAGACGCCGCCGCACTGAGCGCGGCGGCCGGGCTATGCAGACTTGGCGCGGCGGTGAAACGGCACGACGTTGTCGTCGGCCGGCACGACATACGAATGCTGCGCACAGACGTCTTCGAGCTGCTTCGTCTGCTTGTAGAAGCTGCCCATCGAGTATCCGCACAGGAGCGCGAAGTTGTATTTCAGGGCAAGCTTGTTCCAGAGGATCTCGAGCGCGATGGCTGCGTCGGACTGACCGTCCTTCCACAGCAGGTCGACCATCTCCCCGTACGCGCGCGCCGGCCCGCCTCGGCCGTTGAGCAGCTGGTCGATGACGCGGCTCAGATTCAGCTCGAACAGTTGCGCGTTCGGCCTGCCGTCGACCATGAAGAGATCGAGGGTCGCATCGGCATCCAGGATGACGAGGTCTCCTTCCTTCACCGCCTTCTCGCAGTCAATCAGTCGTCCGCACAAATGGTCGAGAATCAGTGCGCGGTGGGCGTCCGTCGCGATGACGATCGCGGGCTGCTGCGCGATGAGTCCTTCCGCCAGAAAGCCGGCGACCGTCACGCAGAGGCTCTCATCGCTGCCGTAGAACTGCACCGCATGATGGAGCGCGGAGTGGGATTTCCGGAGTGTCGTGTCGTTCATGTTTTATAGACGCTGCCACCAACAGGATGCGGATTGCCCTCTCCCACGGCTGAGGTTACGATTGGGGAAGCTCATCAGTCCTGCTGCTTGGATGCTTCGAGCGATTCCGCGAGTTCGGCTGCGGTGCGCGACATATCGCGCAGGATTCGCCGCTGTTCTTCGGAGACGTCAAGCGCTTTCTGGAGATCCTAGCAGAGTTGCTGCAGGCGGGCAATCTGCTCCTCATGCGTCAAGAGCGGCGTCTGGCTGAACTTGTTCTCCATGGTCACCGTGGTTTTGGCGATCTACCGGGCACCCGCGTGTGTGGCATTCATCGCCGACGTCGTTTGTACGCACATCCGGTGCCGGAATGGCTCGGGGTGGGCGGCATGCCTCGTGAAGCACGGGGGGGTGCGACAATGAGCAGGCACGTGGACCCCGCCGGCGAACACGCCGCGCGCCGCCGAATAGGACAGCAGCTGACCGAAATGGAGACACATGCGGCGAGCCTGCGCGTTGCCGCTGCGGCCGACGAGCTCGGCATAATCGACGCGAGTTTGTCCCTTTACCAGGTCTGCGCGACGCAGGGACCGCGCAGAGGCCGTAGAGTTCATCGATGACGCAGGCGGATCCGCACGCCGGGCAGCCGGTCCTTCGAATCGGTCCGCCCCTCGCGCAGGCGCGGCTCGCCGTGATCGCCATCCACGGACGTGGCGCCTCCGCGGAGGACATCCTCGGCCTCGCCGGCGAAGTCGCCGCTGGAGACGTCGCGTTCTTCGCCCCGCAAGCGGCCGGAGCGAGTTGGTATCCCTACTCGTTTCTTTCGCCCATCGCCCGCAACGAACCGTTCCTCTCGTCGGCGCTGCACCTCATTGCCACGCTCCTCGACGACATCGCCGCCAGCGGTGTTCCCGCCGAGCGCGTTGGCCTCATGGGGTTTTCGCAGGGCGCGTGTCTATCGCTCGAATTCGCCGCGCGCCACGCGCGCCGCTATCGCGCGGTCGTCGGGCTCAGCGGTGGCCTGATCGGCCCGCCGGGAAGTCCCAGGGACTACGTCGGGACGATGGAAGGCACACCGGTGTTCCTGGGGTGCAGCGACATCGATCCGCATATCCCCCTGGAGAGGGTGCACGAGTCGGCGGAAGTGTTCCAGCGCATGGGGGCGGGCGTCGACGAACGGATCTATCCCCGGATGGGACACACGATCAACGGCGATGAGCTGCAGGCGGTTCAGGCATTGTTCTTGAAGCCCTGAAGCCCTGAACCGATTTAATCGGTCGCTCTCTCCGGGGGCGGCGCGCTGGTGTGGAAGTCCTCATAGAACCGCGCGACGTAGGAGTCGATCAGCTGCTGCGTCCGTTGCGGGTTTGGCGACGCGATGATCAGGCCAGCGTGATGTGACTTTCGGATCCGCTTGACGATCTCGGGATCGGTGTAGCCGCTCGTATCCGGCTGTTCCTGTCGCGCCAGCGACAGGATGATTCCGGCCGAGCGCTCGCGCGGCAGCGGTGGCGTGTAGTCGCCGTGTTCGCCGGCGATCTCGATCCTCGCCCACTCGCGCCACAGGTTCACTCCCGTCGCCGCCTCGACGACGTCGACAATGAACGCCCCGCCGACGCGCGCCGACGTTTCGAGGAAGTGGAGTTCGCCATTCGCGGCGCGGATGAACTCGGTATGCGAGACCCCGCGTCGCAGTCCGAATTCGTCGAGCACGGTCGCGTTCATCTGCTGGAGCGCGACGGCGTCGGCATCGTCGCTGGGCAGCGTTCGCGTCACGAAGATGCCTCCCTCGTGCGCGACCGCCATCGGCGGCATGCCGTACCGGCTCGCGGCCGCGAATACGATCCGCCGATTGAACATCAGCGAGTCCACGTGAAACACGTCACCGGCGACGAACTGTTCCAGGACGTATTCGGGCCGCGCATCCCCGAGCGCCTGAATGATGTCCCACAGTTCGTCGTGGGACCCGATTTTCTTGATTCCGATCGCCGCGGCCTGCGAGCGCGGCTTGATGACCCACGGGGGAGGGACGCGCGCGGCCCACGCGTTGATGGCCGCGTCGTTCAGCACGTGGATGAAATCCGGGCAGCGAATCCCGGCGGCCCGGGCGCGCGAGCGCATCGCGAGCTTGTCACGGAACGCGCGCGCGGTGGTTTCGCCCATGCCGGCGACGTGCAGATACTCGCGCAGCATGGCGGCGGTTTCGACGTCGAAGTCATCGAGCGCGACGATCCGATCCAGGCGCTCGCGCCGGGCAAGAAACGCCGCGCCCTTCCGAACGTGCTCCTCCGGCATGTCGCGGCGCACGTAGAAGAACTCGGTCACCGCATCGCGGGGCCAGTCCGACTCCTTCAGTTTCTCGTCGGTGACGAGCAGTACCCGGCAGCCCTGCCGGTTGCATTCGCTGAGGAACTCGTCACCCTTGCGATAGGTGGCGATGCACAGGAGCGTTACTGGATTGCCGGCCATCCTTCGACGCTCCTCGCCGCCCGCACGCCGCGCACGATGGCCTCGGCCACGAGGTCGGCGGCGAGCGCGCCAATCGCGGTGAGCTGGACGTCCGGCCGGCTCAGCTGTCCCGTCGATATCGCGAACAGCGAATCGCCGTCGCCGGTCGTGTGATACGGCCGGATCGCGCGCGCCGCGCCGCAGTTCGCCATGTTCGCGATTTTGGTCAGCGCGGTCTTCTGCAGCGTCACGTTCGTCGCGACCACGGCAAGCGTCGTGCTGCGCAGCGCCGGGTCCTCGAGAAGTCCGCCGCGATTACCACTGACGATGCCGCGCATGACCTCCACACTGTCGGCGAAGGTTCCATCGGGCCGCCGCGCGCCCGCGACGATGCGGCCGGATCGCCAGTCGAGCACATCCCCCGCGGCATTGACCACCGCGAGTGCGCCGATCACGACGTCCCCGAGCTTCATGCTCGCCGTACCGAGCCCGCCTTTCATGCCCCCGAGTCCCCGCCCGCGATGCATCTTGCCAACCGTGGCGCCGGCGCCGACGCCGACGTTGCCTTCGGCAACGGGCCCTTTGTTCGCGGCGAGGCAGGCCTTGTAGGCGGCCTCGGGATCGGGGCGGATCTTCGGATCGCCAACCGCAAGGTCGTCGATGACCGCGCCGACGACGATGGGGATGCGGAGGCCGGGCGTGCCCCAGTCGAAGCCGAGATTGCGCTCTTCGAAGTAGCGGATCACTCCCGCACTGGACGGCAGCGAGAGAACGCCGCCTCCGGTGAGAAACAGCGCGTGAATGCGCTCGACGGGGCTGACCGGCTGGAGCATCACTCCCTGCGACTCGCCCGGCGCCGAGCTCGCGTAATCGACGCCCGCGGCGGCGGCGCTGTCGAAGAGGATCGCGCTGCATCCGGTCGGCCGCCGCGTGTCCGTGTAGTGGCCGACGCTGATTCCGGGCACATCCGTCAGTGACCCGGCCGACTCGCGTTGGGCACTCGCGGCCACAGTCAAGCCCCGCGCCGCCGGCGCGACGGACAAGGTTCTGACGAAATCTCGGCGTGTCAGGGTCATAAACAGCAAGAGCATACTCGTTTCGTTGGGAAC
>Ga0070670_100003920_pt1 | contig 12415 bp, 10 predicted proteins | sample KBSS63metaG_FD_64665 | JGI IMG/M metagenome (GOLD analysis project Ga0070670, IMG submission 64665) | Switchgrass rhizosphere microbial communities from Kellogg Biological Station, Michigan, USA - KBS S6-3 metaG | ecosystem: Host-associated > Plants > Roots > Rhizosphere > Soil ... | reverse complement strand
GCGCGACGGTCTGGTCCGAGTGGAGCTGGACGTCACCGATCTGCCCCGCGCGATCCCGATGAGCCACGCGCTGCCGGGGACGGTCGAGATCGAGGTGGAGCGCATCGGGCCCGCCTGGCTGGTCCTGAGAATGCTGGGTGGAACCCTGACTCGGCCGGTTGAGGCGTCGACGCCGGCGGACGTCGAGCGCTGACGTGGCGGCGAAGGGCCGCAGCGCGCCGAAGCGGCTGGCGCCGGAGGTGGTGCAAACCTCCGCGATGGACTGCGGCCCGGCCGCGCTGAAGTGTCTGCTCGACGGCTTCGGCCTCCCTGCCAGTTACGGTCGGCTGCGCGAAGCATGTCAGACCGACGTCGACGGCACGTCGATCGACACGCTCGAAGATCTCGCCAACGACGTCGGCCTCATCGCGGAGCAGGTCCTGCTCCCGCTCGACCACGTTCTCTCGTCGGCCGACGTGCTGCCCGGCATCGTCGTGGTCCGTCAACCGGGCGGACTTCTCCATTTCGTCGTTGCGTGGCGGCGCCACGGACCGTTCATCCAGGTGATGGATCCGGCGACGGGGCGCCGCTGGCCACGCGTGCAGACGTTCGCCGACGAGTTGTACTCGCACACGATGCCGATTCCGGCCGACGCGTGGCGAACGTGGGCCGGATCGGAGATGTTTCACGAGGGGTTGCGCGCACGGGCGCGCGAATCCCGCATCGGCGCGGACACACTCGACGGGATCATCCGCGAGGCCTCCGCGGCAGCGAACTGGCACCCGCTCGCGGCGCTGGACGCGACACTCAGAATGGTGAGCGCGATCCGGAAATCGGGGGGGTTCGGCCGTGGCGACGGCGACCGCGCGCTGAAGAAAATCTGGACCCTGGCGTGCGACTCGACCCAGTCCACCGATATCGTTCCGGCTGATTACTGGACCGTGCGGCCGGGCCAGACGATCGATGGCACCGAGCACGTGCTCGTGCGCGGCGCAGTTCTCGTGCGCGTGCGGGGCGTCCGAGACGCCGCCGAACGCGAGCGCCGCGAAGCTACGCTTCCCCGCGACGTCGCCGCCGCCATGCGCGAGGCTTCGCCGCAACCGGGGCGGCACCTGCTCTCGCTGCTGTCCGCGGACGGCGCGCTCGCGCCCGCGGCGCTCGCCGTCGCGCTCGTGCTCGCGGCGGGCGGCGTGGTGACCGAGGCGCTGCTCTTCCGAAGCCTGATCGATCTCGGCGCGCACCTCACGCTGTCGGGGCAACGGCTCGCGACCATGGCCGCGATCGTCTGTCTGTCGGCGATTCTGCTCGCGCTCGAAGTGCCGATCGCGGGGTTGGCGCTCGGTCTCGGCCGGCGGCTCGAAACGCGGCTCAGGATCGCGTTTCTGCACAAGATTCCACGGCTCGCCGACAGATATTTTCAGAGCCGTCCTTCTTCCGACATGGCGGAGCGCGCCCATTCCGCGCATCAGATCCGCGAACTGCCACATCTGGCGACGCAGCTGGTGCGCTCGGGATTCGAGTTGGTCCTCACGGCCGCCGGCATTGCGCTGCTGTTTCCTGACAGCGCCCCCTTTGCGTCTGCGGCCGCGTTCGCGGCGCTGGTTATCCCTGCTCTGGCGCAACCATCGCTTCGCGAGCGAGACCTGAGGCAGCGCACCCACACCGGCGCGCTGACGCGCTTCTTCCTCGATGCGTTTCTCGGCGTGGTCCCCGTACGCGCGCACGCCGGCGAAGGCGCCCTCGCGCGCGAACAGGAAAGTCTGCTCGTCGAGTGGTCGCATGCAGCGCGCGCGCTGCTGCGCGCAGCGGTCACGACGAGTGCGGCGCAGCTGGTCGCCGGCTTCGGCATCGCGGCGTGGCTGCTGTTCTCCCGCGTCGGACGTGGCGACGAAGGGGGAGGGGCGCTGCTGCTTGCGTACTGGGCGCTGAACATGCCGATCATCGGTCAGCGCATCGCGCAGATCGCCTGGCAGTATCCGACCCAGCGAAATCTGACGCTGCGGCTGCTCGAGCCGCTGGGTGCGTTGGAGGAAGAAGAGCGTGCGGCCGGCGGGCCGTCGCCGCACCGCACACCGGCGCCGGCAGGGAGCGTTGGCATCGGCGTCGGTATCGTTCTGGACCACGTGACCGTTCGAGCGGGAGGGCAGACGATTCTCGACGACGCCTCGCTGTCGATCGCGCCGGGGGCGCACGTCGCGGTCGTGGGAGCATCGGGCGCCGGAAAGTCGACGCTGGTGGGGCTGCTGCTCGGATGGCATCGGCCGGCGTCAGGAGCGGTCGTGGTCGACGACGAACTACTGGATCGAACACGACTGGACAGCCTGCGGCGTGAGACTGCGTGGATCGATCCCGCCGTGCAGTTGTGGAACCGCTCGCTCGTCGAGAATCTCGAATACGGCCGGAGTGGGACGTGCGGGCTGCCGGTCGGCGCGCGTGTCGCGGACGCGGATCTGCGCCGGGTCGTCGAACAACTTCCCGACGGGCTCCAGACGGTGCTGGGTGAAGGCGGAGCGCTGCTGTCCGGTGGGGAAGGGCAACGCGTGCGTTTCGGCCGCGCGCTCGGTCGTGCATCCGCACGGCTCGCGATCCTCGACGAACCCTATCGCGGACTGGAGCGTGACAAGCGCGCGACGCTGCTGCGCCGCGCGCGGGATCGGTGGCGCGACGCCACGCTGATTTGCGTGACCCACGATATCGGTGAGACCGCGAGCTTCGACCGTGTGATCGTGGTGGCGCACGGGCGCGTCGTCGAAGACGGCATGCCGTCCGAACTCGCCAGCCGTCCCGATTCCCGCTACCGGGCCCTGCTCGAGGCGGAAGCGGGTCTGCGAGAGCGGTTGTGGGCGGATCCCGCGTGGCGGACGATCCGGCTCGCCGACGGACATCTCGGATGATCCCCTTCGAATCTCTGGTCTGGCCCGCTTCGCGTGCAGCCGAGGGACTCGAGCTGCTCGCACGCGCGTCCGGACTGCCGACCAAGGCCAAGGCTGCTCCGGCGCATGAAGGGCTCGGCGGCGATGGGGAACGCCTGGAACGGGCGGCCTCCGCGCTCGGGCTCCGAGTCGACGAAGTCGACGCCGCGTTCGGAGAAGTCGAAGCGTTCCTGCGCGGCGCCGCGCCGGCGATCGTGCGGATCGACAACCATGCGTTCGTCATGCTGGCAGGCCGGCGCGGCCGCAATCTGACGCTCGTCGGTCCGGATCATCGAACTCACACCGTCCGTCTCGAGGCCGTCCGCCGTGCGCTCGTCGAGCCGGCGGCATCGCCGCTCCTGGCGGAGTGCGAACGGCTCGTCGCCGAAACCGATATCGCCCGTTCGAGACGCGCGCGGGTGGTGCGGGCACTCGTCGACGAGCGGCTGCGCTCGCGGCGGCTCCCGGCGGGGTGGCTGCTTCGTGTCCCGCCGAGCGCCAGCTTCGGTGTGCAACTCGTCGCCGGCGGAGTCCGGCGCGGGTTGCTGTTCCTCGCGACGGCACATGCCGCGCACTACGTGTTCTGGATTGTGGCCTGGTGGCTGCTGGGTCGAGTGGCGCTCCAAGGACATGTGGATGCGGCCTGGCTCGGCGCCTGGACGCTTGCGCTCTTCACGCTGATCCCTCTCCAACTCGCCGCGCTGTGGATCCAGGGCACGCTCGCGATTGACGTCGGATCGCTTCTCAAGCAGCGGCTCCTGACGGGCGCCCTGCACCTGCAAGCGGAAGAGATCCGCCGGGAGGGAGCCGGCCAGCTGCTCGGCCGGGTCATCGAGTCGGAGGCTGTCGGGTCGCTCGCCATCGGCGGCGGCTTCATGGCGCTGCTGGCGATTCTGGAGTTGATCCTGGCGGCCGGAGTCCTTGCGCTCGTCGCTCCAAGTCTGTCGGTGCTGCTCGTGTTGTGGGTCGTGTTGACCGGCGCACTTGCGTCGGTTTACCTCGAACGCCGTTCGCGCTGGGTGGGGCTGCGTGTTGGACTGACCCACGATCTCATCGAACGCATGGTCGGCCACCGCACGCGGATCGCGCAGCAGCCGCGCGAGCAATGGCACGATGGAGAAGACGAGGCGCTCGAGCGCTACGTGCACGGCTCGACGCGGATGGACCGGGCCGCTGTCGGCCTCCTCGCGCTCGTGCCGCGCGGCTGGATCATCGTCAGCCTCGTGGGTCTCGCTCCGCTCTTCGTCCACGGCGGATCGCCGGCGGTGCTGGCGGTCAGCCTCGGGGGAATCCTCCTGGCGGTGCGCGCATTTGAACGGCTGACCGGTGGGTTATGGAGTCTTGCGGGAGCGCTGATCGCCTGGCGGCAGGCATCGCTGGTATTCCGTGCGGCAACGCGGGAAACGGTCGAGGCTTCCAGCGGCGTCCATCGACCACCCGGGCGGGACCCCGCCGTGCTCGAAGCCACCGATCTCCGCTTTACGCACACGGGCCGGACCCCGGTGCTCCGGGGCTGCAGCCTGACGATCGAACCTGGCGAACGGGTGATCCTCCAGGGACCGTCGGGCGGAGGAAAATCAACGCTTGCCTCACTGCTCGCCGGGCTGCGCACCCCGCAATCGGGCCTTCTGCTCCTCGATGGCCTCGATCTCCACACGGTGGGCTTTGGCGCCTGGCGGCGGCGCGTGACCCTCGTTCCCCAGTTCCACGAGAACCATCTCGTTCTCGGCAGCGTGGCGTTCAACGTTCTGATGGGCGTCGGGTGGCCGCCGACCCACGATGATTTCGCCCGGGCGGATGCCGTGTTGCGCGAGCTTGGCCTGGGCCCGACGCTCGATCGGATGCCGTCGGGTCTGCTCCAGACTGTCGGTGAAACGGGTTGGCAGCTTTCCCACGGAGAGCGGAGCAGGCTTTTCCTCGCGCGCGCGTTGCTGCAGAACCCGGACGTCCTGCTGCTCGACGAGAGCTTTGCCCAGCTCGATCCAGAGAACATGCATCTCGCCCTCAGCGCCGTCGCTGCCCGGTCGTCGTCGGTCCTGCTCATCGCGCATCCATAGTTGACCGTCTTGCTCGCGGCACAGGCGTTGCTCCAGGTGGGCGTGGACAGAGATGACGATCAAAACACAGATCAAGGCGGGCGGAGTGGATTCGCAGCACAGCGAGACGCTGCAGGTTCGCTGGGCGATCAGAGCAGGCAGGCTCTCGGTTGACCACGGCGAGTATCTGCACGTGCGCGCCGGCCGTCGGGAGAGCGGCCGGTCACGCCAGTAGTCCTCTTGGTCTGATCCGATCGTTTCTCCTCCCAATCCGCCGCCGGCCAACCCGGCGGCGGATTTTTTTGAATCGTCGGCGCCGCTGCACTCCGACTCTCTCGTTTCCACTCCCCGCTCGTCCCGCCGTAGCGCTGAAGGCGCGGAGGCAGACGCTAACCAAACGGATAGAGGCCTCGCCGATCGGATAGCAGAACAGGCGTACTCGACAAGGACCGCGCGCCCGCGCCGGCCATGAATCTCCCTTCTTTTTAGTCATTTGCATCGACTGCCGACAGCTACACGACGGAAGTTGCGAGCGGCACCGCCGTTGCTCTAGTGGATGCAGGAACATGGTGAGGAGAACAGACATGACGATCAGAACGCAGGTGAAGGCGGGCGGAGTTGAGGCGCAGCACAACGAAGCGCTGCAGGTTCGTTCGGCGGTGAAGGCCGGCGCCGGGTACCTCAATCATAACGAGGCGCTGCAGGTTCGGTCCGCCCTCAAGGCAGGCGGCAAGAGCCTCAATCACAATGAGGCGCTGCGGACTGGCTCGCCGGCCATTGCGATGCTCCGGCAGCCGCGGACGACGAGCCGCAAGGAAGACCGCCTGGAACTGCTGGTAATTCGCGCGGGGCTGCGCGCCGGCCGCCGCGAGAGGGCCCGGTCACGCCGGTAGCCTCCTGGTTTTAATCGGATCGTTCATCCATCACCAATCCGCCGCCGGCCCCCTCCGGCGGCGGATTTTTTTTGAATCGTCGGGGACCCTGCACCCCGACCCGCTCACTTCGCTCCCTCGGCTCCCACTCCCTTTGCCGCGCTAACCAAACGGATAGAGGCCTCGCCGATCGGATAGCAACAGACGTACGCCGCTAACGCCGACACGCCGTCCAGGCCAACGAATCGTCCTTTCGTTTGAATCACTTGCAGCACTTCACCGAGATTGGCTGGAGGGCAGAGTGATCGGCACCCGCATTGCTCCATAGGGGTGCAGGAATCACGACGGGGAGAACAGACATGACGATCAGAACGCAGGTGAAGGCGGGCACGGGCACCGGCGACGATGGCGGCAGCGGCGGAGGGAGACTAGCCAGCAACCACAGCGAGGCGCTGAAGGTTCGCTCAACACTGAAGGCCGGAAAGATCATCCTCAACCACAACGGGACGCTGCAAGTGAGGTCGACCCTCAAGGCTGGAGGCAAGAACCTCAATCACAATGAGTCCCTGCGCGGCGGCTCGACGCCGGCGATTGCGATGTTGCGTCAGCCCCGAACGACGAGCCGCAAGGAAGACCGCCTCGAGTTGCTCGTGATTCGCGCGGGTCTGCGCGCCGGCCGTCGCGAGAGGGGCCGTTCGCGAAGATAGATAGTCTGCCTGACCTGTTTCGGTTTACCAATCCGCCGCCGGGCAATCCGGCGGCACATTCATGTACGGTCGATACGCCCCTAGCCTATAGATAGACACCTCGCCGATCGGATAGTCGCCGGGCGCCGGCCGGCAGCGATATGACGCCGACCTCGGTCGCGCTAGTCGATTAATTTTCAATCAGTTCCAGCGATCGACCAGGACCCGCCGCGGCCGCGAAAGCAACCGGCACTGGCGTTGCTCTACGCGTGCGCAGGAAATACGGAGGCCAACGGACATGACGATCAGAACACACGTGAAGGCGGGCGGCGAGCAGATTGACCGACTCGCGGCGAATCACAGCGAAGCGCTGCAAGTGCGCTCCGCCATCAAGGCTGGTGGATGGTCGAACAACCACAACGAGCTGCTTAAGGTCCGGTCGGCGCTGAAAGCTGGCGGACTCACCCCAAACCACAACGAGGCGCTGCAGGTGCGGTCGGCGGTGAAGGCTGGTGGAGTGAACCTTAATCATTGCGAAGCGCTGCAAGTGCGCTCCGCCATCAAGGCTGGCGGCCGGTACCTCAATCACAACGAGGCCTTGCGCGTTGGTTCGACGCCGCCGATCGCCATGCTCCGGCAGCCCCGGACGACGAGCCGTAAGGGAGACCGCCTCGAGCTGCTGGTGATTCGCGCGGGATTGCGCGCGGGGCGTCGCGAGAGCGGCAGGTCACGCCGCTAGCGTTGATGTTTTTGATCGTCTGTCGATAATCCGCCGCCGGTGAGTCCGGCGGCGGATCTCCGTCGCACCGGCCTAACCAAACGGAGATAAGTCTCGCCGATCGGATAGCCGCGCACGTGTGCTTCGCAGAACCGCGGGGCCGGCCCTACTCAGAAATCTCCTTTCTTTTCAATCGTTTGCTTCACCGGCCGACGCTCACTCGACGGCGGCGGTGCGTGGTACTGCCGTTGCTCTATCGATGCGCAGGAAAACACAGAGGAAAAGAGAACAATGACGATCAGCACCGATATCAGGGCAGGCGGACTCGAGTCAAATCATAACCAGGCACTTCAGGTTCGCTCGGCCGTCAAGGCCGGCGGGCTTCAGTCAAATCATAATCAGCCACTTCAGGTCCGCTCGGCGCTGAAAGCGGGCGGGTTAACCGAGAACCACAACGAAGGGCTGCGGGTTCGCTCGATGGTGCAAGCCGGCGGGTGGACGAACAACCACAATGAACCGCTGCAGGTTCGTTCGACGTTGAAGGCCGGCGGGCTCGAAGCAAATCATAACGACACCCTGAGGGTTCGTTCCGCCGTCAAGGCCGGCGGCATTTGGGAGAATCACAACGAGGCGCTGCGCGTTCGCTCAATGGTGAAGGCCGGTGGATTGACGGGGAACCACAACGAAGCGCTGCAGGTGCGATCCGCCATCAAGGCCGGCGGGCTCAATCAAAACCATAACGAGACGCTGCAGGTTCGCTCGACGTTGAAAGCCGGCGGCTGGACCTCCAATCACAACGAAACCTTGGCGCCCGCGCGGCGCGGCCGCAATCGCAGCTAGCTCAATCGCCTCACCCTCTTGGCCACTGCCGCGGTCGGGACGAGTTCCCGGCAGCGGATTACAATGCCTGGCACCGCGATGGGCCCCTCCGCACACGAGACCGCCGACATCCAGGCATTCGCGGGCTTGCCGGCGCCCGGTGCCCCGGATGAGCTGCTTGAGAGCTCCAACCTGTTGATGCGCTGGCGCATTGCGGTGCGCCAGGCGCTGGCCACGCACCATCTCGTCGATGTGGCCGCCGGCCTCTCGCGGCGATTCGATTCACAGCTCTCGTCACTCGAGACCGTCGGTGTGCCGATCGACTTGCTCGCCTGCTTTCCGAAATGGCGGTATGGCGCCAGGTTGCCGTTCGTACCGGGTTCGAGCGGTCTTCGCGTCGCTCCATCCGGGGCCGCGGTCCCGCTCGGAACGCTGCGGCTGCAGCTGTCGCCGGCGCGTGGAACCGTCCCGTATGCGCTGCTCTTGCTGCGCGCGCTGCTCCGCCGCCTCGATCCATCCGTTCACTTCGTTGTCGTCGTCGAGCCCGGCGCCGACATCGAGGCGCTGTCGCGCCTCGCGGTCCGATTTCATCCGACGGCGGAGGCGCGCGTGCGGTTCGTGCCGATGCGTTGCATCACGGTGTTCGCGCAGGACAACGCCCGCGCGATGCGCGACGAACACGGCAACCCGGTCCTGTTCGTGCCGCGGGAGTTCAGAGCCGGTGAGGCGCGCGCGGATGACGAGCTCGATCCCGCCGCTGCGGAGCGCGCCTTCGGCATCCCGGTGCGCCGCTCGCGGCTGTACTGGGAAGGGGGCAACGTCGTTCACGACGAAGAGCGCTGTTTCGTCGGCATCGACACCGTCGCGGAGAATTCGGCGAGGCTGGGGCTCTCGCACGGCGAAGTCGTCGACTTGCTCAGTGCCGAATTCGGCGTTCAGGTCTCCCCCCTGGGGCGCGCGAAGACCGCACGGTTCGATCCGGCCGACGAAGCGCACTGCGTCTCCGGCCAGTCGTCGTTCCATGTGGATCTCGACGTGGCGCTGCTCGGACGGGTCGGCCGCGCGCGCCGGCCGCGTGCGCTCGTCGCCGATTCCGCCCGGGGATTGCGTTTCGTCGATGACGTGCTGGCGATGCGACGCCTCACCGAGGGACACTTTCTCCAGGCCCGGGAAATTCGGCGCTATCTGCGCGCGGAGTATGACGCGTCTGCGGAGACCCGCCACCCGCTGCTGCTCGAGTACGCGGCTTCTCTCGCCGACGCGGGCTACGCCGTCGTCGGCGTCCCTGACCTGCGCATCGATCCAAAGATGGACGTCTATCAGCGCGTCAACCTCGATTTCGGCTACTGCAACGTGCTGCCCGGCCTGCATCGCACGCGGCCGGCGGTGCATCACTTCGTTTCCGGAGTGCGGACGCTCGACAGAGAGGCGGCGAAGCGGATCCGCTTGTCGGGTGTCGAACCGGTCGCGGTATCGACCGCTGAAGTCGCGTCGGCGTTGATGCGATTGCAGGGGGGCCTGCACTGCTGCTGCGGGTCGCTCTCGACCGATGGCTGACAACGGCGACGACATCGATCGCGCGGTCGCTCTCCACAGTGAGGCCGTTGCGGCTCTGGAGGACGGCCGCGTCGAGGCGGCGCGATCGCTCGCTCAACAGGCGCTCGACCTGTTCGAACGCGAATCTGGTCCGAACCATCCCGACGTGGCCAACGTTCTGAACTGCCTGGCGACCATCCACACGCAGGAGGCGGATTACCGCCAGGCGGAATCCTGCGCCAGGCGCGCGGTCGCCGTGATGCGGGATGTGCGGACCCAGGCCGGCGGCGCCGACATCGATCGGCTCTACGTGCAATCGCTGACCGGGCTCGGGAACGCCCTGCGCACGCTGGGACAGTATGCGGAGGCCGCGCCGCTTCTCGCGGACGCCGCCGCGATCGCGGAAACCGCGCTGGGGGACACGGACGAGGATCTCGTCGCGGCGCTGAATGCGAGCGGCATGCTCTGCAAGTACGACGGACGTTTCGACGAAGGCGCGGCGTTCTACGCCCGCGCGATCCGAATCGCGGAAGACGTCAACGGCCCCGATCACGTTTCGCTGGCATCGCTGTGGCACAACGTCGGTGGCCTCGAGCATGCGCGCGGCGAATACGCCAAAGGGGAGCCGGCGGCCCGCCGGTCGGTCGAGTTGAGAGAACGCGCGCTCGGCCCGGACCATCCGACCGTTGCCGCGGATGTCGCTGCGCTGGCTGCGCTCATCGACGGACAGGGACGGCACGACGAGGCGGGAGAGATGTATCGGAGAGTTCTCGACATCTTCGAACGCACGTACGGACCGGACCACTACGAGGTGGCAATCACGTTGAACAACCTCGCGGGCGTTCACCATGCGCAGGGGGATGCCGACGAGGCGGAGAAGCTGTACCGGCGCGCGCTTGCGTTGAAGGAAGCGCTGCTCGGTCCGGATCACCCCGACGTCGCCATGACCCTCAATAATCTGGCGCTCCTCCTCGCCGACGCCGGACGCGCCGACGCGGCGGAACCTCTCTACGAGCGGGCGCTGCGCACCTTCGCCGCCACGCTCGATCCGGGGCATCCGAAGATTCGAGCGTGCGTGGGGAACTACGCGGCGATGTTGCGCGAGCGCGGCCGCGGGGCTGCGGCCCGGACCCTGGAGCGCAAGTACAGTCACAGGGGCGGGGCAAATGTGTGAGCGCATTTTCTCCCAAAAAATAATCTCCGTGTCTCCGTTGCCCCGTGGTGAGCGCCAGCGGTTTTCTCGGTTGCCTCCGTCCCCTCCGCCGACTCCTGCCTCGAGCTCATCAACCGCACCCCCCTATTGCGGTTAATCGCGAGCGCGGTGAAGATTGAGCATGACCACGATGAAGCGCGCCTGCGTTGTCGCCGGAGCCGTGTTGATCGGCATGACCGCTCTGCATGCCGCTGACTGGCCGCAGTGGCAGGGACCGGATCGAACACGAATCTCGAAAGAAACCGGACTCCTGAAAGAATGGCCCGCATCCGGACCGCCGGTCATCTGGACCGCAACCGGACTGGGATCCGGCTATGGGTCGATGGCGGTCGCCGGCGATCGCGTGTTCGTCCAGGGCACGCGCCGGCGCGACAGCGCCGTGATTGCGCTCAATCGCGCCGACGGCAAGGAAGTCTGGTCGAAGGCGTTGGGATCGTCGGAGTCGAACGACCGGGGATCGGGGCCGCGCGGCACCCCGACCGTCGACGGCGATCGCCTTTACGTCCTGACCGAGAATGGCAACCTGGTATGCCTCAAGATCGATGGCACCGAGGTTTGGCAACGCAACATCCTTCGCGACTTCCGCGGCTCGCAACTGCAATGGCTGATCAGTGAATCGCCGCTCGTCGACGGCCCGCACGTGGTTGTTTCTCCCGGCGGGTCGGGCGCCGGCATGGTGAAGCTGGACAAGATGACGGGAAAGACGGTCTGGACCGCGAAGGACCTGAGCGATGCCGCGGGGTATTCGTCGATCATCGCGGCGGACGTGCAGGGCGTCCGCACCTACATGACCTTTACGTCAGAGGCAGGCGTCGGCGTCCGCGCAGCCGACGGCAAGCTGCTGTTCCGGTATCCGAACGCCGCGAACAGAACGGCGAACATCGCGACGCCGATCTTTTCGAACAACAAAGTGTTCTTCACCTCCGCGTACGGCACGGGCGGCGGGCTGCTCGATCTCACCGCGCAAAACGGCGGCGTCTCGGCCAAAGAGGTGTACTTCACGCGTGAGATGAGAAACCACCACGGCGGCGTGGTTCTTGTCGACGGGTATCTATATGGCTTCAGCGATGCGATCCTGACCTGCCTCGACTTCGCCACCGGCAAACTGATGTGGCGCGATCGCAGCGTCGGCAAGGGCTCCGTGACCTTCGCGGACGGCCGCCTCTACATCCAGGCGGAGAACAACGTCGTCGGGCTGGCGGCTGCCTCGCCGTCCGGCTATCGAGAGACGGGACGGTTCAGCATACCGGACAAGGGCCTTCCGAGCTGGGCGCACCCGGTCGTCAGCGACGGCCGCCTGTACGTGCGCAACCAGGACGTCCTTATCACCTACGACATCAAAGCTCCCGCCGCCCGCTGAGGAAACGGAATGCCGCGAATCTGGCCGCTGCTCGCGGCCGTCGTCGTGTTGAGCGGCGCCTCCGCACCGCGGGCGCAGGACTGGAACCAGTGGCGCGGTCCGTCTCGCACCGGCGTCGCGAGCGGATTCGCGGCGCCGTCGTCGTGGCCCGACAAGCCGACGAGAAAGTGGCAGGTCCAGGTTGGCGCCGGGCACTCTTCGCCGGTCGTTTCCAAGGGCCGTGTCTATCAACTCTCTCGCATCGGTGAGCAGGAGGTCGCGACCGCGCTCGATCTCGCGTCGGG
>Ga0070670_100003916_pt1 | contig 12419 bp, 11 predicted proteins | sample KBSS63metaG_FD_64665 | JGI IMG/M metagenome (GOLD analysis project Ga0070670, IMG submission 64665) | Switchgrass rhizosphere microbial communities from Kellogg Biological Station, Michigan, USA - KBS S6-3 metaG | ecosystem: Host-associated > Plants > Roots > Rhizosphere > Soil ... | reverse complement strand
TCGTGTTTACTTTGAAATCGCATCGAGTCACACCACCAAATAGCATTCAGTGCCCTGTCGATCTTCTACATACAGTTGCGACTTGCAAAACCGGCTGCCGATCTTGCCGCTCGGTGCAGCGAAACATTCGCCACGCGTACGCCGTCTTCGCAGCTGAAGAAGTCTCTTCATCCGCCGCTGAAACCGCTCTAACAGTTACCGATTATTTTTATTGAAGGACGTGCCGCCTATCGAATGCGCGGAAGCAATCCTTGCAAACCAACTCAGGCACTTCTTGACCCTGAGTACGGAGTTAATACGGCAACGGTGTGTTGCGCAAATGAACATCCGCATTGCGGCTCGCAGCGAAAACTTAGGTGCGAATAATCGCGGCGACGAGCGGGAGGCTACGCGGAGTTTGTATCACCAGTACGTAGAAATTGTGTCGAGATCGACACAATAGACCGGCGGAGAGGCTGCTCGTGCTCAGGATCGCGTCATGGAAAGGCGAGCCCGCAATCCGCCTCCCGGGCGGTTGGAAATTTCGAGTTGACCGCCATTGCGTTCAGCAAGCTCGCGTACTATGTGCAGGCCGAGTCCCGTGCCACCGCTGTTGCGATTGCGCGATGGCTCGAGCCGGAAGAATGGCTTGATGACCTGTTCGAGGCGGTTATCAGGAATGCCGGGGCCACGATCGAGAACGTCGGCAAACACACGACCGCCCTCAACGCTTACGCGGACTTCCGGCTCCTTACCGTAATGCACCGCATTATCGAGAAGGTTCGAGAGGCAGCGGAGCAGCGATTTAGGCTGTCCGTAGGCGACAGCTGGGACGCCATCAAAAGCGATACTGTGGCCCGCCTCGGTCATATCTTCGACGAGCGACTGCGCAAGCGCATAGATGTCGACACGCTGCCGCGGCTCGGCATCCGACTCCTCGCGCAAATACACAAGGATAGTGTCGAGCAAAGCATTCATCTCGTTGATATCGGCATAGCACCGCTCGATGAGGGGATCCGATGGAAGACTCTCCAGACGCAAGCGTATGCGTGTCAGTGGCGTGCGAAGGTCGTGCGACACGGCGGCAAGGAACATGCTGCGGGCAGCGAATCGCTCCGTGAGCCGCTGCTGCATGCGATTGAAGATACGGGCGGTCTGCCGCACTTCTTGTGTGCCCCGTGTCTCATCGATCAACGGCACGGCGCTCGGGGATGTTCCGAGAATGCGCGCAGCATCGGCCAGTCTGCGCATCGGTTTGGACAGCCACATGGCGCCGAGCCATGCCGCGAGGCCGATTACGAGCGCACGTATGGCATAGTCGCCTGCGAGCCACGCTAGCGGCGATGGCAGTTCGTCTTGTGCAGGCGATGATGGGCGTAACGCGGGGAGCGCCGGGCCCGCGCCCGGGCCCGCGGCTGCCGACGACTGCGACTGATCATTCGCAGCCGACACAAAGGGCGCGCTGACATGGAACGCAAAGTAGCCGATGAAATGGCTTGCGATCAGTGCCAGCCACATGAGAACGAATAGCCGTTTAAACAGCGTATCCGCGAAAAGCCGGCTCATGATGTCACCGCAGCGTCGAATAGGTAGCCCTCACCGCGCACCGTGCGAATCAGCTGAGCCGTGCCACGCGAATCGCGCAGCTTCTGCCGCAGGCGCGATACGGCAAGATCAATGCTGCGGTCCGTCACATCGGTATGCGGTCCCTTAGCGAGGTCCAGCAGCGAATCTCGACTGAGCACGCGTCGCGGATGGTCCACGAAAGTCGACAGCAGGCGATACTCGGAGGTTGAGAGTGGAATGACCACCTCGTCGGGCGATATGAGCTGGCGCAGCGACCGCTCGAACTTCCAGCCATTGAATTCAGTGACCAGCGAAGGGCGCTGAGGCGCCCCGTCGGTATTTGCAACGGCGCGCCGGAGCACCGCATTGATGCGGGCAACTAACTCGCGCAGCTCAAAGGGCTTGGCAAGATAGTCGTCGGCACCCAGCTCGAGTCCGATTACGCGGCTCATAAAGTCGCCGCGGGCGGAAAGCATGATGACCGGAATCGACGAATGCGTACGCAGCCACTGGCACGCCGCGAGACCGTCTTCTCCAGGCAGCATCAAGTCAAGAACGATAACGTCGAAACTTTCGCGTTCGAGCTCGCCTCGCATTTCGGCGACGTCCGCGACTGCAACCGCAGGCAAGCCAAAGCGCGTCAGGTAATCGGCGACCAGCGTGCGAATTTCGGAATCGTCATCAACGACTAAACATCGTGGCATTTCCACCTTCCTGCGTTGTTGTTGTTGCCGCTGGACGCCGGCTTAGTTACTTGTTCGCTGCCGCGAGCGCGCAGTCGGCTCAACATCGCCGACTCGTCGGGCACCAAGCGCGAAGTGGCTACAAGTACGACAGGCGACGATTTACGCTCGTTCGAAATTCGTTCGCATTGTTGCCGTCACACCCGCGCCGTGTTGACGTAAGTGTAGCGCGCGATCTAGCGGATGCACAGGCATCTGAACGATGAGGCAAACGTCATGGGGTCACTTAATTCCTGGAACGAATGTGCCACCGCGTTGCCAGTAGTTCTATCCAGACACTAAGCCCATTCCGATTCCGTGATCCAAATCAAGTCGCGACACTTTAAAAATTGCGCTCAATTACTTAACAGGGGGAGTGCGTGTCACTCTACTGTCTCACCAAAAGCTCCTCGCATAATGGAGCTGCCTGTTCACATTTCTGCGAACGGACGGTCGACACTTCGTCCCGGCGCTTCGCCCAACGCCACAATAAGCACACACGTCAATGCGCTCGTTTGTTAATTCAGTGTTGTCGGTCGCGGCGGCATTTGCATTCATGGTTTTGTACTTGCCTTACGCTATGGTTCGCTTCCTGAACGATCCGCATACCGATGGAGAAGAACCTGAGGCAAAGAGCAGGGATAGGGGAATGCCGTAGGCAAGCAGTCGTAGTTACATCGACTGCGAAATGCCGCGTCCTTCCCCGCGCGCTGAAAGAGGCCCATAACCAGCCACTTAGCTCGATATCTACCGCTTGCCCATTACATACAGTAATTGAAACTTTGTGCGGCATTAGGTAGTCTTACGCGGGAGCCGGAAATCCGGCCATACTGGAGATCAAAACTTATGTCACCTGAACTGCAACCTGGCCAGAATTCCTGGGGTGCGCCAGCCACGACTGGTCAAGTAACCGGTCAACAGCAACGCGTACTGCGGAATACCTATCTGCTGCTCGCGTTGTCGCTCATACCCACCGGCATTGGTGCGCTGCTGGGCATCAACCTGAACTTTGGGTTCATGCGCGCAAGTCCCATCGTGTCGTCGCTGGTACTGCTCGCAGTCATCTACGGAATGTTCTTTGCTATTGAAAAGAATCGCGACAGCGGCTTAGGCGTTGCGCTGCTGCTAGCACTTACGTTCTTTTTGGGCGTAATTCTCGGTCCTCTGCTGCAAGTGGCGCTGGGGCTGCGCAACGGCGGCCAGTTAATTGCGCTTGCTGCCGGTGGCACTGCGGTCGTATTTTTCGCAATGGCGGGCATTGCGACCGTAACGCGCAAGGACTTCGGCTTCATGGGGAATTTCCTCGCGGTCGGTGGCATCGTGCTGATGCTGGCCGTAGTGGCTAATATCTTCTTTGCCAGCCCGGCTCTGTATCTCACTATCTGCGCCGTTTTTGTATTATTCAGCTCGGCGGTCATTCTCTGGCAAGTCAGCCAGATTGTGCACGGCGGCGAGACGAACTACGTCTCGGCAACCCTGACCTTGTATATGAGTATTTACAACTTGTTTACGAGCCTGCTACAGCTCCTCATGGCTCTAACGGGAAACCGCGACTGAGATTTTCGAGTGGACGCACTACACGGCCGGGTTAGCCCGGCCGTTTTTCTGTACAAACACTATTGCACCCTGTCGAACACCGCGATGGACTCGACGTGTGAGGTGTGCGGAAACATGTTAACGATACCCGCGGCGGCGAGCGCATAGCCCTTGGCGTGCACGAGCACACCAGAGTCGCGCGCCAGCGTTGCAGGATTACACGACACATATACGATCCGGGCGGGGCCACCGCCTTGCAATGCCTTTACCAGCTCAATGGCGCCGTCGCGGGGAGGGTCAATAAGCATACGGTCGAGTGATCCCAAGCTGGCGAGTCGCGAGGTATCGATCTTGAACAAATCGGCCACCATAAATTGCGTCGACTGGCCCAGTCCGTTCCCGGCGGCATTCGCATGCGCGCGGGCAACCAGCTCGCGGCTTCCTTCTAGCCCGATCACGCTGGCGCCGCTACGTGCGATTGCCAGCGCGAAGTTCCCCAGTCCGCAAAACATGTCCCCAACCCGCTCGCCCGGTCCGGGCGCAAGTAGCGCTATTGCGCGGCGTACAAGTACCGCGTTTACTGCCGCGTTCACCTGAGTGAACTCCGTTGGCGCAAATTCCATGTGAAGCTCAAATTCAGGGAGCGAGTAAGACAGCAGCCCGTCACTTACGGGGTAGAACGGCTTGGCCGAATCAGGCCCTCGCGGCTGCAGGAAAAACTGCACTCGATGGTGATCGGCGAAACGCTTGATCAGTTCTTCGTCATGCTCTGCAAGCGGCTCCAGAATACGCAGGACCAGGGCGTCCGTCTTGTCGCCAATCGCGAGCTCAACCTGCGGCATACGGTCGTGGATCGACAAACTGTTGACGAGCCCTCGCAATGGCACGAGCAGGCGCGAAATGCGTTGCGGTACAACTTCGCAGCTACGCATATCCGCGACGCGACTGCTGCGCTTCTCGCGAAAGCCGATTAGCGCGCCACCTTTCTTTTCGACGTATCGCGACGAGAAGCGCGCCCTATGGCGGTATCCCCATGTATCGCCGTATATCGCCGGCAGAACGATATCCGGCTTCACCTTAGCGATATGCCACAGACTGTCTTCCAGCACCCGCTGCTTTGCGGCGACCTGCGCTCGCGCGTCGAGGTGCTGCATGCTGCAGCCTCCGCAGATGGTGTAGTGGGCGCAACGCGGCGCAACGCGTAGCGGCGCGGGCTTGATTATTTGACCGACATGGGCGACTTCGTAGTTCGGCTTTTTCTCATGAGTGACATAGCTGACCACTTCGCCAGGCAGCGCGCCCTGGATAAAGATCACTTTACCTGCGAGGTGGGCAACGCCGCGACCTTCCTGGTCCAGCGACTCAACGCGGATAGAGTTTGGCACGACTGCGGCGCCGCGTCAGGAGCGCCAGAGTTCCACGAATTCGCGCCAGTGCGGTTCGGGCGATTTCTCGAGCGTGGCACGGACGAGAGCAATCTCGTGCTCATAGCGATCTTTAGTCAATGCACACCGCATCAGTTGAAAGCGCAGGAAAACGAGATAGGTGTTGGCGACGTCCGCTTCGCAGTAGTTGCGAATGTCTGCAATTTTCCCATCCTGCCATGCTTGCCACACCTGCCCGCCACCCACGCCGATCTTACCGGGAAAGCCGAGCAGTTGAGCGAGCTGGTCGAGCGGCACGCCTCCACGCGGCTGATACATCGCGAGCAAATCCATGAGATCGAGATGGCGCGCGTGATAGCGACTGATATAGTTGTTCCACTTGAATTCTCGGTCATCCTCGCCCTGGTCCCAGTAACAGCCCGCGCTGATGCCATGCAGCAGGCCGCGATAATGCAGCACGGGCAAGTCGAATCCCCCGCCGTTCCATGAGACGATCTGGGGGGTGTATTTTTCGATACCATCGAAGAACCGTTGTATTAGTGCGGCTTCGCTGTCGTCTGCACCGCCCAGCGACCATACGCGGAAGCTGTCACCGTCGCGCAGCGCGCATGAAATTGCGACTACCTGCTGCAGGTGCAGCTGCAGAAATTCATTGCCGCTGACCTGGCGCCGCCGCTGAAACGCCATGGCGGCCATCTGGTCGTCACTGACGCTCGAATCGGTGCCGTAGATCTTACGCAGTCCGGCGATGTCCGGAACTGTCTCAATGTCGAAGACGAGAACCGGCGTCAATGCGCCCTCTCGCAATCCGTTATAGGCATTACTTGCGAGTCCAGGCTCCGGCGTTGTTTTGGTAGTACCACCCGCCCTGTGCCTTGTCGATCCAGCGTTGGGCAAAAGTTGTGCGGATATCGTTTTCCCATTCGGGTTTCCCGTTCGCGCGTGCGATCTCCCGGTATAGCGAGGTACGATCGGCATTCTCTGCGCCGACTAGATTGTTTACCTGCTGTCGTTGCGGCAGCGCTATTGCGTTGACGTCCCTCAGCGCGATGAACCCGTCGCGCGTCAATCCCACCGCACCGTTCGCGTAGAACGGCGCCAGCTCTCCATGGCGTTTTTGCATGCTCGCCTGTAATCCAGCGATCGCCGGCGTATTCACCTCCAGATTCGCCTGGGCGCGCGCGCCAGTGCTTATCGCAATCAGCATCACAAACGAAAAAGCGCGCGCAGCTTTGATAGTGTTCATGGAATTTCCTATTTTGACTGCGGTGGTGTAGCCGCGGGCGCACCCGGCTTCAATTGCCAGACCTCATCGATGATCTTGTCGGCGGCTTTCTCGGCGGCCGCAGCAGGGAAATAAATGTTGATGGTTACACAGCCCTCGAAGGTCAGCAGGAGAACGAGCGCAAATGCGCCGGCCACATGTCGCATACGGCTCCCTTTTTTTATTTCACGATCGGATGAACGTTGCTTTGCGTCACGCGTTTTAGACGATCGATCAACTCGTCCCAGCCTACCTTCCGATTGTAGCCCAACACGTTAATTGACGGGATGCCGCCCCCCTTCACGATCACGTAGCCTTGCGGCACATTCTCGATGCCGCCCATTTCGCAGATGCCGCCATCCAGTTTGCAGCTCAAGCCGATCTGCGAATAGCCAAACGTCTCAAAGAAACCCAGGAAGCTGCGCTGAATAGCTGCCGCAGCACCCGCTCCGCCCAGCGCAGAGATATTCTGCACTGCGGCCTGGCTGATGCGTCGCGGATACGCGCCCGCGCTGCTCGCCACTCGAGCATCGAAACGCACCGGCTGCCAACGCACAAGCTCGAGTCCTTTGACGTCAGCATCGATGCGGCCCGTCATCGTGCCAAATGAAAACGTCCGTGTGACCAGGTCTAACTCGAGGTTGCGCATATCAAGATCGCCGGTTAAGCGCGGGACAAGGCCGAACGGATTCTCGAGCACAAGATTGCGTGCCGTCACGGCGCCATCGAACACTTTGAACAGTAACGAGCCATCTACTTTCAGTGTTGACTGCTGGTAGCTTACCGTTGGAATCTCAGCCGCCAACGTGCCATGTAAAACGGTTACGCCCAGCGCGGTCGTCAATTGCTCCATCGACAGCGGTGTGACGCCACCCGTGAATCGCCAACGCCAGGTCTCGCCTTCGCCTGAAGTCGCAAAGTCAGCCACGGTGAGCGTTCCATCGAGCAGTGGAATTCGCAGATCATGAGTGCGCACACGGATGCCGCGCGTCTCGAGCGGAAGATCGAAGCCGCCAAACGGGATACGCAGCACCTCTCCGCCCTCAAGTCGCAATCTGGCCGCTTTTAACTCATCGCGGTGCCATGGCACCGTGCCGTCCAATCCAAACAATGCAAACCGGCGCTCGTTATCTTCGATTGAAAGGCGCTTGATGACGACATCCGCTGCTACGGCCTCGCCATGCGCTAGCATAAGATCGATATCCGCATGTCCTGCGACACGCAGGTTGCCCAACACGGTACCGTGCAAAGCCGGCTTAAGCAGGTTGGAATATAGCGCCGCCATGTCCAGGTTAACGCTCTTAAGCGTTGCGCGTTCGATCTTCGCAGTGGCCCGCTCGATGCTACCCTCAATAGTGAATTCTCCGACGCCGGCAAGCGCGAGTTGGCCGCGGTCGATCGTGACACCTCTTGGGTCGAGTGTGCCGGCGACAGTTAACGTATGGCCGTTGCCAGTCATGAAAAGCGGCTGCCAGAATAGTTCGCCGCTCTTCCACTCGACGTGGCTGCGCCACGACCATTCATTTCGGCGTTGCTCAGCATCGAAATCGACCGCTGCACTGATCTTCTCGCCGGCGTGCAGGCCGCTGGGATCACTGAAAGCAAGATCAGAAATCGTTAACTGGCCGTTCGCCTTCGCGCCTGTTTCACCGCTGTACGCGACCTTGCCCGTGATGGAGCCCGCTCGAGGCAAAACAGTGCCTTTGGGCAACCATGCGTTGAACCGACTGACCGAGCCGTTGGTCACGGTAAGTACAAACGAGCGCACACTTCCCCGCAGTTCCGATTGGACCCGCCATTCCTCGTCGTTGGCGGGTGTAAAACTAACGCTGAAACTTTTGCTTTTGCTCGAGTACACGAACGCGACAGGGACTTTTGCAGGTAACTCGAGTGCACCGTCTGCGCACGCAAGTTGCTCTTGATCGTGCCGCACATCCGGGCATGTCAAGCGTACCTTCCGCAACAGGTTGCCGCCGAGGGAAAGCTCACCGATCGTCAAGTCCAACGTCGTTACACGACCGAACCGCAATATTCCGGAAATGTTGTCTGCGGAGAATGCCGGTGTTTCAATCCGGCCAATCGTCAGGCCGATCTCTTGCGCACTGACAACAGCGGTGTTGAGCAGCCCCGCAATGCCAACGATCAGGGACGCGTAACGCGACGCCTGGCAATCAGGCAGGAAAGATTCCCGTCGAGAGATAGCGGTCGCCGCGGTCGCATATGACGCAGACAATGACGGCGTCGCGGACGTCGGCCGCGACTTGGAGAGTGGACCACATGGCACCGCCGGATGAGACGCCGGCAAACACGCCCTCCTCCCGCGCGAGACGGCGCGTCATATCTTCCGCATCGGCCTGGCTGACTTCTATCACGCGGTCCACCCGGCTCCAATCGCAGATCTTAGGCAAGTAGGCTGCCGGCCATTTGCGGATGCCGGGTATCTGGGATCCTTCCGCAGGCTGGCAACCGACGATCTGAATCGCTGGATTTTTTTCCTTCAAATAACGCGACACGCCCATGATCGTGCCTGTCGTACCCATGCTCGACACGAAATGCGTTACGCGGCCGTCGGTGTCGCGCCAGATCTCGGGCCCCGTCCCTTCGTAATGGGAAAGTGGATTATCGGGATTCGAGAACTGGTCCAGAATCATTCCCTTCCCCTCGTCGCGCATTTTTTCCGCCACGTCACGCGCCATCTCCATGCCGCCAGTCTGCGGTGTCAGCACAATCTGGGCGCCGAAAGCAACCATCGTCTGGCGGCGTTCGATCGATAAGTGCTCAGGCATCACTAATATCATGCGATAGCCCATTATCGCCGCTGCCATTGCGAGCGCGATGCCGGTATTTCCGCTTGTCGGCTCGATGAGCGTCGCACCCGGTTTTATCTCGCCGCGCTTCTCCGCATGACTGATCATCGAAAGCGCCGGACGATCTTTAACGGAGCCAGCCGGGTTATTGCCTTCCAGTTTCGCGAGTATGACGTTGCTACTATCGCGGCCGAGACGTTTCATTCGCACGAGCGGCGTATTGCCGACGAAATCTTCGAGAGATTTATACATGCGGTTCACACCTGATACTGCGCCGATCGGCGCTCATACAACTGACCGACGTATCGCGTCACGCCTTCTTCGACCGTGAGGAAGGGTTCGGCATACCCGGCCGAACGCAAAGCACTGATGTCTGCCTGCGTATAGCTCTGATATTTGCCTTCGAGTTCCGGTGGGAAATTGATGTATTCGATGATGCCATTTCTTTGCAGATCTTCTAATGCCAGCGGATCATGGCCTTCATGGAGCCGACAAGCATTGACCGTCGCCACCGCAACATCGTTGAAGCTTTGCGCCGCACCCGTCCCCACGTTGAAGATGCCCGATTCCCCCGGATGGTCTAGGAAGTAAAGATTGACCTGTACAGCGTCTTCGACGGAGACAAAGTCGCGTACCTGCTGACCATTGCCATAGCCGCCGGTTCCCACGAACAGCTTAACTTTGCCCTGCGCCTGATACTGGTTGAAGAAATGAAAAGCGACCGACGCCATGCGGCCCTTGTGCTGTTCGCGCACGCCATACACGTTGAAATAGCGCAGCCCCACGATCTGAGCACTCCGATCGACCCACTGATGGCGGACATACTGATCGAATAGGAACTTCGAGTATCCATACACATTTAGCGGCGCCTCGGATGCGCGGTCCTCCCGGAAGCGCTTGCTGGCACCGTAAACAGCGGCGGAAGAGGCGTATATCAAAGGTACCTCTTCGCTGACACAGTATTCGAATAGCTCGCGCGAATACCGGTAATTGTTTTGCATCATGTAACGGCCATCGGTTTCGGTAGTGTCCGAGCATGCCCCCTGATGCAGGATTGCCGCGATTTCTCCGTCCAGCGCACCACCGTTAAGCTCGCGAAGGAACTCATCCTTCTCCATGTAATCTGCCACATCGCAGTCGACGAGATTTGAAAACTTGTCACCTTGCTGAAGGTCGTCAACTGCTAGCACGTCATATTCGGCCCGCTCACTCAGGACCTTCACGATGTTCGATCCAATGAAACCGGCGGCGCCCGTAACGATGATATACATGAAAGACCTGGTTTGCTCTGTGAGGATGAAAGGAATGACGTTGCCGCCTCGCCCTGCTAATTCTAGCCACCCATTGCCGGGCGCTCAATGCTTCAGGCAGCTCAGGGCTGTTGCCCGAAGAGCTCCTTCGGTTGCACAACTGCGGTGCCGAATTTGCCAACGACGATGCCCGCGGCGCGATTAGCCATATGTACCGCTTCTGCGAGCGCTACGCCGCTTGCCAGCATAACTGCGAGTGTTGCAATGACGGTATCGCCGGCGCCACTGACGTCATACACTTCACGCGCCTGCGCAGGCTCATGTAGTCGTGTTCGATCGGTGAATAGCGTCATGCCTTCCTCGCTGCGGGTCACCAGCAATGCGTCCACTTTCAAGGCGCGGCGCAGTTTTTGCGCGCGGGCCGTTAGATCACGCTCACCGACCCACGCCCCTGCTACCACCCGGAATTCCGAAAGGTTCGGCGTGACAAGCGTTGCGCCCCGATAGCGCGAGAAGTCTTCACCTTTCGGATCGACGAGCACGGGTTTCCGACGCCGGCGCGCGAGTTCTATCATCTCGGAAATATGGGCGAGCCCGCCCTTGCCGTAGTCGGACAAAATAACCGCATCGCAACCGCTGACTAGTTTGGAGTATTCGGCCAGTTTAGAGCGCAAAATCTCATGGCTCGGCGTAGTTTCAAAATCAACGCGCAGCAGTTGTTGCCGCCGTCCAATGACGCGCAGTTTGACCGTCGTATCTATGCTGCGATCCCGATGCAGGCGTGCGGTGATCTTTTCCCTACGCACCAACGCCTCGAGCGTGCGGCCCGGCTCGTCAGCGCCCACGACCGATAATAATGTTACTTGTGCTCCGAGCGCCGCTGCATTGCGGGCGACGTTGGCCGCGCCACCGGGGCGTTCCTCTGCCCGGTCGATCTTTACCACCGGTACCGGCGCCTCGGGCGAAATGCGGCTCACGTCGCCAAACCAATATCGATCGAGCATGACATCGCCGACGACGAGCACGCGGGCGCGCTTGAGCGCGATTTGCAAATCGGGGATTTGCAGTAACGGTTTCTTTTTCATGCGCTCTAAGTCCGGCCAATGCCTGAGTACTCGAGCCCGTAGCTGCGCACCATAGACGGCTCATAGAGATTACGGCCATCGATGATAACCGGCGTGCGTAGCCGTCGCTTGACGTCTTCGAAATCCGGGCTACGAAATTCCTTCCACTCGGTGATGATGACGAGGCAGTCGGCGCCATCGAGCGCAGCTTGAGGAGACTCGGAGAATTCCATGCGCGGAAGACCGGCGAACGTCTTCCGTGCCTGCGGCATAGCTACCGGATCGTAGGCCACGACGGCGGCACCGCGTGCGATGATTCCAGGAATGATGATCTGGCACGCCGCTTCGCGCATGTCGTCCGTGTTTGGTTTGAATGTAAGACCCCATACTGCGAACCGCTTGCCGGTGAGATCTTCGCCGAAACGGCGTGATATTTTCTGCAGCAGGCGTGACTTCTGCGCCTGGTTTACCTCGTTCACCGCCTCGATGATTTTGAGCTTCATGCCCGCATCGCTGGCCGTCTGTTGCAGTGCTGAAACATCTTTGGGGAAACATGCGCCGCCATAGCCACAGCCGGCATACAAGAAATGGTAGCCGATACGCGCGTCGGAACCGATGCCTTTTCGTACAGACTCGATATCCGCGCCGATCTCTTCGGCAAGGTTTGCAAGCTCGTTCATGAAAGAGATGCGTGTGGCAAGCATCGCATTTGCGGCGTATTTTGTGAGCTCTGCCGACGCAACGTCCATGACTATCATGCGATCATGATTGCGCAAAATCGGCGCGTAAATCGCGCGCATGATTTGTACCGCGCGTTCATCCGCGGCGCCGACCACAATGCGGTTC
>Ga0070670_100003915_pt1 | contig 12419 bp, 10 predicted proteins | sample KBSS63metaG_FD_64665 | JGI IMG/M metagenome (GOLD analysis project Ga0070670, IMG submission 64665) | Switchgrass rhizosphere microbial communities from Kellogg Biological Station, Michigan, USA - KBS S6-3 metaG | ecosystem: Host-associated > Plants > Roots > Rhizosphere > Soil ... | reverse complement strand
TCGCATCCGCCGGCGGATCTGGTTCGGGTTTTTTGATTTTGACGCTCCAGAGGAGCGCAATGTTTATAGCAGCAGCTTGAAGAAGGCGATTCCCTGACATCGGAACGCCCGGCAGCCGATGTCAGAGCCACGATCGTGGGGCCGTTAACGCTATAAACATTACGTCCCTCCGGGACTCCGGACAGATAACCCTCGATTTTGATAGCACGCGGATCAAACTGTTAGTATCCTGTTTTCCAAGTATAGGGACTTATGTCTACTGAAACTCCACTCGATCTCAAGAAGACGGTAAACCTTCCGAAGACTGGCTTCGCGCAAAAAGCGAACCTTTCGCAGAGCGAACCCGCGCGTCTCAAAAAATGGACGGAGATGGGCCTCTATGATTTGATCCGTCGAGCACGCGCCGGGGCCCAGAAGTTCATCCTGCACGACGGACCACCTTACGCTAACGCCGACATCCATCTCGGCACAGCGATGAATAAAATCCTGAAAGACTTTGTGGTCAAGTCGCGCACTATGTTGGGTTACGACGCACCGTATGTTCCGGGTTACGACTGTCACGGTCTGCCGATTGAGCTGCACGTCGAGCGAAAACTGGGGACGAAGAAAGCCAACATGCCCGTCGCCTCGATTCGCCGGGCTTGTCGCGAATACGCTGCCAACGCGCTCAAGAGCCAAACGCGCGACTTCAAACGACTCGGCATTCTTGGAACCTGGGACAATCCTTACTCAACTATGTCGAACGGCTACGAGGCTGAGACGGCACGGCTGTTCGGCACCTTTGCCGAGCGTGGTTACGTCTACAAAGGAGCGCGCCCGGTCTACTGGTGCATTCACGATCAGACCGCTTTAGCTGAAGCCGAGGTTGAGTATCGCCAACACAACAGTCCTTCGGTCTACGTCAAGTTTCCGCTTACCAGCAATCCGTCTTTGATCGATCCGGCGCTCGCGGGCCACAAAGTCTTTCTGTTGATCTGGACTACGACGCCCTGGACGTTGCCCGCGAACCTCGGCATCGCGGTGCACCCTGATTTTGAGTATTCAGCCGTAGAGATTGGTGACGAGGTTTACATTCTTGCTTCCGAGTTGATCGAAACGGTTCTGGAAAAATGCGGGCTCAACCAGAATGACGGCGAAGGCAATCCGGAGAAACCAAAAGTGTTGGCCCGCTTCGTTGGCGCCAAACTGGATCGCCTCGAATGCCGGCACCCGTGGATCGATCGCGTATCGCTCGTGATGATTGGCGACCACGTAACGCTCGGCGGCGAAGCTGACGCGGAAACGGAACTCGACGTCAGCGAAGCGCGTGACCGCAAGACAACCGGCAAAGCCGGCACCGGCGCCGTTCACACCGCGCCTGGTCATGGTCACGACGACTTTGTGATCGGCAAACGTTACGGCTTGGAAATCTATTGCCCGGTTGATAACGCCGGACTTTTCACTCCCGAAGTCGAACACTTCGCCGGACAAAACGTCTTCGCCGCGAACCCGGCGATCGTTTATTTCATGCGCGAGCGCGGGGTGTTGCTGTTTTCCGAAAACTACGAACATCGCTACCCGCATTGTTGGCGTTGCAAAAACCCCGTGATTTTCCGCGCCACGCCGCAGTGGTTCATATCGCTCGATCATGTGGCGGAGAATGATGAGTGGGGCCAGAGCCTGCGCAGCGGCGCCGAGCAGGAAATAGAAAAAGCCGTTAACTGGATTCCAGCATGGGGCCGCGAGCGCATGCTGAATATGTTCAAAAACCGCGCCGACTGGTGCGTTTCTCGCCAGCGTGTGTGGGGCGTGCCGATTCCGGCGTTCTACTGCGTCGACTGCAACAAGGAATCTTCAAGGGCTGAAGTAGTGCTCGACCAGAACGTGATCAACCACGTCGCCGATATATTCGAACGCGAATCGTCAGACGCCTGGTACAAGTATGAGCCGAAGGATTTACTTCCCGAAGGATTCAAATGTCAGCAGTGCGGTGGCCAGGAATTTACGAAGGAGACTGACATTCTGGACGTTTGGTTCGACAGCGGCTCATCCTGGCCGTCGGTCTTCAAAGAGTACTTCGCCGCGGAGTTGGGCGAGTGGCAGCCGGCTGACGTTTATCTCGAAGGAGGCGATCAGTATCGGGGTTGGTTTAATTCGTCTCTGCTGATCAGCCTCGCGAAATACCGGCACGCGCCCTACCGCAACGTGATCACGCACGGCTGGTTGATCACGGTGCAGGGCGAAAAGATGAGCAAGTCGCAGGGCACCGGCATCTCACCGAACGAGGTGGTGAAGGAGTCGGGCGCAGACATTCTGCGGCTCTGGGTGGCTTCTTCGGACTACCACGAGGACGTGCGCTGCTCTGAAGAGATTCTCGAGCGTACCGTCGACTCCTATCGCAAAATTCGCAACACGGCGCGCTACGCCCTGGGAAATCTGAGCGGCTTTGACGGCGTGAAGGATGCTGTCGCTGAAGACGAGCTGCTCGAAATTGATCGTTGGGTACTGGCGGAGCTTGACGGGGTGATCAGCAACGTCAGGCGTGCGTTTGAAACTTACGAGTTTCACATGGCAACGCGGGCAATTTATGGATTTTGCACGGTGACGCTCTCCGCGCGCTACTTCGACATCATCAAGGACCGGCTTTACACCGCGGCGCCACGCAGTCTGGCGCGTCGCTCCGCGCAAACCGCGCTCCATCGAATTGCCGAAGCGCTTGCGGTTATGCTGTCGCCGGTTCTTGTGTTCACCGCTGATGAAATTTGGGAGAACCTGCCGCTGGGTGACCGGCCGGCGTCAGTTCATATGTCGCTGTTGCCGCAGGCGAGTGGCGAGACCGACGCTGCCTTGCTGCAGAACTGGCACACGCTGTTTGAAATTCGTGACCGGGTGTTGCAGTCGCTTGAGGAAGCGCGAATCGCTAAACAGATCGGCAGCTCGCTCGAAGCCCGCGTGGAGATTACCGCGGGCAGCGAAAATTACGAGCTACTGCTTCGCTACCAGGATCAGTTACGCTACATTTTCATTGTTTCCCAGGTTGAATTGGTCCGCTCGGATGACGGAGCGGCATTGTTGGTTAAAGTGCAGCCGGCGGAAGGCAAGAAATGCGAGCGGTGCTGGAACTATTCAACACGCGTCGGGGAATCAGTGCGGTATCCGGAAGTTTGCGAACGCTGCGCCGGGGCGCTGGTAGAAATAGAGGCCGAAGGTCCATAGCGCTCCTGGTATCCGGTCGCCCTGCTGTTAGCGGCTGCGCCGCCTTCGGTGCGGAAAGGCTTTGCCTTTCCGGATAGTTCCTATTTGACTGGAGGCTGCGCCTCCGAAGGCATAGCCTTAGATTTATTCTCGGTCGTAAGGAAAGCCATCGGCTTTCCGCACGGAAGGCGACACAGCCGGGGAATGAAAATTAACTTGAATATGGGTACCAAACTCGACAAAGCCGACCTAAGTACATCTCGCGCGCGGCTGGGTTGGCGTGCTGGTTATTTGTTTGCCAGCTTCGGCATCTACATGGTGGACCAGATGACCAAGGCCTGGGCCGTGCGCACGCTCAGGTTCGGTGGCGACAGAACTATCATCCGCGGCCTGCTCGATTTCGTTTATACCGAAAACCCCGGCATAGCCTTTGGTCAGTTACAGGAGTCCGGAAGCTTCGGGCGCTGGTTCTTTGTCGCGCTTGCCGTCGCCGCGGCCGTGGCCGTGTTTTTCTATTTCATCAAAACACCCCGCACTGACGATCGTGTGCTCGGCGCCTGCGCCCTATTGTTGGCCGGCATCGCCGGGAACCTAACTGACCGGGCCCGGTTTGGTTACGTCATAGATTTCATAGTCGCCCATGCGGGCTCCTGGCATTGGCCCACCTTCAACGTCGCCGACGCGAGCATCTCGATTGGCGCGCTGCTGCTCGCTTACGACCTGATCTTTGAGCGAAAGAAAATCGGGGGCCTACAAAAGACAGTGGCCAGTGGCCAGTGATCAGTGGTCAGGGGGCAGTAGGCAGTAGGCAGTAGGCAGATAAATTACGATCCTGTTGGCCTGGGCTTTTACTATTCACGATTTACGATTCACTATTTACTAGCCTTCCATGTATCCCGAGCTTTTTCGCATTGGCAATTTCCCGATTAACACTTACGGAGTGTTTCTCGCGCTCGCTTTCCTGTGCGCGATCCTGATCACGGTCAAGCTTGCCGCGCGCGACGGATTGCCACGCGAAAAGATCTACGACTTGTGTCTCTGGATGTTGCTCTCTTCGCTGGTCGGCTCAAAACTGCTGATGCTCTTCACTGAGCCGGAATATCGCGACCATCCTTCGCAATTGTTGTCGCTCGACTTCCTTCGCTCGGGTGGCGTTTTTTACGGCGGGCTAATTGGCGCCGTCCTGGCCGGCTACCTGCTGATGCGCCGCTACAAGTTGCCGTGGTGGAAAACCGCCGACGCCTGTGCGCCCGGAATAGCCATCGGCAATTTCTTCGGCAGACAAGGATGCTTCGCGGCCGGATGTTGTTGGGGCAAACCTACCAGCCTCCCCTGGGGCGTGAAGTTTTCCGAGCTGGGCCATGAAATCACCGGCGTGCCGGTGGGCGTGCCGCTACATCCCACCCAACTTTATGAATCGTTTGCGATGCTGCTCGTGTTTTTCTTTTTGCTTTGGCTGCACAAGCGCAGATATTTCGACGGACAAGTAATCCTTTTCTACGCCCTGCTCTATTCGATAGTCCGTTTCACTATCGAATTCTTCCGCGACGATCCGCGAGGCGATTTGTTTGGACTGACTACGGCCACCGGTCTTTCGACGTCACAACTAATCAGCATTGTCGTGGGCCTGGTCGCCCTGGTGTTGTTGATTCTGCGTTGGCGCCGCGCCTCTAACATCACAACTGAACGTGCGGTGCCTGCGACTGCGACCTAACGGGGGCAAATTCCATATCACGCGCGATCTCTCTCCTTGTCAATGGAACTCAGATCCATTAGTGGCTCAAGACTGAGAAGCTCAGGGTCGGGAAGGCGGGTTTGCCCCCGCTAAGATTGGTTGCGTTCAACGAAGCGTTACTGGCTTTGCTTCACAAAGCACTTGACACGACTCGGGAATAGGGGCTACGATTCCGGCCATGGGTTCAATTCATCTGGTTGTACCGCAAAACGAAGAGCCGCCGGCGCTGCACGAGCGCGCCATGGACAATCTCAAGTACATTCGCGAAACGATGGAGCGCGCGACTGCCTTCACCGGTATTCCGGGTTGGGGGCAGGTGGCCATCGGCATCACTGCTCTCGCCTCGTCTTTTATTTCCGCACAACAGAAAACGTTTAAAGCCTGGCTGGCGGTTTGGGTTGCCGAGGCGTTGATAGCGTCGCTCATTGCCGGTTGGTCGATGGACCGCAAAGCGCGAGCGGCGAAGATGCCTTTGCTTTCCGGGCCCGGACGCAAGGTCGCGTTTAGTTTGTCGCCGCCAATCTTTGCCGGCGTCATCATTACCGTCGTGCTCTATCGCGCCGGTCTGACTGGGGCGATACCGGGTCTCTGGCTCTTGCTCTACGGCACCGGGGTCGTAACTGGCGGCATGTTTTCGGTGAGCGCGGTGCCAATTATGGGTCTTTGTTTTATGGCTCTGGGAGCGGTCGCTTTTTTCAGCCCGGGCTTGGCAAACTGGTTCATGGCTGCCGGCTTCGGCGGCTTGCATATTGTGTTCGGAGTGTTAATCGCAAGGAGATACGGTGGCTAGACAATCAGCAGTAAAAACTTCAGTAGGGAAAAAACGTGAGCCCGCTGCCACAGATCTGAAAAGCGTGGCCGGTGACAAGGCGAGGCATCCGGCACCAAATCTCGACCGCATGATTCACGAGCGCATGCGGCTCGGCATAATCAGCGCACTGGCCGCGAATGAGTCTCTAACGTTCAACGATCTGAAGAGTTTGATGAATACGACTGACGGCAACCTCAGCGTGCATGCGCGCAAGTTGGAAGAAGGCGGCTACGTCGCCTGCACCAAGTCGTTTGAAGGACGGCTGCCTAAGACTGAGTACAAAATAACGGCGGCGGGACGGCGCGCGCTGGAAAATTACCTGAGCCACATGGAGACGATCATTCGGCAAATGCGGCAGAGCTGAGCCAGCTCTGGCCAGCTTCCTTTTTTTGCTTCGGCGCTTTGCGCGGCAAAGAGCTTTGATTGAATCGACACGGAGAACGGCGAACATGTACACGAATGTAAATCTCGCAGCGCCAATCGGCGCACTCGCTTTTCTGGGAACCGGTTTGTTGCTCCTGGTCCTGGGATTTGCGCTGATCTTTTCTCTGTTGAAGAACCAGTCGAAGCTCAAGAAACTTTCGCTCGCCGCTATCGCTTCGGTTGCCGGTCTTTACCTGGTCCTGCTGCTCGCCTTTTCCCTCGCCAGCGGAGATCAGGTGCTGGCCCAGGGGCAGGAGAAACACTTCTGCGAACTCGATTGTCATCTGGCATATTCCGTTACCGAGGTTCATGAAACCAAGATCCTCGGCGAGGGTCCCAAACAACTCACCGCTGCCGGAATGTTTCGCGTGGTGACGGTCAAGACGCGCTTCGACGAAAAAACTATCGGGCGAAACCGGGGTGATGGTTTGTTGTATCCGAATTCGCGCGTGCTCAGCGTCAGCGATGCGAATGGCCACGAATACTTTCCTTCAGTTGACGCCGGGCGGGTGCTCGACGCCACTCACTCCGCCGGCACACCGATGACTGTTCCCTTACGGCCGGGCGACAGTTATTCCACCACCGTTGTTTTCGATTTGCCGGCTGGCATCAGGAATCCAACTCTCTCGATCCGCGAAGGCGAAAGCATCACCCACCTGATCATCGGCCACGAAAACAGTCTGCTGCACAAGCAAACTCGATTTCAGATCTAGCGGCGCGAAGCACATGGAAAAGTATGATGTGACCATCATCGGCGCCGGACTCGCTGGTTTGCAGTGTGCGCGACTGCTGGCGCGGCGCAGGCTGCGCGTGTTGCTCGCAGATCGCAAGGATGCGCTGGCTAACTCAATCCACACCACCGGCATCTTTGTTCGTCGCACCCTCGAAGATTTTGATATTCCGGAAGACTGCCTTGGTCCGGTCGTCAAAAACGTCACGCTGTATTCGCCCGCGCGTCGACGCCTGGAATTAGTCAGCGTTCACGCTGAATTTCGCATCGGGAAAATGGCCCGGCTCTACCAGCGTTATCTTGACCAGTGCTTGCGGGACGGCGTCACCTGGATGCCGGCTACACGCTACGGCGAACATAGCCGTGTGGGAAATCGGCTGCTGGTCCGGCTCGAGAACACTCACGACCGGCGCGCTTCATGTTGGATAAGCACGCGCTACCTGGTTGGAGCCGACGGTGCAACCTCGACTGTCGCCCGCGATCTGCAACTCGATCTCAATCGTGAATGGATCGTCGGTGTCGAGGATGTTTTCACCGGCGTTCCGCTCGCCGGCCCGCCAATGCTTCATTGCTTTCTCGATGCTGAGATCGCGCCCGGTTACCTCGCCTGGATCGCGCACGACGGTGATGACACACACATTGGTGTGGGGGGTTACGCCGCGATGTTTGAACCGGTTCGCGCGCTCGAGAAGTTCAAGGCCAGCCTCGGAGGCATCGTTGATTTGAGCAGCGCCACGCATTTGGAACGACGCGGCGGCCGCATTCCAGTCGGCGGAGTTTTGCGCAACATTGCCAACACCAGCGGACTACTGCTCGGTGATGCGGCCGGAGCGGTGTCGCCGCTCACAGCGGGCGGGCTGGATCCGTGCATGCGTCTTTCAACTCTGGCCGCCCAGGTGATTCCTGCGTTCTTGGAGTCTGAAGATGTTGAGGTGTTGCGCCATTACTCCGGCGAGTTGTTTCGAGCCCGGTTCGCTTCGCGCCTGTGGATGCGCCGGCTGGTGGCGAACATTCGGCATCCGGCGCTGATTGAAATTGCCTGCGCGAGTCTGCGGCTTCCGGTGTTGAAGTCATTTGCGCGGCATGTCTTTTTTGGACGCGGATCTTTTCCGGACGTGCAAGCTCCAGCTAGCTCGTATGTAGGGGCGGACCCGTGTGTGCGCCCTGGGTGAATGGCCGATGCGGAGGGCAGACACTTAGGTCCGCCCCTACAAAAGCGCGATGTTTAAGCGACCCTGGCCACACGCCTGTAGAAGGAGAACTTATGACGACCAACAATCTTACGGTCGAGAGTCTGACGCCCACCAGGGCACCATTTTGGAGTCGACAGTTTTCCGCGGCCGGCACGGAACAGCAGGCGACCTTTGACATCGCGTTCGGATTGATAATTCCGGTGCTTTGCTTTTACCTCGACCCGGTAGTTTTCAAAGGCGATTTTCTAAGCGGGCCCATCCTTCAGTCTTACCAGGTGTTTGCGTATGGAGTGGCCGCGCTGGAAGTTACTCTTTTTATGATTTACATGTTATGCGGCGCCCGCCTCGGAGCGTGGTCGCGGCTCATTGGAGGAGCGCTGATTAGCGGTTCTGTTTTCTCGCTAGTGACCGGAGTGATCATTCTGCCCTACAGTTTGATGGGCCTGATTGTCGTAATTGGAGTGCTTGGGTTCATTCCCTTTATCACGGCTTTCGTTTATCTCCGCACCGGATGGCGAGCGCTAACGAATGAAGCTGCAGCAATCGGCTCCTTGATAAATTGTCTGGTGATCGGAGCAATTCTTTCACTCGGCGTACCAGCGCTGGCAAGCGTTTATGTATCCCGCAGCGCTACTCATTCCATCGAAGCAATTATTCATGGCAATCCGCAACAAGCAGAACTCGCGTTGGCCCACCTGCGTCGCCTTCCGGTGATTCCTCAACAAAACCTTGAACCTCTAATGCAGGCTTACCTTCAGGAAAAAGATCCTGAAAGAAAACAACTGCTGAAAAATTGTTACCAGATTCTTGCCGGTGAAGACATTGATCACCGCATTGCGATCATCAATGATTAGGCGATCTGCGACCCCAAAACGAAAAGACTTACTCAAAGACGCTGTCGCCTAACCGGCGGTCACGAGTCTCCCAGCAACGATCTTAATTTCACTTCGCGCCCGCACAGGAGCCTCGGATACGGGGAATGGCGGCTGGGCGTTAACAAATCCTTCTTTTAAACGTCTTTCAGTTAGGAGCCACGGGCGGGAACTGTCCGGGTGCTTTCGCGTCTAATCAATCTCAATAAACTTTATCCGTCAAACGGTCGTACAGGCTAGGGCTTGGAACTTTTCTAACCGACATAACAATGAAAGCGCTTTTCTCCTTTTACACTGACGCCTTGCGGATTGCCGTTCAGTCGATTTTTGCCCATAAATTGCGGGCTTTTCTGACTTTGATCGGAATAATTATCGGGGTGGCTTCGGTCGTCACCGTCGGCGCGTCGATCAGCGGCCTGAATACGTACGTGGTTCAAAAGGTGGAGAAAGTCCTCGGCAGCAACCACTTCATGATGGCGCGGATTGCGTCAAGCGGCCGGCTCTCGGATGAAGAATTCGAAAAAATGAATCGCCGCAACAAGCGGATCAATTGGGACGACTACGAGTGGGTGCGCGACCACTGCGGCTTATGCACGGAAGTCGGCGCGCAGGTGCAAGGTCAGGCAGATCTGAAGCAGGAAGGCGTCGAGTTTCCGAGTGCGCTGGTATTCGGCTCGACCGCCAACATGGTCGACATCGAAGACAAAACCATCGCGGAAGGTCGCTTCATTTCCAACGACGAAGTGCAGCGTTCAGCTTTTGTCGTCGTATTGGGCGGAGACATCAAAGACAAATTTTTCCCCAACACCGATCCGATCGGCAAGCAGCTCAAGATTCGCGGCCTGCCGATGCGCGTCGTCGGCGTGGAAGAAAAGCGCGGGGCATTTTTTGGCGACTCCTTCGATCGCCACGTTTACATTCCGGTCACCACGCACCTGCAAATCTTCGGACGCAACGGCCTGCAAATTCATGGTAAGGGACGAAACCGCGAAACCTTCCAGGCCACCATCGAAGATGCGCGCGTGGCGATGAGAAACAAGCACCGGCTGAACGGGAACGAAGAAGACGATTTCGGATTGGTGAACGTGGAAGAGTTGAACAACCAAATCGATCAGTTCACTGGCAGTATCGCGGCGGTGGTGGTTCCGATTACGCTGATCACGCTGATTGTCGGCGGCATCGTAGTGATGAATATCATGCTGGTGAGCGTTACCGAGCGAACTTTTGAAGTTGGATTACGCAAGGCGGTGGGTGCAACCAGGAGACAGATCCTGCTGCAATTCCTGATCGAGTCGGCAATTTTGTGTGCGCTGGGCGGTATCCTGGGCCTGCTGCTTTCATGGGGCGTGACGGTTTTGATTACCGCACTCGCGTCGATCACCATGACGATCACGATTGGTTACATTCTGCTGGCGTTGATTGTCTCGACGCTCATCGGAATGATTGCCGGAATCTATCCGGCATTCAAAGCCGCACGACTCGATCCGATCCTGGCGCTGACGCAAACGACGTGATCGTTTAGAGGCGGGCTGATACAACGATCGTTTAGAGGCGGGCACCGCCCGCCGGTTCAAGTCGCGTAGAAACGCGCATTTCATTCAAGGGGTAACGGCGGGCGGTGCCCGCCTCTAAACGAGACTAAACGAAACTTAACGCTCTGAACGAAGCTCAGGATGAAGCTCAAGGTTCCAAAAAGTGTCTTGCGCGAAACGCTGCGAATGGCCCTGGACAGCGTGCGCTCGCACAAGTTCCGCAGTTTCCTTACGGTCCTCGGAATTGTCATCGGCGTGATGACCGCCATTACCATCGCTTCCATCCTCACCGGTCTGCGTCAAAACATCGTCTCGATCATCGAAGAGTACGGCACCAATAACATCTACGCGTTTCACCTTTCGACCGGCCCGCGCACCAGTGAAGATCGCACGGAGAGACTGCGAAAGCCTTTAACCGTCGCCGACGCCGACGCAATCACCCAAGCGCCGGCAGTTGAAGAAGTGGGTCACGTCGCACCGAACATCGGCTACAGCGGTGGCCCATTCGACGACAACATTTCCTACAACGGCCACAACTATCGCTGGGGCAACACGCAGGGTGTTTCCCCAAACTACGCCGGCATCACCAACATCGTTATCCGCGAAGGCCGTTTCATCACTGAGAACGACGACCAGCAGCGCGCGAATGTGATGGTCATCGGCGTTAACGCCGCCGACGCGCTCTTCCCCGGACAGCAACAGCAAATCGCGGGAACGCAAGTGCGCATGGGCGGAATCAACTTCGAAATTGTCGGCGTGCTGGAGAAACGAAAGGCCGGCTTCTTTGGCGAGAACGAAGAAGATAATGCCGTGTTCATTCCCTTTCGCACCGCGCAAAAAGTTGCACCGGCGAAGGGCTACCTGCTGCTGGTAATCAAAGCCCGGCCGGGACAGACCACCGAAGCGTTGCAGCAATCCGAAGACATCCTGCGGCGTCGCCGCAATGTGAAGTTTGGCGACCCGAACAACTTCGACATCAAAACGGCCGACAAATTCATCGAACAGTTTGACAGCATAACCGCCATGGTCGGTTTAATCGCCATCGCTATTTCCAGCCTCGGTCTACTGGTGGGCGGCATCGGCGTAATGAACATCATGCTGGTAAGCGTCACCGAACGCACCAAAGAGATTGGCGTGCGCAAAGCGCTGGGCGCGCGTCGCAAGGACATTGTGCGGCAGTTTTTGTTTGAAGCGATGACACTGACTTTTCTTGGCGGCATTCTCGGCGTCGTGCTCGCGGTCGGCATCAGCCGCATTATCATGCTGCTGGTTCCGGCGCTGCCGGCATCCATTCCCACCTGGGCCGTCGTTTCCGGTCTCACGGTTTCAGTCGGCGTCGGCCTGCTGTTTGGAGTCTGGCCCGCGCGCAAAGCTTCACGGCTCGATCCGATCGAGTGTTTGCGCTACGAATAAAGCAGCCGCGGATTTACGCGGAACCACGCGGATCAGAAAAACCGAATCCCAACACAATTCAGATGCATTCTTTCAGATTCGCGCATATCCGCGTAAATCCGCGGCTGATCTCGTATAAGATGACGAGTCATGGCCGCACCGCGCGATTTCGTCAAAGACCATCTGACCTATCTGCAGGTTGAGAAGGGCCTCGCCCGTCACACGCTCGAAAGCTATCGCCGCGATCTGGCCCGGCTGGATCGTTGGGCTGCCAAAAACGGCAAGTCTATCGCAGAATTGACGCGCCCCGACCTGCGCAAATGGATCGCGAGTCTTTCACGTGAAGGTTTGGCGCCGTCGTCGGTGGCTCGAGCCGTCAGCGCCGCGCGCGGTTTCTTTCGTTACCTGATGCTCGATGGACATATCAAGCATCACCCGGCCGAAAATCTCGACACGCCGCAGAAGTTTTCTTATCTACCAAAATTTTTGACTGAAGACGAAATCGATCGCCTGTTTGCCGCGCCTGACATTTCGACGGACCAGGGGATCAGGGACCG
>Ga0070670_100003909_pt1 | contig 12429 bp, 11 predicted proteins | sample KBSS63metaG_FD_64665 | JGI IMG/M metagenome (GOLD analysis project Ga0070670, IMG submission 64665) | Switchgrass rhizosphere microbial communities from Kellogg Biological Station, Michigan, USA - KBS S6-3 metaG | ecosystem: Host-associated > Plants > Roots > Rhizosphere > Soil ... | reverse complement strand
ACCGGCCAGGGACACGACCTCAATCCACAAAGCGGCGCCGACATCATCACGTGGTCGTTGGAGTTCCTCGCCGCCTGGGTCAATGACGACGCAGCGGCGAAGTCCGCGCTGATGCAAGCGGAGCACGTCGAAGGCGGGCTCGACGACCACAAGGCTTTTTACGTCGATCCAACCGCAACTAACACAACTCCAAACTACCAGGGGCTTTGGTGGGCTTCGCCTGCGGGTTCCGAATCGGGCTGGGGTATCAACGTCGCCCATCAGGGCGACATCATCTTCGCAACCTGGTTCACGTACGACACCGCGGGCAAGGCATGGTGGCTCTCCCTGACCGCCGCACAGGCTGCCACAGGCGTGTATTCGGGCACGCTTTACACGACCACGGGTCCGCCGTTCAGCGCGACGCCGTTCGACCCCGCGCTCGTGAAGGCTACTCCGGTAGGGAATGCGACACTGACCTTCAGCGATCCCGATAACGCGAGTTTCGCGTACGTGGTAAACGGCATCAGCCAGACCAAGGCGATCACCCGCCAGGTGTTCGGACCGCTGCCGGTCTGCAGTTTCGGTAGCGGAAACCTCGCAGCCGCCACCAACTACCAGGACATATGGTGGGCATCCCCGGCAGCTTCCGAATCGGGTTGGGGGATCAATTTCGCCCACCAGGGCGACATCATCTTCGCAACCTGGTTCACTTACGCAGGCGATGGCTCGCCGATGTGGGTGGCGGTAACTGCGCCGAAGAGCGCGCAGGGCATGTACGTGGGCACGCTTTACCGCACCACAGGACCTCCGTTCAATTCGACCCCGTTCAATTCACAGAGCGTCGTCGCGACCCCGGCAGGTGTGGCGACCTTCACCTTCACCGACGGGAACGCGGCGAGCTTCACCTATACGCTGGACGGCGTAACGCAAACGAAAGCGATTACCCGCGAAGTGTTCCGCCCGCCTGGGACCGCCTGCCAATAGTGCGCGGACGTTGCGGGAAATCTCCTGCTGATGTCCGGATCGGTGAAGCTCTAGAAAGCCGTGGTCGCACCGGACGGCGTCGAATCGGGCGCCGTTCGTTTTCCACGCGTCAGCTCATTCGGGCTCGCGGCGCCTATGGGCGAATAGGCGTCCGTTCGATTCCGCCGCCGCCTCCACCACTTTGCGCCTCTGAATGGCCCTTCGGGCGCGTTTTGACTGGAGCTGCAGCGGCCCAAATCGAGTTCGCGCTGGATTGGTCATGACGCGCATAATCGCGGCGGTGACGTGCAAGGCCCACTCCAAATTTCCTCTACTTTCAACGAGCGAGCGACGGTGATGTGCCCGAAGTGCGGGGCATTTGCGCGTCGCATTCGACGTAGGTCTTTCGATCGCGTTGCCAGCTTGTTCGTTACCGCCATCTGGCGCTTTCGGTGCACGAACACCGCGTGCGGCTGGCAAGGAAACGTCAGGCTGAAGCCGGCGAACTTCGAAAGGCCTTAGATTCACGTCGCTGCGTGCGGCGAACGACGCAAACCAGCCACTGGCCCAGGCAAAACGGCCCACTTGAGTGAGCCGTTTTGCTTTGGATCTGGGGGCAATCTAGATCGCGCGGCGCCGAGTCAGTCGAATGCCCGCGAGGCCGAGTCCAAGAAGCGCGATCGTTGCAGGCTCTGGCACGCCTGTATCGGGCGAAGGACAGCCGGTTTCCTGGCAGGCGACAGCCCCTGAAATCCTTGGTTGCTTGAATACGTCGAAACCGCCACCTTCAGACATCATTACTGAAATCGACTGGATAGATTCGTTATTGATGGCATAGATGGTGAGGTAGTTCTGACCATTGCCCAAGTCGTAGTTGAAGGTCGCACCGAAGTTATCGATGACCGTAACGGTGGCAGTTCCGGTCCCGTTCAGCGGATTCATGATGAAATCCTGAAACGTATACCCCGGCGTAGTGATGAGGATACTGGTAAGAGGGTCGCCATTGACCTCTTCAATGCTTGCCTGTCCCTTTGCGTTTTGGTAAAGCGTCTGACCCGTTAACGAACTGAATACAACGGGTACGCCGTTCGCATCTCCCGTAATCGTCGCACCGGTTTCGCTGTCCTCGAACAGGATGTTCTGCTCATCCGGTTGTGGGTTGTTTCCAAGTAGAAAGACGATGTCGGCGCTCGCGGACATCGTCCACAAACTCAACGTTAGGAACAACGATTTTTTCAGTAGCTTTGTAGGGGACATGATTTACGCCTAAAGGATTGGTTTTAGTTACAAAGCACGGTATGTGCCGTTGCCAAATAATCCTTTAACTACAGTCCGTTTTCCCCAAAAAGTTGTAGCTGACACCGCTGAATGTAAATGGGGTCGACAGCATCACGATGTCGATTGCGCAGTTTCTTTCACGATAAACACACACCACGATCATTGGATTCCCGCGGCGCTTCTTGGCGATTCCGCGTAGTCGAATGAGCCGAATGCGTGATTCCGACTGCGATGTCGCGTAGTCGGAAGATTCGAATGCGTGATGCCGAGCGCTGATAAGCACGCTTTCTCGGGGCCGTTGCTGGAAACGAATGCGAAGCCGTGCAAGTGTTCAACACGGCGTGTCGTTTCGCGCGCAGGACCTTCAAGCTGGCACCTAGGAATTTTCCTACGATGGTTTATGCACGGAGCGACTAGCGCGCACCGCACATACTTGATCAAATTCTGCGAGCGCCAACAGCGCGACTTCGGTGGCGACAGGCTGCTTCCGATTCCGACAACGCAAACCATATCAAGGAGCCAAGATGACGCAACGACAACAAGAGGCTTTCAGTGCAGATCGTGACGCGAACCGCGACCCTATTACCGGCGCGCCGGGCTCGCATCCCATCGGTACCGGCGTAGGCGCGGTGGCAGGTGGCATGGCCGCAGGTGCGGCAGCGGGCACTGTTGTCGGTCCGGTCGGCACAGCGATAGGGGCAGCAGTCGGTGCCATAGCCGGTGGACTGGCCGGGCACGGCGTTGCCGAGCTCGTTGATCCAACGGCAGAGGATGCGTACTGGCGCGAAAGTTATACATCGCGACCATACGTGCAGGGCGACTCGTACGACGATTTCGGACCCGCTTACCGCTACGGCGTCTCTTCTTACGGCAGGTATCGAGGCCAAAGTTTCGACGACGTTGAAGGTGATCTTCGTCGCGACTGGGATACGGCTCGCGGAACGTCCAGTCTGGAGTGGGACCGTGCGAAGCTCGCCGCAAAGGACTCATGGCAGCGCGTCAGTGATTCCGTCGAGCGTGCGATTCCCGGCGACTCTGACCGCGACGGTAAGTAGTTCCAACCGCGCGCCCGACCGCCGAGGCGGGCGCGCGTCTTCAAGCGCTTGGCTCGAAGCATCGCAACGAAGTCGGTAGGACATTGCCGACATCGATGAGGTGTGCCCGCTGATCGCTATGCCCACACCAACATGTCACGCTCGTCTGCTCTTCAACGAAGGAGCGCGACATGGCAGACACGACCTCGATTCTGAATGATCTCGTCGAAGTATCGAAAGATGGCGAGAAGGGATTTCGCGCCGCTGCAGAAGACGCCAAGAGTTCGGAGCTGAAGACCTCGTTCATGCGCCGGGCAGACGATTGCGCGAAGGGCGCCTCCGAGCTGCAGCAGTTAGTTACCCGCCTGGGTGGGAAACCCGAGCAGGGGGGCAGCGTTGCCGGTGCATTGCATCGAGGCTGGCTCGACGTGAAGGCGAAAGTCGCCAATCGCGACGACCTCGCGATTCTCGAGGAGTGCGAGCGCGGTGAGGATGTTGCGAAGGCTAAATATCGCAAGGCGCTCGACGAGTCACTGCCCGAGGATATCCGCGCAGTCGTCCAGCGGCAGTACGACGGTGTCGTGCGCAATCACGACGCGATTCGCGATTTGCGAGACCGCTATCGGATGCATAAACGCTGACGACCCGAACGCTGGGCCAGGCGCGGCATGTCGGTAGACGGACGACAACCAAATCGACGTCTTGCCGATTTTTTCCGACAGCGCACGGGGATATGGTGCTCCGACGAAAGCAGCTCAAACAATCGTCGCGGTTCGACGACAACTTTCTTCGGAGGAGAAAAATGGTAGCCAATTATCTGCGTTCGATTTCGGTCGCCGCGGTGCTTTCGGTTGCGGGTTGCGCGACCGTACTGCCTAACGATCCGGTCATCGAAGATGCGCGGCTTTCGCTGAACGCTGCGCGTAACAGTCCGCAGGTCGTTACGTATGCACCGGTCGAGCTCGCGCAGGCGACGGACACGCTGCGCCAAGCGGACGACCTGGCCGCGCGCGGCGGCAGTGTAGCCGAAGTTCATGAACTGGCGGCGCTGGCAAACCAGCGCGCAACGCTGGCATTGCAAGTCGCCCGCAATCGCAGCGAGCAGGCGGCTCTCAATGCGCAAAGGCGCGCGAATGATGCGCAAGTGAGCGCCGACTTGAGCCGCCGTCAGGCGGAAAATGCCCAATTGAATGCCGCCGCGGCGCAGCGGCAGGCTGACGAGGCGGCGCGAATCGCGTCGTCGACGCGCGCCGATGTGTACTCGCCGGCGCTCGCCGAGTATCGCCGTCGCGACAATGAGCGGCTCTATGAAGCGAGAGTCACTTACGTGCGTGCGGTTGTCGGTCCGCCGCAGCAACTGTGTTGGGTCGAGCCAACGCTCGTTGACCAAAATACCGCCGTCAATGTCCCTGGCGCTATCGTCGGCGGCGCGGTCGGCGGGATCATCGGTCACCAGATCGGGGGCGGGCGTGGGCAGGATATCGCGACTGGCGTGGGTATCGTGAGCGGCGCGGCGATCGGTGCGAATGTGGGCCGAGGAGACGGCCTCGTCTATAACCAGGACGTCAAGCGTTGCGAATATGCACCAACGTCAGGGCGTCCGGATTACTGGGACGTCACATACGTGTTTGGCGGCCGCGAGCATCGCGCGCAACTGACAACTGCTCCAGGACCCACCCTCCTCGTCAATGCACAAGGCGAGCCGCGCTTCTGATCGACTCAACGCAGCGCGTTTACTCACCTCGGGATCGAACGGCCCACGTCGCGTGGGCCGTTTTTTATTCGAGCTTGCGAAACGTAGAGCGTGCTGGCGCATCCAATGCACAGAGTCTTCGCGACTGCCGCGACGCCGGGAATCCAGTAGTTGCATCAGCGAATCTCGCGGCCAACTTAATCGTCGGGAGTTTTACGATGGAACTGCTGGCAATGCTTCGCACATCGTCGGTATTGCTCGCGATCACGGCCGTTGGAGGTGTCGTGATGGCGGCAATTCGATTCGGCGGCAAACCGAGTCCGCCGTCATGGCTCGCGATGGTGCACGGCCTGCTTGCGGCCGCGGGAATTACGCTTCTCGCGTATGCATATTTCGCCGCCGCCGTCCCGACGAGTGCCGCGCTGGCGCTGCTGCTGTTCGTGGTCGCGGCGCTCGGCGGCGTTGTATTGAACCTCGCCTATCACCTGAAGGCGCTGCCGCTTCCAATCTGGCTCGTCGTCGTACATGCCACGATCGCGGTTGCTGCGTTCGTTCTGCTGTGCGTCGCGGCCTGGCAGGGCTGACCGCATTCACCAGCGGCGTCCATCGGAAAACGCCGGCGGGTGATCTAGCTAGTTGCGCCGCTCGGCGTTGCCGCTGCAGGCGCCAGTTGCGGGAATCTTCCTGAAGTATTGGCGACCCAGCAGCGCACGGTGCTGCGGGTCCCAATTGCTCGGGTGGCCGAACGCGGTGAGGCCGACCGACACCGCAGCGAATGTGCCCGCTTTTAGCTCTCGCTCTGAAGCGCTCAGGTTCTCGCTCAGTCCAGCTGCCCGATAATCGACGTACAGCGTCCGGTTGATGCACGGCAGAGTGGCGGTCGCATCCAATGCCGCCTGGGCGGTCTGGAGATGGTCGCTGTGATCCCCGTCGTTTTCGGCACCATCGATGTCCGCAATGTTGATCCAGATAGTTGCGGCTTCATCACTTTCGCGAACGATGAGCTCGCGCAAGGTCGCCGCGAGATCGGGCCATCCTGTGTACACGGCCGAATCGTCAACGGCCGCGATCGACGCAATCGCTTCCTCGTGAAGCCTCCTCAGCGACTGCCATCCTGTGTCTGGATAACCGGTACCTTGCATATTTCCGTCGGGTAAGCGCAGGAAATAGCTGACGGTGTTTCGGTAGACCCATCGCGTCAGCGTGTGTCCAGCCACGATTGCGCGTGTGTCGAAAGGTGCCGAAGGTGTTGCGTCGCCGTCCGCAATGAATGTGGTGGACAGGCGAGCACCGTTTTCGCGCGCGAGGTAGTACGGATGCTCGCGCGCGACACGTTCCTTTCCTGCACCAGCATCGCCGGCAGTCATATAGACGAAGATCACCTTGGTCGCGGGGGCCTGAACGTCGCGAGCCGCATTTGGAGTCATGAAAAGCTGCCAGTCATCCTCATGCGCGGCAAAATAGAAAGATGCCGTGTTGTGCGCGAGCGCGGCTGAGTTCGCTGAAAGCGCGCAAACAACTGCCAACAGCCTCGAGGATGCGCAAAGCCTGCTGCGCAGGTCCCGTCGCTTGCTCATTCAGCCATGCTCAGCAGTCGCCAGGCGCAATCGGGCATGCCGGAACTCGAAATAGGGCTGCTCGAGCAGCCGATAGGAAAGCGACGCCACGGCGGTGCTCGCAGCGAACGCGGCAATGATTAGCGCGGCGAAGCGCGCCGGTTCGGGAAGGCCGCGCAGCATCGGCGCCAAATGATCGCAGACGACGATGATCATCAATCCATGCAGCAGGTAAAAGCTGAACGACACCTTGCCAAGCCGACATAACGGAGCAAACGTAAACAACCGGTGTAACAGTCCGGCGCCATACACAACCTTGGCGACCAATAGGAAAGAGGTCAGCATGAATACCGGAATGAACCGATAGTAGTTTTGCTGATCGACGAACAGCAGATTTGCAAGTACGAATACGAGCACCACACCGATGTCCGGAATTTGTTGAATCAGGTTCTTGACGTTGGTGGGCGGCATCGCCGCCAGCGCGCCCCCCGCGACGAACATCAGAAATCGAATGTAGTGCGGGCCAATCGGTACGATCGTCAGCGTCAGCACCGCCGCGATCATTGCGAGGTGAAGCAGGGAAACTTTGCGGCGGAGCCCGGCGCACAGGATGAGCGCCGGGAACGTGAGGTAGAAGAGCCATTCGAACGTCAGTGACCAGGTAGGCACGATGATTGGCTTGATACCAAGTTCCCAGACCCCTTGCAGCATGAGCATGTTCGCAAGAATAGTCGTCCAGTCGTAATGCAGATTCCAGAAGCGGCCGACATAAGCGCAGTAGATGAGCAGCGCCACTGCGAAGGCGGGATACAGGCGCATGAACCGGTGGCCAAGAAAGGACAGGTAATTGAAACCGGGGCGGGAGACCAGGCGGAAAATCAGGAAGCCGCTTAACAGGAAGAACAGATCGACGCCGTAATGTGAGGCCCAGAAATAGTAGGCGGCTGCATCGATAGCACTCGCTGCCCGCGTCCATTCGAACGCATCGAAATCGATGTGTCTGGGGCCGGTAACGCCGTTGAAATACTGCGCGAGAAAGTGGACCAGGAACACGAGCGTGATGGCGTATGCGCGAAGCCCGTCCAAGCCACCGATACGCGCTCCTTCGACGGGCTGCTTCACGCCGCGGACTGGAATCGGTTCCGTAGTCGCTGCCGCGCCCCAGCCAAACTTCAAATCGGCAAGCGCGTTACGCGGTCCAATGAACAGCGCGAAGCCCGCGATCGTCAACGCAAAGTTCAACGCGCAAAAGACGGCCAGATAATAGTGCCGGTTTACCGCGTAGTAAGCACTCATCGCCGCAATGGCCGCCATGAGCGCAATTTGCAGAAGTACATGAAGCGGCGGCGTCGGCGTCCTTTCCTCAACCTTGGGCGTTCTTCCGAACGCAGCCTTCCGCCCGGTCACGATCTGCTGGATCGAGCGCAGCACACCCGCAAGGTTGATCGGCAAAAGCATCAGCCCCAACGCGTAAATATGCAGCAGCTCGCGCCAACGGTAGCGAAGGCGCCGAAGGTCGCGCGCGTATAACGCGTAATACGGAAGCGCTGTGGCCGCCACCCACGGACTTTGGAGGCTGTCAGCGAACGGAAGCAGCAGCAGAAGGAGGACGCTGAAGCCACCGAGCGCGGGTGAGCAGAGATAATGCGTTCGAAGAAGGAATTCCTGCAGCGAAGGGCGTTCCCCCGAGCGCTGCAAGGCATGTCGCAGCAAATCGGGGAATATGATCAGGCCACCGTTTGACCAGCGTCGTCGTTGAATGATCAGCGATCCGAAATCCTGCGGTGTAGCGCTGTACGCCAACCGGGCTGGATGATTGTGCAATCGCCACCCGCGACGCACGAGGTCGACCGTTGATCCAGTGTCCTCGATAACCGTACGATCCTGGATGAATACCGGATGGTTGTTGCCGTCCTCGTGCACGATCGTCTGGATGTCGCGCAGCGCCGCCATTCGCAAAACCGCGTTGGCACCCACCCAGAACGTTGCGTTGAAAGCGGTAAACCCCTGGTGAACGATGTATTGGACGTCCGTCTGGGCTCCGGCGGCTCGCTCGAGGTGATTGTCTGAGCCCGGGATCGCCGAATACGGTGTCTGGGCGACGGCGATCGCCGAGTCTTGTTCCATGATGTCAACCAGTGTCATCAAATAGTCCGCAAGCACCAGGCTGTCGGCATCGAGCGTAAACAGATAATCGGCATCGGCAACGACGAGCTCCGCCTTGCTCGCCGTGCATGGCTCGAGGCGCTCGAGCTTTCCGTCGCGGACCCTCCGGAAGCTTCGACCCATCAGCCCGATGTAGCTATTGAGATTCATCGCCTTGTTGGGCGCGTGCGAAAGATTCGTGAATTGCTTGCGCTCGAAACTGCTGATACTCACATCGAACAGCGAAGCCAGTCGACGATATTCGCGTTCCAGCGCCGCCATCGACAATGCTGACGACCGCAGCGATCGAGCGCGCGCGCAGTGCGCGTCCGCGTGGCCGCCGATCACGGACTCCATAAAAAACGTATCCGTATGGTCATCGACATTCGGTCGATCGGAACAACATGCCGCCCCCAGAGTTTTCACGATGACGGCCAACCGGTCATAAGTCGCTGCGAGCCGCTGTGTTTCCGTATGGACGTCGCACGCATCGGCGCAGCGAAGGAAAAATGCGTGACATTGTTGTTGAAGCTCGTCGGCGATTGCGCGAAGGTCGCTATCCAGCTCACGCAGCATGTTGCGCACGCGTTCCAATGCGAAGAAGTCTTCGCGCCGTGGTGAAGGAGGATCGTCGATCAACACGACGATTCTTCGAGATGGGAATTCGCACAGCGCTGCCGAAAGGACTGTTTGCCGAAGGATCGGCACTTCCTCCTTGTACGAAGGAATCAGCACGCAGAGCCGCGATATGTACGCATCGCCGCCGTAGACATCGGCGCTGATCGGACGAGGTTGCGGCGCGGAGGGTTCGGAACGTCGCAGATAACCGCAGCGGGCCGTCAGGTACACCAAACTGCCGTAGACGAGGGCCGTTATCAGAAACGCCAGCAATAGTCCTTGAAGAAGCGTCGCGTCCCCTCCGTATATCGCGGTGACCACATCTCGAAGGAACAAACCCAGCGACGTCAGACAGACGGCAATGCCCGCCCAGGTCAAAACAATTTCTCTTTTCATCGAGCGAGCGTGCGCAGTCGCCAACACTCGCTTACTCGTATACGAGCGCGCGAACATCTCGACAGGCAGTGGTGCGAATGGAACGCGCTAAGTTAGCGAACGTTCCTGTTGATGCGAAGCAAAGACCGACGGAAGGGCGAAACACCCACTCCGACGTGATGTTCAAATGAGCTAAGACGTGAACAGGCCGAATGCACGCAAAGCGTAGTACACAAAAACGGGCGATTGGAGTCGCCGCCGGATGAACTATGTCGCCCTTCGGCGGTCTATTCGCGCCTCCCGAGCGGGGAGTGCGTCTAGAAGCTGATCGTCGGCTACAGGCCAGTCACGCTGGCCGAACCGCCAATCAGTTCGTCGTCTTCCTGGTGGCCGCGCGGTTATCTGCCTCGCGGCGCCTTCGCTTTTCCAGTCTGACCATCGCCTCGAGTGATTCGGCTAACGCGATGAGCGGATCATTCGCGCGAGCATCTTCGCTGTCCCGATAGGTTTCCAGCCTGCGCGAATAGCTGCCATCGGCAACTTGTCGCAGGATTTTGGCTGCGCGCTGCAATTGCGAACGGACATTCGAGTTCATGATCGGCGTTCGTTCGAATGTTCAATGGCGTTGCGATGATGCTGGCGTACCGAAATGGCAATAGTGCCGACAACAAGGGCAGCGAAAAAGCGTCAGGCCAAACAGAGTCGCATCGACGATTCTGAATAGAAGCGACGTTCTGCAATGGGGGCACGCATAGTCGACATCGCCGAGCCCTGGTGCGGCGGCGTCATCGGCCAGGTCGATAACGCGAACATTCTCGAGCGGTATTGGGACCGAATCGAATGCGATCAACAATCGGATGTTGGACATGCTCGATCACCTGGCACAGGTCATAAAGTGCAGCGCGATTCTGCCCATGTTTGATGGGCGCGTTAAGAGCGTCGACTATATTTTTTGGCGCGTCGAGCAGATGTAGACCACAGGCGGGGGCCGGACGGTTAAGCGCTTTAGCTGCTCTTACGCGAGTCAGCCCGATTGAAAATACTTTGCGCTCGCCGGTAAGCCTTACGCAGCAACGGCGAGCTCTGCGTGCAAACCTCTGATCCGGCGCGCAAATTCGATTGGTACGTCGCTTGCGACGACCAATTCGACCCGGGGCGCCGGCCGACTGCGGAAGGCGAATGCCGTCGCGTTCGCTGCTTTTCTCTTCGAGTGCGCTCGCGGGCTCGGAGGACCTTTGAGAGATCGATTGGAGGGGCCACGACAGCGCACGGCGTTGACGCGTCGCCACGCGATGTCTTTCGCGCTCGCCGTCGTCGCGCTTGCCTCTCTCTCGATGCGTGCAGGCGCACAGGCTCGCCAGGACAGCGATTGGCCGATGCCTGCGCGCGATTATGCGAACACTCGTTTCAGTCCGCTCACCGACATCACGCCCACGAACGTGAGCCATCTCGATCTTGCCTTCAGCTTCTCCACGGCAATCGACAAGGGTCACGAAGCGGCACCGATCGTCATCGGCGACACGATGTTCATCGTCACGCCGTATCCCAATCGCGTCATCGCCTTCGACCTCAGCAAGCCTGGCGCTAACGTCAAATGGACGTTCGATCCCAAGGCCAATGCCAAGTCGCAAGGCGTTGCGTGTTGCGACGTCGTCAACCGCGGAGCCGCCTACGCCGACGGCCGGGTGTTCTTCAATACGCTCGACAACAACACGATCGCACTCGACGCCGCCGATGGCCACGAGGTGTGGCGGACCAATCTCGGCGACATTGCGACGGGCCAGTCGATGACGATGGCGCCGCTCGTCGTGCACGGCAAAGTTCTCGTCGGCAACAGTGGTGGTGAATTCGGCGTTCGCGGCTTCCTCGCAGCGCTCGATGCGACGACGGGCAAGGAAGTGTGGCGCGCATACAGCACCGGCCCCGATCGTGACGTGTTGATCGGGCCATCATTCAAGCCGCATTACGCGCAGGATCGCGGCGCGGATCTCGGCGTGACTTCGTGGCCGACCGATGCGTGGAAGATTGGTGGCGGCACGGTGTGGGGCTGGGTGTCATACGATCCCGAGCTCGATCTTGTCTATTACGGCACGGGCAATCCGGGACCCTGGAATCCCGATCAACGCCCGGGCGCGAACAAGTGGACGTGCGGAATCTTCGCGCGGAAATTGTCGACGGGCGAGGCGGTCTGGTTCTATCAATTCAGTCCGCACGACCTGCACGACTACGACGGCGTCAATGAGAGCGTGCTCGTCGATCTTCCGATCGGCGGCGTTACGCGCAAAGTGTTGCTGCATCCCGATCGCAATGGCTACCTGTATGTGATCGATCGTGCTTCCGGAGAAGTGTTGTCGGCTGACGCTTTCGCGCTGATCACGACATCGCTCGGTGTCGATCTCGCGTCGGGAGCGTTGCGATACAACCCCGCGAAGACGCCGCAATTCGGCAAGGTCACGCGCGACATCTGTCCCGCATCGCCGGGTGCGAAGGATTGGCAGCCGACCGCGTGGTCACCGCGAACCAAGCTCTTCTACATTCCGCATCAGAACCTCTGTCAGGACACGCTCGTCTACGAAACGAGCTACATCGCCGGCACGCCGTACGTCGGTGCCGAAGCGAAGATGCGCGCCGGGCCCGGCGGCAATCGCGGCGAATTCTCGGCGTGGGATCCCGTTGCGCGCAAAGCCGTGTGGACGATCCCGGAAAGCTTTCCGGTCTGGAGCGGTGCGCTGGTGACAGCGGGAGACGTCGTGTTCTACGGCACGATGGACGGCTGGTTCAAGGC
>Ga0070670_100003908_pt1 | contig 12432 bp, 11 predicted proteins | sample KBSS63metaG_FD_64665 | JGI IMG/M metagenome (GOLD analysis project Ga0070670, IMG submission 64665) | Switchgrass rhizosphere microbial communities from Kellogg Biological Station, Michigan, USA - KBS S6-3 metaG | ecosystem: Host-associated > Plants > Roots > Rhizosphere > Soil ... | reverse complement strand
GGGTGAGTCAGGTTGGAGAGAACCCCGGGGCGACGGGGACGGCGGTACTCGTCGAAAGGTGTGCGGTGGTATCGCGGTATGTGACACCCGGTATGACGAGCCGCGCCCTACCAGCACGCCGGGCAGGTACAGATGAGAAGGCCGCGGCAGAGCTCCGAGGGTTGACCCACGAGGAACGCCGAATAGACTGCGTATCCCGGGAGGGCTGGCAGAATGGCTAATGCAGCGGTCTTGAAAACCGCCGTCCGAAAGGACTTGGGGGTTCGAATCCCTCGCCCTCCGCTTTATGTGACAACGAGTTGCGCGGCGAGTGACCCGGGAAAACACGCAGGGCCTCGCGGAAGGTTGAACACATGCCTGGACAGAAGGGACCGCAGCATGGCGCTGGCGGCCGCGTTCTGGAAGTTTGCGGTGGGACTGCCACGATTCATCGTGGAGGCGAAGCTATTTCGCCACGTGGAGGCGCGGTGGGCCGAGCTCGAGGACGGGCGGCCAAGCCTCTAGCGTTTCGCCCTGGGGATAGGCCCCTAACGACCGAGCGTCACTGCCGCGGCACCATCTTCAGGTTGACGACGTAGGGCGACCCCTTTGCCTTACAGGGCAACACACCCGACGCGGGGTAATAGCCGCCGCCCGAGGCATAGGCCGAGACGGTGAGTCCGCCGCTCTCTCGGCACTGGCTGTCGGAGAACGTGAGCTCGTAGCGCCCGGCAGCGTTCGTCCGCGTCGTGGCCACGGTTTCCCCTAAGGGCTGCTGCACTTCGATCTCGGCCTCGAACGGCGCGCCGGTCGCGGCGTAGGTGACGGTCCCCGAGAGATAGAAGGTGCCGGCCGGTTGGACCGGGTTCGTGTCCCCGCACGCGCTAGCCGCGATCAGCAGTCCGAGCCCTCGTAGCGTCGTCGTGCGCATGCCGTGCACCGGTGGGCGAATGTCGAGCGAACATGCGCCGGGCGGCCTCAGCGCGCTAGACCGCCGGCGCTGCGCAGGTCCGCTCCGCCGGGTCGCGATCGAGGCGCAGCGGCCCACGGTTGCCTAACGCGATACTGTCGTCGAAGCACGCGCGCGCTCCCGCTCACCGAGGACTGGAGTTCGCCTCACCCTGCCACTCCGCGGCGAAGCGCCTGAGGTCGATGATGTCGAACGGCTTCCGGATGATGGGGCGGTCGATCGCCGCCAGCGGTGCCGAGCTCTGCGCGTCAGCGCTGCCGGTCACGAACGCGACGCGCTCAGCGAGGTCGGGACGGTGGACGACGAGCCAGTGGTAGAGGTCGATGCCACTCCCATCGCGGAGTTGGATGTCGAGTAGCGCGCCGGCGATGTCGGCCCGCTCCGCCAGTGCCACCTTCGCGGCGCCCACCCCATCGACGGACACGACCGCGAACCCGAACGCCGTGAGCGCTCGATGGACCACGTCGCGAACCGAATCGCTGTCTTCAACGTGCAGAATCGCCATTGGACCGCCCTGAAAGAATACGGGACACGACTGCGTCGCTGACGAAGCGGCGCCGGCCTTGGCCCCTGCGGAGTACGCGAAGGTCGTCGGTCACACCTGGTGTACCGGGTGCCCGGTGGCGAAGACAGGCGAAGCCTACTGACCGACATCGTGCTGCTGCTTCGCATCCAAAGCAATCTGTGGGCCGAACGAGTCGCAATAGCAGACGATGACGTATCCACCGATGCGCTCGCCCGCTCCCGCGTCATCGGACAGGGAGACGGGAAGGCCGTAACCACACCTAACGCTGTCCGGCCCACAGCTGTGCACGATGGGCTCCGATGGGTCCATCGCGGCCCGCGACACATCGCGAGTGATCGCCTGACGAGCGTCGAGCATGCGCCAGCTCGCATTCATTGCCGAGTACTGGCCGCAGTGACACGCGGGGCCGTGCGGGCTGGCAAGTGGGCTACGGGCGGTACGGATACCCTGTTGCCAACTCACGCTCCAGGCGAGCGTCATGCCCGTAGATGTCCGCGTAGAAGGCCGGCGCGCCATCCGGACGCACCACAGCCGTCGTGTAGTAGATCACCACCGGAAGCGAGCGGGCAAGATCCACGCGCTGCGAGCCAGCACCCTCCTCCATCGCGTGCCGGACACGTTCGGGCGACCAGGCGGCGGAATCGCGGAGTACCCATACGCCGAAGCGTGTCGGATCCTCGAGGCGAATGCACCCGTGGCTGAAGTCCCGCCGGGCCCGCGAGAACAGCTCTTTCGCGGGCGTGTCGTGCATGTACACGTTGTGGTCGTTCGGGAAAATGAACTTCACCAGCCCGAGCGAGTTCCGCGGACCCGGTCGCTGCCGAATCCCGATCTCCCCTCGGCCAACGCGCGCAATGTTCGCTGCCGTTGCCGGCACCGCCGGGCCGGTGTCGCCGGAGCCGCGATACAGCTCCATGTCGTTGCGCGCCAGGTACCCGGAGCTCCGACGTATCGCGGGGAGTGTTTCGCGCGCGAGGATGCCGGGTGGGATCACCCAGTAGGGGCGGAACACGGCGTACAGCATGTCGCGCTCGAACATCGGCGTTCGCCGTCCGACGTTCGCAGCTCCCACGACCACGTTCATCGTGAACGTCGGCACGCCGCTCGCGCCTAACGTGTCGTACGCGTACAGCTCGAACGCCGGCACGTTCACGATCACGAACGGCCCGGCATCGGGCGCTGGGATCCAGCGGATCCGCTCCAGTGCGAGCTCGAGCTGCCTCGCGCGTCTCGCCGCCGACACGTTCAGCGCCGCGACCGTCGCCGGCCCCAGTGCGCTGTCGATCGGGAGGCCATGCCGCTCCTGGAACCGCGCGACGGCTGCGACCACGGCGCCCGTATAGCGCCGCGTGTCCCCATCGATGGCGGTGGTCGCATCAGTCGGTAGGTCGCCGAATACTGAGAGCCGCCGGCGCAGGACCGGCATCGCTTCGAGTGAATCGCCCGGACGAACGATGTGTTTCAGCGCCAACGTCGGGATCGTCGAGTCGGCCGCGAGCGCGCGGTACCGCGCGTAGATCGTCTTGAGGTTCCGGTACTGCACGAACTTGGGCTCCGCATCGCGAACCAGTGCGGATACGCGACCTCGCTCGAGCGCGTCACGTATGAATTCCGCCAGGTCCAACTTCTTGCGCTCGACGTTGATGCCGACCGCGAGGTGCCTCGGGTTCACGCGCCCGATGCGCACGTCGGACAGATGCCGGAGAATCCCGACGGAGAGCGCAAGGTCGAACCACGCCACATCGTGCGCCGCGGGACGTGGGTCCGCCGACAGCGCGTCGAATCGACGACCAAGCTCCGGCGCGTCGTAGTCCTCGGACCGAAGCCCGCGTTCCTCCGCGCCGCGAAGTAGCTCGATGACCACGCGTGCATCCGCCGTAGGACGCGAACTCGCGGTCCAGATCGGACGCCAGCCAGTGGCGGCGTAGAGCGACGTCAGCTCGTCCCGATAATACGGAAAGCGAGGCCAACGCAGTCCAGAGAGCGTCCCAGTGCGTGACCACGTTTCGAGCATCGACGCAGCGCTGTCATCGGCTGGCCTCGATGGTGCGCGGCCCGACGGCGTCTGGGAGTACACTGGGCGCGAGGCCGTCGAGGCGGCGAGCGCGATTCCCACGACGAACCATCTGTAGCCGAGTCGCATCATGGCTGGCAGTCGGATGCACACACGTTAGGCGGTGCCGTGACCGGGAACGCCCGTGGACGCCGAACCAACGTCAACGCTCGCACGTCGATGCCGGTTGCGGCATTGCACCTTGGGGCATCGCCGTGCGTGAGCGGCTCATGCGTGCGCGCCCGCTCAACCGCTGGGGGCGACACGCCGGCTTCCCTGGACGCTGACTTTTTGGTAGAGTTTCTGTCCCCCGTCGGCCGGCGCTCGCCCTCAGACCTCCTGTCTTCACCGTGAAGATGCCCCGCAAGACCAGTCGCTACGAATGCGTCGGCGGTCCTCGAGACGGCGACATGGTCCTCATCCAGCGCTCCAAGCAGAACGTCACCCTCGACGGCGCGTTCTACGAAGTGCGCCTCTGGGCGAAGATGGACGAGCACGGCCAGCGGCTCCTCTGGAAGCGCGAAGCCCTGGTGTGGGAAGGGCTGCTCATTGCGGACACCGGCAGCGACGTCATCGAACCCGCTCCGCCGCAACCGATTGACTGGCCCGGACGTGACGGCTAGGTTGCGTTTCCGCCGCGATGGCAACGCGGTTCGGCGTCGTACGTCCGACGCCGGTGTAACCCTGGAGAGATGGCCGAGAGGCTGAAGGCACCGGTTTGCTAAACCGGCATAGGGGGTCAACCCCTATCGAGGGTTCGAATCCCTCTCTCTCCGTCGAGAGTCCGTGCAATCATGATGTACCGAGGTGTCAGGATCGAGATGCCGACTCCGTTCGGATCCCGTCCTTGGCACCTTTTTTCTTCTGCGCTCGACAGCGCTCCCCAAGAGCCACACAGAGCACCAACGCGGTCAGACCGCCAATGACCACCGCACTCCCCACTCCGCTCCGCCTCCGCTTCGCGCCGTCGCCCACCGGATATCTCCACGTCGGCGGCGCACGCACCGCGCTCCACAACTGGCTGCTCGCGCGAAAGTACGGCGGCGTGTTCCTGCTTCGCATCGAGGACACCGACCGTGCTCGCAGCACCGACGAGAGCACACGCGCCATCTTCGAAGGCCTGGAGTGGCTCGGCCTAACGTGGGATGAGGAAGTCACCTACCAGGGAGCGAATCTCGCGCGCCACCAGGCGGACGCGCGCCGCCTGCTCGACAGCGGCGCGGTCTACCGCTGCTTCTGCACTCCCGCGGAGCTCGACCAGCGACGTGCGGAGGCCGAGGCCCGCGGCGATGCGTTCAAGTACGATCGACGCTGCGACCGCCTGGCGCCCGACGAGATCGATCGGCGCGTCGTGAACGGCGATCCGTTCGTGCTGCGGTTCCGCGTGCCCGACGGGTCCACCGAATGGAATGACCTCGTCCACGAGCGGATCACGTTCCCGAACAAGGACATCGAGGACTTCGTCATCCTCCGGTCGGACGGCACGCCGATCTACAACATGGCCGTCGTCTCGGACGACATCGCCGCCGCCATCACGGTCGTGATGCGCGGGGACGATCACATCTCCAACACACCGAAACAGATCCTGCTCTACGAGGCGTTAGGCGCCCGGATCCCGGTGTTCGCGCACCTGCCGATGATCCATGGGACCGACGGCAAGAAGTTGAGCAAGCGCCACGGGGCTACCGCCGTCGGCGACTATCGCCACCTCGGCATCCTGCCCTCGGCCATGGACAACTTCCTGGCGCTGCTCGGGTGGTCGCCGGGCGGGGATCGCGAGGTTATGCTGCCGGCGGAATTGATCGACCACTTCTCGGTGGACGGTCTCCTCAAGAAGGCGGCTGTCTTCGACCTCAAGAAGCTGGAGTGGATGAACGGGCAACATCTCAACATGCTGCCGCTCGCGGACGTCGAGCCAATCATCACGAAATCCGTCGTCGCTGCCGGCCTCGCGACAGCCGATTGGTTGGCATCACACGGCGAGTGGTACAATCGGTTGTTGGAGCTGCTTCGCATTCGCGCTCGCACCGTGGACGACGTGGTCCGCCAGGCGGGGCCATACTTCGGCGATGATGTCTCGCTCGACCCGGACGCGGTGGCCAAGCAGTGGAAGGACCCCGCCACGGCCGACATGCTCGCCGAGGCGCGGGAGGCGTTGGCGGCTGTCAGCGATTGGTCGGCGGCCGCACTCGAGGAGGCGCTCCGCCCAGTGGCTGAAGCACGCGGCATCGGCGCGGGAAAGCTGTTCCAGCCGCTCCGCGTGGCTCTGACGGGGTCCGCAATCAGCCCGGGCATCTTCGACGTACTCGTGCTGCTCGGGCGCGATCGGTCGCTGCGGCGACTGGACGCGGCCCTGCGGAACCTCCGCGGCGATGTCGCGGTCTAACGTCGAATGACGCGTGCGGGCGGCCGATCGGCGTAACAGACCCATCGGTCGAGGCCGTAAGCGGTTGACCGGCAAACAGCCGGTTCGATACATTTGGCGGAGAACGAGGGTCGCCGGGAAGTCTCGAAGAGGCTCCCGGCGACCCGTTTTCCCGGGGGTCCCATGCCGGAACAGCTGAGTACCATGGAGCGGCGGGTGTACTACTACCTGCTCGACTTCCTCGGTGAACACACGTACCAGCCGAGTATCCGTGAGATCGGGAAGCGTTTTCGTATCAAGTCCACGAAGACGGTCTCTGACGTCCTCCAATCGCTGGCCGAGAAGGGCTACATCCAGCGCGATCCCTCGCGCTCGCGCGGGGTTCGGCTGCTCGGGTATTCGACGGTTGGCCGCATGCAGCCGGTGCCCTTCTACGGGAAGATCGCCGCGGGAGAGCCGATGCTCATTCCCGAAAACCGCGATCGGTTCATCACGCTGGACCGCGCGTTCGTGCCGAGCGAGGACTGCTTCTTCCTGCGCGTTTCGGGAGACAGCATGATCGGCCGCGGCATCTTCGACAAGGACTTCGTGCTCGTGAATCCGTCGGCGCGCGCGAGCGATGGGGACATCATCGCGGCTCGCGTCGGCGTCGAGGCGACAGTGAAAACGCTGCAGCATCGCGGCGCGACGATCGTGCTCGAGCCCGCGAATCCGGATGAGCGCGAGCTCGTGATTTCGCCGACGGATGATTTCGCGGTGATCGGAACGATCGCGGCGGTGTTCCGTCCGTTCCACGATGCGGCACAGGAATCGGACGACGCGGGCGCCCCGCCAGAAGACAACGGCGGTCGCAACGCCTGAAACCCGACGACCCGCGAGACAGCGCTGTCTCGCGGGTCGTTAGGCGACGGAAAGCAACGCGGCGTTAGGGAGTCGGCGTCCGGCTCGAGCCGCCGTCAGGCTGCGCGATCGTCTTGGGCGCGCGATCCTTTTCCTGTTGCTGCCGCTCGCGCTCCTTCCGCTCGCGGAGCGACTTCACCGCGCGCCGGAACTCTTCCTCGTTCAACGCACGCGCCGCCTGAACCTGGATCTCGGCTCGCATCGACGCCATCTGGCGGTCGCGTTCCGCGGCGATTGGATTGCCCTGGGGCACGTTGAGCGGCAGCAGCCCGAGCAATGCCGTCGGGATCGAGATCTTCCCGAGGCGGATGTATTGCTGGTCCATCCCGAACTTCTTGCCGTTTCGCTCGACCGTCCAATCACCGCGCTCGAACTTGTTCGGCGTGTACCCGTTCGCCGCCATGGAGTCGCGTACGTGCTCGATGCCCGAAGCGACGACGCTGTCCATCCGAGCATCCGCGGACTTGGGCGCGCTGACCACAGGCGCCGACGGGACCCAGATGCGCGGATCTGAATAGGAGGGCCGGATTCCCTTCGTGGGGCCGCCGCGACCGATGAGCGGTCCCGTTCCTTCGTCGACGGCGGTAGGTGTCGGCGTTGTGGAGGGCGTGACCGGGGGCACTCTCGTCGGAACTCCGTTTGGCGCGACGAGCGGTGGAGCCGGCGTCTTGCTCGTGTTGATCGGGCGCCCATTCCCGCCACTCTTCCCGGGCGAAGTGGTTGGGCTCGCCTGCGGCAGAGCGAGGAAGCTGATGCGTTCGGGGACGACCGTCTGCTCCTTCTTGCCAAACAGCGACGTGAACGGGTACGGAATCAGCAGCACGCGGAGGAGCGCCGCTCCAACGACCACGTGCACGACGATCGAGGCGAGAACCGGCCCGGAGAGCCGTCTCCTCCCACGATCATCAGCGCGCTTGGGATAGGGACGCCGCTTGGCGCCTGGTTCCCGTTTCGCGTCGGTCGTCTGCTGGCTCAGCATTCCCCCCGGATTTCGGTCCGCTTGGCGACTGCGTGCCGCCAGCGCTTATAGCCCTGGTTCACAGCCGGTGTTCCACGATACGTCCAGCGCATTGCTCGCGCCACCGCAAAGGTCATCTCGTAACACGGAGTTATACAGAGGGCGCGGCAACCGGGTTGGTTACCATGCTCAATCCCACGATTTCGACCTCGACAATGTCGCCGGGTGCGAGCTTTCCGACCCCGGCCGGCGTACCCGTCGCGATGAGATCACCGGGCTCGAGCGTCATAATGTGCGAGATGTACGAGAGCAGGAACGGGATCGAGAACGCCATGTCCGAGCTCTTACCTCGCTGCCGCTCTGTGCCGTTTACCCGGGTGACGACCTCCAGGGCTGCAAGATCGGCGACAGAGACGGATCCCACCCGCGGTTTTCCGACGGGGCAGAACGTGTCGAAGCCCTTGGCACGGCTCCACTGGCTGTCACTACGCTGGAGATCGCGCGCCGTGACATCGTTCACGGCGACCAGGGCGGCGATACCGGTGACGGCGTCCGCTTCCGACGCGTGTCGCAGCCGCTGTCCCATGACAACGCCGATCTCGCCCTCGAACTCCACCTGATTCGACTGCGGCGGCAGCACGATCGACTCGCCCCCGTCGATCAGACTCGAGGGCGGCTTGAGAAAGATGAGCGGCTCCTTGGGCATGTCGTTGCCCATCTCACGCGCGTGCTCGAGGTAGTTGCGGCCGACGCAGACGATCTTCGACGGGCGTTGTCCAGTCATTGCGGAGGAATGGCGTGAGGTGACGGCCGTGCTTGCGACCCGGGAGAGACGTTACTGACTCGAGTAGAACGCCTGAATCTTCTCCAGCACCACGGGCCACTGGCCCACGAGACGACGAGCAGGCGGTAACGCGTCCAGCATCGTGCGACCGTACGACTTGGAGATGACGCGCGGGTCGACGAGAACGATGACGCCGCGGTCGGTTGCCGTGCGGATCAGCCGCCCGAACCCCTGTTTGAGACGCAGCGACGCATGCGGCAGCATGTACTGCCGGAACGCGTCGCCACCCTTCCGTTCGATCGACTCGCAATGCGCCGCCGTCACGGGCTCGCTCGGCACCTTGAACGGAAGTTTCGTGATGACCAGCGCGCGCAGTGCTCGGCCCGGAACGTCCACGCCTTCCCAGAAGCTCGCCGTTCCGATGAGCACGGCGCGCTCGCTCTCGCGGAACCGCTGCAGGATCGCATCGCGCCCGTCCTCGCCGTGCACGAGCAGCGGCCAACGTCGCTCCGTTCCACGCGCGCGCAGCTCGGCCGCCACCAGTCGGACGTCGCGGTGACTCGTCGCGAGCACGAACATGCCGCCGTCGGATGCAGTGGCGACGTCGAGCACCACGCGGACGACGAACTGGATGTGCGCCGTCGCATCAACGTTAGGCGCTGGCGCATTCGTCGGCACGGCGAGCCGGGAGTTCCCCGGGAAATCGAACGGCGATGGGTAGAGTGCCGTGCGTGGCGTGAGCTCCGGATCGTCCAGACCCAATCGTCGCCCGAGGAAGTCGAAGCGCTGCTCGGCCGCGAGTGTCGCGCTCGTCACGACGGCGGTGCGAACTCGACGAAAGAGATCCTCACGCAGAACGGGCGCGAGATCGAGCGGGACGGACGTCACGGCGATGTTGCGCTCCTTGCCGCGCACCTCGATCCATCGCACCGATGCGTCGGCGTCGTCGCCCGGCCGCAGGGTCCGTCGTAGCGCGTCACCTGCGCTCTGCATGCGCCGCGCGATGCCGCGCAGCTCGTTCAGCAGCGGCGCGACCGCTTCGGCGCGCGCTGCGTCGGTCTCGATCCGCTCGCGCACGACGCGGAGACCATCATGCAACAGCTCGACTTCGCCGAGGAGTTCGCTGAGTGCGAGGTCGAGCCCACTGCGCCAGATGCGATGCTTCGCGAAATCCTCGGTGAGCCGCATGACGGGCAAGCCCGTCTCGTCCAACAGCGTTGTGAGAAGATCGAACACGAGCCCGCTGCGGTCGCGCGCCGCGAGCACGGCCGGAGCAAGCTTCGTCCGCGCGAGGTCGAGGCTCGCGATGCTGAGCAGGTCCTTCCCCTCCGCGAGGCGCGCCATGAGGGCTGGGAGAATTCCCTTCCCCGTCCGATCGAGTCGAGCGAAGAGTCGCTGCAGCGAACGACGCGTGACCGTGGCGCCGAGGTGCGCGGCAGCAGCGTCCTCGATGTGATGCCCTTCGTCGACGACGAGCCTCGCGTAGGCCGGCAGCACCGCGGCATCGTCCCAGTTCTGCGAGACTCGGCGCACGGCCACGTCGGACATCAGCAGGTGGTGATTCACCACGATGACATCCGCCTGAGCGGCCTTCCGCCGCGCCGCGAACAGGAAGCAGCGCTCGTAATGCGGGCAGCGCATCCGCGTGCACAGGTCGGGCTCGGCCGAGACCTCGTCCCACACCTCACCTCGCGGCGGCGCCGGGAGATCGCTCAGCGACCCGTCGGTGGTACGCTCCGCCCACGCCGACAGCGTCGCGATCTCGTTGCCTAACGATTCCTCGAACAGCGCGGCGCCCGTCGACCGGGCCTGCTCAAGTCGCATGAGGCAGAGGTAATTGCGCCAACCCTTGAGCAGCGCAAAGCGCACCGGCTGATCCGACAGCGCACGCGCGAGAAACGGTAGGTCCTTCCCGACGAGCTGCTCCTGGAGGTTGATGGTGTTGGTCGAGACGACGGTGCGCTCGCCGTTCGCAGCCGCCCACCGCAGCGCCGGGATGAGATAGCCGAGCGACTTTCCGATGCCCGTGCCCGCCTCGAGCAGCCCGACGCCGCCGTCGTTGTACAGCTTCGCGATGGTTGCCGCGAGCTCGCGCTGCGCCGGTCGATCCTCGTACTTGGGCAGCAGTCGCGCGATGGGGCCGTGAGGACCGAGGTCAGCGTCGATGGCCGTGATGTCGAGCGGCGTATCGGGATCTTCCCGCGGCACCTCGACGACGACGTAGAGCTCGCGGGCGTCGTTGTCGATGATGCCGAACCCGATGCCGTCATCGTGCATGCGCGCGGCGACTTCGTAGTCGGCGCCGGAGGGTTCGAGCAGCCCTGACGGATGGTTGTGCACGAGCATCTCGCCGCGCTGCGCGAAGCCGGGCAGCGCGAGCACGCTCTGCACGTCGCCACGAGCGACGACACGCGCGGTGCGCACGATGGCGTCGTCACAGAGGGTGCAGACGAAGCACACCTCGCGTCCGCCGGCGAGCCGGATAGCGGCGCGCATGGCGGCAGCGGCGGACGACGCCAGGCGGGACTGACGCGGCTCGGAAACGGCGGTCGGGGGCACCCGGAAAACTTACAGCGCCGACGACGACCGCGACGATCAGGTCTTCAGAGGCTTCTTCTTCGCCGCCGGGAATAGCACGTTGTTCAGGATGAGCCGGTACCCAGGCGACGTCGGATGCAATGAAAGGTCCGTCGGTGCGTTCCCGATGTTGTGCTGCGGGTCTTCCGGATCGTGCCCACCGAGATACGTGAACGATCCCTTCCCGTAATCGCCGTGGATGTACTTCACCCACGGCGCGCCTTCCTCGTACGCGAGCACCGTGATCCCCGGCTTGATCACCGCTTTGTTGAAGCTCGTGGTCACGCCGTAGTAGTCAGGGATCACGGTGCGATGATCCTGCACGAGCATCGTAGCGACCGGATCGAACTTGGCCGAGAACGCGAACAGCGTGAACTGGCCGAGCGGCTGTCGGCGTGCCGGGACGTTGACCTGATGGCCGTCGATGTCGCTCATCGAGTTCGTGAACGGCGACTGCTCCACGTGGACGTCGCGGAAGGCCATCGCGCGCTTCCAGTCCATCCGCGAATCGACATCCTCGTCGATCGGGGTGCCGTCCGCGTACGCCGCAGCGATGTCCGCGTTATGCGCCGCGATCGCGAGCTCGAGCGTCTCTGTCGCCCCGCACATCGCGAACAGGAACCCACCGCCCTCCACGTACTGCCGCATCCGCTCCGCCACCGCCTTCTTGAGCGCGGGAATCGTGGCGAAGCCGAGTCGCTTCGCCGCGTCCAGGTTACGCTCACGCTGCTCGACGAACCACGGCGCATCGCGGAATCCGAGGTACAGCTTGTTCAGCTGACCCGTGAAGTCCTCATGGAACAGGTGAATCCAGTCGTACTTCCGCAGGTCGCCGTTCATGACTTCGTCGTCCCACACCGTCGTGTACTCGATGCCAGCATACTTGAGCGCGAGCGTCACGGCGTCGTCCCAGGGTGGTGACTTGGGCGGCGTGTAGATCGCGATCTTCGGCGCCTTCTCGAGCGTCACCGCGTCCATGTTGCCGCTCGAGATCTCTGCGCGCACCTGTGCCAGCCTGCCGTCGTCGACCGGCTCAATGCTGATGCCGTCGAGCGTCGCGCGTTTGCGCATTTCCGGCGTATCCGGGAGGAGGAACGACCCGCCGCGGTAGTTGATGAACCACTCGGCGCGGTCACCTGCCTTGAGCGCATTGAACGTCAGCCCGTACGCCTTGAGATGGTTCTGCTGCGCGTCGTCCATCGGCACGAGCAGATTCTGCGCGGTCGCAGCTGACGATGCCACGGATAGCAGCGACACCACGGCGAGCGCGGTGATTGCGGAGCGCGTTAGGCTTGCGAGGCGTCGCGCATCGCGACGCGC
>Ga0070670_100003891_pt1 | contig 12449 bp, 11 predicted proteins | sample KBSS63metaG_FD_64665 | JGI IMG/M metagenome (GOLD analysis project Ga0070670, IMG submission 64665) | Switchgrass rhizosphere microbial communities from Kellogg Biological Station, Michigan, USA - KBS S6-3 metaG | ecosystem: Host-associated > Plants > Roots > Rhizosphere > Soil ... | reverse complement strand
GTCGGCACGCCGAAGCGAGAGCAGCGGCTCCCCGCGCATCTGGGCGAAGCGGAGATGTCGAAGTTGCTGGACATGCCGGACACGGGCACGCCGCTCGGGCGGCGCGACAAGGCGATCCTCGAGCTGTTCTACGCGTCAGGGCTGCGCCTGAGCGAGCTGGTGGGGCTGGGACTTGAAGACGTCAATCTCGCCGGCCGCGTCGTCCGGGTGATGGGTAAGGGGCGGAAGGAGCGCATCGTGCCGTTCAATCGCTCGACGGAAGCGGCACTGCGCGCGTGGCTGAAGGATCGGGAGGGCTTCGCGGCGGCTGCCGGCTCGCGACTGGCGGCTGGCCAGGTGCGCTCACGGCGCACGGCGGAGCCGCTGTTTCTCAACTACCAGGGGGGGCGTCTCTCGACCCGCAGCGTCGATCGGCTGGTCAGGAAGTATGTGGCCTCGTGCAGCACGCGCTTCGGCATCAGCCCGCATGCGCTGCGGCACTCCTTCGCCACGCACCTGCTCGAGCACGGCGCAGACCTGCGCTCGATCCAGGAGCTGCTCGGCCATGCGCGGCTCAGCACCACGCAGCGCTACACGCACGTCAACTCAGCGCAGCTGATTGAGGCGTATCGGAAAGCGCACCCAAAGGCGTGATGGTGATAAGGAAGAAGGAAAAAGGAAAAATTTTACCTTTTACCTTCTCCCTTCTACCTTGAAACTATGACGCAACCGCACTCTCTACAGGCGGTTGCGGCATAGGACGCCGTCCGCCGCGCGAATAATCAATCCCCAGCGTCTTGATCTTGTAGTTCATCACGCGCGGGCTGATCGCGAGCAGTTCCGCCGCGTCCTTCTGAACCCAGTTCGACATCTTCAGCGCTTCGATGATCGCCTGACGCTCGATCTCTTCGAGCGCGATGCCGGTGGGCGGAATCTTCACGACGGGGCTGGCATCGCCGGAGGGCTGTCCGGTTGACAGTTCCCCGAGCGACAAATCGACGCTCGACAGCTGCGGCCCTTCGGTCAGCAGCACGGCCCGCTCGATGGCGTTCTCGAGCTCGCGGATGTTGCCCGGCCAGTTGTAGCGCATCAGCAGCTTCTGCGCGTCCTGCCCGATGCCGTCGACGCGCTTCTTCAGCTCGCCGGCAAAGCGGCGCAGGAAGAAGCTGGCGAGCTGGTTGATGTCCTCTTTCCGCTCCCGCAGCGCCGGCATCTCGATCGAGACGACGTTGAGGCGGTAGTAGAGGTCTTCGCGGAACAGCCCGTTGGTCACCATTTGCGAGAGGTTGCGGTTCGTCGCCGCGATCAACCGCACGTCGACGCGCAAGGTGCGCGTGCCGCCCAGCCGTTCGAACTCGTGCTCCTGCAGCACGCGCAGGATCTTGGCCTGGGTGTTGGCGCTCATGTCGCCGATTTCGTCCAGGAACAGCGTGCCGCCGTCCGCCTGTTCGAAGCGGCCGACGCGCTGCTTGTCGGCGCCGGTGAACGCCCCCTTCTCGTGGCCGAACAGTTCCGATTCGAGGAGGTTCTCCTGCAGCGCCGCGCAGTTCACCTTCACGAAGTTGCGCGCGTTGCGGAGCGAGTTGTGGTGAATCGCGCCGGCGATGAGCTCCTTGCCGGTCCCCGTTTCGCCGCGGATGAGCACCGTGGTGTTGCTCTTGGCCACCTTCTTGACGATGGAGAGCACCGACTGCAGCGCCCCGCTCGCGCCGACGATCCGATCGAAGTCGTAGATGTCCTGCTGGGTGTGGCGCAGGTATTCGATCTCGTGCCGCAGCCGCCGGTGCTCGATCGCTTTGGCGATCTTGAGCTCCATCTCCTCGATCTCGAACGGCTTCTGCACGTAGTCGAACGCGCCGATCTTCATCGCCTCGACCGCGGTGTGGATGGATCCGAACGCGGTCATCAGGATCACCGCCGCCGTCGGCTGGAGCTGCTTCGCGGTACGCAGCACGTCCATCCCGTCGCTGCCGCCCATCTTGAGGTCGCTGAGCACGACGTCGTACTGGCCCTCGTGAAGCTTCTCAATCGCGACGTTGCCGTTGGGAGCCTCGTCGACCTCATGATGCGCATCCGACAACGCGCGGACGATTCCGCGCCGGAGTGAATCGTGATCGTCGGCTACCAGAATACGACCCATACGCACACGCCTCTCTTCCTACCGGAACAAGTCTTGACCGCTGCTGAGCGGCAGCGTCACGCGGAAGCGCGTGCCCTTTTCCGCACGCGCGCTCACATCGATGCGTCCATCGTGCGCATCGACGATCTTTCGAACGATTGCCAGCCCCAGCCCCGACCCCTGCGGCTTGGTCGTGAAGAACGGGCTGAAGATCCGATCCATCACCTCGGGCGGCACGCCCGGCCCGTCGTCCACCACTTCGACCTGGACCATCGGCGGGTTGTTCGCGTCGGTTCCCGCCGTCGTTTCCTCTTCCGCCGGCAGCACCTGCGCGCAAATCCGCACGAGGCCGTGGCCGCCCATCGCTTCGAAGGCGTTGGTCAGCAGGTTCGTGAACAGTTGCCGCAGCTGGTGCTCATCGCCGTAAATCTGGGCGAGATCTGCCGGCAGGTCGACCTCGACCCGGACCTCGCCGCGCGGCACGTGGCTTTCCGCCATCGAGATCGCGTCGCGGATGACGTCGGCGAGCGAGGTGCGCTCCACCTGCAGCCGGATCGGCCTGACGAAGTCGAGCACTTCCAGCACGATGGCGTTCGCCATCTTCGCTTCCTTGATGATGTCGCGCAGGATGGACTGCGCATCCTCCATTTCAGGAAGCTGCCGCTTCAGGATGCCGGCCATCACCTCGATGCCGGCCAGCGGGTTCTTGACTTCGTGAGCGATCGCCGCCGCCATCTCGCCGAGCGCGGCGAGCCGATCCCGCAGCCGCTCGCGCTCTTCGAGCTGCTCGACGCGGGTCAGATCCTTGAAGAACAGCGTGGCGCCGGTGATGCGCCCGCGGCTGTCGCGTACCTGCGACAGCGTGTAGCCGATCACCTTGCCGGTGCTCTTCAGGCGCAGCTCGGCGCGGTTCGGCAGATGCGAGAGATCGAACGCCCCCGCCAGAATGCGGGAGACGTCGGGGCGATCCCTGAGGACCGTGGCGAACGGCTGTCCGATATCGGTCGTTCTGGGGGTCAGTCCCAGATTGCGGTAGGCAACCTCGTTCATCACCGCGATGCGCCCGTCGCGGGCAATGGCGATCACGCCATTGCGTAGAGTCCACACCAGATCCCGGTAAAAACCCTCGGCCACCGTCTCGATGTCCGGGGGAACCCGAGGTGCCCGAGGCTTCGGCGCTGCCGCAGGTTGCGGTGCGGCATTGGCGGAGTCCGCGGCAGGCCGCGGTTTTCGGATCGGCATAGTGGACGCGGCCGGACCCGACGGATCCGGACCAAACCCCAATATTGTAAGTTGCCGTTCTACGCGAGCCAAGCTCTTTTGCATCTGTAGTTTAGGGACTGCCTTCCCGACCGCCCGCAAGGCAAACTGTTCCCTGCATAACGACGAGGTTGGCCGTTCGGCAAGGGGCAAAGCGTATGCCCCGACTGCAGGCTCCGGAACGAGTCCGATCCCTAAGGAAAACAGCGGCTGCAGACGGGTTGCGAGGGAGGCCGGATTACAACTGTGTGTGGCAATTACAGATCTGTTTGTTGCAGTTCTTCCCACTGGTGCATCAGATCGCCGACTTCCCACATCAGCGCCTGATGCCGGTCGATGACCGGCTTGGCGACCTCGTGATTGTCGTAGAAGCCCGGCGCCGACATCGTGGCTTCGATGTCCTTGATCGCCTGCTCGCGTTCGGCGATCCGGTTCTCGAGATCGTCGATGCGCTTGCGGCGTGCGTCGACCGCCTTCTTCGCCTTGCGGGCTTCGGCTTCCTGCCGCTTGCGCTCTTCGTAATCGAGTTGCGGCGGCGGACTCCCGGGTTGCTTGGCGGGCGGCGATTGCATTTTCTTTTGCTCGTAGGGCTCCCCGCCTTCGCTCGGCTCCGGCGAGGCCCGCCGTAGCCTTGGCGAAGACTGGCCTGGCCTCGCGGCGGCCGCAGGTGCTTCTTGCTGCTGCTTCTGCTTTTGACTCCAGAGAAATTCCTCGTAGTTGCCCGGATAGAGCAGCGCCTCGCCACCGCCGATATTGATGACCTTGCTGGCCAGCTTGTCGACGAAGTAGCGATCGTGGGAGACGAAGATCAGCGTCCCCCCGAAATCCTCGAGCGCTTCGAGCAGCACGTCCTTCGAGTCGATGTCGAGATGGTTGGTCGGCTCGTCGAGCAGGAGCGTGTTCGACGGACGAAGCAGCATGCGCGCGACGGCGAGCCGGGTGCGTTCCCCGCCTGACAACACGCGCACCGGCTTGTCGACGTCGTCTCCCGAAAACAGGAATCCCCCGAGGATGTTGCGGATGTGCGGCACCATGTGAATCGGTGCCTCGCCGGCGAGGGTCTGGTACACCGTCAGCGTCGGCTCGAGACGCGTCGCCTCGTCCTGCGCGAAGTATTGCATCACGACCTGATGCCCTTCGGTGCGCGTGCCCGCGTCCGGCGCCTCGACGCCCGAGAGCATTCGCATCAGCGTCGATTTACCCGCGCCGTTGGGACCGATCAGCGCGATGCGGTCGCCGCGCTCGATGTGCACGTTGATGCCCTTGAACACCGCGCGGCTGCCGTACGCCTTTCGCACGGCGCGGAGATCCAGCACCGTCCGGCCGCTTTTCGCGCACGCGGGGAACGTGAAGTGCACGCGCTTCCGTTCGGGCGGAATTTCGATGGGGACGATCTTGTCCATCATCTTGATCCGGCTCTGCACCTGCGCGGCCTTCGTCGCCTGGTAGCGGAAGCGATTGATGAACGCCTGCATGCGCTCGATTTCCTCGTCCTGGTCGCGCTTCTGCTGCCGCAGCCGCTCCATGCGCGCGTCGCGTTCGACGAGGTATCCGCTGTAGTTGCCGGTGTAGTCGGTCAGCTTGCGGAGCCCGATGTCCGTGATGCGGGTGACCACCGCGTCGAGGAAGAAGCGGTCGTGCGAGACCAGGATGACGGCGTGGGGATAGCCGGAGAGATACTCTTCGAGCCAGTTTCGCGCTTCGAGGTCGAGATGGTTCGTCGGCTCGTCGAGCAGCAGCAGTCCCGGGCGCGTCAGCAGCAGCTTCGCGAGCGCAATGCGCATCTGCCAGCCGCCCGAGAATGTCTCGCTCGGCTTGTCGAAGTCCTCGGGCGAGAAACCCAGGCCGCGCAGCACGGTCGTGATCTTCAGATCGATGCTGTAGCCTTCCAGCCGGCGGAAGTTTTCCTGCAACTCACTGTATCGCTCGAGCATCACCGCGTGGTCGGACTCAGGACCGGAGTCATCGGCGAGCCGTTCTTCGAGCGACTGAATCTCCGCGCGCATGTCGAGAAGCGGCTTGAACGCCATGCCCGCTTCTTCCGCCAGGGTTCGGCCGCTGTGCGTCAGGCCATCCTGCGGCAGGTAGCCGACCACCAGACCCGACGGCTTGACCACCGCGCCGGCGTCCGGCTCCTCGAAACCGGCCAACATCTTGAGCAGCGTGGTCTTCCCGGCGCCGTTCGGGCCGGCCAGGCCGACGCGCTCGCGGTCGTCAATCTGCCAGCTCACGTTCTCGAGCAGCACGCGGTCGCCGAAGCTCTTGGTGAGGCCTGAGAGTTGGATCACAAACGTTCCAATTTAGCACATGAGGGGTCAGATCTCGATTTTCCATTTCTTGCGAAACGCCTTGCAGAATTGTAAGAAATGGAAAATCGAGATCTGACCCCTCAGCGCTGTGCATAACCGCTGGCGCAGTCGCGCAATGTCCTGCTTGATCTTCTAGTGTCGCAAACAGTCACGCGGTTCCACGTCGCCCGATGCATTGGTCTTCCGCGGCCTCGCAGGTACGATGTGTCACCCCACAACTCATGCGCTCCCTGCTCTCTCTTTCGTTGATGTGCGTGTTGGTCGTCTGCCGCGCCCGACCGGCGTCCGCCGGTGAAACCGCCGCAGCGGCCATCGCCGTTCACGCCACATTCGGCAGCCGTACCTCCTTGAAGGTATCGACTGAGCTCCTGCGGTTTGACGTCACCCGCCCCGACGGCGCGGCGGCCGCGGCGGTGGATTTTTCTGCCGCGGCGCGGACGCAGCCGGGCGCCGAGGTCGTGCTCTCCGTTGAACCGCTGCGAACCGTCGAGGGTCCCGGCGGCGCAGCCGATGCCGAATCCTCGGTGACGTTCGCCGGCGAGGGCGACGGTATGCTCGCCGGCGTTTTCGCCGCCGGCGGCCCTACGGTCGCGGGGCGATGGACTGGCAGCGGCCTTCGCACGGGACGGATGCTCTTCTCGATGCGGGCCGCGGCGGCGGGGACCTACACCGTGCCGGTGCGCTTCGTACTCAGCGCTCCTTAGTCACCCACAACTTTTCGCCGCGGTCCTTTTCCAGCGTCGCGGCGGTCTTCCGCGCCGTGGCTCGTGACGCGTACGGCCCGATCCGCACGCGATACAGACCGTCAGGATCCTCGGGGGGCGGCGTAACGAGGTACGCCGGCATCCCCGACGACTTCAGCGTGGCCACGAGGTCCTTCGCCCGCAGCGGATCCTTGAGCGCCGCCACTTGCACCGCGTAGCGCTCCGCCGAAAAGGTGGCTGGCACCTTCTCGGCCAAGGTGCCAGCCACCTTTTCGGGGGTGGTCGGCGGCGAAGTCGTTCCGGCTGACGAATTTGGCCGGCGTTCCGGGGTGGCCACAGTCGCGGTCCTCGGTGTGGGTGAAGGCGCCGCGGCAACGCCCCCGCGCGACGGGAACACCCGCCGGATCTCAGGCCGCTTCTCGACCGCGACGACGAATGAGACCTCGGCCGTCAGCGCGTCGCGGCCGAGCGTCGCCGCTACCCCGGCGTCGCCGGCAATCTTCGCCCCGTCCGGCAGCGACTCGATCAGCAGCCGCACCTCGTGCACGCCGCTCCGCACCGCGTCGAATCGATAGCGCCCCTTCCTGACCTGCTCCGAACGCGCCCCGCCATCGAGGACGACGACCGCACCGTCGATCGATTCTTCGGTCGGGTCGGCTTTTCCGTTGCCGTTGGCGTCGCGAATGACACGGCCGTGGATGGCGCCGAGGGGAATCAGACCGAACTCGACGCGCCGCGTGTCGCCGCGATTCAGGTCGACGTCGACGACCGTGACGGCAGGCGGGTCGAAATCGATGGGCAGCGCTTCCGGATCGAGCCCGACCTGCTGCCGCCCGACCGGGACGTTTGCGAACGTGAAATGACCGTCGTGCCCCGTCGCCGATCGCGCCGGCCCTGACCGGAGCGGGATGCCTTCGAGCATGTTCTCGCCGGGATCGACCGCGCCGTTCGCGTTCCAGTCGGCGAACACCGAACCGGCGATCGTGCCGAAGCCGCGTGACGCCTCGCGCGCCGTGACCGGCGCGTTGCTCGCGAGCGACACGGATCCGGTCGGAATGGTGCGGACGACGCGCAGCGTGGAGCGCGTGATCCACGGATCGCCGGTGAACGACAGCGATGGCGCACGATCGACGTTCATGTTGAACGCGATCGTTGTCCAGCGCGACAGCTGCCCGTTCAGTCCGAGCCCGAGCGATTCGCGCGGGACGAAGATTCCCGTCGTCAAATCGACGTTGCGCGCCGCGCTTCCTTCGGCTCTGAGCCACAGTTCACGGCGCGGAAGCCTGAGCTGAGTACCGCCGCCGGCCTGCCAGTAGGTGCTCCCCCCACCCGCGCCGACGTCGGTGCGCGTGACCATCGCGATCCCGAACAGCTGCGAGCCCGGCGAGACGTTCGCGAAGATCTGCGCCGACGCGTCGCGCTGATCGTACGAGCCGGCGACGTTGAGGTGCTCCACGTTCTGGCGGCCCGAGTAGCGGACGAACGTGTTTGCGTTGCCGATTGCGGCCTGCCATTCCGCCGCCCAGGAGCCGGTGTCGCTGTCGGAGGCAAACCCGAACAGCGGGGTGCGGGACTTGCGTCCTCCCTCCTCCCCACGTACCGTAACCGACGATCGCGATCCGACCTGCACGCGCAGGCCGCCGAAACTGCGCGTTCCGGAGCCCTCGGGCGACGGATGCGTCGAGGCGGCCGATCGAGCGGGATCGAGGTTGGATCGGAACGCTTCCCAGCCCGCCGAGACACGCAGCCGCGGCATGACGTCGTACTCGCCGGCGGCGAAGAGGCCTTCACGGTCCTGCAGCGGGTTGTTCAACGCGGGAAAGTCACCTGGGGAGAAGCGCGACGCATTCAGCTGCAGCCATCCCTTCGAATGCAGCCAGTTCGCCCCGGTCAGGTAGGAGCCGTCGCGTTGCCAGGTCGAGATGCCGGGCCGCCGATACATGACGAAGCTCGCGTCGGCGACGACCTGCACCGACGGCGTGACCCACAGCTTCGCGCCGCCGCCTGCCTGGTCGCTGGCGTCAACCGTATAGCTGAACTCGCGCAGAGACGACGTGCGCACGCGCGATGCGCGGGCCGAGATTTCGAGTTTGTCGGACAGGTGGTGCGCCGCACGCGCGACGCCCACCGCCTGCTGCAGCCCCTGCGGATCGTTCCCGAAGATGCTGCGCCACGCGGTCGTCTGCCCGGCGACGATCGACACCGCTGATCGTTTGGTATGTCCGCTGACCGCCGCGCCGTTGAACGTCACCGCGGGCATGAAGAGGTTCGAGAACCTGTAGTCGGTGACGGCCGGCGAGAAGTAGGCGTCCCCCGCCTCGACCGTCCACGTCGCGCCGCCGAACTTCAGATCGCGAAGCGAGCCGTACATCCGCCCCGTGTGGAGCACATCACCGCGTCGCGCGCCACGCAGCTCGATGTGAAAGGTCCCGAAGCGCGTGCCAGGCGCAAGCCAGGCGACGCCGAAGTCCGGATCGAACTTGTTCTGCCCGGCCATGCGCTGCGAATTGCCGGACGCGCTTTGAACGGCGCCGAAGATTTGGAGGGAACCCTGCTGCGCGTCGGCGGAGAGCGCAACCGACACGAGGAATGCGGCCGCCAGTCCCGCGACCCGCGGGGCGTGGTGGCGCATCGTGGTTACCGCAGGACCTTCAGCGTCGTTTCCCCGACCAGCAACGCCGGAAGGCCGACGTCGAGCCGGAGCTCGACGCGGTAATCACCGGGCGCGAGCGTCAGCTTCTTCTCGGGATCGACGACCGCCATCGCGACTTCGCGCTCGCTCTCGGGAAGCAGCGGCACATCGGGTACCTGCACTTCGCGCACCGGCTGGCCGCTGGTGTCGAGGACGACAAGCGTTCCCTTGGTGCGGACGTAGCGCCGGCTCGTGTTCCTGACGGTCGCGACGATGAGCGTCTGCTGCCCGAGCGTGCGATTGCGCAAGTCGGTCAGCTCGGCGGCGATCGGCGGCTGCCCGATGTTGACGTAGATCAACGTCGCGATGCGGCTCTTGAAGAGCACTTCGCGGCCGCGTCCGACCGGATCGCCTGACGCCGGCCCGAACTCGAAGAGGATCCCGGTTCGATAGCCGCCCGGCTGCACGCTGGCGGGCACCGAGAGGCTGTAGCGGACGGTCGCTTCCTTGCCGGGCTCGACGACCTGTTCCGGAGGCGCGACGCGCACCCACGACGTCGCGGAGAACGGCCCGTTCTCGACCGCGCTTTCGAACTGCGGCGCGCCATCCTTGGACAGTTCCCAGTCGGTCAGCGCAGCCCGGACGCGCACCGGGTCCTTGCCGGCATTCGTCACCGTGATCGCCTGGGTGGTCGTGCTGCCGGGACCCGCGGTCAGCTCGGCGCGAAGCGGCGAGACCTCGACGGAAACCTGCGCGAACGACGACGCGGGGAAGAGGGCGAGCGTGACGGCGGCAAAAATGGCCGGTCCATATGCCGGCACCACCGGGGTCGGCGCCGCCGCGGTTACGGCGAGCTGAGTGTGAAGAGAAGCGTCTGCGTGTAAGTGCCGGTGCTGTATGTCCATGAATTCGCCAGCCGAAACATCACCGATCCGCTCGACGGGTTGGCCACGTTCCCCGTGCCCGACGCAATTCGCTGCGCGACAGTCTTGCTGAGGGTGCCGCTCTGAAATGGCGGCGCCGGCGTCGCGGTCCACGTGACATTGGAGATATCGACTCTGGAGGGTCCGGAAATTAGGTCTCCTCCCGCGAGCACGGTGAGCGACCACGCGGAGCCGGCGTTCTGGCGAATTCGATAGCTGACGGTCACGGGGGCTGCGACGACTACGGGAAGCGCGTCCGGGTCGCTGGAGGGGAAGCTGATGACGCGCGGCGACAGAGACAGCTCGAGGATTTGCGCGCGGGCTGGAACCACGCCGGCGGCGAGGGCCACCGCGCCGATGAGCGCGAGGCGCCGAGCGCTCATGCCGCCGTCAACGTGAACATCATCATGAGCGTGTAGATCCCCGTGGGGTAGGTCCACAGGTTCTTGAACGAGAAGGTCTGGGTGCCGGTGTGGACACCCGAATCGATCCAGCTCGCCACCAGTTGCGGCGATGCCGCGCTGAGCGTCCCGGCCACGAAGCCGGGGCCGGATGCGGTCCACGTGATGCTCGACGCTGGAATGGTGTCGAGGCCCGAGCGGAGATTGTCGCTGGCCTGCACCGTCAGCGTCACGGCTCCGTTCGGAGCGGTGCGCGCTTTCGCGGTGATGCTGACAGGTCCCTGGGACGCCGCGATGTCGGGCACGAAGTCCGGGTCGGCATCGGGGAACGAAAGGGTGGAAGAGGAGAACGTCAGGCGCGCGAGTCCGCTGAACGTCGCGTTGAGCGTCGCGGTGTCGGTAACCTGCTGGGCGGAGGCCGGCCGAAGACCGGCCACCCACCCAATCATGACGAAAACAGCAAAATGAGATGCGCGGCGCACGGCCCCGCGTCTCTTATCGGCTAGGGAGCGGTGAGAGTGTAATTCAGCGTCACCGTATAGGTGCCGGTCGCGTAGGTCCAGCTATTCGCCAGCGCGTAGGTCTGCGCCCCGCTCTGGTTACCGGACCCGGTCCACGATCCCACGGACTGCGCGACCGTCTTGTTGCTCGTCCCGTTCTGGAAGCCGCCGCCCGACGAAGTCCACGTGAGGTTGCTGACGGGGATCGAGGGGCCGCCCGACACGAGGTCGCCCCCCGCAAGCACCGTCAACGTGACGCTGCCGCTGCCCGAGGTGCGCGCCTTGACGTCGACGTCGACCGCCGCGGCCGCGATCGACGGCGTCGTGTCGGGGTCGGCATCCGCGAACGAAATCGAAGCCGCGCTGAGCGTCAGCTTCGCTTTCGCCGAAACGGTTGCCGTGACGCTCAACGACGCGCTCGCGGTCGTCTGCGCCTGCGCCGGCGCCGCCATGAACCCCATGGCGGCGACTACCGCCACTCCGCTCCAGACTGCTTTCATCATGTGTTTACCACTCCAGTTCAGATACCTTCCGCTTCGCGGAAGTGGGCACGAGATACGTCCCTGATACCCGCCGGGCGTGCCGCCGGCGGTGGAACCGAACACTACGACGCCGCCGAAATTGACACCGCCTGCTGCCGATCGAGAAACGCGTCCAAGTCCGAGCGCCGGAAGCGCCATTGCCGGCCGATGCGGATGGCCGGCAGCTCCCCGGTTCGGATCAACCGGTAAATCGTCCGGGGAGTGACGTTCAAATAGGCGAGCACCTCTTCGGTGGTGAGGCACGCGACCATACCTGTCGGTTTGTCTCTGTCCGTCATTATTGACCTACACGTGCTGTCATCAAGAGCGTTATAAAGTTGTTTAACGAACTTAATATGACAACAACGACATTCATGCTACGGCTCAGCCGGCGGCGCGTCAAGCGGATATTTCAGGCGGTGGGCGGAATTCCCCTAAGTTGTTGGAAATGCTGTGCAGAACCGTGCAGGGGCGGGCAGCTATTCCCCGAGCGCCTTCGCAGCCACTGCGAGGACGCGCGGGACGCGGAAGGGTTTGGTCAGATAGCCGGAGACACCGAGATTCAGCGCCTCGATCGCGCTGGCTTCGGTGGAGAACCCCGTGATGATGATCACGGGGATGTCGGCCTTGAGCCGCCGGGCCTCGCGGATCACCGCGAGACCGTCGACACCGGGCATCTTCAGGTCGGTGATCAGCAGGTCGTAGGGAATGATGCGAAGCCGTTCGAGCGCGGTGCGTCCGTCGGGCGCCAGATCCACGTCGTACTCCGCGAGCGCCAGCGTCTTCGACAACAGATCCCGAATGCTCGCCTCATCGTCCACGACGAGCACGCGGGGGCGTCCGGAGGGCGCCGACGCACGGGCCGGTGCGGAAGGCGCCGGCCGGGAGGTGCGAGGGCGCTGGCTTTCGAGCCACGCGTCGATATCGCGCTTGCGGAACCGCCACTGACGTCCCACGCGGACCGCAGGGATCTTCCCCGCCTTGATCAGACGATAGACGGTCCGCAGGTTGACCTGGAGGTAATCGAGTACCTCTTCGGTCGTCAGAAAGCTTTCGTCCATTGATGTGAAGGTACTTTATCACCCCTGAAGCCCCGAAGCC
>Ga0070670_100003888_pt1 | contig 12457 bp, 9 predicted proteins | sample KBSS63metaG_FD_64665 | JGI IMG/M metagenome (GOLD analysis project Ga0070670, IMG submission 64665) | Switchgrass rhizosphere microbial communities from Kellogg Biological Station, Michigan, USA - KBS S6-3 metaG | ecosystem: Host-associated > Plants > Roots > Rhizosphere > Soil ... | reverse complement strand
AAGAAGCTGACCTCGACCGGCGAGTTCGTCGGCACGCCGGGCTACCTCTCGCCCGAGGTCTGTCTCGGCAAGATCGTCGACCAACGTTCGGATATTTTCTCGCTCGGTATCGTGCTGTTCGAGATGCTCGCCGGGCGCATGCCGTTCACCGACGAATCGCCGCTCGGCCTCATGCTCGAAGTGGTTAAGGCCGAGATCCCGGACGTGCGTGCGCTCAACGCCGACGTCGATCCGGAACTCTCGCGCATCCTGTCGCGCATGATCGCCAAGGAACCAGCCGACCGTTACCAGAGCTGCCAGGACCTCGCTGCCGACCTCGCCCGCAATCCGCTGCTCGCCAACGGAGCGACACTGCAACTGCGCACCCAGCCCTCGCCGGCCGCGGCGACCGTGGTCGGCATGAAGACTCCGGTCTCCGGCCAGAGCGCACTGCCGAACACACCGCCGACACCGCGCCCACTGCCGAACGTGACGCCCGCACCGGCATCCGTGACCACGCCGCCGCGTGCCCAGGCGACGCTGCCGGCGGTCACGCTGCCGGACGGCGCGCATCAATCGCTGCTCGAGCGCCAGGCCGCCTCTGCGAAGAAGAAGTCCTCCAGTTCGCCTGCGCTGCCGCTTGCGATCGCCGCGCTGCTGTTGCTCGGCCTCGGCGGCGGTGCCTGGGCCTACCGCGACCAGCTCGGCTTCGTGAAGCAATGGCTGCCGTCGAGTCTGGCCGGCTCAACCTCGTCGGCCGCAACGGCGCAAGTCACGACGCTGCCGGCACAGGTTGCGACGGCAACCCCGCCGAGCACGGTGCCTGCCGCAGCTGCGGCAACCGCGCCCGCGGCGGCAACGGTCGCCACGACGACGACGCCAATCGACTCGCAAGCGGCGACAGCGCCGGCCACGGCCTCCACCACAGCGGCATCCGCAAATGTGGAAAATGCGGCAAAAGAGGCAAATGCGACAAATTCCACCTCTGCCGCAACAACCGCAGGCGGCACCTCGCTGGCTGAACTGACTGGCGGCAATGCCTCGGCGGGGGCGCCGGCGACTTCAACTACGTCCACCGCTGCCGGTGCAACGACCACTGCGGTCGAATCGCAGACGCCACCCGTGCCACCGACTGCCGCACAGATCGCCAAGGTAACGCCGCCACCACCGCCCGTGGCGCCACCGAAGCCGCACATTCCCACGATAGGCATTACCTTCAGCGGCGATCGGCGCGCCGCGGAACCCGCCGCGCGCATGCTTAAGGCGCAATTGACGCAGCAAGGCTATGTCGTCGAAATGGTCGCCTCGCGCGCCAGCGCCCGCGGCCGTGTCGACGCACTCGTCGCCGTCGCCGCCGAGCCTACCGGGCAGATGGACGTCTCGGCCTATGGTCAAGCCAACACGGCAACGACCGCCGTGCTGAACGTGAACGTGTTCGAGATGAAAAGCGGCCGCGAGCTGAGTGGCTTCAGCGAATCGATCGTCTATACCGGCCTTGCCGCGAAGGGACAAGCCGAGGAAGCAGTGCAGGAAATGGCGCCGAAGATCGAGTCGCGTCTGCGCGAGTACCGCCCTGGTTCCACCCGCTACTGATCTGCCGATCGGATCAGGCGCCGGTTCGCCGGCGCCTTTCGAACACGATCAGACTCGCATCCGCCAAGCCGACGGGCCGAGAGTTATGACAAAGTGCATGCCGATTTGCCGTCACGGCAGGCTGCGCGGCTTGGCGCCGCGTCCGAGTACTTCACGCGCATAGCGGTAACCGGCGGCGATCGCGCGCTCATATTCGTCCCAGTCGAGCAGGCCGATGTCGTGCATCGGCGGGGCCAGCAGCAGGCTCGTCTGTGCGCGCCGCGCCGCGCTCGCGGCTTCCGAATTGACCATGCCTGCGCGCAGCAGGATGTTGAGGATGCCCGGTCGCAGGCCGCGTCGATGCAGGCGTTGCCAGGCGAGCCGCAACGCCGAGGGCAAGGCGAATTCCTCGACCTGCGCGCGCAACACGTCATCCGCGCCGATGTCGATGCCGATGACGTCGCCGACCTGCATTGCGCGCATCGGATCGACCGGCAGATTGTTGATCACTGCACCGTCGACATATACCTCGCCGCGATGGAACACCGGCGGCAACACCCCGGGAATCGCGCTCGCCGCGCGCAGCCACAGCCAGAGCGGCCCGGCCTGATGCACCTGCGCCGCGCCAGCGGTCAGGTTCGCGGTGACCGCGTAAAACGGTAGCGGCAGGTCGGTGACATCGCGCTCGCCGAACGCTTCGCGCAGCAGGCGCGCGACGCGACGGCCGCGGGTCAGGGATACGAATGGAAAAGTGTAATCGCGCAGCGGCCGGCCTTCGACAAAGGCGCGCCGGTAGTTGTAGAACATTTCCTCGCCCGACCAGTCCAACGCCACACCAGCGCCGATGATTGCGCCGATCGAGGTGCCGCCGACGCAATCGATCTGTTGGCCGCCTTCGCGCAATGCGTGGACGATGCCGATCTGGGCGAAACCGCGCGCGCCGCCTCCGGACAGAACCAGGCCCATGCTGCGCCCGATCAGCAGGCGCGCGATGCGCTCGGTGTCGGCGACCGCGCTGCCGCCACGCACGTGATGGTGGCGCGCACCGCGCAACTGAGCCAGCCACGCAGCCGCACGGCCGAGGCCGATGTCGCCCTGGTGCAGGAGCACGACGTGGCGCGTACGCAGCGCCACGCGCTCGGCGTTGATGAAGGCGACTTCGGGCCACGCGCTCGCCGTATCTGCGGCGTTGACCGGCAGCAGGAATGCGTCGGCCTGACGTGCACACTGCTCGCGCCAAGCCGTTTCCCCCGCATCGCCGAGCAGCAGCACGTAGCGATGCGCGGCTTCGATTTCATGCAGCCAGGCCACATCGCGGCCGCGCGCGGCAGTCGCATCGATCAGCGCGCACGAACCGTAACGCGACAATGCCGCGGCAAGATCGCGCGCGAAGCCTTGTGCGTCGACGCCGGCATCGTGGGCCAGGATCGCGAACGTGCGCGGCGTCGAGTAGTGCACTTGCCCGGGCCGTTCGAGCAGATGCCGGGCGGTGACGCCGACCGTGTGCAGCATCGCCTGCGGATACTTCCCGACGAGGCGATGGAAGGCATCGGCCGACAGGCGCAGGACGATGCTGTCGCGCAACGCGCGCACGAGCGAGGTGCGTGCAGTGCGTGCAATCAGGCTGATCTCGCCGGCTACCTCGCCGCTGCCGATCATGCCAAGCAGGGTCAACGCGGCCTCGGCGTCGCGCCGGTATGCCGCCAGCCCGCCGCTGCGCACGATGTACAGCGCATCGGCCGCGTCGCCCTGATCGAACAGGACCGCACCGCCCGGCAACGTGCGAATTTCCAGCTCGCCGGCGAGTTCGGCAATACCCGCGGCGCCCAGCGGAGCAAACAGGTCGATGCCGCGCAGGAATGCCTGCAAGTCAACGGACGGAACTGCCGGATCGGTGTTGCCCATTCGTTTATGCTAACGCCGTGATGACTTGATTTTCCTGAAACAACGCTTCACGTTGCATGTTTCCCCCCTGTCATTCCGGCTGCAAGCCTGCCGCAATGAAGAGCAAAAGACCTCGCACAAAGAACCTGTCCCGCAATGACCGAAACCAACCCTCTGCTCACCGATTCTGCCCTGCCCGCATTCATCGCGATCAAGCCCGAACACGTCAAGCCCGCGATCGACGCGGTACTCGCGGACTACCAGCGCGAAATCGACATGCTGACCTCGGGTTCGGCGCCGCGCGATTTCGCCAACACGATGTTGCCGCAGGAGACGCTCGAGATGCGCGTCGAGCGCGCCTGGTCGCCGGTGTCGCACCTGCACGCCGTGGCCGATTCGCCAGCGCTGCGCGAAGCGTATTCGGCGGCTCTGGAAAAGATCACCGAATTTTCCAGCGAACTCGGCCAAAATCGCGCGCTCTACGCCGCAGTGAAGGCCGTTGCCGAGCGCGCGGACTTTGCGAACCTGCCGCGTCCGGCGCACACCCTGGTCGAGCACGCGCTGCGCGACTTCCGCATGTCCGGCGTCGCGCTCGAAGAACCGGCGCGCTCGCGCTTCAAGGAGATCGCGAATCAATTGTCGAAGCTGTCGAACGAGTTCGAGAACGCCGTGCTCGACGCGACCGAGGCGTGGTCGGAAAAGATCGTCGAGACCCAGCTTGGCGGACTGCCCGAAGCCGAGCGCGCGCTGCTCAAACAATACGCGGAGGAAGCCGAACAGGAGGGATGGCTGGTCACGCTCAAGCAGCCCAGCGTCACCGCGGTGCTGACCTATGCCGACGATCGCGGTCTGCGCGAGCGCGTCTATGCGGCCTACCAGACACGCGCTTCGGATCAAGGTCCGAACGCCGGCCAGTTCGACAACTCGCAGCGCATCGAGCAGATCATGGCGCTGCGCCACGAAGGTGCGCAGCTGATCGGCTTCAACAATGCTGCCGAGGATTCGCTCGCGACCAAGATGGCCGGTACGCCCGAGCGCGTGCTCGCCTTCCTGCGCGATCTCGCCGCGCGCGCGAAACCGGTCGCGCAGCGCGAACTGGCCGAGCTTGCGGACTTTGCCCGCGCCGAGCTGGGCATCGCCGAGCTGCAACCGTGGGACGTCGCCTACGCCGCGGAAAAACTGCGCGTGAAGAAATACGCGCTCAGCGAAGAGGAACTCAAACCGTACTTTCCGGCCGAGGCGGCCATCGCCGGCCTGTTCGCGATCGTCGAGCGCGTGTTTGGAGTCAGCTTCCGCGCACGTCGAGATGTCGAGGTCTGGCATGCCGACGTGCGCTACTACGACGTCGTCGATGCGCACTGCAAGACGATCGCAGGCGCCTACTTCGACCTCTATGCGCGCTCCGGCAAGCGCGGCGGCGCATGGATGGATACCTGTCGCTCGCGCTACGCGAGCGCTGGTGAAACGCACTTGCCGATCGCCTACCTGACCTGCAATTTCGCACCACCGACCAAGGACATGCCGTCGCTGCTGACCCACGACGACGTGGTCACGCTGTTCCACGAGACCGGCCACGGCCTGCACCACATGCTGACCGAGATCGACCTGCCGAGCGTCGCCGGCATCGACGGGGTCGAGTGGGATGCGGTCGAGTTGCCGAGCCAGTTCATGGAGAACTTCGCCTGGCAGCGCGAAGGACTCGCATTGTTCGCCAAGCATTGGAAGACGGGCGAGCCATTGCCGGACGAATTGTTCCAGCGCATGATCGCCGCGCGCCATTATCACGCCGGCTTGTTCCTCGTGCGTCAGCTCGAGTTCGGTCTGTTCGATTTCCGTCTGCATCTGGAATTCGATCCCGCGCGCGGCGCGCGCGCGATGGGGATCCTGCGCGAAGTGCGCGACGAAGTCGCCGTCGTCGTGCCGCCAACGTGGCAGCGCATGCCGCACGCGTTCGGCCACATCTTCGCCGGCGGCTACGCGGCGGGCTACTACAGCTATCTCTGGGCCGAGCTGCTTTCAGCAGACGCGTTCTCGCGCTTCGAGGAAGCCGGCGTGTTCGACCGCGCTGCGGGCGATGCGTTTCGCCGCAGCGTGCTCGCGGTCGGCGGCTCGCGTCCGGCGCTGGAAAGCTTTGTCGAATTCCGCGGGCGCGAGCCGGAGCCCGATGCGCTGCTGCGCAGCTACGGTCTGGCCGCGTAGACGGGCGTCGATGCTTTCGGTCGTCGTCAACTTCTACAACAATCGCCGCGAAGCGATGAACACGCTGCATTCGCTGACGCGGGCGTACCAGCGCGATGCGGGCGCGATCGAGTTCGAGGTGATTGCGCTCGACCACGGTTCAAGCCAGCCGCTCGAAGAAGCCGATGTGCGTGCGTTCGGTCCGGAGTTTCAATATCGGTTCATCGAAACGAAGTCGGTATCGCCCGCGGCTGCGATCAACGCGGCTTGCCGCGAGGCGCGCGGCGATCATCTGCTCGTGATCATCGATGGCGCGCATATCCTGTCGCCCGGCATCTACGCGCTGGCGCAGCGTGCGTTCGCGCAATTCGCCGCGCCGTTCGTCGCGAGCGTGTCGTTCCATCTCGGTCCGAAGCAACAAAACGAATCGGTGGTCGAAGGTTACAACCAGCAAGTCGAGGACGGTTTGCTCGCGCGCAGCGCTTGGCGCGACAACGGCTATCGCCTGTACACGATCGCGGGTGCATTTGCCGATCCGGGTATGGGCTGGTTTGGTTGTGCGTTCGAGGCGGGTTGTTTCGGCATAAGCAAGGATGAATATCTCGCCTTGGGTGGATTTGACGAGCGTTTCGTCGCGCGCGGCGGCGGCCTCGTCGCCCTGGATTTCTTCCAGCGCGCGCTCGCGCGCGAGCACGGCGACTATGTGATGCTGCTCGGCGAAGGCAGCTTCCACCAGTTTCACGGCGGTGTCGCCAGCAATGCGACGAAAGCCGCGCATCCGTGGAAGGAATTCCACGACGAATACGTGCGCATCCGCGGCAAACCGTTTGCGCGCGTGCCGCGCCGGCCGTTCTATTTCGGCACGCTGCCGAACGAGGCGCTCGCCGCGACACGTATCTCGGCCGAACACGGCCTCGCGCTTTGGCAGAAGGCTGTCGCTGCGGGTGAGGCATAATCGACGTCCCGTCCTGCGGAAAGCGCTGCGATGAAAATTGCGAGCTGGAACGTCAATTCGCTCAACGTGCGCCTGCCGCATCTGACGACATGGCTGAGCGAGGCGCAGCCCGACATCGTCGCGCTGCAGGAAACGAAAATGGAGGACGCCAAGTTTCCGCGCGAGGCGATCGAAGCCATGGGCTATCACGTCGCGTTCTCCGGGCAGAAGACCTACAACGGCGTGGCGATCCTCGCGCGCGAGGAACCGCGCGACGTCGTCACCGACCTTCCGGGCCTCGACGATCCGCAACGGCGCATCCTGGTCGCCAGCGTTGGCGATCTGCGCATCGCCGATCTCTACGTGGTCAACGGCCAGGACGTCGGCACGGAAAAATATGCGTACAAGCTCGACTGGCTGGCCAAGGTGCGCGCGTTCCTTGCTGAGGAGATCCGGCGGCATCCGAATCTCGTCGTGCTTGGCGACTTCAACATCACGCCGGACGACCGCGATATTTACGACCCGGTCGCCTGGAAGGAGCAGATCCTCTGCTCGACGCCGGAGCGCGACGCGCTCAAGGCGATCGTCGACCTCGGCCTGCACGACACGTTCCGCCTGTTCAACGACGAGGCCGGGCAGTATTCCTGGTGGGACTACCGCCAGGCCGGTTTCCGCCGCAACCTCGGCATGCGCATCGACCTCGTCCTCGCCGGCGAGGCATTGCGCGCGCGCTGCCGTGCCGCGAGCATCGACCGCGTGCCGCGCACCTGGGAGCGGCCCTCCGATCACACGCCGGTGTTGCTGGAGCTGGATTGAGCGCTGCGGCTGCGCGCGAGTACGCCGGCCTGTGGTGGTAAAATTCCGCCATGGAAGAACTCCCGCACCACGCCGACTGGCCTACCGAGCTCGACGACAGCGAACTGGAGGAACTCGACCAGTTCCTGCGTGCACACGCAGGCGAGGATCACTTGCTGCTCGACGGCGTGCACGGCCTGCTCACCGCGATCGGCATCGGTCCGGACAAGGTGTCGCCCGACGAATGGCTGCCCGAGATCTTGCATGAACCCTTTGCCGACGAGGACGAGGGTCGGCGCGTGCTCGAATTGCTCGCACGCTTGTCCGAAAGCGTCGAGATCGAGGTCGAGGCCGACAGCTACGAGCCCATCCTCGGCGAGATCGAGCTCGACGACGGCGATACGGCGTTGTCTGCGCTGGGCTGGTGCGAGGGCTTTTCGCGCGGCGTCGACCTGCGCGCACGCCTGTGGGAGTCGCGTCTCGGCGTCGATTCGCACCTGACCGAACTGCTCGGGCCGATCATGGCGCTGGCGGTCGAGGAAGGCGTGTTCGCCACCGATGCGGATTTCGCGCCGCTCTCGGAACAGGAATACGACGATTGCCTCGCGCAGCTGCCTGCGGCGGTCGGCGCCGTCGCGCACTACTGGATCGATGCGCCGCTGGCTCCCGAGGAACTCGCCGGCTCGCCGCATCGCGCGACGGCCGAGAACGAGCCGCGGCGCAAACGCCTCGGACGCTGGCTGCACTAGGCCCTCGCGGAACCGCTCCGCGGCCGATCTCGCTGCGCGCCGGGGCGCATGACTTTCGCAACAGGTTACGATCGGCATTTGCTGATACAACTTCACGACTGATCGTTCCGTTTCCCAGCCTGAGGAGAATTTCGATGCGTCGTCTGCTCCTGGCCAGCGCCTGCGCGCTCGCCTGCGTTTCGCTTAGCAATCCCACCGTTGTCTCCGCAGCCGAAGGCGCCGAAGCCGCGAAACCTGCCGCCACCGCGGTGCGGCCGGCGCCGGACTGGGTCAAACGCAGCAACGAACTGGCCCAGCCGCTGCTCAAGGCGCAGGCCGACTTCGCGCCCGAGTTCGCCTCGTTCTTCGGCCTGCCGGGCTACGACGACCGCGTCGCCGACCTCGGACCGAACAACGGCGAGCGTCAGCGCGCCGCGTTGCGCGGCGCCAAGGAAACGCTGCAGAAGGATCTGAAAACCGAAGAAAACGCGAACGTCCGCCAGGACATCAACATCATGCTCCACGCGGCCGATCAGCAGATCGAGGGCAGCGAGCTCAACGAAAAACTCCTGCTGCCATTCACCGACGTCGGCCAGCTCGTGTTCCAGGGCGAGCAGGCTTTGCTTCAGGATCAGACCGAGCCGGCGCGCCGCGCCAAGGCGTTGGAGCGACTGCAGCGCTATGTCGGGCTCACGCCCGGCAGTACCGCGATCACCAAGCTCGCGCGCGAACGCTACGAGGAGCAGCTCAAGAACCCCGCGTTGGTAAAACCGACCAAGCTTGCGGTCGAGCAGGCGCTGCGCAACGCCGATACCTACGCCGCCGGCATCCGCAAGCTGTTCGCGAAGTACAAGATCGAAGGCGGCGACGCGGCGCTCGCGGCGATGGATCAGCAGCTTCGCGACTACACCGAGTGGATGAAGAAGGATGTGCTGCCCAACGCGCGCAGCGACACGCGCCTGCCGCCCGAACTGTACGCGTTCCAGCTCAAGCAGGTCGGCATCGACATCGCGCCCGAACAATTGATCCAGCGCGCGCAGCTCGAATTCATGGAAACGCGCAACGCGATGCAGCAGCTTGCGCCGCTGGTCGCCAAGGCGAAAGGCTTTCAGGCGAGCGACTATCGCGAGGTGATCCGCGCGCTGAAGAAGAAGCAGCTCGACAAGAGCTCGATCGAGAGTTACTACCGCGGCACGGTGATGCCGGAACTCGAAAAGCAGATCGCCGCGAACAAGGTGGTCGACCTGCCGCAGCGACCGATGGTGATGCGCCTCGCCTCCGAAGCCGAATCCGCCGCACAGCCGGCGCCGCATTTCCTGCCGGCGCCGCTGATCGGCAATACCGGCCAGCAGGGCCAGTTCGTGCTGCCGCTCGGCAATCCGGCTTCGGCCGGCAAGGACGGCAAGAGCGCGGCCTACGACGACTTCACCTACGAGGCCGGCGGCTGGACCCTGGCCGCGCACGAAGGCCGCCCTGGCCACGAGCTGCAGTTCACCGCGATGGTCGAGCGCGGCATCTCGCTCGCGCGCACGCTGTTCGCGTTCAATAGCGTCAACGTCGAGGGCTGGGCGCTGTACGCGGAAGCCGAGATGGTGCCGTACGAGCCGCTCGAGGGCCAACTCATCGCGCTGCAACTGCGCCTGCTGCGCGCCGCACGCGCAATGCTCGATCCGATGCTCAACCTCGGCCTCACCGACCGCGAGCGCGCCGGGCAGGTGCTGACCGAAGACGTGGGCTTGTCCGAGCCGATGGCGCGCCAGGAACTCGACCGCTACACGTTCAACGCACCGGGCCAGGCCGGCAGCTACTTCTACGGCTACAGCCGCATCATGCAGCTGCGTATGGAAACCGAACTCGCGCTCGGCAAGCAGTTCGACCGCCGCGCCTACAACAACTTCCTGCTCGACCAGGGCCTGCTGCCGCCGGACCAGCTCGCCAAAGCCGTGCGCGAACAGTTCATTCCGGCACAGCGCAAAACCAAGTAACGCGCCGAAGCGGGGCCGTCAGCTTTCGTTGCACGGCCCCACTTCGCGCAGTTCGATGCTGCACCATTCGGCGGCGGGACAGTTCTCGGCGATCGCGAGCGCCTCGTCGCGGTCCACGTTCTTGAGATAGTAGAAGCCGCCGACGATTTCCTTGGCCTCGGCGAACGGGCCGTCGACGACATTGGTCTTGCCGTTGCGCTTTTCGATGCGCGTGCCGCGAGCAACGCTTTTCAGCGACTGTGCGGATTCGAGCACGCCACGTTCGTTGAGGCTGCCGGCGTAGGCGATCATGCGCTCCCATTCCATCTCGGCCTGCTCGGGCGGGCGGCCGTTGCGGCGGTCGGCGCGTTCCATGATCAGCATCAGATAGCTCATTTTCGTCTCCAAAATTGAATGGCGCGATCGAGGACGATCGCGTCAATGAACCCGCGTTGCCGACGGCCCGCACTTTTCCGCGCGCTCGCGCATCAGGCGCTGCTCGCGTGCATTGCGCGTCAGCGCCGAGGCGCGCTCGAACTCGGCGCGCGCCTCATCGAAGCGACCGAGTTTCTCGAGCAGGTCGCCGCGCACCGCCGGAAGAAAATGGTAGTTGCGCAGCGCGGGTTCCTCGACCAGTCGATCGACCAGGTCGAGCCCGGCCTGCGGACCGAACGCCATCGCGATCGCGACTGCGCCGTTGAGCTCGACAATCGGCGACGGCGCAGTCTGCGCGAGCTCGGCGTACAGTGCGGCGATGCGTACCCAGTCGGTGTCTTCGGCGCGACGCGCGCGTGCATGGCAGGCCGCGATCGCCGCCTGCAACTGATACGTGCCGCGATCGCCACCGAGTTTTTCTGCGCGTGCCAGTGCCTTGAGGCCGCGCTCGACCAGCAGCCAGTCCCAGTGCGCGCGGTTCTGTTCGAGCAACAGGATCGGCGCGCCATCCTTGTCGGTGCGCGCGTGCAGGCGCGAGGCCTGGATCTCCATCAACGCGACGAGGCCGTGCACTTCGGCATCGAACGGCGCGAGTTCGGCGAGGATGCGGCCGAGGCGCAACGCTTCGTCGCACAGCGCAGGGCGCATCCAGTCCTCGCCTGCGGTCGCCGAGTAGCCTTCGTTGAAGACGAGGTAGATGACGTCGAGCACCGAGGCGAGGCGCGCCGCGCGGTCCTCGCCGCGCGGCAGTTCGAACGCGACGTTCGCCTCGGCGAGCGTGCGCTTCGCGCGCACGATGCGCTGCGCGATCGTCGGCTCGGGTACGAGGAAGGCGCGCGCGATCTCGTCGGTGGTCAGACCGCCGAGCAGGCGCAGGGTCAGCGCCACCCGCGCTTCGGGCGACAGCACCGGATGGCAGGCGGTGAACATCAGGCGCAGCAGATCGTCGCCGATGTCGTCGTCGAGTGCGGCGAGCATGTCGTCGGCGCGCGCCGCCTGTTGCTCGTCAAGTTCGCGTGCGATCTCCGCATGCTTCTCCTCGGCCAGCTTGCCGTGCCGCAGGCGGTCGATCGCGCGATGTTTTGCCGTGGCCATAAGCCATGCTCCCGGATTGTCCGGTATGCCTTTGTCCGGCCATTGCTCGAGCGCGGTGACCAGCGCATCCTGTGCCAATTCCTCGGCCAGACCAATGTCGCCGCTGAGCATACGCGCGAGCACGGCGACGACCTTGGCCGACTCCATGCGCCAGACCGCGTCGATCGTGCGCCGCGTGCGGGTGAGATTGTCCGTCGCCGTCATGGCGACGGATCAAAACATCATCGCGTCGATTGAGCAAGGGCCAGACGCTGCCGATCGTGTGCTTAGCGATCAGCAGCCGTGTTCGGGATCGCCGCCTTCGGCGATGCAGTAGGTGATGCACTCACCGTCACCGGCCACGTCCATGAAGCGCTTGGCGCCTTCGATCGCCGCTTCGCGCGAGTCGTATTGCAGCATCGCGAAGCCGCCGACGAGTTCCTTGGATTCAGCATAGGGGCCGTCGACCACGCGGCTTTCGCCGTCGCTGCGACGCACGACCGCGCCGTGCTCGCGCAGCGGCAGGAAACCGCCGCCGCTGAGGAATTCGCCGCGTGCGATCGCCGCGCCGACGAAGCGGTCCATTTCTTCCTTCTGCGCGCCGGTCGGCGGCCGCGCGGGGTTGGTCTTCGGGTCAGGTATGTAGATGCTGAAGTACTTCATGGTGCCCTCCATTGGGTTCAGTTGGGTTTGCGTTGGTCGATCTGCGCGCGCAGGCGTTCTTCCTGTTCGCGCAGTTCGGGAGTGAATTCGGCGCCGAAGTCCTCGGCCTCGAAGATCTGGCGGATTTCGATTTCCGACTCGATGCCGTCGAACGGATTCGGGCAGCGCTTGACCCATTCGATCGCTTCCTCGAGCGATTTCACCTGCCAGATCCAGAAACCGGCGATCAGCTCCTTGGCCTCGGCGAATGG
>Ga0070670_100003884_pt1 | contig 12460 bp, 7 predicted proteins | sample KBSS63metaG_FD_64665 | JGI IMG/M metagenome (GOLD analysis project Ga0070670, IMG submission 64665) | Switchgrass rhizosphere microbial communities from Kellogg Biological Station, Michigan, USA - KBS S6-3 metaG | ecosystem: Host-associated > Plants > Roots > Rhizosphere > Soil ... | reverse complement strand
TAGCGGGGTCGCGCGCGGCGCATCGCTCGACGGCACGTCGAGCGGTACCGTCCACCTAACGCCCGACGGGAAGATATCCGTCATCCGCGCCGCGGCCACGATCCGCTCGGAGGTGTCGATGATCTCCTTCGCGAGGCGCGGCTGGCCGCCGGAGTTCAGGACGCCACCGAGGAGCGCGCCCGTCGCGGCGTAAAGCACGGGGATGTTGACCGACGCACGGTCGGGCCAGTCGTTCTTTGCGATCAGCGCCTGCTGGCCCTTGAAGACATCGGTCCACAGCGCGACCGAGCGCGGGACATCGACGAACCCTTCACCCGCGGCGAGAACGGTATCGCGACCTGCGGTTGGCACGTTAGGCAGCAGCTTGCGCGCGAACCCCTGGGTCAGGAGATAGGGACCGAGCCCGAGCCGGTGTGGGTAGTCGCCGGTGGTGCGACTGAAGTAGATCGGCCGGCCGGTGTTGTCCTTGATCATGCGCAGCACGAGAATGTCGGCCTTCTCCAGATAGCCCGGCGCGACCTCGGCCCTGATGTTTCCGGCCTGGAAGAGCTGCGGTTCCGTGAGGCGGACATAGGGCGGCACCTGATCCACCTCGCTCAGCGTCATGTTCACTGGCGCGGCGGTCGGCTTCGGCCAGTGCCGGCCGCGATAGATCGCCGGGCCGTGCGCCTCGTCGTATTCGGTCACCGGCGCGCGCACGATCTGCCGCGCGTACCAATCGGTGTTGAGCAGCGAGGTCACCGCGATGACGACGTCCTTTCGGACACCCTCGACCTGCTGCGCGTACCACAGCGGGAAGGTGTCGTTATCTCCGGCGGTGACGATGACGGCGTACGGCTCGACGCTGTTCAGCAGGTCGCGCGCGAATTCCATGGTCGTGGTGTCGCCATGTCGCGAGGCCGCGTGCCAGTTGGCGAAGAGCGGGATGAAGGCGATCGCGAGGACGGGCGACGCGAGCAACCAGCCGCGTCGCGTCGGGGCACGCGTGAGTAAGGCCGACGGCGAGCTGGCGCCAGACCGGGTCATGGTGGAGACTCCGTCGTGTGGTACAGAGTCAACTCGGCTACCTACCGGGTCGTCACCGTGGCCTAACAACCCGGATCGGCGGTCCCGCCGCCCGCAGGGAAACACAGCGACACGGCCGTCTCTGAGATTCGGCGGATCGCGTTCCGCCATTGGCCAAAGGTCTAACAGGCCACCAGCCCCCCCGGCCGAGGATCATGGGCCTGCTTGTCACCCCAAACATTCGTAGCGTTTTTAATGGCTCAGCTTGCCATTCGCGCCCTACTTTGCTGTCTCGTTCTTACGCTATTCGTTGGATTTTCGAGCGGCGCGCGGGCGCAGGGGACCACTTCGGCCGCGATTGCCGGGCGGATCCTCGACACTCAAGGGCGCGGACTGCCGGGCGTCGACGTCGTCGTGACGAACCAGACGACCGGCATCGCGACCCGCATGACCTCGCGAGCCGAGGGACGCTACCTGGTCAGCGGGCTCGAAGTGGGCGGGCCCTACTCCGTGACCGTACGACGCATCGGGTCACCGATGCAGACGCGCACCGGACTCTTTCTCAGTCTCGGGCAGCAGCTGGAGGTGGATCTGACCTTCGAGCAGCAAGCGGTGCGGCTCGAGGAAGTCGAAACGCGGGCGACCGAGGATAGGGTGTTTTCGCGTGCGCACACGGGCACCGAGGCGCTCCTCTCCGATTCGGCGATCCATCAGATGCCCGTCATCAACCGCGACCTGTACGATCTGGTCCGGCTGGTTCCTGAAATGTCGACGTGGTTCGCGCTGGCCCCATCGGGCGCGGGAACCCGTGTGAACAGCATCCGCATCGACGGCGTGACGGATCAGGTGCCGTCGAGCAATTTCGCCGCCGGTCAGCTCTATGGTGGCAAAGTCATCCCGTTGGATGCGGTGAAGGAGTATCAGGTGCTGTTCTCGCCGTTCGATGTGCGGCAGGGCAGCTTCGCGGGCGCGAACATCAACGTCGTCACGCGGAGCGGCACCAATGATGTGCACGGCAGCGTCTTTGGCTACGGCACCAACGAGCGCCTCGGTCCCAACGTGCCACTCGTGCGCAACGCACAGTATGACAAGCAGCAGTTCGGCGCGTCGCTGGGCGGACCGATCGTTCGCGATCGTCTCTTCTTCTTCGTTTCGTCGGAGCTGCAACGGCGATCGATCCCCGCGCTCGGCCCGAGCGTCGGTGAATTGCCATCCGGTCAAAGCTCGCTGCCCGTGAGCGAGGCGGACGTGGCGCGCTTCCAACAGCTATTGAGCGCGTATGGGCTCAACGGCGGGTCCGCCGGAGCGGTGACGAATGAGAATCCGTCGTCGAGCACCTTCCTTCGCCTCGATGCGCCGATCGCCCGCTGGAACAGCCGGTTCACCCTTCGCGGCAACTACGGATATGCGGACAGCTCGATCTTCGCTCGACCAACGACACTGGCGCCGACGAATTGCCCGCCGACCGGGTGCTTCTCGCTATCCTCACTCCAGCACTCGCGTTGGGTGGACAAGCGGTCTGTTGCCGGGCAGCTCGTTTCCAATTTCGCGCACGGTGCCTACAACGAGCTCCAGGCCGGATATACCGGCCTGACGTCCGGCTTCCATCCAACCGTTAGGCAGCCGCTCATCCTGGTAACGGTTCCAGGAACGAGCGGGGCGCCAGTCGTCCTGCAATCGGGAACGCACGAAATCGCGACCGGACAGCGGAATGAGACCTGGACGGCAGAGCTCACGGACAATCTCTCCGTCTCCGCCGGAGCACACCGCGTCACGGTTGGCTTCTCCGCCCAGCTGTTCGAGCTGGACGCGTTCCAGCTGCGCGGAGCCTACGGCATCTGGGAGTTCGGGAGCCTCGACTCGCTGCAATCGGGCACCGCATCACGCTACCGCATCACACGAGATACCGGCAGCGTGACGTCGGCACACGGCGCGTACCACGCAGTCTACGTGGGCGACGAGTGGGAAGCGTCATCCCGGCTGTCGCTGACGTTCGGGATCAGGGCCGATCACTCCACGCTCTCGGCGCAGCCACCCTATGTGGCGGCTGTCGATTCGATTTTCGGTCGCCGCACGGACGTGGTGCCGTCCGGGTCCGTCGCCTGGTCGCCGCGGCTCGGCTTCAATTATCGCCTAACGAGCTCCGACAGCCCGCCGGTTCAGCTGCGCGGCGGAGCGGGACTGTTCACCGGGCGGCCGCCGCTCTTCTGGCTATTCGGCGGCTTTGCCGCGTATGGGCTTGCGACGCGCACCCTCCAATGCGGACCGCTTTCCAGCGATGCAGGCGCCGCACCAGCGTTTCGTCCCGACGCGCAACGGCCACCGCAGGCGTGTGCGGGCGGTCAGACCTACGGGGCTTCGACGAACGGCGAGATCGATGTCATCGACGCGGGCCTGCGCCTTCCTCAGACGATGCGCGCCACGCTCGCTACGGACGCCCGGCTCCCGTTCGGCCTGGTCGGAACGCTCGAGGGACTCTATACGCACGCGACGCGCTCCATCTTCTTCTCTCCGGTCAACCTCGGCGAACCGGTCGGCGCGGACGGGCACGGTCGCACGATGTACGGGACCGTCAATGCGGCGGGAACCGCTGTCCCGACTCGTGTGTCTTCGTCGTTAGGCGACGTCATCGCGATCACGAACGAGTCGAAGGACTACGCGTACAGCGTGGTCGCCGAGCTGCGAAAGCAGAGTCGCCTGGCCGACGTGACCGGATCGGTCACGTACGGGCAGGCCCGGGATGTCCAAAGCCCGCGAACGGTGAGCGCGCTCCTCACTGACAATTGGCGCTTTGCGCGTCCCGTGACGGGTCGCGAGGACGACCGTTCACTCGGGACATCGGATTTCGATCAACCGTTTCAGGTCCGCGCCTCCGGCACGCTGCATTCGCCGTGGCAACGGTTCGGGACAAGCCTGTCGTTTCTGTACGTGGGTGGCTCCGGATTCCCGTACACGTACGTCGCCGGTGGAGCGGGAGGCCGTGGCGACCTCAATGCCGATGGCGCGACTGGCAACGACCCGATCTACATCCCGCGGACCGCATTCGATACGGCGGAGATCAGGTTCGTCGGATCCGCCGCGGAGGTGCAAACCCAGCAGGCCGCGTTCGAGAGCTTCATCGATGGTGCACCATGCCTCCGCAACCAGCGAGGGCGGATCATGAGTCGCAACAGCTGCCGCGCGCCCTGGATGAACGTCACGAACCTGGCGCTGCGCCAGGCGCTACCGACCGTACGAGAACAATCGCTGGTATTCGAAGTGCAGGTCTTCAATCTCCTCAACTTGCTGAACTCGAGTTGGGGGAGAATCGCGTTGCCGACCGGAACTTCGTTGGCGACGACGAGCCAGATTCCATTGCTGTCGCAAGCTGGGCAAACGGTCGGCGCAAACCCGCAGCCGATTTATCGCTTCGATTCGAAGATGCGTCGGTACAGCGACGAGAATTTCGATACCTACTATCAACTGCAGTTCGCGATACGCTACAACTTTTAGGGATCCGACGTGTCACACCGAATGGCGCCGGCATTCATCGTCACTATCTTCGCTCTAGCACTGGGCGCATTGGCACCGAGTGTTGCCGCACAGCGTGCGACCCGCCCGACGCGCGTGCTCGTGGTCTACCAGCAGCAGGCCGAGACGCGGCCGATGCTCGATTTCGCGGAGCAGCTGCGAACGACGATCAGCAAGGATCTGGGCTCGTCGGTCGAGTTCTACCAGGAAGCGCTCGACTTCGATCGCTTCACTGGCCTGGAACAGTCGTCACCGCTCACGAATTACCTTGCCGACAAGTATCGCGCGTTCGGCATCGATGTCGTCGTGCCGGTCGGCGGGCGCGCGTTGAAATTTGTCGTCGATCAGCTGGGCCGAGGGCTGCCCAACGTTCCGATCGTGTTCGCGCTGTGCGCCATGCCGCAAACGGATCCGGCGGCACAACCGGCGAACGTCACGGGGCGTATCTCTCCGGCGTCGCGCTTTGCCCCCACGCTCGAGATGGCGCGACGTCTCCAGCCGGATGCGAGACGCGTGGTCGTGGTCGCCGGCGCGGGAGCAGCAGACTCGACGTCGGCTGCCGCCGTGGTACGCGAGGCCAAGTCGTTAGGTGACTCGCTCGAGGTGAGTGTCCTTCAGGGACTGCCGCTGGACGAGTTGCTCCCGCAACTCCGCCGGATTCCGCGTCGCTCGATCGTCGTGTTCGCGAACTATCGGCTGGACGGGCGCGGACACGCCTATGAACCGTTGGACGTCGTCGCAAGCATCGCGCATGCAGCGACAGCCCCGATGTACACCCAGTTGGGCAGTTATGTCGGTGAAGGCGTGGTCGGCGGTTCCGTCCTGCGGTTCGATGACGAAGCCGTTCGGACCGGACGACTCGTCGTCCGCGTTCTGCGCCGTCGACCGGGCGAACGGATGCCGCCGGTGGAGCTCATCGCGAACACGTTCGTTGCGGACTGGCGCGAGCTGCGACGATGGGGGCTGTCCGAGTCACGCTTGCCGCAGGGTACCGACCTCCTGTTCCGTGAACCGACGTTTTGGGAGCGGTACCGGATGGTCGTTCTGCTCACGTTAGCCGTCATCGGTGCCGAGTCGCTGCTCATCGCCCGCCTTCTCGCCGAACGGCGCCAACGCAAACGGACTCAACTCGTGGCCGAGGAGCAACAGCGGCGCATCGACGAGACGAGACGTCAGGTCTCGCACATGGGGCGCGTTGCGCTCGTGGGCGAGCTGGCGGCGACGATGTCACATGAGCTTCGTCAGCCGCTGGCCGCGATCCGCATGAACGCGGAAGCTGGCGCCAAGATCGTGGCGCGTGCCACGGGGCCCCTCGGCGACGAGGAGCGAGAGATGTGCGAGGAGATCTTCGGTGACATCGTCGCCGACAACGTGCTGGCCTCGGACATCATCACGCGGGTTCGCGCGCTCGTTCGACGAGAGGAATTGCGGCCACAGGCTGTGGACCTCAACGAAATCTGTCGAACCTCCGCACGCGTGCTCCACTACGATCTGGTCGCTCGCCAGGCGGACATCATGTTCGCGCTTGATCCCCGCCAACCAACAGTCACAGGCGATCCCGTTCAGCTTCAGCAGGTCGTCCTGAATCTCCTGGTCAACGCGCTCGACGCGGCTGCGGCGTCAACGACTCCGCAAGTCACCATCAGTACCGAAGTTCGGGGTGAGGAAGTCGAGGTTGCCGTGCGCGACAACGGTCCTGGACTCACATCGGATGTTCAGCAACACCTCTTCGAGTCATTCTTCACGACGAAGCCGCAGGGGCTGGGCCTCGGTTTGCCGATCGTGCAATCGATCGTCGAGCGGCATCACGGGCGAGTGCGGGCGGAGAACGCCGACGAGGGCGGCGCAATCTTTCGCGTGACGCTGCCAGGCACGCGGAGCGCTGGAGAGAGCCCTCCCAGCCTGCAGCTGAAGGCGCGAGCGGCGCAGACTCCGCTGGCAAACGAGATCCTTCAGTAAGTCGCATTGGCCTAAGGTCCGATAAATATCCAGGCACCCAACAAACTTCTTGGTCCCGATCGCACCTATGACAGCCCGATTGCGCGCCCCGAGTAAGGCCATGCATTACCGCAAAGAAGCGTTGGAGGGCCGAGGTCCCGGGCGGGTGGCGGACAAATGGGTGGCGATCATCGACGACCACCAGTCGGTGCGGTCCTGCCTGACTCGCGTCATGCGGCTCGAGGGAATTCCCGTGGCGGTATTCGCGTCAGCCGAGGAGTACCTGGATCACGTGGCTCCGACCGCTCCGACCTGCCTCGTGTTGGACATGCAATTGCCCGGAATGAGCGGCTATGCGTTGGCGCAGTTCCTCGAGCGCGAGCGCCCGCCGCGTCCGCCGACCATTTTCATCAGTGCGCACGAAGACTTGCTCGCGTCGGTCGAGCACGATCGCCTCGCGCACGGAGCCCTCAGAAAGCCATTCGAAATGGACGACCTGCTCACACTCGTGAAGCCGCTGCTGTGAACCCGGTTGTCATCCCGAGCCGGCCGGCTCGGGATGACAACCGGGTTCACGCTTTCGGCTTGGGCTTCGTCCAGACGGGTTTTTCGGGCAGCTTGTCGCGGTCGATGATGCGACCGTCGCGCATCACGAGCGAGAGCTTTCGAATGTTGTGAATGTCGGCGAGCGGATCGGCATCGAGCACGAGGAGATCCGCCAGCTTCCCCACCTCGAGCGTCCCGAAGTCCTTGAGCCCCTGCGACGCGATGGCGCCGTTCTTTGTGGCCGCTACGATGGCCTGCGACGGCGTCATGCCCAGCTCGACGAGCCCTTCGATGGCCGCGAGGGTTGCCGTGCCCGGCATCTGGTGAAAATCAGTGCGCGGAGCGCGTAAAAACTCCGGCGCGCCGCTCAGGTAGGTATCGGTCGACGGCGTCGTTATGCAACCATCCGCAATCAGCTTCTCCGCGTTCGCGCGGCGAATGGCCATCCCCTTGGCTTGTCTCTCCTTCCGCAGCTCCCAACCGGTCTTCGCGCGCTCCATCACCTTGAGCGTGTCATTCTTGACCGAGTCCGCCTTGGCCGAGTCGGCGCGCTGGCGCGTCTTGAGGTAATCCTTCCACGGCTTGGCCGTGATGGTGTTCGCCAGGATGGAGCAGATCACCTTTCGGTCGACGATGAGCTTCACCAGGTCCTCGGGGATGGGCACGTCGTGGACTTCGGGATGCTGAATGAGATCGATCCCGGCCAGCACCGAGATTCGCAACGGCTCGGGGTTCGTCGAGTGCGTCTCGGCGATAAGTCCGCGCTTGTGCACCTCGTCCACCAGTGCTTCCTGCTGGCGCGGCGAGAAGGTGATGAGGTTGTTCGTGTGCGACGTGCCGCCGTACTTCACGAAGTTCGGGCCTTTGTCGAGATACGCCCGCATGGCGGCGCGCAGCGAGTCGGGCGCCATGTCGAGCAACTCTTCACCAGCGCCCTGCGCGATGAAGTCCATCATCTCTTCGTCGAACAGCGTCACGGGCGCCGCGTTCGAGAAGAGCGGTGACTTCGGGCCGCCCCAACCAACGATGTTCCCCGCGACGAGCATCCGGGGCCCGATGAGCTTTCCGTGCGCGATCGAATCGCGAATGGTGATGAGCGGGAGGAGTGCGCCGTAGCTGTCGCGCACGGTCGTGATGCCGTACTTGAGCTCCGTCTGCGCCGCTTCGGCGATGAGGTCGAGGAAGCGGTCCTCGTAGCGCACCATCGATTCGCCGTTGTTGTACAGCGAGAGGTGCACGTTCGTGTCGATGAATCCCGGCGTGACGAACTTGCCGGCCCCGTCCACGACCCGGGCGCCCTTCGGCACCTGCGTCGACGCTCGGGGACCTAACGCGACAATACGCTTGCCGCGAACGACGATCGTGGCGTCGGATGCTGGCGTCCCGCCATTACCGTCGATGATCGTTGCGCCTACGATGGCAACGATCGTATCCGATGGAGCACCTCGCGAGGGTGCGGCCTGCGCTCCGAGTGAAGCCGTGCCGAGCTGAAGGACAACGAGCGATGGCGCGACAACCTGCGCCAGAGTCAGGGTGTAGACTGAACGTGTCACGGGTCGTGAATCGAAGGGTGACTGGTGGTCGCCTCGCAACGCTCGGAATAGAGCTACGAACAACCGGGGAAATACGCCAGTCACCCCATCGACCGCGACGATTCGGCGGGCCTAACGCGTCGGCTCCGGAATCGCCCGTTGTGCTGCCGCGGCGGCTACGCCGGACAACGCCAGTGCCACGATGAACGACACCACCATCCCGAGGTCGTGGTGCATCTGCATGAGCGTGCCCATGAGTGCCACGCCGATCGCACCGCCGACCTGCCTGCCCGCGTTGAGGGTTCCTGACGCCAGGCCGGCCATCGAAGGTGGCGACACGGTCAGCACGCCCGTCGTCATCGCGGGTGTGATGTAGCCCAGTGCCACGCCGAGCAGACCGAAACCGAGAAGAACGACGCCGGTCGCCGGCACCCACACGGAAGCCGCCATGGTCGCTGCTCCCAGCACGGCCAGGATCTGCCCGGTAAAGAGCCGCGGCTTGAAATGCATGTCGGCACGGTAGCGATCGATCATCCGGGTCGTCACCGTGGGAGCCACGGTGAGGGGCACGATCATCGCGCCAGTCGCGAGTGCGCTCAGGTGGCGGACGTTCTGCAGGTAAATCGACTCGATGAACAGGATGCCGTACGTGCCCAGGCTCACGACGACGCCCGCACCGACGCACGCGACGAACGCGGGCCGCGAGAAGAGCGTGGGCGGGAACACCGGCGATGCGCTCCGCCGCTCCGAGAGGGCACACGCGCCGGCAAGCGCGATCGAGGCGGCGAACGCCCCGATCACGCGCGCCGCAGCCCATCCGGCGTTGCCGGCCTCGATCAACGCGTAGCTCAGCGCCCACAGGGTCAGCGAGACGCTGAGTTGACCGAGCCAGTCGAGCGGGCGGTCGCGCGTGACGCGAGTTTCTTCGATGAACACCCGCACCATGAGGAGCGCGACAAGTCCCGTCGGCACGTTGAGCAGAAAGATGCTGCGCCAGCCGAAGTAGCTCGTGAACACCCCGCCGAGTGCCGGACCTGCGGCGAAGCCGAGGCTGACGATCGACGCCCAGAACGACACCGCTCGCGCTCTCGCGCGTGGGTCCGGGTACAGGTGGCTCAACAGAGCGAGTGAGGCGGGCAGCATCATCGCGGCGCCCAACCCCTGCGCCATGCGAAAGCCGATCAGAAACGCGACGTTCGGCGAAAGCGCGCAGGCGAGCGACATCAGCGTGAAAATGGTGAGGCCGAGCTGATACAGGCGCCTGGCACCGTAGCGGTCGCCGAGGGTGCCACACGTCAGCACCAGGCTCGCGAACACAATGGTGTACGCACTCACGATCCACTGGAGCGCGCTGATGGTGCCGCCGAACTCGTGGTGCATCGCCGCGATGGCGACGTTGAGCGCGGTAGTGTCGAAGAGGACGAGAAAAAACCCGAAACAGATCGCGTAGAGCCCGAAAGGACGGTCGCGCTCGATGGCCATGGCGTGCGTCGTCATGGATTGCAAGCTATCGACGCTCGGTTATCAGTAAGTAATGATTCTTTCGAAACGAACCAATCTCGATTCGAGATAGCTCATGGACATTCACGTCACGGCGTTCGCGGCCGCGGCCCGCCACGGCAGCGTGACGAAGGCCGCCCGGTCGCTGTCGACGGTTCAGTCGAACGTGAGGACACGGATCCGCCTCCTCGAGACGGAGTTCGTCACGCACCGGGTACAGATGCGCTCGCAGGCGGTGGCGCGGCTGATCGACGTGATTACCGGTGAGCGGGCGAACCCGGCACGAGCTGCGCGTTAGGCGACAGCGTGCTGCTCGCGCAGGGAGCCAGGTGAGCCCGTCTCTCCTGTCCGCCGTCCCGCCCTCGACGGGCCGACCCTATCGATAGTTGGGGGGCGTCCCTGTCTTCAGACAGGGTCAAGGTCACGAACCCGTATCGACGACGCCTAACGAGTGAAACACGTCCGTGGCCGTAGTGGCCGATGGGTGAAATCGAATCCGTATATCGAGCATGCACCACCGAGGACGCGCGCTCCTCCTCACCCATCACTCACGAAGGACTACGATCCAATGCGGGTTCACATCACACAGCTGATCCTGATCGCGGCCGCCGCCACCGCCGCGTGTCGGGGCGATCAACCAGACATTGCCGCGCCGGCAACGCAAGCAGGTAGCCGAGTCGCGAAGGAGTTCGAGTCGGACGGCCCACTCGTCCGTATCACATCGCCGGTGAACGACGACGTCGTTGCCGGCGGCGAAGGCCAGTTGAACGCCGGCTCCCTCACGGGCGGATCAGGGTTCACGATCATCGTCCAGACCGTCACGAAGAACGCGACCGACGTGTCCGCGAACGAGAGCACCAACATTCGGAATACGGCGTTGCTCGGCCAGCCCAACCCGAACTTTCCTGGGCTCAGCGTCCGCATCGACGCGGACATGATCACGCCCGACGGTACGATCATCCAGAAGAACACCGATCTGTCGAACCTCTTCAACACGCTGGGCACCGATGACTCGCCGGGCGACGGCGTGACGATCTGGGCCGGTTGGCACGTGCTCGAGTCGTTTCCCGATGACGTGAAGAGCTTCACCATCACCGCGACCGTCCGCGACGCCCAAGGACACATCGGGAGCGACGTCGTCAGGGTGAAAGTGGACAAGCACGGAACAAGCGGGCAGGCGCTCACGCCCGCGCCTACGACAGTGGCCGGCGACGGCCTCGATGATGCCGACGGCCCGGAGGTAGCGCTCGTTGGTCCACGTGACCCGTCGAGCGTGGCGTTAGGCACCGACGCGGTGCCGGCGTTCACGTTCTTCCAGGTCTCCGCGTTCGACCGGAGCGGCGCCGGCATCGGCGTCAACGAAAATGGCGATGGCATCACCGCGCCGGCGACGCCCGTGGGCCTCATTCGTGATCCTGCGCAGTTCGCGTCGGCAGGTCCGAATCGCAATTTCCCGGGCTTCGTGTTCACGTTCGACGTCGATTTTCGCCGAGCGAACGGGGTAATCGTCCCGGCCGGCCAGAATCTCGGGCCGGCGTTCGATATCGCCGGAAGCACGGTCGACCACCGCGGCAGCGGCCATGTCACCACGACCGCGTCGTGGGTCACCGGTGGCAGGTTCGTCATGCCCGCGGGGAAGACATCGGTGACGGTTACAGCTCGCGTCACCGACAATGCGGGGAAGACCGGCAGCGTGTCGCGGACGTTTGGTGTCAGTCCGGTTCCTAATGGGCAGCTTTTGACTGCGCAGCCCTAAGTGCAGGGATGAGGGATGGGGGATGAGGGATGGGGGAACCCCTCGGGAAGTCATTCACGCAACGTGAGGCATCCCGAGGGTGCCCCTCATCCCCCATCCCTCATCCCTCATCCCTCATCCCTCATCCACGCATCACGACCATCGGCTCGACCCTCGCCGCTCGACGCGCGGGAATCGCGGCCGCGATGACCGCCACCGCCAACAGCGCGATTCCCGCCGCCGCGAACGACACCGGATCGCTTGGCGGCACGCCCCACACGATGCTCGCGAGCACGCGCGACGCGAGCAGCGCCGCAATCGTCCCGATCGCGACGCCAGCAACCGCGATTCGGGCCGCATCACTCAGCACGAGCGACAGGATGCTCGAGCGTGGGGCACCGAGCGCGACCCGCAACCCGAGCTCGCGACGGCGTCGCACCACGCTCCGGCTGATGACGCCGTACACACCGAACAGCGCGAAGCACCCCGCGGCGATCGAGAACGCGACCATCAGCCGCATGCGATAGCGATCGTCTGTGAGCGAACGAGCCAGACGCTCCGTGAGCGGCATGGCGTCTTCGATCACGATACTCGCATCCGCTCGCCAGATGCGGTCGCGAAGCACGGGCACCAGGAGCGACGGATCCATCGGCGTCCTAACGAGGATGTTGTCCGCCGCCTCGTCTCCCGATCG
>Ga0070670_100003883_pt1 | contig 12460 bp, 11 predicted proteins | sample KBSS63metaG_FD_64665 | JGI IMG/M metagenome (GOLD analysis project Ga0070670, IMG submission 64665) | Switchgrass rhizosphere microbial communities from Kellogg Biological Station, Michigan, USA - KBS S6-3 metaG | ecosystem: Host-associated > Plants > Roots > Rhizosphere > Soil ... | reverse complement strand
CTTCCTGCTCGCACCCGCCGTGGCCTTTGCCGCCGGCGGCCCGGGCGACCTGTACGTCACCAGCGACGCCTCGAACCTGACCAAGGCGTACGACGGGCTCACCGGCAACTTCATCGGCGTGGCCTACAACTCGGTCCTTGGGACGGGGGAGCTGGGCATCCACTTCGGCGCGACCAACAACCGCGTGCTGATCGGCCACTTCGGCGGCGGCGTCGACGAGTTCGACGCCACCACCGGGGCCTACATCAAGACCTACGCGCCGGGCGGCGGCTGGCAGTGGGCGGGGCTCTACGGCCCGACCGGCGGCGTCTACATCAGCTCGAACACGCTCGGCGACGTGCGCGAGTACGACGCGACCACGGGCGCGTTCATCCGCGTCGTGTGCACGTTCTTCGGGCCGGCCGACATGGAGATCGGCCCCGACGGCCACCTCTACGTGTGCGGCTACCAGAACGGCAACGTCGGCGAGTTCGACGGCATCACGGGCGCGCCCATCAGCACCTGGAACCTGCCGTCGGGCACCGAGGCGAACGACATCGCGTTCATCCCCGGCAACGGCATCTTCGTCACCGCCAGCCGCACGAACTTCGTCTACCGCTTCAACGGCGCGCACGTCATGACCGGACTGTTCACGGGCACCGGCTGGGCGCGCACGCACGGCATCGCGATCAACCCGCACAACGGGCACATCATGGTCGCCGACGGCGTGAGCACGCAGGTGCACGAGTTCGACCCGGTGACGTTCGCCGAGATCAATCCCGCGTGGCGCGTGCCGAACACCGGCGACAAGATCGTCGACATCGCGTTCCGTCCCGAGGAGCCGACGCCGGTGCACGGCACGACGTGGGGCCGGATCAAGGGCGACTACCGCTAGATGGGCCGACTCGCACGGATCGCGGGCCAAATCCTTCTGCTCGTCCTGGCGCTCTTTGCGGGAGCGTTCGCGTGGGCGCACACGGCCGCAATGAGCCGCTACACGAAGAAATGGACCGCTCACGCCGACACCTTCCCGATCCCGTTTCCCGCGCCCGGCCAGGCCGTCCCGGACTCGGCCGCGCGGGCGGACGCGATCGCCCGCGGGGAGACTCTCCTGGCTTCGCGCACGCCCTGCGCCGAGTGCCACGGCAAGGACTTCGGCGGCTCGGTCGTCATCGGCAAGTCGCCGGTCGAGGCCGCGATCGTGGGCCACTGGGTCGCGCCCAACCTGACGGCGGGCAAGGGCGGCGTGACGCGCGGCTTCAGCGCCCACGACTGGGACCTCGCGGTGCGCCATGGCATCCGCCACGACGGGCAGAGCTCGTCGATGCCCTCGGGCGAATTCGTCAAGCTCTCGGACCACGAACTCTCGGACATCGTGAGCGCGATCCAGGCGCGCCCGCCGGTCGACCGCGACCCGGGGAAGATCCGCCTCGGCGTCGTCTTCTCGTTCCTTGTCGCGACCGACCCGACGATGATCCCCGCCTACGGCATCGACCACGAGAAGGCGCATCCGGTCGAGCCGCCGGGCCTGGACGACCCGATCGCACTCGGCGGCCACATCGCGCAGGCGTGCAGCGGCAGCCACCAGGCGAACTACGCGGGGGGCAAGCTGCAGGGCGACCCGAACATGCCGGTGGTGGCGAACCTGACGCCCCACGAGAGCGGGCTCAAGGCGTGGAGCGAAGGCGACTTCCTGCGCGCCATGCACGAGGGCACGCGTCCCGACGGCACGAAGATCAACGAGGCCATGCCGTGGCGCGTCTATGGCAAGATGAGCGACCCGGAGCTCAAGGCCGTGTGGGCCTTCCTCCGGACGCTGCCGCCCGTGCCGAAGGGCCGGCGCACTTCGTCCTCCTCTTGAGCGAGGCCTGCCCCTGAGTTCCCGCCCGCGCGCGCCGATCTCTGCGGTCGTGATCACGAAGAACGAGGAAGCGAACCTCGCGCGCTGCCTGGCCAGCGTGCGGCCGGTCGTGCGCGAGATCGTCGTCGTCGACTCGGGCAGCACCGACCGCACGCTCGAGATCGCGCGCGGCTTCGCCGATCGCGTGATCATGCAGAGCTGGCTCGGCTTCGGTCCGCAGAAGCAGTTTGCGGTCGACCGCGCGGGCGAGTCCTGGGTGCTCTCGATCGACGCCGACGAGGCGCTCTCGGGGCCGCTCGCGCGCGAAATCGGGGCGCTGGCGTTCGACCGGGACGGGTACGAGCTGCCGCGGCGCTCGTGGTACCTGGGGCGCTGGATCGCGCACGGCACCTGGGCGCCCGACCCGGTGCTGCGGCTGTTCCACCGCGACCGCGCGCGCTTCACGCCGGACCTCGTGCACGAGAGCGTCGAGCTGCACGGGACGCGGGCGCGCCTGGCGGGCCCGCTCGACCACTGGCCGTACCGGGACCTCGCGCATCACCACGCCAAGATCGACGCGCTCTCGACGCTCCAGGCCGAGCGCATGTTCCAGGAGGGGCGACGGGCGGGGTGGGCCGACCTCGCGCTCAAGCCGGGCTGGGAGTTCCTGCGCAGCTACGTGCTGCGCCGCGGCTTCCTGGACGGCACGCCGGGACTGGTCGCCGCCGGCATGCACGCGCACTCGAATTTCCTCAAGATGGCGAAGCTGTGGCAGCGCGCGGCGGGCTGATCCTGCTCGTGCTGCTGCTTGCGGGCTGCGGCACGCCCGCGCCGCACGCGCGTGCGGGACATCCGGCGGCGGGGCACTACGCCTCGCTCAACGGGATCCGCATGTACTACGAGACCTACGGCAAGGGTCCGGCGCTGGTCCTGCTCCACGGCGGGGCGGGGAGCGGCGCGCAGTTCGAGCACCAGATCCCGGCGCTGTCCGCCCGGTTTCACCTGATCGTCCCCGATGCCTGCGCCCAGGGCCGCACCAGCGACCGGCCCGGCCCCTTGACCTATCACGCGATGGCCGAGGACGTGCGCGCGCTGCTCGACCGCCTGCACGTCCGCCGGGCCGACCTGCTCGGCTGGAGCGACGGCGGGGTCGTCGCGCTGGACCTCGCGATGCACCACCCCGAGCGCGTCGATCGCGTGATCACGTTCGGCGCGAACTTCCGCGCCGACGGACTGAACGCGCCGGACGTGGCCTGGAACCGCAGCGCGACCGCTGCCGACTTCGGCGAAGGCATGCGCGCGTTCTACGTTTCCGTGGCGCCCGACACCACCCACTACGAAGCCGCCATGAACAAGGTCATCGCGCTCTGGCGCGACGAGCCGAACTGGAACGCCGGGGATCTCGCGCGGATCCGCGCGCGCACGCTGGTCGTGGCGGGGGAGCACGATGTCGTGCGGACCGACCACACCGAGGCGCTTGCGCGCGCGATCCCGGGCGCGACGCTCTGGATCGTGCCGGGGGCCTCGCACAGCGTGCTCCAGGAGCAACCCGCCGTGGTCAATCCCCGCATCGTGACCTTCCTCACGACGTCGAACTGACTACCAGCGGGCACGCCGGCCGCGCACGTCGACGTGGACGAACGGGCCGTGGTCCTCCGCGGCGGGATACGCCGACAGGCCGCCGACGAGCGCGGGGTGGTCGGCCTCGATGCCGTCGAGCAGCGTGACCAGCCAGCGCGCGTCCTCGACCGAGACCCTGCCATCGCCGTCGACGTCGTCCATCACGCTGTCGCCGTCGGCATCGACGAAGACGTCGGCGGCGTCGCCGTAGGTGTGCCGGCTGTCCTCGGCCCGGCCGCCCGCGCCGACGCCCGGCGAGTTGTACTGCGGCGTGCGGAACCCCGACATGATGGCGATCCGGTCCGACCGCCCCGCGGCGACGAGCGCATCGCCCAGGAGCTCGAGCTTGTCGAGCAGCTCCGGCCGCAGCACCGCGTACTTCGGCCACACCTCGGCCTGGTCGTGCGTCAGGAACTCACCGAGCCGGAAACGGGTCGAGACGCGCCGCTGCGCATCCGCGCGGGAGACGCGGATGAAGCCCTCGGGCGCGGCGTAGCCGTTCGGCGAACCGCCGGTCTCCTGCGGCCAGCGCCCCATCCGGTAGTCGCCGAGGTTCGTGCCCTTCTTCTGCGCGAACGGGACGAGCGTGAAGAACGTCACGGGCACGCCGTCGCTGGCGCGCACGCCCAGGTCGTAGGCACCGGCGTGTTTCGCGGCGCTGCTCATGCGCTGCGCCCGTGGGGCGAATGCGCGGATCGCCGCGCGCGCGGGCGCGCCCGCGGGAACGAACAGCGCACGCACGCGGCCGCTCGCCCCGAGCCACGGCGCGAACGGCGGGTCGCCCGCATGAGCGAGCAGCGAGAGGGTGAGGAGCAGGATCGTCATGACGGCGGGAGCTTATCAGGCGGCCGCGGCATCCTCGTCCGAGACACGCACGAGCCGGACCGCCAGCGTGTTCGTGCGGTCGGCCACGTCGCGCAGGGCCTCGAGCTCGACGGCGAGCCACGCGCGTGCAGCGCGCTCGTCGACGTCGGGATCGCGGTTCTGGGCCACGCGGCCGAGCGACTCGAGGCGCGCGCGCAGGATGCCGATCTCGGCGAGCAGGTCGACCTCGAGGGATTCACGTCCCTGGGCCTGCATGCGGACATCCTTCTTCCTGCGGCCGCCGCTGCGGCCGAGCACCGCGCCGACGACGTCGAGCCCGTGCACGAGGTTCGCCACCTCGTCGAGCCGGGCGCGCTCCCGGGGCTGGGGATCGCGGTCGAGCACGCAGATGACGCCGACCACGGAGCCGTCACGCGCCTGGACCGGCAGCGAGCCGAACCAGCGCAGCTTCGTGCGCGCCGGCGCGAACTCGGGCGGCAGGCCCGGCTCCGCCGCGGCATCGTGAATGACCAGCGGGTCGACGTGCAGGAGCGCGATGCGGGAGAACGCCTCGGCCGCGGCCATGTCGCCGCGGTCGTCGAGCCCGTAGGTGGCGTCGACGGGGCCGAGCCGCCCGCGCTCGAAGCGCACCACCGCGCAGGGCACGCGCGCGAGCGCCGCCGCCGCGCGCGCGAGGTCGCGGCACGCCGAGGCGGCATCGGTGCGATCGATGGTGTGCGTCGGGGACATACCTTGGTTTCGGCCGCTCCGCCCGCGACGACGAGCAAAAACTGCGTCGCGGGTCGGCTCAGGAGGGGGTCGAACCGAACGGCGCAAGCCTTGGGCCGAACGCCAGTTGACGGCCGCGGCCGCCTACTCGACCACGACGAACCGGCGCGATTCCTTGCGGCCCCCGGCCTCGAGCAGCGCGAAGTAGACGCCGGGGGCGGGCGAACCCGCCCAGCCGGCCTCGTGGGCGCCGGCCCCGACCTCGCCGTCGAGCAGCGTCGCGACCGCGCGACCGCGCACGTCGACGACGCGCAGGCGGACATGGCCTGCCCGGGCGAGCGCGAACGAGAAGCGCCCCGCGCCGCGCACGGGGTTCGCGCCCACGAGCGCGAGCCCGCCGGTTGCCTCGGGCGCGGCCCCGGCCGCTTGCAGCCTCGGCTCGATCCGCGCATGCGCCGCCGGCCCGCCGTGCACGTAACCCATTGCCTTCTCCCACACGAGCGTGCCGACCTCGCGCCCCAGCTTGCGCGAGGCGAGGTCGCCCTGCTCGAAGTGGATCCCGCCGTAGCGCCGCGACATGCCCGCCTCGTCGGCCGCGGCCGAGAACGTCGGCCAATGCAGGGTCACGGCGTGCGCCGGCACGACGCCGGGCTCGACCCGGCCCGAGCCCGGGCCGAACGTGACCTCGCCGCCGAACACGTCGCTGCCCGTGGAACGCGCGAGCACTTCGGCCGCCGCCGCGCTGAACGCGCTGTGGCCCGATGGATACTCGGGGAAGGGCGGCGTGACGAAGCTCGCGGGCTGGTAGGGCGCCCAGTCCGCGCCGTCGATCACCTGCCTGCCCACGCCGGGCACGGTCGCAAGCACCTGCTTGCCCGCCTTGAGGAAGCGGATCGCGGTGATCGGGCGCTCGGAGTCGTAGAAGCGCTTCGCCTCCCAAGTCGCGATGCCCGCGTCCATGACGGCGTTGCCCACGGCGAAGAACATCACGACATCCTGGTCGAGAGTGTGCGCATCGCGCGCGGAGACGAAATCGGCGAAGAGCATCCAGTGGCCGGGGGGCAGCTCCGAGTGCGGGCCGTCGGCCCAGTACTCGGCGATCATCTTCTCGCGGTCGTCCAGGTGCGCGTTCAGCCGCAGGATCTCCTCGGCCTGCGCGACGTAGCTGCCATGCGGCCAGCGCGCCGGCGGCTCGGGCCGCAGCGCCGATGCCGAGGGCAGCGCGAACGACACGACGCCTCCCCAGTGGGGCGCGACGAAGCCGGGCGTGACGAACCCGCCCGCGCCGTCGGCGAACGACAGCGGCTGCCAGCGGTTCGGGTCGACGATCGAGTCCGACGTGTTGACCGGCGCGTAGCCCGTGTAGTCGCTGTAGGCGCCCGCGTGCAGGTCGCCGAGCTGGTTCGACCCGTCGCCGTGCCGGAAGTCGGTGACCGCCTTCGCGCACACGTTGCCGACGCCGGCGGCCGCCGCGGGATCCTGCGAGGCGTCGTCGGGGTCGTAGCCGAGCGCGCTCATCTGCTGCCGGATGAAGTCGGCCTGCGCGGGGAAGAGGTCGAGCAGCGCGCGGTACTCGGCATAGCTGTACGCCTTCCGGCGGTTTTCGTCCGTGCGCTCCACGGCGGGGCGACGCTGGTCGGCCGAGGTCCGCGTGGCGACTGCGACGTCGTCGTACATCGCCCAGGCGTCGTAACCACAGGTGTGCGTCTCGGCGATCGCGCGCGCGACCATCGGCGGCCCGAGCTTGCCGCGGCGCACGCACTCGAGCAGGACGTCGTTCCAGCGCACGGCCAGCGTGGGTTCCGCATGGACGATTGCGGGCAGGAAAAGCAGGAGGGCGGGGAGGAGCAGCGGGCGCAGGCGCATGGTGTCGATCCTCGAAGAGACGTCAATGAGAGGCTGCCATTGATCAGACAGCATGCCGCAGGGCCGCGGCAAGCCTGAACTCAGTGCACGGCGGCCTCGATCGCCTCGGCGGCAGCCGTGGCGCCATTCTCGGAGCGAACCTGGGTGCCGGCGGCCGCGGCCCGGGCGGCGATCCCCGGGTCGGCGAGGAGCGTCCCGATCAAGGGCAGCATCCGCTCCGGCGTGTCCTGGCTGCGCGGCAGGTGGAGGCCGAGCCCGCGCCGGGTGATGCGCTCGGCGTGGTCCGGCTGGTCGTGGGCGAAGGGGACGATCAGCATCGGCTTGCCCGCCCGCAGCGCCTGCGCGGTCGTCCCGGCGCCGCCCTGGTGGACGATCGCGGCCGCGCGCGGGAAGAGCTCGGAGTAGGCCGCGTACTCGAACGCGGCGACGCCTTCGGGCAGGTCCTGCAGCGCGTTTCGCGGATCACGACCGACGAGAAGCACCGCGCGCCGGCCGAGCTTTGCCGCGACCACGGCGGCCGTGCGGTAGAAGCCGCCGGCGACCATCACCGCCGAGGAGCCGAGCGTGAACACGATCGGCGGGGGACCCGCGTCCAGGAACTCGATGACTCCGGGCGGCATCAATGCGCCGTCGTCGCCCCGGTCGTAGAACGCGAAGCCGGTCTGCACGCTCGAGCGCGGCCAGTCGGCCTGCGGCTCGGCGAGCACGCGCGAGAACAGGCACAGGTGCAGGTGCGGGGAGACCATGCCCTCGAACATCGGGTGCTTGTCCGCGGGCGGCAGGCCGAGGTCGCGGCGCAGTGCGTCGACCGGCGCCATCCAGGAGCGCGTCTGCGCCCGCCCGAGCGCGACGAACAACCGCCCGAAGAGCGGCGCGAGCCGGAGGATCGGCGTCGCCCAGGGCGCGTTCGGGTAGACGCTGGGATCGAGCGCGGACCACTGGATCAACGGTTGCAGCGCGGTCGACACCCAGGGGATGCCGAGCTTCTCCGCCGCAAGCGGCGCCGCGTAGCCCAGCGGGTGGGCGACGATGACGTCGGCGCTGCCGGCGGCGCGCGCCAGCGCGTCGTACTGCGCGCGCACGTACGGCAGGCAGAGCGTGCGCATGACGAACTCGCTGCCGCGCGCGCCGTCCATGGTCTTCCGGTACAGCTCCTCGACGTCGACGCCTTCGCCGCCGAAGTCCGGCGGCATCGGCTCGAAGCCCAGCCGCTCGCGCCGCACCTTCAAGCGGTACTGCTCGTGCGTGACGATCGTGACGTCGTGCCCGCGCGTCTTCAGCGCGAGACCGACCGCCATCGTCGGGTGCAGGTCGCCGAGCGATCCGAACGCCTGCAGCACGACGCGCATCAGCGCACCTCGAACAGGGTCGCCTTCGCCCGCGCTTCGAATGCGTGGATGGCCGAGCGCGCGCTGCGGCCCGCCAGCGCGTCGAGCGCCAGCACGTGCAGCACGGCCGCGGCCTCGGGGGCGACGCGCTGCTCGCGCGAGCCGTCGTGGAAGCGGGCCGGCACCTTGAGGTAGAACGGCGCCACGTCGATGACCGCGGGCGAGCGGGCGAGGGTGTGAAGGTCGCACGTCTTCTCGCCACCCGGCACGAGCTTGCGCGCCTGCAGCAGGTGGACCAGCTCGTGCGCGATCGCGCAGCGGTGGATGCGGCGCGGGCGGATCCAGATCATCGGCGTCGCGCCGAGCGACGCCAGGCCGAGCACGTTGCGGCGCTTGGTCAGGCCGACGCGCACCGTCACATCGTCCAGCTCGGGGAAGTGGTCGCGCACGGCGTCGAGCTCGCGGCGCGCGCGCTTCAAGTGCGGCGAGCCGGCCCAGGCGCGGGTGAACGCCCAGCGGCCCTGGACGTCGCGCTCGGCGGGGGTGAACAGCTCGAGCTGCGGCCAGAGCCGGCGCAACAGGCCCCTCAACCCGCGACCCTCCGGTCCTGCGGGTCGAGCGCGTCGCGCAGCCCGTCGCCCAGGAAGTTGAACGCGAACAGCGTGAGTGCCAGCGCCGCCCCCGGGAAGATCGTGAGCCACGGGAAGAACGCGAGCATCTGCGCGCCCTCGGACACGAGCACGCCCCACGACGCGTCCGGCGGCTGGACGCCGAGCCCGAGGAAGGAGAGGAACGCCTCCTGCAGGATGATCGCGGGGATCGTCAGCGTCGTGTAGACGATCACCGGGCCGAGCGTGTTCGGCACGATGTGGCCGAAGACGATGCGCCCGTCGTTCGCGCCGAGCGCGCGGGCCGCCTCGACGAAGTTCTGGTTCTTGAGCGAGAGCACCTGCCCGCGCACGATGCGCGCCATCGTCAGCCACTGCACCGCGCCGAGCGCGATGAACAGGAGGAGCAGCGACTTGGCGAACACGGTCAGGAGGAGGATGACGAGGAAGATGTAGGGCAGCGAGTAGAGCACGTCGACGACCCGCATCAGGAACTCGTCCACCTTGCCGCCCGCGTACGCCGACACCGCGCCGTAGGTCACGCCGATGACGAGCGACACCAGGGTCCCCACGAGCCCGACCAGGATCGAGATCCGGCCGCCGTAGATCGTGCGCGCGAGCATGTCGCGGCCGAGCAGGTCGGTGCCGAACGGATGGGCGAGCGACGGCGGAGTGACGCCGAGCGCGAAGTCGGCGCCATTCGGATCGGGCAGGCCGGGGATCCACGGCGCCAGCAACGTGATCACGCCGATCGCGACCAGCGTCCAGCCCGAGAGCACCGCCATGCGGTTGCGCTTGAGCCGGCGCCACGCGTCGGACCAGAGGCTTCCGCCTTCGCGCTTCGGCACGGGGACGGTCGCGACGATCGTGCTCACGCCAGCATCCATTGGACGGACTGGCTCACGCCAGTCCTGAACGGGAACTGGCTCACGCCAGCATCCATTGGACGGACTGGCTCACGCCAGTCCTGAACGGGAACTGGCTCACGCCAGTTCCACGCGCGGATCGAGCCAGGCGTACATGATGTCGACGACCAGGTTGAGCACCATGAGGAAGCCCGCGTAGAAGACGACGATGCCGAGCACGAGCGTGTAGTCGCGATTGAACGCCGCGCTCACCAGGTGCCGGCCGAGCCCGGGAATGGCGAAGATCTGCTCGATCACGATCGAGCCCATGACGATGCGCGCCACGGCCGGCCCGAGGTAGCTGACGACCGGCAGGATCCCGAGCTTCAGCGCATGCCCGAAGATCACGCGCGACTCGGGCAGGCCCTTCGCGCGCGCGGTGCGGATGTAGTCCTGGCGCAGCGTCTCGAGCATGCCGCCGCGGGTGAGCCGCGCGATGTACGCCAGGTAGATCGCCGAGAGCGTGATCACGGGCAGCACCCGGTCGGCGGGGGACATCCAGAGCGCGGGCGGCAGCCAGTAGAGCGTGAGCGAGAAGACGAGCACGAGCAGGGGACCGAGCACGAAATTCGGCACGGACACCCCGAGCAGCGTCGAGGCCATCGCGCCGTAGTCGAAGCCGGTGTTCTGCCGGTTCGCCGCGAGCACGCCCAGGGGCACGCCGATCGCGAGCGAGAGCAGGAGCGCCCACAGCCCGAGCTCGAGCGACACCGGGAAGCTGGCGAAGATGATGTCCTTCACCTGCTGCGTCGGATACTTGTACGACGGCCCGAAGTCGAGGCGCGCGGCGTTGCCGAGGAAGCGCACGTACTGCTCGCCCAGCGGCCGGTCGAGGCCGTAGGCGTGCTCGAGCTGCGCCTTCGCGGCGGCGGGGATCTCGCGCTCGGACTGGAACGGGCCCCCGGGCGCGGCGCGCATGAGGAAAAAGGTGAGGGTCGCGATCGCCCACAGCGTGGGGATCATGAGCAGCAGCCGCCGCAGGACGAACGCGGTCAGGGTCGGGCCTCCTTCGCGGCGGCCGCGACGACGTCGCCCTCGCCGTGGTCGATCCAGACGTGGGTCAGCGGATGGACGTCGAGCATCGTCGAGTAGATGCCGCGCACGTACGGCTTGACCAGCGACGACTGCGTGTAGTGGTAGATCGGGATGACGGGCCCGTCCTCGAGCAGGATGCCCTCGGCCTCGGACAGCATGGCGAGCCGCTTCGCGGGGTCCGGCTCGAGCGTGGCGCCGCGCACGAGCGCGTCGAAACGCTTGTCCGACCACCCGGTCCGGTTGTTGCCGTTGCCGGTCTGCCACATGTCGAGGAACGTGTTCGGGTCCATGTAGTCGCCGATCCACGAGCGGCGCGCGACGTCGTAGCGCTTCTCGGTCGTCGCCGCAAGGTAGCTCGCCCATTCCTGGTTCGACAGCGTGACCGGGATGTGGAGCTCGCGCTTCCACATCGCCTGGACGGCCTCGGCGATGCGGCGGTGGTCCTCGCTGGTGTTGAACAGGATCTCGAACTTCGGGAAGCCCTTGCCGTCCGGGTAGCCCGCCTTCGCCAGGCATTCGCGCGCCTTCACGGGATCGTACGTCAACGCCGGCGGCGCCACGTATCCCGGGTAGCCCGTCGGCGTCATGTTGCCCCACGCCGGCACCGTGCCCTTGAGCACGTACTTGCAGATCGACTCGCGGTCGGTCGCGTAGTTGAGCGCGCGCCGCACCCACACGTTGTCGAACGGCTTCTTGGTCACGACGATCGAGTAGAAGTACATGCCGTGGTAGGGGCCGCCCGAGAAGTCCTTGTAGTGCTGGATGAAGGGGATCACCTGCTTGGGCACGTAGCCGCTCGGATTCCAGTCGATCACGCCGGCCTTGTAGAGATTGGTCGAGGTCGAGTTCTCCTCGATCGGAAGCGCGACGATCTTCGTCAGCCTGACGTTCGCGCGGTCCCAGTAGCGCTCGTTGGGCACGAGCTCGAAGCGGTCCTTCTGCTTCCACAGGACGATCCGGAACGGCCCGTTGCCAACCAGGTTCTTCGCGCTCTCCCAGTTCGAGCCCAGCTTCTCGATGACGTGGCGGGGCGTCGGCAGCGTCGTGTAGTAGGCGACGAGCTCGAGGAAATAGGCGGTCGGCTGTCCGAGCGTCACGATGAACGTGGAGTCGTCCGGCGCGGCGACGCCGACCTGCGTCGAGTCGGCGATCTCGCCCTTGTTGAACGCTTCGGCGTTCCTGACCGGGTAGAGAAAGCTCGCGTAGCGGCTGCCGGTCGAAGGCGAGAGAACGCGGCGCCACGACCACACGAAGTCCGGCGCGGTCAACGGATGGCCGTCGGCCCAGGTGAGGCCGGGCCGCAGGTGGAAGGTGTAGACGAGCCCGTCGGGCGAGACGTCCCAGCGCGACGCAACGCCGGGAACCGGGGCGAGCGTCTTCGGGTCGGAGGAGCACAGGCCCTCGAACACCAGGCGCGCGACGCGGCCGTCGGGCTGGCCGGACATGACCGCGGGATCGAGATGCTCGGGCTCGGCGCCGTTGTTGAACGTGAAGACCTGGCCCTTGGGCGGCGTGATGTCTCCGAAGTAGTCGGCAGAGGCGCGGGAGGCGGGCGTGCTCGCGTTGCCACCGCCGCAGCCGGCGAGCCCGAGAGCGAGCGCAAGCGCGACCTCGGGCACGACGAACGCGGCGAGACTTCGCCGCGCCTTCTGCGCGCGATTTTTGTCGGGCGCGTTCACGCGGCGCAGTATAGCATCCCGGCGTCATGTCGAGTTCCTTCGGTCGTCTCTTCACGGTCACCACCTG
>Ga0070670_100003882_pt1 | contig 12460 bp, 11 predicted proteins | sample KBSS63metaG_FD_64665 | JGI IMG/M metagenome (GOLD analysis project Ga0070670, IMG submission 64665) | Switchgrass rhizosphere microbial communities from Kellogg Biological Station, Michigan, USA - KBS S6-3 metaG | ecosystem: Host-associated > Plants > Roots > Rhizosphere > Soil ... | reverse complement strand
GGGCGTCCACGCCCTTCAGCAGGACAATGCGAGCCGAGGGAGATCCGTCGCGCGTGGCGGTGGCGAGCGTCATGGCGTTAGGCTCGAGCACCTGCGCGGATAGCGCATCGGCGAACCACCGCTCGAACTGACGGATCGGGTCCGCATCGACATCGCGCTCCGTCAGTGACGAGAGCGCGTAGTCCTTACGGATCGCGGCGAGATCCAGGATGCCCATGGGCTGCGTCTAGGAGGCGAGTAGATCGGGCACGATCGCGGCAGCGGGCCCGCGGACTGACACGGTGGCTGTTGGTGTGAGCGGCGTATCGGCGACGTTGATCTCGATCACGCTGCCACCATGACGACGCGTGAGATCGGCGAGACCGGCGGCTGGATGGACGAGCGCGCTCGTGCCGATCACGAAGCACACTTCGGCATTCTCGGCGAGGCGCATCGCCTCGCCGAGAACCGACGGATCGAGCGCCTCGCCGAACCACACAATGTCCGGCCGAGCGAGCATGCCGCAGGCGGCGCACCGTGGGAGTGTCTCGCGTGAGGTTGCATCGATGGTGCCGCGATCATCCCAGCGGTGATCGCAGCGCGTACAGCGGGATCGGTACAGCGAGCCGTGCAGCTCGAGTGGCATGGCCCGAACGTGCTGCGCCGCCTGGACGTGCAGGCCGTCCACGTTCTGCGTGACGATCCGGAAGTCGTCGTGTGCGGCCGCCGCGCTGGCGAGCGCAGCATGTGCGGCGTTAGGTGCGCAGCCGGATACGACGCCGCGGCGCCATCCGTACCACTCCCACACGAGTCGCGGGTCGTGCGCGAAGGCCGCCGGAGTAGCGAGGTCCTCCGCACGATACTGACGCCACAGACCACCCTGGCCTCGGAATGTGGGCACTCCGGACTCGGCGCTCACGCCCGCACCCGTGAGGGCTACCACTCGTCTCGCACGCCGTAGCAACGACCGCGCGCGATCGACCGACTCGGCGGCCGTGGACGATGTCTCACCCATCTTCGACGATGCGTCGCAACGCTTCGACCTCGTACGGCTTTTCCACGACGGCGGCCAGATTCAACTCCTCGATGCGTTGGCGCACCACGGGCGTCGCGGTATCACCCGTCGATAGCACGAACCGCGCACGCGAGCACGTCGGTATTTCCTTGAGCCGCCGGATCACCTCTGCGCCATCCATGCCCGGCATCCGTAGATCGCAGATCACCACGTCGAAGCTCGAGTGCTGCGCGACGCGGAGCGCCTGACGCCCTTCGTGCGCGGGAACCACCGCGTGTCCTCGTGAGGAGAAATAGCGCACCAACAGGCCAACGATCACTTCCTCATCGTCGATGACGAGAATGTCGAGTGGCCGGTCCGCGTGCTGCGATGGTGGACCAAGCGGAACCGTCTCCACCGCCAGGCGGCCGTCGCTGCTGTCGCGGTTGAACGAGGGCAATGACACACAGAACGTCGTTCCCGCACCGACATGCGTCTCGACGTCGATGCTGCCGCCGTGTTCGGTGACGATGCCGTGTACGACAGATAGCCCGAGGCCTGTGCCTTCGCCTTCTTCTTTCGTCGTCCAGAACGGATCCCAAATGCGCGGCAGCTCCGCCGGTGCGATACCCGGGCCATTGTCGCTGATTTCGAGCGTCACCGTGTTCGCACGAACCGACGTTCGAATGACGACCATCGGAGTCCGGAGCGTGCCTGACGCGACACCGCCGGCCACAGTCGGTGCAGTTATCGTCTCCAGCGCCTGACGAGCATTCACGAGGAGGTTGAGCATGACTTGCTCGAGCTGCGCCGGATCGGCGGAGACGAATGCCGGCGCGTCGCTCAGCGCGAGCTGGCAGACTACACCGTGCGTTTCCATCGCGTAGCGCTGCGTGTCGGCGATGTAGCGCACGATGCCGTTGAGGTCGACGATGTGCCGCTCCGACGATTCCTGGCGCCGCGCGAACGTCAGCAGATCCTTGACGATCTTTGCCGCACGCTTCGCTTCGCGATGGACCGTCTCGATGGCGCTGCGATCCTCCTTCGGAAGATTCGTCTTCATCAGGATCTGCGCGAAGCCGGAGATCGCCGCCAGCGGGTTGTTCAACTCGTGCGCCACGCCGGCCAACGTATGCCCGAGGCTCGCCATCCGCTCTGCGCGGCGCACGACCACCTCGCGGCGGAGCCGCTCCGTGACATTCTCCGCGATGCCTTCGTACCACAGCACGTCGCCGTACGGGTCGCGCGCCGCACGCGCGGACAGACGAACGGCGATCAGAGCACCGTCTTTTCGCCGCCACGTTAGGTCGAACCACTCCGGATGCGCGCCGCTATCGATTGCGGTGATCCAGCGGTCGCGCTCCTCTGGGTCGACGTAAAGCTCACGCGAAATGTCGATCGCCATCAACTGCTCAGCCGAGTCGTAGCCGAGTAGCGAGACGAGCGCCGGGTTCACGTCGAGGAAGCGACCCTCTCGCGTCGAACGGAAGATCCCGTAGGCGGCGCGCGCAATGAGCGCGCGCATACGTTCCTCGGACTGATGCAGCGCTTCCTGTGCGTGCTTCCGCGCCTCGATGTCACGAGTGACGCTGAGCAGGCGGTCCGGCACGCCTGACTCGTTGCGAAGCAGTGCGGTGTGGGTCTCGACCCAGATGTACGAGCCGTCTTTCCGGAGACAACGCCACTCGACCAACGGTGTTTCCCCCCGCAGCACGGCGAGGTACGTATCGCCGGCGAGCTTGGCCAGGTCGTCGGGGTGCGTGAGCGCGAACGCATCCTTGCCGACCAGCTCAGCGGGCGTGAAGCCGAGCGTTTTCTCGGTGGACGCCGAGTAGTACAGCGCCGTGCCGTCCAGATCCTGCAGGCACACGATGTCATCGATCGACTCGGCCAACAGGCGATACTTGGCCTCACTTTCAGTGAGGGCGAGTCCGGCGTCGCGTTGCTCGGTGTAATCCCGGGCTGTTATTCGGTAGCCGACGACCGTCCCGTCCTCCTCGAGTACCGCGTCGACACGCGCTTCCAGCCACACCCAGGTGCCATCCTTCCGCCGCACGCGAGCCGTTTCCGTGAGCGGCTTCTGGTCTCGGATGGTCGTCACCGTACGCTTGATGCGTTCGCCGTCCGCCGGATCGAGCAGTGTCCACCACTCCATGCCGACGACTTCTTCCGCGGTGTATCCCAGGACGTGTTGCGTCGACGGGCTGACATACGTGAACTGGCCGCCATGCAGAGAAATGAGCGCGATCATATCGCTCGAGTTCTCTGCGATGAGGCGGTAGAGCGTCTGTTGACGGCGTAGCTCGAGCTCGACGGATACCCGAGCGGTGACATCGCTCAGCGTGCCGCTGACACCAACGATCACGCCGTTGGTATCGACCATCGGCAACGCGCGGAGCTCGAGCCAGTGCATCTGGCCAGCGACACACCGCACGCGAACCACGTGCTCGGCGAGCGAACGTTCGCCGTCGATCAGGGCGCGGAGCTCCGTAGCGCACTCCGATGCGTCCTCGTCGACCATGAGCGTGGTTGCCACCTGGCCGATGCTTTCCGCTGGGGATCGGCCCGTGACGGTCTCCCACGCCGGATTCAGAAAGGTCCAGCGCAGGTCGCGATCGATCTGGAACACGATCGTCGTCAGATTGTCGACGAGGACCCGGTAGCGCTCCTCTCCGTGCCGTAGCACTTCCTCCGCGGCCTCGCGCTGGCGGGTATAATCCTGCAGCATCGATCGCAGCGCGACGACGTCGCCGTTGAGTCTGTCGATCGTCCCGTCGCGAAGCTCCAGCCTGCGCGTAGCGCCGCGACGCCGCGCGTGCTCTACTATGAGAGCGAGCACCGCGCCGGTGGCGACCACGGATGCGACCGCGGCGATTAGAGTAGGCGAGGCGAGGATCAGTCGATCACTCCGGACGAAGGGCGGACGATGGCAATTGATACGCGGTCGAGCACGTCGGCGGGAGGGGCTGAAGAGGTGCCCGGTGGCGACGGGGCCCTTGGGCGGCCACCCTCGGACGCCGACGTGGGAACCAAGGAAGCGTCAGAACGGTTAGTGCCGGAAACGTCCGTCTCGCCCAGCACCACGCGTGAGGAGGACGTTCGGTTCGAATCCGAAGCTCTTCCGTTCATCGACGACGTCTACCGGTTTGCGCTGTCGCTCACACGCGACGCGTCGGATGCGGATGATATCGTCCAGGAAACCTTTCTTCGCGCGTATCGCTCCTGGCACACATTCCAGCCTGGAAGCGACGCGCGGCGATGGCTGTTCACGATCACGCGAAACGTCTTCCTGAGATCGCGTGAGCGTGAACGTCGGCACGTGGACATCGAGGATGGCGACGTCGAGGCACTGACGACATTCGCGACCCACGGCCAGATGGTGCGTGATGGCAGCGATCAGATTCTTTCGCGAATCGACCTCGCGCCGGCGCTCCGTCGGGCGCTCGATGAGTTGGATGAGCCATTCAAGTCGGCGGTGTTGCTCGTGGACCTCGAAGACCAGTCGTACGAGGCGGCCGCACAAATTCTCGGTGTGCCCATAGGAACCGTCCGCTCCCGCCTCTTCCGCGGTCGGCGGATCCTCCAGGACAAACTCATTACTTACGCGCGCGATGCCGGCTTCACGACCGCCCAACGCGGCCAACGCGGAACGAAGGATGACTGACTGCAATGACGAAATCGACTGCCGCACCGCAGTCCAGAAGCTCTGGGACTACCTCGACGACGAACTGACGCCCGAACGCATGGGCGACGTACGCCGACATCTCGAGCGCTGTGGGAGTTGTCTCCCGCATCACGACTATGCCCGCGTCTTTCTCGCCGCGCTGTCGTCGGCGAAAGAGAGCGAGGCCCGCGCGCCCGAAACGCTGCGCCGCCGCGTGATGGAGACCCTGCGTGCCGCGGGGCTGAATACCTGACGTACCTGAAGTGCGCATCACGCGAACGGGTTACATCGCTGGCCGTCCGGTGATGTCTACGATGACGACATCACCCACCTTCGTCGACTTGAGTCCCGGCTCGATCGACTTCCGATCGCCGACGATGACGATCGAGAGCTTGTCCGGATCGATGTACTGACGCGCGACCCGCTGCACGTCCGCCTGCGTCACCGTCGCAATCCCTTGCGTGTAGTCGTTGTAGAAACTCGGCGGCACGTCGTACGGCACGAGCTGCGCGAGCTGACCTGCGATCCCCCCGGTGGTCTCGAAACTGCCCGGTAGCTGAAGCTGCAGGTACCGCTTCGTTTTTTCGAGCTCATCGCGAGGCACCGTATCGCGAATCGCGCGCAATTCCTTCATGAACTCGAGTAGCGCCGAGTCCGTCTTTGCCGCAACGACCTCGGCGCTCGCGATGAACGGCCCTGGCGCGCGACGCATGCCGAACCCCGAGCTCGCGCCGTACGTGTAGGCCTTGGTCTCGCGAAGGTTCTGGTTGAGGCGGCTGGTGAACGACCCGCCTAACACGGTGTTCATCACTGTGAGCGGGAAGTAATCCGCAGTGTTGCGCGCGACGCCTACGCTGCCGATGCGGAATGAGGACTGCGCCGCGCCGGGCTTGTCCACGACGTAGATCGTCGTCGCCTTGGCCGGCGCTGGTTGACCATACGTGGCGGCTGGCGCGGCACGACGCTCCCAGCCGCCGAACAGCGCGCGTACGCGGCGCTCGATGTCGTCGGGTTTCACGTCGCCTACCACGACCAACGTCGCGTTGTTGGGCCGGAAGTACGTCTCGTAGAAGCGGCGGATGTCGCTCTGCTGGATCGCGTTCGTTGTCGCCTCATTGCCCGTCGACGGCCGTCCGTACGCCGCCGAGCCGAAGACGATTGCCGCGTAGGCGCGATTGGCCATCTCCGGCCCGCGGTCCTTCACCTGCAGCAGGCTCGTTAGGCGGTTCTTGCGTAGGCGTTCGAGCTCGTTCGCCGGAAACGCGGGACGCAACGCAATGTCCGCGAATAGCGCGAGCGCGCTGTCCATCTGCGCCGTCGGCGTGTGGAGTTGCAGCGTCGTCGCATCCCACCCGCTCCCCGTGGAGATGTCGACGCCCAGGAACGCTTCCTGGTCGGCGATCTGAAGCGAATTGCGAGACGTGGTGCCTTCCTTGAGGAGAGACGTCGCGAGCGTCGCCGTTCCGAGCTTGCTGACCTCATCCGTCTCGGCTCCGCTCTTCACGACGAGCACGAAATCCGCGAGCGGCAGCTCGTGTTGCTCGACAACCATGAGTTGCAGGCCGTTCGGCAGCTCCCGCGCCACGACCGCGGGTAGCGACAGTGCCTTTGGCGGTCCGAGCACCGGCGGTTTCGTCAGGTCGACCGCCGCGGTTGCTGGTGCCGCGGTTGCTGGTGCCACCGTGGCGGGTGCCGGAGTGGGCGTCGTCGTCGGAGGCGTGGTTCGACGCTGCGAACAGGCGGCGCCGACCGTCAACAGCGCACACGCGAGTGCTCGCGAGATCGGTGAGCCGAGCAATTGGTGGCGCATCACTGGATCACTCCCGTCACCATGAGGTCGCGCTTCCCCTCGGGGACGACGGTGAGTGTGACTCGCGGCTTGCCCAGGTACGACGCAGCCACTCGCTTCACATCGGCGAGCGTCACCTTGTCGTAGCGCGCAGCATCCTGGCGGGCGTAATCGGGGTCGCCGACGAAGTAGTTGTAGTAGTTGAGCTGATCTGCCTTCCCGAGAGTGCTCGCGATGCGATCGAGGAATTGCGCACGGGTCGTGTTCTGCGCGCGCGCGAGCTCTCGTTCCGTGACGCCGTTGGCCAGGAGCTTTTGCAGCTCCTCGTTCACGAGCTTGGCCATCTCTGCGGGCGTGTGACCCGGCTTGGGCGTGACGACGATCTGGAACCCGCCATCGAGGCGCTGACTGTTGTTGAACGCGCTCACATCCTGCGCCACCTGCATGTCGTACACGAGACGTTTGTAGAGACGCGAGTTCTTGTCACCCGCGAGCACGTACGCAACCACGTCGAGCGGCGCGTCGTCCTCGTGGAACGCTTTCACGGCCCGCCACGCGTAGTACAGTCGCGGGAGCTGGACCTTGTCCTCGAGCACGAGGAACGTGTCGCGCGGGACGGGCTGCGACGTGATCTGCGGGCGTGGCGGGAGAGCAGGGCCACGCGGAATTCCGCCGAAGTATTGTTGCACGAGCTTCTTCACGGAGTCGCGCTGGAAGTCGCCCACAATGGACAGCGTGGCGTTGTTAGGCGCATAGTAGATACGGAAGAAATTCTTCACGTCCTCGAGTGATGCCGCGCTGAGGTCGGTCATCGAGCCGATGGTCGAATGCGAGTACGGATGCGTCGGCGGATAGAGCGCCGCGAGGATCGTCTCGTAGGCTCGACCATACGGCACGTTGTCGTAGCTCTGGCGGCGCTCGTTCTTCACCACGTCGCGCTGCACATCGACTTTCGCGAGGTCCATCGTCGGCAGGAGCCGCCCCATGCGATCGGCGTCGAGCCAGAGCGCGAGCGGCAGGGCATTGGACGGCAGCCACTCGTAGTAGTTCGTCCGATCGGAATTGGTCGAGCCGTTGTTGTTCGCTCCCGCGGCCTCGAGCCACTGATCGAACTTGCCGACCGGCACGTTCTCCGAGCCCATGAACATGATGTGCTCGAACAGGTGGGCGAACCCGGTGCGGCCGACCTGCTCGTCGCCCGATCCGACTTTGAACCACGTGTTCACGGCTACTACCGGCACCGAGTGATCCTCCGCGAGGATCACCTCGAGCCCGTTAGGCAGCGTGTACTTCTCGTGTGCGAGCGCCGGTACGGTCTGGGCCATTGCCGCGGCCGGCACGACGATCATGAGCGCCGCGATGAGGCCGCGAAGACGACCGAACGGCAGCCTGTCGCGGTCGACGCCGGACAGTCGATGTGGACTCACGAAGCCATCCTCACTGGGTGGGTCGGTGCGTGATCGACGGGCCTGCCGTCGACTCCACGCGCGGTCACACTGCGGAAGCAAGACGGCGGGAACGCCCGATGCAAGCGTACGGGGATGGGCCGTCCGGCCGGTCAAGCGCTCCGGGTTGACATAGGGGTGGGGGGTATCTAGTTTACACCCCAGACGCCATTGGACTACGGAGACCATGAACAATCTCGAGCTTGAAATCGACGGCATGTCATGCAGCCACTGCGTGTCGGCCGTCTCGCAGGCCCTTCGCGAACTGCCTGGCGTCAACGTCGAGCATGTTGCGGTCGGCGCTGCACAGGTGAGTTATCAGCCCGACCAGATCTCGCCCGAGCAGATCGTGCTCGCCGTCGAGGACGCTGGGTACAGCGCGCAGGCGAAGACCTGAGGATCGTCAGATGTCGATGAACGATTGGCTGGTCATTGCCGGAGCGATCGTCGCGATTGGCTGGGTCAACTGGTACTTCTTCGCCGCGGAGCGGGCGTCCGCCAGCGCTGTCACGACGAGCGGTGGCGTGCAGGAAGTCGCGATCACGGTGAAGGGTGGCTACACACCCGCCGTGATTCACGCGAAAGAAGGAATGCCGCTTCGCCTGGTGTTCGACCGACAGGAGACGTCGAGCTGCTCGGAGGAGATCGTGCTCGGCGACTTCGGCATCCGGAGATTTCTGCCCGCGTTTCAGAAGACCGTCGTGGAGCTGACGCCCCGCCAGCCGGGCCGCTTCGACTTCACGTGCGGAATGGGCATGCTGCACGGCACGCTCGTCGTCGAACACTGACGAACTCCGACGGCCGAGCCGAGGAAGGGAATCATGGCAACACGTGTTGCACCTAACGAGATACACGAGTCCGACGAGCGCATCGACATCCCCGTCTCGGGGATGACGTGCGCGGCGTGCCAGGCGCGCGTGCAGCGCACGCTCACGCGCCAGCCTGGCGTGCACGACGCGGCGGTCAACTTGATGACGAATACCGCGACCGTGACGTACGATCCCGCTGCCGCCTCGCCCGAGGCCTTGATCGACGCGATCCGCGCAACCGGATACGGCGCTGACCTTCCCGCCATCCACCGCACCGCGCTCGAGGAGCAGGAAGCCCAGGATGTCGCCTACGCCGAGGAGTATGCGGAGCTCAAGCGAAAGGCGATCGTCAGCTTCGTTGCGGGTGTCGTCGCGATGCTCATCTCGATGCCGCTTATGACGCCCAGCGTGCACGGCGCGATGGGAGGCACGTCCGACCCATTCATGAGGTGGGTGTCGTCTTCGCTCACGCCCGTGCTCAGCGGCGCGTTGCCGTGGCTCTACGCGGTAGATCCTCGGGCCATCGCCTACGCGCTTCTGGCGTTGACGCTCGGCATCATGGTGTGGGCCGGTCGTCACTTCTACACGCGAGCCTGGGCCTCTTTCCGCCACCACTCGGCGGACATGAATACGCTCATCGCCGTTGGCACGGGCGCCGCGTTCGTGTTCTCCGTGTTTGCGACCGTCGCGCCGCGCTTCTTCATCGACCGTGGCGTTGCGCCAGACACGTATTACGAGGCCGTGATCATCATCATTGCGCTGATTCTGGTGGGCAATGCGCTCGAAGCGCGCGCCAAGCGCCAGACGGCGACGGCGTTGCGAGGCCTCGCTGCGTTGCAGCCGACCACGGCCAGGGTCGAGCGTGACGGCGTCGAGGTCGACATTGCCGTCACCGACGTTAGGCGCGGTGACGTCGTCACGGTGCGGCCCGGGGAGCGCCTGCCGGTGGACGGCGAGGTCGTGAGCGGAACGAGCGCTGTGGACGAGTCCATGCTGACCGGCGAGTCCGATCCGGTGAAGAAGCGGACCGGCGACCGCGTGATCGGAGGCACGGTCAACCGCACGGGCGCATTTCGCTATCGTGCGACGACGCTCGGCGCTGACAGCACATTGGCGCAGATCATTCGGTTGATGCGTGAGGCGCAGGGCTCCCGCGCGCCGATTCAGCGGCTCGCTGACCGGATCAGTGCGGTATTTGTGCCGGTCGTGATCTCGATCGCGATCGCGACGTTCGCCATCTGGTACGTCGTCGCCGATACGGCTCCCGCGGTTCGCGCGTTCGCGGCTGCGGTTGCGGTGTTGATCATTGCCTGTCCGTGCGCGATGGGGCTCGCCGTGCCGACCGCGGTCATGGTCGCGACGGGGAAGGGCGCGGAGCTCGGTATTCTGATCAAGGGTGGAGAGGCGCTCCAGCGCGCCGGCTCGCTCGACACCGTCGTCCTCGACAAGACAGGAACGGTGACGGAGGGGCGCCCTGCAGTGACGGACGTGGTCGTCACACCGGATGGTCGGGGCGAGGCCGACGTCCTGGCGCTCGTCGCGACCGTCGAGCGACAGTCCGAGCATCCGCTTGCCGACGCGATCGTTGCCGCCGCGCGGGATCGTGGCGCGACGTTAGGTACCGCTGAGTCATTCTTGTCACACACGGGCCGTGGCGTGACGGGCGTCGTGGCTGGAACTGCCGTCGCGGCCGGTAACGCGCGCCTCATGGAAGAGTGGAGCATCGACGTGTCGCCGCTCGCCGGCCATGCCGACCGGTTGGCGCGCGAAGCGAAGACCGTGGTGTTCGTCGCCGTGGATGGCGCGCTCGCAGGCGCAATCGCGATCGCGGATCCGATCAAGGCGGGCTCGCGTGAGGCGGTTGCTTCACTCCGTCGCATGGGCCTGGAGGTTGTGCTGCTCACCGGCGACAACGAGCGCGTTGCCTCGGCTGTCGCCCATGCGATTGGCATCGATGACGTCGTCGCGGGCGTGTTGCCCGACGGCAAGGTCGCGGAGGTAAAGCGGCTCCAGTCGGCGGGGAAAGTTGTGGCGATGGTAGGTGACGGCGTAAACGATGCTCCCGCACTGGCGCAGGCTGATATCGGGATTGCAGTCGGGTCAGGCACCGACATCGCGATTGAGGCCAGCGACGTAACGCTCATGCGCGGTGATCTCGCTGCCGTCGCGCACGCCATCGCGCTCTCTCGGCGAACGATGCGCACGATGAAGCAGAACCTCTTCTGGGCATTCATCTACAACGTCGTGGGTATTCCTGTTGCCGCGGGCGCACTCTACCCCGTCGTCGGAATCCTGCTCAGTCCCATACTCGCGAGCGCCGCGATGGCGTTCAGCTCTGTGAGTGTCGTGTCGAACAGCCTTCGACTGCGACGCTATGACCCGCGCGTAGCAACGAGGTGACACCTGTGGCAACCACACCAGCGCCCCACCTGCGCCGCACGCGTTCCACGGACGTTCGGACGGACGCCCAGGAGGAACCGACGGTCGTCGGCTGTGCCTGCGGAGCGGCCGACGAGTCTGGCGAGCATCGCCACGCGGTTGCCGTAGACCCCGACATCAAGGCGCGGAACGTGAAGCGTCTGCGCCGCATTGAGGGTCAGATTCGCGGACTGCAGAAAATGGTCGACGATGATCGCTACTGCGCAGATATCATGATGCAGATTTCGTCGGTTCACGAGGCGCTGCGCTCTGTTGGACGCGAGCTGATGCGCAACCACCTGAAACACTGCGCCTCGACAGCGATTGCTTCCGGATCCGATAAAGCCGACGCCATGTACGACGAGCTTCTCGAGCTGATGTACAAGCACGCCCGGTGATGAAACTTCAAGCTGCAAGGTCGGAGTCGGGCGGATTGCCTCGCCGGTGCATCTCGTTAGGTGTGGCAGCGCTCCTCGGGATGTTTCCGTCGGCGCGTCTCGTGGAAGCGCAGACTGACTACTACAACACGAGCGTCGGCCGTCCGCTCCGGATAGAGGACGCATCCCCGGTAGAGTACCGCGCGATCGAGTTCGACGTCGCACCACTACGCTTCGAGAGTGCGGGCGGCGGCCAGCGGCGGTGGTCGCTGCACCCGGAAACGGCTGTCGGGTTGCTGCCCCGTACACAGCTTCAGGTCGGCCTGCCTATCGCGTATCTGGATGCGAACGGAACGTCGAGTGGCGGCGTTGCGGGTCTCGAGATCTCTCTGCTCCATGCGTTGAACGCCGAGACATCGATTCCGGCGCTCGCGGTTGCAGCTGACGTGGTACTGCCCGCCGGACCGCTTGCCGCCGATGCGACGTACGGCACGCTCAAGGGCATCGTCACGCGAACGACGCCATGGGCTCGGTTCCACGCGAACGCCCAACTCACCGTCGGGCCGAGCCAAACTGCGACGGGTACTACGACTGGTACTGATGTCCCATCCTCCGTTCAGAGCTCGGATGTGTCGCGATGGCTCGCGGGCGTCGCCGTCGACAAGACGTTCCCGCTGCACTCGCTGCTCGTGAGCATCGAGTCCTTCGCCGAGCAGCCCATCGACAGTGCGGAATCCGTGGCGTGGAACGCCGCGGCGGGCCTCCGCTATCAACTCGCGCCTCGCTGGGCGATCGACGGCGGGATCGGTCGTCGATTCACCGGAGACGACCGAGCATGGTATGTAACCTTTGGCTCAGCGTTCGCGCTGGGACTTCGCTGATGCCTCCTGTTCGCGGTTCGCGAGTGCGTCCGTTTCTCTCCGTGGCGCTGGCACTCACTGCGCTGGCGTCCAGCGGGCGCCCTGTACGCTCGCAGTGGTCCACG
>Ga0070670_100003881_pt1 | contig 12461 bp, 8 predicted proteins | sample KBSS63metaG_FD_64665 | JGI IMG/M metagenome (GOLD analysis project Ga0070670, IMG submission 64665) | Switchgrass rhizosphere microbial communities from Kellogg Biological Station, Michigan, USA - KBS S6-3 metaG | ecosystem: Host-associated > Plants > Roots > Rhizosphere > Soil ... | reverse complement strand
CCCGCCGCGACTGGTCGGGCGTCACGCCGTGCACCGCCACCGGGCCCACGTCGCCGGTCACGCGCACCATGGCGTCGAAGCTGTCGTCGAGCCGGATCTCGCCGCCGAGGACCGCCACCGCCCCGATGGTCAGGATGCGATCCAGCACCGGGCTGAACCCCGTGGTCTCACAATCGAGGACCACGAACCGCACCCGGTCCACCGGCGAGTCGTCGGTCCAGGTGGCCGCGAATGCCTGCTTATAGGTGTCGATCGACGGCGGCATCGACGGCATCCAGCCAGGACGGACTGGCGGCGAATTCGATCAGACGCTGAATCACGGGGAAGGTGCTCTTGAGCAGATGGCGATCGTGCCGGCTCATGACCGCGGGCGACAGCTCCGCGCCCACCGTGCCGTGCGCGATGCCCACGCGCCCCTGCTGCCACAGCACCACCCGCAAGGCCTCCGACGCCTCGCGGAAGATCCGTTCGTGTGCGGGCAGCAGCCGCCGAGCGGCGGCCAGGCGATCGAGCGTGGAGGTGCCCATCGGCGTGGCGGCGGCCATGCCGAAGACACGCCCCAGATCCACCAGCGGCTGCAAGACGTTCCGCTGCAGCCGGAAGACGGTGGTGACTTCGCCCGAGTGCTCGACGACGGCGTCCTCGTAAAACGACAGCGGGGGCAGGTCGGCAAGGCAGTCATGCGCGAGGATCTGCAGGATGTCGCGGTCCACGGCGTCCTGCACGTCCCGCTGCAGCACCGGGGTGAGGTCGAGCGAGCCCGACACCCATCGCAAGTCGAAGAGCGCGCGGCTGCGCTGCATGCCCTCGACCACGGGATTGCGCATCCAGCCGACGAACCGCCGGCGCCATTCCTCGACGCGGGCCAGATAGAAGGACGGTGCGTGGCCGGTGTCGGTCCCCGGCAGGTACCCACACTCGGCAAACGCCTGCACCAGCCGTTCGTACGAGGCCCCGGTGGCGCCACCGGGGCCGCCCCCCTCCTGCATCCACAACAGGTGCGGCATTCGCGGGACGAGCGATTCGTCCCGCCCCCAGGTGCCCCACACGCACCAGCATCCGTTCGTGCTCTCCGGCGCCGTGAGATCGAAGACACGCCTGAGGATCGCTTCGTCCACCCGTGAGGTGTATCCCAGCATCCAGTCAACCGACTCCGCGCCGGTCAGATGCTTCAGGACGAAGGCCCGGGCGCGCTGATTCAGGACGCGCAGACCAGGCAGATCGCCTGCCCGGGCAATCGCATCCAGAATGGCCGCCGGCTGATCGCCGAGCACCGGCAGCAGATCGCGAGGCGTGAGCACCGCGAGCAGGCGGGCGTCCGGCTGACCGTCCTCCGTCAAGACGACGGCGCCGCTCGACGCCATCCGCACGGCGCCCTCGGCGATGGTCGTCTCGGGGCCGGCGACTCCGGGGACGGCCAGGCCGATCTCGCCAATGGCGCCGCTCGCGTCTCCGGTGCCCGACGCGATCCACGCCAGCAGCCGCGCCGCCGTCACGACGCCGTGGCACACGCCGGTGTCGTCGGTGACCGCCAGCGCCTCGGCGCCGCTCTCGAGCAGCAGCTCCGCGGCCGCGCCAACCGTCGTCTCACGGCTGCAGCTCACGAACGGCCCGGCCAGCTGCTGCAGGTACATCGAGAGCGGCGCGCGGGCCGAGTCGGGACGCGTGAACGTGCTGTCCACCGACCCCATGGCGGCGACGAACGACGCGGCGTACGGGTACTTCTCCAGCAGCGCCTCGACGTCGGCGACGGGAAATCCATAGGTGACGACGTCGGTGTTGGCGCGCACCGTGTAGAGACACGATCGCGCACCGTGGAACTGCTCGGCGCCCAGCCAGTCGCCCGGCCCGCGGACGTCCCGCAGCGCGGCCTGATTGCCCTGCTCGTCCCACAGTGAGACGGTGCCCTGTTGAATCACCAGGACGTGCGTCTTGTGCGGCTCGCCCTGCCAGGCCAGGAACTCGTTGCTCGGGAAGAAGCGCACGCGGCCGTAGGCGGCCAGCGCCACGAGGTCACTGTCGTCGACGGCGTTGAAGGGCGGGTGTTGTTTCAGGAAATCCGCGACCCGGTAGCGGATTTCGGATGTGTCCACGAAGGAGCCTCTCGTCTAGTCCGCGTAGGCCTTGATCAAGTCGAACATGTAGTCGCGTCCGACGTACACCGAGCGCACTTCGATGCGCTCGTTGAGCCCGTGGACGCCGTTGCCGTCGGGGTCGGACCACATACCCGGAATGCCATAGGTCGGAATCCCGACCGCACCCAGGAAGGTCGCATCGGTATAGCCGTTCGCCATGGACGCAATGACCGGAATGCCAGGCCAGTATCGGGCCGCGAGCTTCTGCATCGGACCGAGGATGTGTTCTTCGAGCGGCGGAGCCGGTGGTGACGGGCGCACCGGCGGCAGCGCCGTGACGGTCACACCAGGATCGCCGATCACCGCGGCCAGCTCGCGCCGGATGTCCTCGATCGAATGGCCCGGGAAGATCCGGCAGTTGACGTTGGCGCCGGCGCGCTGCGGCAGCGCGTTGGGCGCGTGGCCGCCGTCGAGCAACGTGGCCACGCACGTCGTGCGCAGGTTGGAGTGGAGAAAGCGGTCGGTGTTGACCAGCGCTTCCGCCTTCGCGTCGCGGGGATTCACCGCGAGCGCGACCATCGCCTTGCCGATCTGGTCCTTGCGGGCAGCGCCGGACTCGCGGAAGAAGCGGCGCGTCGTGTCGGTCATCTCGAGCGGAAACTCGTGCTCGTCGACCTTGACGAGCGCGCGTGACAGCTGGTAGATGGCGTTGTCGCGCACCGGCACGGAACTGTGTCCGCCGGGATTGCGCGTTTCCAGACGGAAATTGGCAAACGTCTTTTCGCCGACCTGGACCGACTGACCGATCACCTTCCCCTTGCCGTCGCTGTCGCCACCGCCACCTTCGTTGAGCGCGAACTCGGCGTCGATGAGCTGACGGCGGTTCGCGGCCAGCCATTCGATGCCGTTGAACGCGCCGTTGGTCTCCTCGCCGCAGGTCAGCGCCATCTTCACCGTGCGCCTCGGCGTATAGCCCTGCTGCTTGAACCGGATCAGCGCGTCCACCCAGACGGCGGCCATCGACTTCACATCCGAGACGCCGCGTGCGTAGAAGTAGCCGTTCTCCTCGAACAGGGTGAAGGGGTCGCGCTCCCAGTCCTCCCGTTTCGCTTCGACGACATCGATGTGCGCGATCAGGAGGATCGGCTTCGCGGCCGTCGCGGCGCCCGGATAGACCGCCACCAGGCCGCCTTCTTTCGGATGCTCGGGGGTGGCGAACAGGGTGAGCTGGCTTTCGGTGAAACCGGCGCCTTTCAGCCGCGCCGCCATGCGTTCGGCGGCGAGCGTGCAGCTTCCGGACGACAGCGTGGTGTTGGTTTCGACCAGCTCTTTGAAGAGCTCACGGAAGGCCACCTGGTCGGGACGAATCGGTGCCGCCACCTGTGCGGAGGAGGCGGCGACCGCGAGGACCAGCAGGAGCAGCTGCGAGAACGGCTTCGTCAGCACCGCTGAGATGATAGTCCTAGTAGAAATCGTGGGCGTCTACGGCCGCGCCACCGCTGAAGCCCTCCACGCGCTCGGCGCGCACCGACAGCACGCCGTCCTGGTGCTGCAGCACGCCGTCCACCAGCAGAAACGGCTGGCGCACCACCACCTGGCGCTGGCGATCGAACAGATCGGGCCGGATGATCACGTTGGAGATGCCGGTCTCGTCCTCGAGCGTCAGGAACACGAATCCCTTGGCAGTACCCGGCCGCTGACGCGTGATCACCATACCGGCCACGCGCACGCGACGGCCGTCCTTCGCGCCCGGCAGATCCGCGGCACGCAGCACGCCGCGCAGCGCCAGTTCGTCGCGGCGCAGCGCCATCGGATGCGGGCCGATGGTGAGGCCCATGCCTGCATAGTCGGCGTGCAGCCGGTCGTCGGGAGTCATCGGCCGCAGCGGGCTGGCACCGTCGCCTTCCTCGTCCGGCCGGAACAGCTCGCCCGCCGGACGCACGGCGCGCTCCACCTGCCACAGCGCGCTGCGGCGCTCGTGGGTGAACGCATTGAGCGCCCCGATGTCGGCCAGCGTCGTCAGCTCGTCGCGGCGCAGGCTGGTGCGCTGCACCATCTGCTCGATCGACGTGAAGCGGCCCACCGGCTCGAGCACCACGCTCCACTCGTGCGAGCAGATGTTGCAGAAGTAGGTGCGGCGCGACGGAGCCGACGCCGTGGCCGCCGTATCGGCCACCACCTCGATCATCGAGTCGTCGTCGGATCCACACTTGCCGCATAGCAGCGGCGGCGCCGAACTCTTCGTGCGATCGAAGGCGGCCATGGCCTGCCCCGCGTCTTTCCGCAGTCCGTGCACGTACATGAGCCCGAGCCGGATGGCGCCATCGGGCTCCACCCGGCACGGCCAGTCGGACTGCTGCACGTCGATGGGAAGGAACCGGACTCCGCGGCGCTGCGCGTCTTTGACGAGCGTCGCGGGGTGGTAGAACCCCATCGGCTGGTTGTTGAGGAGCGACGTGTAGAACGCCGCCGGGTAATGCACCTTGAGGTACGCGCTCGCATACGCGAGCAGCGCGAAGCTCGCCGCGTGCGATTCGGGAAACCCGTAGAGCGCGAACGAGGTGATCGACGTGATGATCCGCTCGGCCGTCTCGCCGGTGATGCCGTTGGCCGTCATCCCCTCGCGAAGCTGCAGCTCGATCTGCTTCATGCGCTTCTCGCTGCGCTTGAAGCCCATGGCGCGCCGCAGATCCTCGGCCTGACCACCGGTGAAATTGGCCGCCACCATCGCCATCCGCAGCAGCTGTTCCTGGAAGAGCGGCACGCCGAGCGTGCGCGCCAGCACGGGCTCGAGCGAGGGGTGCAGCGGCACCACGGCTTCGCGCCCGGCGCGGCGATTGAGATAGGGGTGCACCATCTGGCCGACGATGGGGCCCGGGCGGATGATGGCGACTTCGACGACCAGGTCGTAGAACTTCTCGGGCTTCATCCGCGGCAGCGTCGCCATCTGCGCGCGCGACTCCACCTGGAACACCCCGACGGTGTCGGCCTTCTGCAGCAGCTCGTAGACAGCCGGATCGTCGGGCGGAATGTGCGCCAGCTCGAACCCGCCTGACGACGACGTATTGACGACCGTGATGGCGTCCTGCAGCACCGCCATCATCCCGAGGCCGAGCAGATCGACCTTCACGATGCCCATGTCGGCGCAGTCGTCCTTGTCCCACTGGATGACGACGCGTCCCGGCATGCTCGCGGGCTCGAGCGGCACCACCGAATCGAGCGTGCCCTGGCACACGACCATCCCGCCCGAGTGCTGGCCCAGATGGCGCGGCAGGTCCTGGATCTGCCGCCACAGGTTCGCGAACGCGCGCAGGCGCGGCGCGCCCGGCGCGATGCCGGCGGCCTCCATGTTGCGATCGAGCGTCTCCCGCGGATCGGTGAACTCGAAGTTGTGCATCACCTTGGCGAGGCGGTCGACCTGCGCCTCGTCGAGGGCGAGCGCCTTGCCCACTTCGCGCGCGGCGCTCTTGCCGCGATAGGTGATGACGTTGGCGGTCATGGCGGCGCCCAGGCGGCCGTACTTCTCGTAGACGTGCTGGATCACCTGCTCGCGCCGGTCGCCGCTTGGAAGGTCCAGGTCGATGTCGGGCCACTCGCCGCGCTCTTCCGACAGGAAGCGTTCGAACAGCAGCTCCATCTTGATCGGGTCGATGGCGGTGATGCCGAGGCTGTAGCAGACGGCGCTGTTGGCGGCCGAGCCGCGCCCCTGCACGAGGATGTCGTGCTGGCGGCAGTAGCTGACGATGTCCCACACGATCAGGAAGTAGCCGGCCAGATCGAGCCGCTCGATCAGATCGAGCTCGTGGGCGATCTGGCGCTGCGCCTTCTCGTGATACGGGCGGAAGCGATCGCGGGCGCCGGCTTCGGTGATGCGGCGCAGGAACGACATCTCGCTGTCGCCGCCCGGCACCGGATAGGCCGGAAAGCGGTAGCCGAGATCGGACATCGTGTATTCGAGCCGCTCGGCGAGCGCCGCGGTGCCCCGGAGCGCATCGGGACGATCGGAAAACAGCTGCGCCATCACCTCGGGCGGCTTGAGATAGCGCTCGGCGTTGCGCGCGAGCCGGCGGCCCGCCGCATCCACCGTCGTGTGGTGGTACACGCACGAGAGCACGTCGAAGAGCGGCCGCTCGCCCGGCGTCGCGAAGCGGACGCCGTTGGTGGCGGCCACCGGCACGCGAAACGCTTCGGCGAGATGCGTCAGCGCGACGGTGTCGGATTCCTCGTCGCGCAGGAAGTGGCGCTGCAGATCGACGTAGACGTGGGCGCGGCCGAAAAGCCCGATCAGCCGATCGAGCAGGCCGCCGACGCCGAAGTGCTGGGCGTCGAGCAGCGGCCGGCCGACGAGCGCCACGAGTCCGGCGGTGAAGCCGTCGAACTCCTCGATGGCCAGCGCGCCGGCGCCTTTCTCGGCGCGCATCTTCATGCGCGTCACCAGGCGACAGAGGTTCTTGTAGCCCTCGGCGGACGCGACCAGCACCGGCAGCCGCCACGTGTGTTCATGGTCGGGCCGCCTGAAGGCGGCCCCGACGACTGTTTTACCGCTTCCGATCGTCAGTTCGGCGCCGATGATGGCGCGCAGGCCGGCTTTGGCGGCCGCTTTATGGAACCGCGGCGCTCCGTAGACGCCGTCGGCATCGAGCAGCGCAACCGCCGGATATCCCAGCGCCGCCGCGCGCTCCACCAGCGCCTCCGGGAGCGAGGCTCCTTGGAGAAAACTGAACGCGGAGGCGGCGTGAAGCTCGACGTACATGGTGAATCGAGTGGCAGAGTGGGCGGAGTAGGCAGAGTGGGGAGAACGCTTGTCTAGCGGCCACGCTCGAAGGGCTAGTCCAGAACACCGTCGATGAACCACGCATTGGCATCACGCTCGCGAAACAGCCGATACGTGGCGCCGTCACTCACGGTCACATCCCACTCGTCGCGATCCCATGGGTTGTCGGTTCCGCCATCAGCGAGCCACCACTCGCCGGAGGTTCGCCAGGGACCAGCGGATTTCTCGACTCGACCGCCGCTGATGCCTCGGCGTTCGGTGGTAACGCGAGCGGGCCGGCCGTCTTCCACCAGCACGCGTGCGGGCACGGCATGGCGATACCGCCGCAGCGCGACCACAAGCGCTTTCCCTTCTCCGCCCTCTCCGCCCTCTCTGCCTCCAGATGGCGCCTCCAGTGGTGCAAAAGGCGCCATGCTGAAAGCCCCCGGACGCCATGAATCGATCAGCGCTGGCGCGCCACACCGCCCTTCGCCCATCAGCGCATCGAGCCGCGCCATCAGCGTGGACACCTGCTCGGGCGACGGCAACGGGCGTGTCAGCAGCGAATACTGCAGGACACGCGCGGGAGTGGGATCCACGGCCACCACCACGCGATCGATGGCGGCCGCCGGGGGGTGGGACTCGAGATCGAGCAGCACGAGCGTGCGCAGCGTTCGCGCGTCGCGCATCGGCACCGGCAGTTCCAGCGACCGTTCGTGAACGGCTTTCGACACGAGGTGCAGCCGCACGTGCAGCACCGCCGCGCCGCGATCGCGCCGTTCGAGGTGTGCCGACAGCGGATCCATCAGCCGGCCGAGGACGAACGACAGCGGCTCGAGGCCGTCGATCGGCCAGTCGAGATCGAGCGCCTGCTCGAAGCGCTCGGCGGGGACCGCCGGCACCAGCGGCGCCGGGTCGTCGCCGCGCGCGAGCCGTTGCCACTGCACACCCGCCTGCCCCAGCCGCGCGGCGACGTCCGCAGGCGGCAGGGCTGCCACCTCGCCGAGCGTGTGCAGCCCCCAGCGGCGGAACGATGCGCAGATCTCGGCGTTGCCGTTGTCGGCGTCGGGGCCAGGTGGACCTGAAGGTCCGCCGCTACGTACGGCCAGGAGGAGTTCGAGAGGGAGCGGAGCCAGAGCGGCCGCGTCGTCGCCGGGATCGACAATCGTGAGGCCGGCACGATGGCGCACGAGCAGCCGCGCCGCCGTGCGCGAGCCGGCAATGGCCACGCGCACCTGCAGCCCGCGATCGGCCGCCGTGCGCCGCAGCTCGCCGGCAATGGTGCGCGCATCACCGAACAGGCGCGTCAGGCCGCTCAGGTCGAGCGTGATCTCACGCGGGCCGCACACGTCGATGCGCGGCGAAAACTCGCGCGCCGCCTCGACCAACTGCGCCTGATCACTGCCCGCGGCTGCGTATAGAGCGCCGAACATTGCCGTCACGAGGCAGGCCTAAAGGCCTGCAGCCACGTACGACGACGCCGACATCGCCACTTCGCCGTCCACGCGACGGCGCGGCGATACCACCCGCATGTTCAGCTCGGCACCGGCCACGCGCGGGCGCGCGCTCGATCCCGTCCACGAGGTACGACCGGTGAGCGTCAGCGTGAGCCCCCCTGCGCTGCGCGCGATCGGCTCGGGCGCCACCAGCACGCAGGCCGTGTCGCGCCCTTCGACGGCGCGCTGCACGCGCAGCCACGTCGTGAACGGAATGCGGCGCAGCATCGCGCCCGGCACGTCGGCCAGATCGATCGCGACCAGGCCGAACCCGCCGGCCTGCAGCACGAGATTGAGCGCTTTGATCGCGCGATCGATCGCCCACTCGGCCGGGCCGCCCACCTGCCCGCGAACCCACAGCACCCGGCCCAGATCGGCGCCGGCCGCTGCCATCGACGCCACGTCGAGTCGATCGAACGTATCCACGAGCGCCACGAGCTCGCCGCGCTGGGTGGCCGTGGCCATCGTCTGCAGCAGCAGCGTGGTGCTCCCGGCCGAGCGGGGGCCGGTCAGCTCCGAGAGCTGGCCCCGGGGCACACCATTCCGCAGGCAGGCATCGACCGCCGCGATGCCGGTCTGCGCGCACGCATCGGCCGGCTGCTCCATCGGCGGCAACGCCGTGGTGAGCGTGCGGTCGAGCTTTTTGTCCCTGAGGGCAGATTCCAAAACGGCCAGCGCAATGTTCGCCATATGTTCGTCTCTGACAGAAGGCGAATATATAGCGAAAATTGTGTAGCGGGTCAAGTCCTGCCATTACCGACAAGCGACCACTCGGCGGTTACATCCGGGTAACACCTTGGTTAAGTCTGCTAGGATGCGGGGTTGCCGAGGTGAGATGGCCCGATTCAGTCTGATTCCCCGCGAAGAGAAGTTCTTTACCGACTTCATTGGTATGGCCGAGGAGCTCCGCAAGGGCGCCCGCCTGCTCAAACAGATGCTGGCGTCGAGCCCTCCCGACATCACCAAGGCGGAGGAGATTAAGGCCACCGAACATACCTGCGACAAGATCACGCGCGGCATCATCGACCGCCTCAACCGTACGTTCGTGACCCCGCTCGACCGCGAGGACATCCACGCGCTGGCCGGCTCGCTCGACGACGTCATGGACGCCATCGACGCGGCCGCCGCGGTGGTGCGCCTCTACAAGATTCAGAACGTGCGCGCCGGCGCGCGACGCCTGGCCGACATCATCGTCGAGTCCGCCGACCTGATTTGCGACGGCATGACCGCGCTCGAGAACGACACCAAGGCGGTGCTCGAGTACGCGGCGCGCGTCAATCAGCTCGAGCACGAGGCCGATCGCGTGCATCAGGACTCGATTGTCGAGCTCTTCGACCAGGAGAAGGATCCGATTGCAGTGATCAAGTGGAAGGAGATTTTCGACTTCCTGGAAGCGGGCACCGACCGCTGCGAAGACGTCGGGAATCTCCTCGAAGGCGTCGTGGTCAAGCACGGCTGACGCATGGATCACACGCTGCTGGCGATCCTCATCCTGATCGCCGTCGCCCTCACCTTCGACTTCATCAACGGCTTCCACGACGCGGCGAACTCGATCGCGACCGTCGTGTCGACCCGGGTCCTGACCCCCACCAAAGCGGTCATATGGGCCGCGTTCTTCAATTTCATCGCGGCCGCCACGTTCGGCACCGCGGTGGCCCAGACCGTCGGCGCGGGGATGATTGACCTGCGAGTGGTGACCTTCACGGTCATCTTCGGGGGCCTCGTCGGCGCCATCATCTGGAACCTCATTACCTGGTATTGGGGCCTGCCCACGAGCTCCTCGCATGCGCTGTTCGGCGGCTACGCCGGTGCGGCAGTCGCCAAAGCCGGCTTCTCGGCCGTCATCGTCTCGGGATGGACCAAGACGATCGCGTTCATCGTGATTTCTCCAGTGGTCGGCATGACCATCGGATGGCTGCTGATGGTCGCGAGCCTGTGGATCTTCCGCCACGCCAGCCCGCACCGCGTCGACACTTTCTTCCGCCGGATGCAGCTTCTGTCCGCCGCCGGGTTCAGCCTGATGCACGGCGCCAACGACGCGCAGAAGACGATGGGCATCATCTCCGGCGCGCTGGTGACGGGCGGCTACCTGCGTCTCGTGGAGGGCAAGCTGCCGATCCCGTGGTGGGTCATCTTGCTGGCGTACACGGCCATCGGACTCGGGACGCTCTCGGGCGGCTGGCGCATCATCAAGACGATGGGAACGAAGATCACCAAGCTGCAGCCGATCGGGGGCTTTTCCGCCGAAACCGGCGCGGCGATCGCGATCTACGCGGCCACTCATCTGGGCGTCGGCATCAGCACCACGCACACGATCACCGGCGCCATCGTCGGCGTCGGCTCCACGCGGCGCCTGTCAGCGGTACGCTGGGGTGTAGCCGGACAGATCGTCTGGGCGTGGCTGCTGACGATCCCCGCGTCCGCCGTCATTGGGGCGTTGACCTACGGCGTCATCAGCACGCTCTTCGGCTCCGTGTAACACCGACCCACCAGGCCTACCGGCCAAGGTAGCATTGGCTCGGTGCATGTTCTCGTTGCCGAAGACGATCGCGACATCGGCGAGCTGATCACCCACTACGTTCAGAAGAACGGCTGGACGGCGCATCTCACGCCGTCGGGGACCGAGGCGCTGGCCTACGCCCGCCAGCACGCCGTGGACCTGGCGATCCTCGACCTCATGCTGCCCGGCATGACCGGCCTCGAGATCTGCCGCGCGCTCCGCGCCGAGGCGCGCACGGCCGCCATCCCGATCATCATGGTGACGGCCAAGGCCGAAGAGAGCGACCGCATCGTCGGCCTCGAGCTCGGCGCCGACGACTATCTGGCCAAGCCCTTCAGCCCCAACGAGCTGATCGCGCGCGCGCGGGCGCTGCTGCGCCGCGCCAAGCGAACCGAGCCCGAGGGGACGCTCCTCACCTACCGGTCGCTCGTCATGGACGTGGCGACGCACGTCGTCTCGAACGACGGCAAGGAAGTGAGGCTGACGGCCAAGGAGTTCATGCTGCTGCAGTACATGCTGCAGCGCCGCGGCCGCGTGCTGTCGCGCGATCTGCTGCTCAGCGACGTCTGGGGTTACCAGTACACGGGCGGCACGCGTACGGTGGACGTCCACGTCCGCCGCCTGCGCGAGAAGCTGCCGGTACTGGTGGACGCGCTCGTCACCGTCAAACAGTTCGGATACAAGCTCGCCGACAGCGCATGACGCTCAGCGTCCGGCTCAAGCTCTTGATCGGCTCGATGGCGGTGGCCCTGTTTGCCGTCACGACGATGGCGCTCCTGGTTCCGTGGCAGCTCCGCACGCAGGAACGCACGGTCATCCAGCACCGCCTCGCTGACGAATCCAAGCTCATCGCCGATCTGCTGGCGTCGTCGCACGACATCACCGAAGCCGACATGGACCGCGAGGCGGACCGCCTCGGCATGCTCGTCTCGAGCCGCGTGACGCTCATTGCGGGAGACGGGCGCGTGGTCGGTGATTCCACACAGACGCCGGCCGAACTCGAAACCCTCGAAAACCACGCGACACGGCCCGAGGTGCTGGCCGCGGCCGGCGGCGCCATCGGCACCAGCGAGCGCTACAGCACGACCCTGCAGACCGACATGGTCTATGTGGCGATCCGTTCGGAACACCCGGTGGTGAAGTACGTCCGGCTGGCGCTGCCGCTCACCGACGTCAATGCGCAGCTGGCCACGATCGGAAGCGCCACCGCCCTGGCGCTGATGGCAGCGCTCGTGGCCGCGCTGATCCTGTCGTGGATGTTCTCGGCGCCGCTCGCGCGCCGCGTCGAAGCCGTGGCCGCGGTGGCCCGGCGCTACTCCGCGGGCGACTTCAGCCGTCCTGCCCACGACTACGGCGAGGACGAGCTGGGCGCCGTGGCCCGCACGCTCGACGCCGCGGCGCAGGAGCTCGGCCGCAAGATCGACGATCTTTCGCGGGATCGCGCCCGCACCGACGCCATCCTCGCAGGGATGGTGGAGGGCGTGCTGATCGTCGATCGGCAGGGGCGCGTGCAGCTGGTCAACCGCGCCGCGCAGGAGATGCTTCGGGTGGCCGAGCAGGCGACCGGCCGTCCCTACGTGGAAGTGATCCGCCACCCCGACATCGCGGCGCTCATCGGGGCGTCGCTGCGGCGCGAA
>Ga0070670_100003880_pt1 | contig 12464 bp, 8 predicted proteins | sample KBSS63metaG_FD_64665 | JGI IMG/M metagenome (GOLD analysis project Ga0070670, IMG submission 64665) | Switchgrass rhizosphere microbial communities from Kellogg Biological Station, Michigan, USA - KBS S6-3 metaG | ecosystem: Host-associated > Plants > Roots > Rhizosphere > Soil ... | reverse complement strand
TGGGGAGAGTGGCCGCGCTTCTCGTCATTCGGGTCGCTGGCCGGGCACGTCCGCTTCATGGAGCGGAACGCGCGGCGGCTCGCCCGGACGATCTTCCACCTGATGGTCCGCCACGGTCCGAAGCTCGAGCGCCGCCAGGCGCTGCTCTTCCGGGCGGTGGACGTCGGCGCCGACCTGTTCGCGATGGCGGCCACGGTCTCGAAGGCGGACGCCCTCCGCCGCTCGGGCGCCGCCGAAGCGAAGGGCGCCGCGGAGCTCGCGGACCTGTTCTGCCGCGCGATGCGCCGCCGCATCGCGGAGCACTTCCGCGGGATCGCCCACAACGACGACGTCGCCCGCTACCGCACGGCCCGCCGCGTCCTGGACGGCGAGTTCGCGTGGCTGGAGAGAGGGCTGGTCGCGATGGAAACGGACTCCGAGGACGCCGGCTCCCACTCCGCTCGGACCGCGTAGCGGGTCTACGCGCTTCGGCGCGGTCATCGGTTCGGGTACATACCGGAGACGCGGCGTGCGTCCCCGATCTCCTGATTCGCGGCTATACAATCCGGCGCAGCCAAAGTGGGACTTCCAACCGGGCGCCGCCTCGGCCCCTACGAAATCCTGTCGCCTCTCGGCGCAGGCGGAATGGGGGAGGTTTACGCGGCACGCGACACGCGGCTGGATCGGCGCGTGGCGATCAAGGTTCTCGCGCCGGAGTATGCGCTCGACGCCGTTTACCTCGCCCGCTTCACGCGCGAGGCGAAGGCGGCTTCGTCGCTCAATCATCCCAATATCGTCGGCGTCCTCGATGTCGGGAAGGAGGACTCGGTCTCGTACGTCGCGATGGAGCTGATCGAAGGCAAGACGCTCGCCGAGCTCCTGACGCCCGGGCCGCTGTCGATCAAGAAGGTCCTCGACCTCGCCATCCAGATCGCCGACGGCCTCGCTGCCGCGCACGAGGCGGGCATCGTGCATCGCGACCTGAAGCCCGCGAACATCATGGTCACGAGTGACGGGTTCGCGAAGATCCTGGATTTCGGTCTCGCCCGGACCTCGGCCATCGAGCCGTCCGGTTCTTCCGTCGAAACGGAGCTGCCTCCGACTCTGACCGGCGAGATCGTGGGCACGGCGGGCTACATGTCGCCCGAGCAGGCGCGCGGAGAGCCCGTTCGATTCCCGACGGATCAGTTCTCCTTTGGATCGGTCCTCTACGAGATGGCGACCGGCAAACGCGCCTTTCGCGGCAACACGCGGATCGACACGCTCTCGGCCGTCCTCAACGAAGAGCCCGAACCGATCGCGAAGCTGCGGCCGGGAGTGCCGGCGCCTCTGCGATGGGTGATCGAGCGATGCCACGCGAAGGCGGCGGCCGACCGCTACCGTTCCACGCGGGACCTCGCCAACGAGGTGCGCGGGATCCGCGAGCACCTGTCGGAGGTGTCCGACAGTGCGCCTTTCGACGGGCGAGTGCCGCGTCGGCGGAGGCTTCTCCTGGCTGCGGGCGCGGCGGCGGTCATCGCCGCGGCCGCGCTCTGGGCGCTCCTGGGTCACTCTCGCGTCTCGCGCACGGGGCTCGACTATCGCCGGCTCACGTTTCGAAACGGCGTCGTCACCCGCGCGCTCTTCATGCAGGGGTCGAACTCGATCCTCTACACGGCGTCCTGGGATGGGCAGGCCCCGCGCACCTACCTGACGCTGCCCGAGTCCAAGGGGACCGACCGCAGCCTGGACGCCCAGACCCAGCTTCCGATGGCGTTCTCGGAGGACGGCTCGGAGGTTCTCGTGCTCCTCGGCCGATCGCGGCCCGCCATCAACTCCTTCGGCACACTCGCCTGGTGGCCGGCGCTCGGCGGAAAGCCGAGGCCCTTTCTCGAGAACGCGGGCTGGGCGGACTGGGCCAAGAGGGGACACTTCGCCGTGGTCGTTCAGGACGAGGGGGAGACGCGCGCTCTCCAGGTCCGGGATCGCTCCGGTGCGATCCGGCGGACTCTCTTTCGCAGCCCCGGCGCGATGTCCTACGTGTCGCTCTCGCCCGACGAGACCGAAGTGGCCTTCATCCACCATCCCTCGCGCTCGGACGATGCCGGCGAGGTCCGCATCGCCTCCGTCGACGGCCGCGGCGAAAGGAGGCTGACGCCGGTCTTCGAGCGCTGCGTCGGTCTCCGCTGGAACCCTCGAACGGGCGAGATCTGGTTCACGGCCAGCCGAGCCGACATCTACAGCACGTCCCTCTGGACCGTGACTCGAAACGGCGAGCAACGGCTCCTCCAGTCCTTTCCGGAGTTCTTCACGCTGCAGGACGTCTCGGAAGGCGGGAGCCTCTTTCTCGGGGCGTCCGAGGACACGGCGATGGTGCTGGAGCAGGGGCAGGCGGCGCCCACCGACTTCTCGTGGCTGGGCTCGACATTCGTCGCGGACGTCTCTCCCGACGGGCGATCGATCCTGTTTCTCGACGGCTCGCCGACGGCCGGGACGCTCGGCACCTGGGTGCGCTCCGTCGACGGCAGCGAGGCGACGCGGATCACGGACGGAGACCCGGGCAAGTTCTCACCCGACGGCCGATGGGTCGTCGGCACCAGCCGCGTCGTTTCCGGTCCGACGCAATTGATCCTCGTGCCTGCGGCCGGCGGCGAAGCGCGGGTGCTCACGAGCTCCGCGCGGGCCGCTCACTCGAGCCCGTCGTTCCTCGGCTCGGACTGGCTCGTCTTCAACCGAGCCGAAGGCGAGAAGGCCGAGGTCTGGCGGATCAAGACCGACGGAACCGGGGCCGAGTCTCTCGGAATCTCGGGCTGCGGCGATCCCGTGGCCGATCCCGCGGGGAAGCGGCTGCTCTGCACGGGGCGGCCGGCACGCAACACGCTGGTCGTCTACCCGATCGCGGCACCCGGCGGCGCGTCCGGCGTGCGGCCGCTCTACGCCGCGCCGCAAAGCGCCATTTTGGTCTACGCAAGGTGGAGCGCGGGCGGCGATCGCATCTTCGCCGTGACCGGAGACCGGCGGTTCCTGACCCTCGACGCCTCGAACGGCAAGCCGCTCGGTGAGCGGCCGGTTCCCGTTCGCGAGGGAATCGCGGGCGAGTCGCTGCTCGGCGCCGCCTGCAGTCCCGACGGCACGACGCAGGCCTATTCGGTCGACTTCAAGTCGTCCCGGCTCTACCTGGGCCGGAACGTTTCATGAAGAGGAGGAGCATCCATGGCACCCAGGAATACGGGTCGGTTGGCGACATCCACGAACAAGCTTGATGAGGCGGGCTGTAAGGTGGCGGGCGGAACTTGGAACGGAAAGGACTGTGTCGGAGGATTCAAGGTGACGATGAAAGTGTTCAAGGGCAATCCGTGCAACGGTAGGTTCATAACGCGGACCGTCAAGGTGAGTAATCCCGCTCACATCCGGACTCTCGCGAGTGTTGTGCTGAAGAATAGATAAGAGTGTCGGTGCGTCTGGCGCGGCACCCGGACCTGCTCCTGTGGTGGAGCGGGGAGGGGCTGACCGTGCGCAACCTCGAGAGCGGCGCGACGCTTTCCGGCAACCAGCGCCTCTATCCGGTCCTGGCCGCATTCGACCGGCCGCGGTCGAGATCGGAGGCGCTCGGCCGGTTCCCGCCGCAGGAGAGGCGGCTGGCCGGAGAGCTGCTCGACTTCCTGGTCCGGCAGCGATTCCTTCTGCCGGAGGCCGAGGCGCGGCGGAAGGACTCCCGACGGCGCGCCTGGGGAGACAACGTCGCGTCCGCGATCCACCATGCCGCCTCCCGCGATCTCCGCTATGCGCCTCCCGGCGCGCCTCAGAACCGGTTGATCCGGGAGCGCATGGCGGCCGTTCCCCCGGTGCCGCTGTTCAAGCGCTATCGCTCGGTTCCGCGCCGCGCGCTCCTCGACGGGCCGGCGTCGGAGATGACGCTCGCCGCCGCCCTCGACGCCCGGCGGACCATCCGCAAGTTTCGCCGCCGGCCTGTTCCATTCGCGGACCTCTCGGCCGTCGTTCGCGGGACGTGGGGTCTCACGGGGATTCACGTCGGGGGAATCTTCGGGAACCTGATCGCGAAGACGAGCCCTTCCGCGGGATCGCTTCATCCCGTCGAGTCCTACGTGCTCGCCTGGAACGTCCGAGGCCTCGCGCCGGGCCTCTACCACTACGACGTCCGGACGAACGAGCTTCGGCGGCTGCGGCGCGGACGGCCACGCGTCGAGGCCGTGCGCGCGGCGTCGGGGCAGACCTGGGTGGGCGGGGCGGCCTTCCTGTGCGTCATGACGGCCGTCATCGCGCGCAGCCTCCGGAAGTACGACGACGAGACGACGTATCGAACCCTCTGGCTCGACGCGGGCCACCTCGCGCAGACGTTCTGCCTGCTCGCGACGGCGCGCGGCCTCGGCCCCTTCACGACCGCCGCGATCCAGGATTCCTACATCGAGAGGCTCCTCGGGCTCGACGGCATCCGGGAGTTTCCCCTTTACCTGTGCGGCGCGGGCGTCCCCACCGGCCGTCGCTCCGGATCCGGGTCCCGCCGCGCCCGGCGCGCGGCGCCGGGCGTGCGTTGACGTCGGCCGACCACTCCTTGACCTCTATGCTGTTATGGCATAGATTCCGCGAAACCGTCAACGGGAGGTGGCTATCGTCCTGCGCCTGGTCCGAAACGTGGTCAGGGAAACTCCCGTCCGTCCGCCTTTGCGACGCGAGATCCGGATGCCCCGGCTCCGCGCCGTGCCGCGCCTCGTGTCGGCCCTGGTGCCGCTGACGCTCCTCGCCGCGGCCGTTCTGCCCGCCGCCGTCTTCACCGTCAACTCCACCGCCGACACCGACGACGGGGTCTGCAATGCCGCCAACTGCACCCTCCGCGAGGCGATCAACGCGGCCAACGCCGGGGCCGGGGTCGACACGATCCGGTTCTCGATCGGCTCGGGGGCGAAGACGATCTCGCCGACGTCCGGGCTGCCGGCGATCACCGACCCCGTGATCCTCGACGGAACCACGCAGCCCGGCTTCGCGGGCACGCCGATCATCGAGATCGAGGGCTCCTCCGCGCCGGCCGGCACCAACGGACTGCGCATATCGGCCGGGACGAGCCTGGTCACGGGGCTCGTGATCAACCGCTTCCGGACCGCGTTCCCGGCGAGCGGCGGCAGCGGGATCCAGCTCGATACCGCGGGCGGCAACGAGATCCGGGGCTGCTACATCGGGACCAACGTCGCCGGAACCGCCGGGCTCGGCAACGGCCAGCACGGAATCTTCATCACCGGCTCGTCCAACAATCTCATCGGACGAATCAGCACCTCCAATCACATCAACGTGATCTCGGGGAACCAGGGAGACGGGATTCACGTCGAGAGCGACTCGAGCGGGAACACGATCGCGGGAGACCGCGTCGGCACCGACGCGACGGGGACGGCCGACCTCGGGAACGCCATCAACGGCGTCATCTTCACCTCGGGCTCCGGCAACTTCGTCGGCTCCGCGATCTACGGCGACACGCTCGTCTCCGGCAACGGAGGCGACGGCGTGAAGATGACGACGCTCTCCACGGGCGTCGTCGTGCAGAACTGCTTCATCGGGACCAACGCGGCGGGCACCGCTCCGATCGGCAACGACGGGCAGGGCGTCGAGATCGCCGGGGTCGGCGCGACGGGGCACACGATCGGCCCCTCCAACGTGGTCTCGGGCAACTCGAGCTCCGGGATCCTGATCATCTCGGGCGGCAGCGGAAACTCCGTCGTCAGCAACTTCGTGGGAACCGACGCGATCGGTTCGACGCCCGTGTCCAACGTCCTCAACGGGATCATCGTTTCGGGCGCGAACGGGAACACGATCGGACCCGGCAACATCGTCTCCGGAAACGCGACGAACGGGGTGCGGCTGCGGAGCGGCGCCTCGAACAACGTCGTGAAGGGCAACCTGATCGGCGTCAACGCGGCGCTGACGGCGCCGCTTCCCAACGCCGGCGACGGCGTGCAGTGCAACGACGGCGCAACAGGCAACACGATCGGCGGCCCCGGAGTCGACCGGAACGTGATCTCCGGCAACGCTGGCCACGGCGTCCTCTTCCTCGACGCGACGACGACCGGGAACTTCCTCGAGGGGAACTTCATCGGCACGAACGCGACGGCGTCCGCCGCGATCCCGAACGCGCTGGGGGGAGTGGCGGTTCAGTCCGGCTCGAGCGACAACACGATCGGCGGCACCGCGGCGGGCACGAAGAACGTGATCGCGCTGAACGGCGGCCCGGGCGTCGCCGTCGAATCGGGGACGGGAAACGCCGTTCTCGGGAACACGATCTCCTACAACGCGGGACTGGGCATCGACCTCGGAGCTCCGGGAGTGACGCCGAACGACCTGGGCGATCCGGACCCGGGCGCGAACCTTCTCCAGAATTTCCCGGTCCTCACTGCGATCCTGCTCGACGCCTCGACGACCCAGGTCCAGGGCGCGCTGAACAGCACGGCCGGCACGGACTATCGCGTCGAGTTTTTCGCGACGCTCTCCTGCGACGCGACGGGCTACGGCCCCGGACAGCGTTTTCTCGGGGCCGCGGACCGCAAGACGGATCCGGGCGGCAACGTCGCGTTCGCGGCGGCGCTGCCGTCTGCCGCGACGGGCCCCTGGATGACGGCGACCGCGACGGATCCGTCCGGGAACACGTCGGAGTTCGCGGCATGCCTCGCGGTTCCGGGGCCGTCGGTCTCCTCGATCGCGCCGACCTCCGGCCCCGCCGAGGGAGGCACGCCCGTGACCGCCGGCGGCGCCAACTTCCAGACCGGCGCCGTGCTGAAGATCGGAGGCATCGCGGCCGGCGGATCGGTCGTCAGCGGCGTCCAGGTCGACGGCGTCTCTCCGGCGCTGTCGCCCGGCGCGCTGTACGACGTGACGGTCACGAACCCGAGCACGCTCTCGGCCACGCTCTCCGGCGCGTGGCTCGCCGACTTCGTCGACGTCCCGCAGGCGAACCTGTTCCACGGCGACGTCGAGAAGGTGTTCCGCCACGGCATCACCGCCGGCTGCGGCGGCGGCGCGTTCTGCGTGTCCAGCGCGGTGACCCGCGCCCAGATGGCGGTCTTCCTCCTGAAGGCGGAGCACGGACCGTCATATCTCCCGCCCGCGTGCTCGGGGGTGTTCCCGGACGTCCCGTGTCCGGGGACGTTCACGGACTGGATCGAGCAGCTCGCCACCGAGGGCATCACCGCGGGCTGCGGCGGCGGCAACTACTGCCCGGCGAGCCCCGTGCGCCGCGACCAGATGGCCGCGTTCCTGCTCCGCACCGAGCACGGCGCCGCGTACGCGCCGCCGACGTGCACCGGGGTCTTCGAGGACACGGCATGCCCCGGACCGTTCACCGACTGGATCGAGCAGCTTCACGCGGAGCAGATCACCGGCGGGTGCCAGACCTCGCCCCTGCTCTATTGCCCGGGGTCGTCGAACACGAGGGGCCAGATGGCGACGTTCCTCGTCAAGACGTTCGATCTGCAGTAATCCCGCCGGTCGACGGGAGCGTCGCCGACCGGAGCGTCGGTCGCTCGGATCGAGAGAGGTTAAGCTCTCCTCGGGGGTGGAGCATGTGGCGACTGCAGCAGAAGGCGTCGGTGGCGGTGATGATGGCTCTGACGTTCTCTGCCGCGCGGCTTCGGGGTGCCGATTCGGCTTCGGCCTCCGGTGAGTTCACCGCGACTGCGTCGATCACGACGTCTCAGGGCACACGCAGCATGCCGGTGCGCATCGTGGTGACGAACCCGGTGTCGCCGCAGCAGGCGATGCCGCTCAAGAAGGTGCTCGAGGAGGGAGGCCAGCAGGCGCTGCTGAATGCGATTCGCAACGGGTTCCGGGGCAGCCTGCGTCTCGGCGGCATGGAGTATCCGCTCGACATGATCGTCGCGCAGCCGACGGACGACGGATTTCGCTACGTGGCCGTCACCGCGCGTCCGATTCGCTACGACGAGACCGTCGACGAGAGCTCCTCTCTCGACTACCCGTTCGGCATCCTCGTTTTCGACTCGGCGAGCTTCGGCACGACCACCGGCATGCTCTTCACGCGGGGAGCCCTGTCGATCAGCGACGAGGGCCGCGTGCAGGCGAGCCAGCACGACGGGGAGCCCGGAACTCTCAAGGACGTCAAGAGGGTGGACGACATCAAGCGGTAGTGGGGGCGCGCGGGGTGCGGCGGCCGCCGAGAAGGCCCCCCTCACCCGTCCCTCTCCCCCCGGTGGGGGAGAGGGGTTTTCAAGGACCTGAAGTTTCTAGCGAAGTCGATGTCGTGGCGGCGCCTGGACCAATCAGGCTCCCGGCACCTCGTCGCTCCCCTCGTTGATCCCCTCGAAGAGGATCGTGGACAGGTACCGCTCGCCGGTGTCGGGGAGCATCGCCAGGACCACCGCGCCCTTGCCGGCCTTCTCGGCGACTTTCTTCGCGGCGGCGAACGTCGCGCCGGACGAGATGCCGCAGAAAATGCCCTCCTTCGACGCGAGGTCCCTCGCCGCGTCGCGCGCCTCGGTGTCGCCGACCAGCACGATCTCGTCGAAGACCTTGCGGTCCAGGACGGCGGGCACGAAGTCCGGCGTCCATCCCTGGATCTTGTGCGGCTTCCATTCGTGCCCGGAGAGCAGCGCCGCGCCCTCCGGCTCGGTGACGACGATGCGCGTCTCGGGCCGCGCCTTCTTGATCATCTGTCCGGCGCCGGTCAGCGTCCCGCCCGTTCCGTAGCCCGTCACCCACGCGTCCAGGCGCTTGCCCGCGAAGTCGCGAAGGATCTCGGGACCCGTCGTGTTGCGGTGGTACTCGGGGTTGGCGGGATTCTCGAACTGCCGCGCGAGGAACCAGCCGTTGCGCTTCGCCGCCTCCTCCGCCTTCTTGACCATCCCGGAGCCGCGCTCCGCCGCCGGGACCAGGATCACCTTCGCGCCGAGGATCCGCATCAGCTTGCGCCGCTCGATCGAGAAGCTGTCCGACATGTACGCGATGAACGGATAGCCCTTGGCGGCGCACACCATCGCGAGGGCGATCCCGGTGTTGCCGGAGGTCGCCTCGATGACGGTCTGGCCCGGCTTCAGGGCGCCGGTGCGCTCCGCGTCCTCGATGATCGCGATTGCCAGCCGGTCCTTGACCGACGAGAGAGGGTTGAACGCCTCGCACTTCACGTACATCGTCGTTCCCTGCGGGGCGAGGCGATGGATGCGGACGATGGGCGTGTTGCCGATGGTGCCGAGGATGCTGTCGAAGATCATGACGTTCCGCCTTTCGATCGAGGTTTCGCGTGAAAGCGGCGCTCGCTACGCCGCCTGCGTTCGTTTCGCGACCCTGCGGCGGCGGTGACATCGTCCCTTTGCTCCGAAGGAGCGCACCAGGGCGCGCCCCGGAGCGGCGCGCAACTCAAGGACGCCTGGACGCTTCGTCGCCGTCATCGCCGTCATCGCCGAGGAGCGTAGGATATGCCAGCCCCCATGAAGTTCCAGGCCCTCCTCGTCTTCGCGGCGCTCCTCCCGGCGGCGGCGTTCTCCGCCCCGACAAACGCGGGCGCCGTCCCCCGCACGATGCGGCTCGACTACTTCCACACGGGGGACGCGGCGAGCGAGACGTTCAGCCTCGACCGCGTGGTGCGCGAGCCGCTTCCGTGGCCGGGCAACCCGCACCGGCCCCTCGACGAGACCAACCTCGGGAAGTACTTCTTCGTCGTGGTCGACCGGGACACGAACCGCCCGCTGTACTCCCGCGGCTTCGCGTCGGTCTACGGCGAGTGGGAGACGACGGACGAGGCGAAGGGGACCCGCCGCACCTTCTCGGAGTCGCTGAGGTTCCCCGAGCCTGCGGGGCCGGTCCGGATCGTGCTCAAGAAGCGCGACGCGAAGAACGCCTTCGTGGAGATCTGGTCGACGACCGTCGACCCGAAGGACATCTTCGTCGACTCGGCCGCTCCCGCGCCGGCCGGTCCGATCCTCGAGATCCAGAAGACCGGGGATCCCGCGGGGAAGGTGGACTTCCTGATCCTGGGCGACGGCTACACCGCGGGCGAGCGCGGCAAGTTCGAGAAGGACGCCAGGCGCCTCGCGGAGCTGCTGTTCCGGGTCGAGCCTTTCCAGTCGCACCGCGCCGACTTCAACGTATGGGGGATCTGCCCGCCCGCGGAGGAGAGCGGCATCTCGCGGCCCTCGACGGGGATCCACCGCCGCTCCCGGATCGGCGCCACCTACGACGCGTTCGGGGTGGAGCGTTACATCCTCACGTTCGAGAACCGATCGTTCCGCGACGTCGCGTCCCTCGCGCCGTACGAGTTCGTCGAGATCCTGACGAACTCGCGGACTTACGGCGGCGGCGGGATCTTCGGCCAGTACGGCACCGTCGCGGCGGACAGCCTGTGGGCGCCGTACGTGTTCGTGCACGAGTTCGGCCACCACTTCGCGGCGCTCGCCGACGAATACTTCACGTCCGCGACGGCTTACGCGCCCGCGCCGGAGAATCGCGTCGAGCCGTGGGAACCGAACGCGACGGCTCTCCTCGATCCAGCGAACCTCAAGTGGAAGGACCTCGTCACTCCCGGCACGCCGATCCCGACGCCGTGGGCGAAGGAGGAGTTCGAGAAGACGTCCCGCGATTTCCAGGCGAAGCGCCGGGCGATTCGCGCGGCGAATGCTCCCGAGGACCAGATGGACGCGCTCTTCAAGGAGGAGCTCGCGCACGAGACGAAGCTGCTCGGCGGCGACCGGCACTCGGGTCGCGTCGGAGCCTTCGAGGGATCGCTCTACGAATCCCGGGGCTACTTCCGTCCTCAGGAAGACTGCATCATGTTCACTCGCGACGAGGTGCCGTTCTGCGCCGTCTGCCGCCGCGCGATCGAAGGCATCATCGACCTCTATACGGGGGGCGCGGCCGGAGAGAGGCGGGAGGCGGGGACCTCGAAGTGAGCTTCCGGCGAGGCGTGCAGCTCGCGGGCTTCGCGCGGCGCCATCTCGGGCGAATGGCTCAGGGACGCCGAGAGGCGATGGGGCACCTCGAGAGGCCCGACATGGTCGGCCTGCCGATGCCGACGTTCGTCCAGCTCCGCGTCACGAACCTGTGCAACCTGCGCTGCAAGATGTGCGGCCAGTGGGGAGACACGGGGATCTATCGCCTGCAATCCGCGAACAACGCGGGAGACGGCGCGCTCGAACGCGCCCGGATCCAGGAGCTCATCGGCGCGAAGCGTCAGCTGTCCCTCGCCGACTACGTTCGCCTCCTCGACGAGATCGCCGCGTGGCAGCCGATCGTGAGCCTCTTCGGGGGCGAGCCGCTGCTCTATCCCGACATCGTCCCTCTCATCCGCGAGATCAAGAAGCGCGGCCTGACGTGCACGATCATCACCAACGGGGGGCGGCTCGAGGCGCTCGCGGAGGAGCTCGTCGACAGCGGCATCGACTCGATCGCCGTCTCGATCGACGGTCCGCCGGAACGCCACGATGCCACGCGCGGGCAGGAGGGCAGCTTCCAGAGAGCGGCGGCGGGAGTGCGGGCCATCGCCCGCGAGCGCGAGCGGCGCCGCGCGGCCGTGCCGATGCAGATCGCGATCCTTCCGATCACGGAGCTGAACCTGGACGTGATCGGCCCGGCCGTCGAGGCGCTGCGCGAGCTTCCGCTGGACACGATCAACGTCGGTCTGCGCTGGTTCGTCCCGCGCGAGGTCGGAGCGGAGTACGAGCGCGTGATGCGCGAGGAGCTCGGAGTCGCGGCCACGTCCTGGAAGGGATTCGACTTCGACTGGTCGACCGCGGGAGCGGGACGCGAGCGGCAGATGACGGACCTCGTCCGGCTGCTCAAGGGGCTGCGCCGCCGGCGCTTCCTGGATTCCGCGAGCGGCAAGCCGTGGACGTCTTTCGTGCCGGACGTACCCGCGGCGGGAGTGCCGGAGTACTTCTCGAACTTCGACCAGACGTTCGGCCATGACCTGTGCCCGGTCGCGTGGTATTTCGCGCAGGTCGAGCCCGACGGCGAGGTGACCTTCTGCGGCGACTTCCCCGACTACTTCATCGGCAACGTGAGGCGCCAATCCTTCCGCGAGATCTGGGAGGGCGAGAGCGCGGAGCGCTTCCGGGCGAAGCTCGCGAAGGAGCCCCTGCCGATCTGCGCGCGGTGCTGCGGGAACTACGTGTACGGAAAGTGGAAGAGGCCCGTGTTGCGGCAGTAAGGGACAGGACGCGGCAGCCCGCAAGTCCCGCGGCCCTTCGAGCCGACTATGAAAAGCAATAGCCCGCAAGCAGCTGGCGCGCTCTCATACCCCCTCTCCCCACGCGTGAGCGGGGGGAGAGGGATGGTGTGAGGGGGGCCGGCTCGGTCACGGAATCCGGAGGACCGGCCCTACGGTCCCCCCTCCGGCTCGCGCTCGGACTCGTTCGCAGCGTTGCGCTTCTCGTCGAGCCGGCGTCGGTAGCGGCGCATTTGCACCGTCAGCACGATCAGGAGGACGACGGCGCCGACGATCGCCCAGGACTCGACGTCGCCGAGGATCATCGCCGGCGCCACGATCAGGCTTCGCTCGC
>Ga0070670_100003879_pt1 | contig 12466 bp, 10 predicted proteins | sample KBSS63metaG_FD_64665 | JGI IMG/M metagenome (GOLD analysis project Ga0070670, IMG submission 64665) | Switchgrass rhizosphere microbial communities from Kellogg Biological Station, Michigan, USA - KBS S6-3 metaG | ecosystem: Host-associated > Plants > Roots > Rhizosphere > Soil ... | reverse complement strand
GTCGCTTCTGCCCGCTATCATCAAAGTTGCGCGCGAGAAAATGAAGCTCGCAACTCGCTCCGAGCGATGATGCGGGTTCCTAGCGGCCGCCGAACGCCCGCGGCTGACGAACTTTGGTTACGGCGCCAAACCGTCTCAAGCGAACCGCTCTACCTCCAGCTGGCCGCCGTGCATCCAGCGATTTCGCGCGCATCTTCTGTAGGACGCCGCGGCGCAGATAACTTGGATTCAGATTCAATGTTTCGCACAGGTTTAGAAATGCAAACGGTTCCCGATCATCGTCGTCAAAAAGCCAATCATACGCCTCGCGAAAAAGCTTCTCACGCAGTGGGATCGGCTCTTCGCAATATTTGAGAACGCATTCGATAGCATCGGACATGATCGCCAGCATGAGTTCCTTTTCGGGTACTAAACTTTTTCCTTTGGTGAAGATCTCCAGGAACTGATCGGGCGCAACGACATCCCCCTCGAACAGTCGTCCGCTATTTTCCATATTTCCCCTCTCTAGGCCGATGGGTTCTCGGCATTGCTGCAGTGCTCGTACCGCCTTAGACGGCGACCTGAGCTTGCAAGTTGAACGATCAGGGCCGGAGAACGAGCACCAAACAAAGCCGGCCCTCGGACGTTACTGCAAAGGAAACGTGGCTAAATACGCCAGACTTCGTGATACTGGAACTTATTCTGGTGGGTGACTCTCGAAATTACGGCAGGTTCACGGGAAAAGCCGTTCGGCTGAATGGACCGAACAATGCGTACAACCGGCCCGAGCATTAGCTTAGGCACAATCTTCTCATTGGGCGACCAATTGGAGTTATCGTACGGGCGCGACGTATCGCCCGTATCCTCGACGGGATCGAGCGAAACATATGAAGCTTCGAAATGAAGCGTCAATGAGTCTTTTAAAGCGTCCGGATTGCCATTCCATCCAGCCGCCCCGATCAGCAGCATGACCAGCCACGCTCCTACCAGACGCCGTAACATAACGGAATGATCCTATTTCAGCGCTTCCCCAATTGTCAATGATTTTCTGCAAAACGACAAAATCGGCCCTTATGGGTTTCGCGAACATGCCTCGTTCGGTGTGAGGCCGGATTCGCACTGAGCGGCTCCGCCGGCAATAGAGTCCCAAGGAACTGCAATAGAACTGGTTGAAGTGTGCGTCCGGTCGCCGGAAAATTACTCGCGGATGCCGACCTGACCACCGAGAGAGCGCGCAAACAGTGCAGCAGCGACGACCAGCCCCACGATAATCACCGCGACGACAGTCGCTTTTTCGAATTCGGCGCCGGCGGCGAAATCAAGCATCAGAAGCGACAACGTCCGCGACTTGCCGGACCCGAGCAGAACCACCGTGCTGATATCACGCGCCGCGGAAATGAAGCCGACCAAGCCGACGGTGATGAGCGCCGGCATGATCAGCGGAAAAATGACCCGGCGAAAAGTATGCAGCCAGGTTCCACCGCACACCTTCGACGCTTCTTCCAAATCGCTGCCGAGTTGGATGAGAACGCTTTTGATCATTTGCGTGCCGAACGGCATGCTCTTGATCAGCATCGCAATCATCAGCAGGTAAATGGTTCCATAGATCGGCAAGAATATTCTTGTTTGTAAAAAGGTCCAGAGCAGCGCCACGCCGAGAAGAATGCCCGGGATCGACCACGGTAGCCACGAGAGAAAATCGAGCAGCCAGCGGCCTCGATAATGTGTCTTAACGATGACATAGGCGATCAAAGCGTAGAAAAAAATACCGATGACCCCCGAGCCAAGCCCAACCGCGATAGTGTTCCACAGCGAGCGCATCAAAACCGGATCGCTTAATGTCGCGCGCCAATTATCCAGTGTCCACGGATCGGCAATATTGAAGAATCCGAATAACTTCATGAACGTGCCGGCGATCAGCAGCACCGTAGGGAGAACTGTGATAATCAGCGCGAAGGACAAGATCAGGGCAAATGCCGGATAACGCCATTTCCCGAGCGGCATCGAGCGAATGCTGAAGCCCCGTCCCGTGATGGTGGCGTAATTGCGCTTACCGATGTAGCGGCGCTGCATCGCGACCATAAACAGTAACAATCCAAGAAATACCGTACTCAGCGCCATTGCCGGAGCGAACTGCGGCGGCTCCCACGTGACCAGCTCATGGATCTTGGTCGAGAAGACTTGCAGGCCAATGGGTGTCCCAAGCAACAGCTCGATCTCGAATGCCTCGAGCGAACGGATGATGCCGAGAATCGTCGATACCAGAATCGCCGGCATCATCACAGGAACGAAGATGTGGAAAAACGTGTGTCGGCCGCTCGCGCCCGAAATATGCGAAGCTTCCTCGAGCGCCGCATCCAAGTTGCGAAAGGCCGGAGCAAGCAACATGACCTTGACCGCGACCGTCCCGCCGAGATGGGCCCAAACAATGCCCCAGAACGAATAGATATTGAATACCGGATGCGTAATGCCTATGGCGTGCAGGACCTGATTGAAAACGCCATATTTCGGATCCAGTAAGAGGATCCATCCCATGGTTTGCGGCAACGCCGGCAGGAAAAAAGAAAGCCAGAATAAAAATTCCAGCATGCCCTTCAGCGGGATGTCCGTTCGCGCGATGAGCCATGCGAAGTAAGCGCCGACCAACAACGCGATCGCTTGGCGCGCCGCCGCTAGGGTGAATGTGTTCGTCATGGCCTTGACCATGCCCGGCGTCGTAAACGCCTTCACCCAGCCTTCCATTCCCCAGATGATCGGCTGCCCGGGGCGCGCGGTTTGAAAACTGTTGAAGATCATCAAGCACAAGGGCGTCAAAACGAGGAAGGCGACGACCAATAGCAAGAGCGTCATCGACAACGTCGGAAAATAAAACTTATAAAGCGCGGGCTGCCACGGCCGTTCAAAGCCCAATGGCTGGCTCAACGCTTGAGTTTTTTCGCTCATCACAAACTCGCTGCTATGGTTATACGAGAAGAAAACTTGACGTCAATCGTCGTTAGCAGCCGCTTCGTAATTCATATCTAAGGTAATGCCTTTTCTGGCCAGCTGGTCCTCGTAAGTCGTCCTGATCACCGGATCTTCATCCTCGTATTCGATCAAGGTGCCGCCTTGTCTTACGGATGTATAGACCCCGGCGCGGATCGCGGCAACACGAATACCTAAAGGATATTTTTGGCTGCCGCAACGCAGCGCCAATTGTAGCGCGGGCGCCGTCCCGGTGTTGAAGTGCTGGTGAAACCAATTTGTGGGCGGGCTGAACACGCTACCCGGCACCCAGTCGATCCGCACGACCTGATCGCCAAAGCCGTTCTCGTACGGTCGCGTGCCAAGGTGATTCGGCCACATCAGTGAGTAACCTTCCGAGCGCAGGATGACCAGCACCGCTCCGCCGCCATGAAAATGCGCTTTATGGTAACGACCCACCGGCCATTCGGCGAGGTGGCCGATCAAAATATTGTTCGCGATCTCGAACTGGGTGATAGCGACTCCGGCGCCCTTTTGCTCTTGCGCGTCAATCTGCGCTTTGCTTGCATCGGGAATGAAGTTCGTGTCCCAAATCCATTGGCGGTTGTTGGTCGCCAAGTAGCGCTCGTTGCCGGGTTCGAAGTAATTTTGCTCTCCATCGTAGCGATCGGTGAAGGAGAAATCGCTGTTGAAAACAAATTCGTCGTTGTGGTAGTGATCCAGCGCCATCGGTGCGGTGGTGACCGCCAGAAAAAGCGCCGGCTCTGCGCCATAATTGATCAGCCGGTGCAGTGTATTCATTGGTGGGGAGAACAAGCTTCCGGCGCGCCATTGAAAGTTCTGCGGCACGCGGTCGCGCTGCTGGATTTCCGCCACGCCTTCACCCTGTACGATATAAAAAATTTTTTCGTAGAGATGACGTTCCGGGTGTGTCGATGCGCCGGCCGCTAGCTTGCCGACGGACACACCGGTAATGCCTTCGAGGCCGCGCAATTGCAGATAGGCTCCGTCGCAGCCCAATCGCTTCCACGACTTCAAGGCTACGTTGCGAACATCGGTCACGCCGTAGCCATCGACGATCGGCACGCCTTCTTTCTCCATAAACCGCTCGTAATAAGTGCGGCCGCGCGGCCGAGCCGTTCCGATTTTGATGACTTTAGAATCCATACTCCCTCCATCTCCTTTTGAGGGTCTCTGTCATTGTGGGCGAAATTGCTGTTCCTATTTCCGGGTAGCGCTTACCGCCGTATTGCTCTTGAGGCTCGAGCCGCCAATTGATCGTTGCGTCAATCAAGACACGCGTCCAAGTGCCATGCCCGTATTTGACCGAATTGCGCTCCTCGAGCGGCACGCTGGGGTCGAGCATCGAGCCACTGGTACCGGCAAAAAAGGAAATGTCGCCGAGGCCGGCGTTGACCCGATAGCAGAGCGCCCACTCGATCGCCTCCCAATCGTGAATATCGATATCGTCATCCACGACGATCACATGCTTGGCTGCGTAATTGCCGAGATGGCAGCCCCAGAGAGCTGTGGCGACCTGTTGCGCATGACCCCGGTGCGATTTGCGGATCTGCACGCGCATCGTTTCCGGCCATTTGCCGCGCCAGACACCGGTGACATTGGGCACCCCGGCTTGCTCGAGATAGTGCCAAGCCATCGCCGAAAAAGTCGCCGGCGTCCAGGTCGTGCCCTCATTGGTCCTTCCCGGACTGGCGCCTGTCAGGCAGCCGTGAAAAATTGGATCATTCCGATGCGTGATGCACTCGACCCGAATGGTATGTTTCGGCGATTTGCTGCCGCCATAATAACCCGGGTACTCGCTGAACGGTCCTTCGAGCGTGTAAGTCGTCGGGTCGGCCGAGACAAAGCCCTCGAGCACGATTTCGGCGCTGGCTGGAACCAAAAGATCACTTAATTCGCATTTCACCAATTCCACCGGCGCGCCCCTGAGCGATCCCGCCATGTCATACTCGGGATAATTGACCGGCGTCGAGGCGGCGACAAACAAGCTCTGATCCCAGCCGATCACTACCGCAACCGGCATCTCCTGTCCGCGCGTTTTGTATTTGCTAAAGTGCTTGCCCCACCCTTGGGTCATCGCGAGCAAAACACCGATGGTGTTTCTTCCCGTGATCATGCCGCGATACGTGCCGCCGTTGAGAATGCCGGTGTCGGGATCGCGCGTCACCACGGTCGCCGAAGTCATGATGTAGCGCCCGCCGTCGAGCGGATTCCATTTCGGCACCGGGAGCTGAGTGAGATCAACGGCAGCTCCCTGCAAGAGATTTTCTTTGACTGCTCCCTGACTAACCCGGACCGGTTTTACAGGACGGGAAAAGCGCTCTTTGAAGATCGGCACCATTTCGCGATAGGAAGTGGATTCGGGAACCCCAATGAAGCGGCAAACCCGCTCGCGCGTGCCGGTGCCGTTGGTGAAGAGCCGCCGGCAGAAGTTACTCTTGTGGTCTTTGATGTTCTCGAAGAGCAGCGCCGGTCCGAACTGACTCGATACTTCTCGGGTGATCGCGCCGATTTCTTCGTTCCAATCGACTTCGGCGCCGATCCGCTTCAAGTCCTTTCGTTCGTCAAGATCGTCGATCCACTCGCGTAAATCAGCAAACGCCACGGTTCTTTTTCCTCATTATCAATTGTCGATGTCTCGACGCGCTCCGCTGGGTACCCCGTGAGCAGAGCTGAGTATTAGAGTGATGCAATACTGCGTTCCGAAACCAACACTCCGCTACTCCAGTGCTCCACCACTCCAAGACCTCATGTCCTACGATCCCAACAATTTACGCGCCACAGCGGCCGCCGGCTCTCTGATTTTGTTGATCTTTTCCTCGGACTGATTTTCCAGCTTATAGAACTGATCGAGAGTCAAAAAATCCTTGGCGGAGATTACGCCGTATTCCTTGAGCCACTTGGTTTCGACATCCAGGCGTCGGGTGCCAACACCCATGCCACGAGCGAAGACTTCTTGACCGTCGTGGCTCAAGAGCCAATTGATAAAAACCCTCGCCGCGTTCGGGTGCGGCTGATTTTTGAAGACGACCAGATGGCCATAGCCGCCGCTTACGTAGAGTCCTTCTTTGGGCACAGGCAGCGCCACCACTGGAAGATTGGCTTTGATAAACGGATAATATTCGGAGTAGCCGATGCCGGAGGTGACGGCGACTTTACCCTTGGCGAGATTTTCGGCCAGCAGCCGGAGATCCCGGGTGATGAAAAGCTTTTGGGCCACAAGCCGCCGCAAATAATCCTCTCCTTTGATATAGTGCATGTACGACCACATCGATGATCCCGAGCCGGGCGTGCGCGGGTCGCTGATGCCGATCTTGCCGTAAAGCTTTGGGTTCAACAGATCGTCGAATGACTTGAACTCCGTCGGCTTGTATTCGTTTGGATTGCTCCACAGACTGACGGTCTGGTAAGCGACAAAGTTGTAGACAAAGCGTCTGGCGTTATCGATATAGATATGGCCGCCCCACCATTGCTTGGGGTCTTTGACGTCGGGCTGAAGCAAAAAAGGTTCGACCGGCTCGAGAATGTTCTCCGGCAACAGTCCCGTAACCACCGACTCGGTGCCGCCGATGTGCAAATCGAAATATTGCGCGCCACTTTTCGCTTCGCTGACCATCCGCTGAATAATCGCGCCGCCGCGCGCAGGCACAAATTCGGTGGCAATGCCGTATCGGCGCGTAAAGGCGAGCTCCATGGTTTTGCGAAGTTCCGGGCTCGGCGGAATCGAGGCCACCACCTTTCCCTCTTTTTTTGCCGCCTCGACGATCCGTTCCCAATCAGTGGCTTTCGATTGGGCGAAAGCGGTCGCAACGGTGAGCGCCACCACAGCCAGTAGAATTGAGACTTGAACGAGTATCGGTTGTATTGCCGGTTTCATTCGCTGCTCACTGAAAGAGTTTCTCCGCGAGCCGCATCGCCGGTACGCGCACTTTCATGACCGCTTCCTCGGAGCTGTTCTCGATCGCGTAGTACTTCTCCGGCGTCAGCCCTTCTTTCGCCGCTGTGTAGCCGAACTCTTTGCTGGCTTGAGTGTCGACGTCCAAACGCCGGGTCGGTTGCCCCAGTGCCTTCAAAAAGGCGGCCTGTCCGTCTTTGGATAAAAACCAATTCACAAAGACTTTCGTCGCGTTCGGATGCGCTGGGTTCTTGAGGAGAGCGAGATTCCCGCTGCCCGTGCCGGCATAAAAGCCTTCTTTGAGGTACGGCACGGGTTTTACCGGCAAGCCGGATTTGATGAAGGGTAGGAGAGTATAATAAGAAACCCCGATGGAGATTGCCGACTTGCCGCGCGCGAGCGCTTCCGCCAGTTGGCGCTGATTGCGCCCGACCATCATTTCTTGCTGCGCGAGTTTTTTTAAGAATTCCTCGCCTTTTATCTTCCAGAGAAAGCCCCAGGTCGATTCGCCCGAACCCGCTGTGCGCGGATCGAGGATGGCGATCTTACCTTTCCATTTAGGATCGAGCAGTTGATCGTAGGAGGTGATTTCGTCGGGCTTGGCCAGAATCGTATTGTACCAAAGAGTTTCGGTTACATACGCGGTGAAACTGTAAATAAATCGTTTCGCGTTATCTGCCCATATGTGCCCACCCCACCAATTCTTCGGCTCGCTCACTTCGGGCAGCACCATTGCAGGCAACACCGGTTCGAGCAGGTTGCGCGCGAGCAGTGCGGTAACGATCGAAGTTGTGCCGCCAATGTGCAAATCGGTGCCGCGCACACCAGCGTTTTGCTCTTCGACAATTTTGTTGGTGTTGCTCGCGCCGCGTGAAACGCTCACCTCGAGCTCGATGCGGGGAAATTTCGCTTGAAAACCACTTTCGAGTTCTTTGCGCAGTTCAGCACTGGTAGGAATCGCCGCAACCACCCGACCTTCTTTTTTCGCCGCCTCCAGCATCTTTTCCCAATCCCCGCTCCCCTTGCTTGACTCCGGCTGTGCATGGACGCGAGCGCTTTGGAATACGATCACTAATAAGCTCAGTAATATTGCCGAGCGCGACATACAGAGAAGTTTATGAGCCGAATAATTTTCGCGCCAATGCCGCCGCAGGCTCGCGCAGACGGTTGACCTTTGATTCCGATTGATTTTCCAGCTTGTAATATTGCTCGAGCGTCAACGTATCCTTCGCCGGTATGACGCCGAACTCCCGCAGCCACTTACCGTCCACATCCAGGCGGCGCGATGCCTGATGCATCGAGCGCGTGTAAACTTCCTGACCTTCTCGGCTTAAAAACCAGTTGATGAAAAGCTTCGCGGCATTTGGGTGCGGAGAATTTTTCAACAGGATAAGATGGCCGCTTCCTCCACTGACGTAGACGCCTTCTTTGGGCGTCGGCAAAGACTGCACCGGCAGGCCCGCCTTCACGAAAGGCGCATAAGAATAATAGGTCAGGCCAATCACCAGCGCGACCTTTCCTTTAGCAAGGATTTCCGCGAGCACGCGCTGATCCCGGCTCAGCAATGGTTTTTGCGCCGCAAATTTCTTGAGATATTCTTCGCCCTTAATTTCTCGGAGGTAGGACCACATCGATGCGCCCGAACCCGGCGTCCGCGGGTCGAGGTAGCCAATTTTTCCTCTCCAGCGCTCGTCCAGAAGATCGTCGAAGGAGCGTATGTCTGCGGCTTTCATCAATTGCGAATTGAACCACAGGCTCTCGGTCTGATAAGCCAACGTCGAGTAGACAAATCTTTTCGCGTTATCCACCCACACGTGTCCGCCCCACCACTGCTTTGGATCCTTGACTTCAGGGAGGATCATCGACTGTTCCACCGAATCCAGGACGCCTTCCGGCAAGAGTGCCGTGACGATCGACTCGCTTCCACCCATGTGCAAATCGACGTAGCGCACGCCGGCCTTCGCTTCGTCCACCATCTTGCGCACGATGTTGGAAGCGCGCCCCACTACGGGTTCGACATCGATGCCGTAGCGTTTTTCGAAATTCTTCTCGATCTCGGCGCGCAGCTCTGTGCTCGCCGGAATGGACACCACAACCCTACCTTCTTTTTTCGCGAGTTCGACGGTTTTCTCCCAGTCCGCCTGCGATCCTGGTTTGGTAGTCTGTGCGAATACGACACGCCCGCTCGCCAGCAGCATTACGAGCGACGCCAGAATTCCCGCCCGAACAATTCCCATGAAAATCATAGCTCGGCGTAGGCAAACTGAGGCATTTCCATCGGCACTCCGACCCGGTTGATCGCCCTTTCGAAATCAGTGCGAATCTGCGGGTCTTCGTCTTCGTACTCGATCATCGTGCCGCCCTCGCGCACACTGGTGCGAACGCCTTCTTTGTTGATCGCGCGCCAAGCGCCGAGCAAATACTTTCCCGATTGGCCGCTATAACGAAACGCGAGCTGGCGCGCTTTTTCGTTCCCGGTATTGAAATGCTGATGAAACCAGCCGCTCGGCGGACTGAACACGCTGCCTTCGCGCCACTCGACTTTGACCACCTGGTTGGCATGACCCGATTGGTAAGGGCGAATCCCCGCTTCCGGCGGCCACATGAGCGTGTAACCCTTCGACCGTAGGATCAGCAGGATTGCGCCGCCCTGATGAAAATGCGCCTTGTGGTAACGTCCCACGGGCCACTCGGCGATGTGCCCAACGAGAGTGCTGCCGCCCATATCGAACGAGGTGATCTTGACGCCATAGCCTTTGGCTTCCGAAGGATCCACCAAAGCGCCACGTGCATCGGCAATAAAGTTGGTTTCCCAATTGATGAACCCGCCCACTTCCTTACGCGTATTCGTCGGAACGAAATAATCGTTCTCGGCATCGAACCGGTCCGCGAATTTGTACTCGCTTCCCATCACGAACGGGACGTTGTGCAGCAGATCGATCATCAATGGGGCGCTGGTCACCGCCAGAAAAAAAACCGGCTCCCGACTGCCGTTAATCATCCGATGGCGGGTATTGAGTGGGATCGCAAAAAGGCTTCCCTGTTGCCATTCGAAGTACATTTTGCGGCCGTTATCGCCGGCCGACCAGACTTCGGTCGCGCCACAGCCGGCGATAATGTAGATCAGCTCTTCGTACAAATGATTTTCGGGATGGAGCGCCCCTCCCGGCGGAATTTCGCTGACATACATGCCAGTGAAGCCTTCCATCCCTTTGAGATCGATGTAGACCCCCTTGCCTCCGGTTCGTTTCCACGGCTTGAGCGGCAACTCGGTGACATCTTCAACACCAAACCCGCCGATGACGGGAATTCCCTCGTCCCGCAGCCACAACTCGTAACTGGTTTCGCGCTTCGCCACGATCAATGTCCTTTCACTTGTTTGGATTGAAAATAATCTCCATGAGCGACTTTCTCCGCCAACCCATCATCCTCCTCATCCCAGAGACCGAGCGGATACCCATACCAGGGCATCTTCAGATTGAGCTTCGGCATCTCGGCTTCCTGCCAAATCTTGAGAGCATTCTCCATGTAAGACTTTTTGGGCAAACCGACCGGTGGAAATGGTCCTTTGCGCGTCGCATCGATCAACAGCCCCGAACAGCCCACCGCGCCAGGAAAGCTCCGCTCTTCGCGACCGCGCATGAGTGAGTGCGCTGAGGGATCGAGCAACGGCACTCTGCCGGTAATGATTTCAGCATCCTGATGTGGTTGCATCGCAAAGCTCATCGCCCACATCACCATGTCCGGATCCTTCGGATCGATGTCCTCGTCGACAACGATGATCATTTTACTCGTCGGATCCATACCGGCGGCGGCGTGCAGAGCCTGTTTCGGCTTGCTCGGGTGACTTTTGCGCATACGAATCACCCACCAGTTCCAACCGCCGCCCATTTCCGGGCAAGACACTTCCAACACTTCCGGCATGGCGCAGCCGTAACGGAGATGGTTATAAAGCATCATCTCTCGGCAGGTGCGCGAGATCCCGTTGGACTCACTCGGCGGCAGGCCAACTAAGATCGCTGTAAAAATGGCGTTATGGCGCATCGTGATCGCTTTGACGTCGATCACGACGCGAAACTCGCGCTCGACCATCAGATAACCGGGATAATCGCTGAAAGGCTCGCCGCGCTCGCGGCGATCGAATGACATTTCACCTTCGATCACGATCTCCGCTTCGGCCGGGACTTCCAGATCAATGGTTTTGCACCGGACAACATCGACCGGCCGATCGCGAATCCCGCCGGCGACGGAAAGCTCATCGACGCCGTAGGGAAGATTCGCGGCCGAGACGAAATTAATGTCCGGCAATGCGCCGAGCACAATAGCCACGGGCAGCGGCTCCTTCCGACTGATTGCGCTCCGGTGATGATAGAGAATCGCGTGGTGCGTCGGCGCAATGCCGGCGATCAGCCGATCCTCTGCCCTAAAATGACCGCTGTACATGCCGACATTGCGCACGCCGGTCTCGCGATCCACGGTAATAAAGGGTCCGGTCGCCCGGATGCCACCGCTAAAACCCGGCTCTTCGACGGGCGCTGGCAAGCTGGTGACGCCGAAATTCTTCAGCGCTGCCCCTGTGTAAACGATCTCCTGTACCGGCGCAGCCGAAACTGTCCTCGTTGGTTGCGGCTTCGCTAGGGCCTGGCGCCACTTTTCATAGATTTCCGCTGGCTTGGCGCAGCCTAACCCGAGCGCGGCGATCTCGCGCGAAGATCCATACATTCCGGTGGCGACGCGCAGATCATAGCGTCGACCGCGGCTGTCAACGACATTTTCGTAGAGAAAACACTGTCGATTCTCGTCAGCGACACCACGGTACTGAAGCCTCATCAGCGGCATCAGCTCAGTGTCCTTGTTGATGGGGCGATTCCAGCGATGCAACTTGCCGTGGTTTTGCAGCTCGCCTAAGTATGCGCGGAAATCCTCATAGTAAGCCTGAGGCATTCGGCCCGATTCCTTTCATAGACGTACTCTTCTGCCGTGACGGCTGTACGATGCTGATGCCGGCTCGCGAGTGCGTGACTATTCTTCTTGGATTACTTTTCGAGTTGGCTGAGATAGCCCAAATCTTTATTATCAAATATTCAAGGTGTCAAGTATTTTGGCTGTCCAAATCACATGCTTTATCAAATCGTCAGCGGATCAGGAGAAGACGGCAACCAGTGGGAGGATGGAGCGGGTGAGGAGATCGAACTCCCGACCTTATCTTGGCAATTATAGCATACGGAGCACCGAAGCTGATTTTATTGCGAATTTTCCCGAAATTCACCCGATTTTTCCCGCTAATTCCCGGTCAAAGTCAAAGCTTTTGACGTTCAGAAAATTGATTCGGGAGTGCTCCAAAGTGAGCTTTGCGCGCGGGCTATTCGTAAGCGCGACGGCGCCGGAATTGCGCCATATCAGCAGGCTTGCTGAACCACATTTTGCCGTCTAACGAATAAGTTTGATCGGCTACCGTCAATGAAAATGGTTTTCGTGCATAGCAGTAGCACGCCGCGACAGTAATGAAGCGCGAAGATTTCACGCCTTCTGATGCGAATTCGCGTGCACGGTTTTCACCTCCCTCATCGCCAGCTATCGCCGGTTAGGCTGTCGTCGACTTGCTGT
>Ga0070670_100003877_pt1 | contig 12476 bp, 12 predicted proteins | sample KBSS63metaG_FD_64665 | JGI IMG/M metagenome (GOLD analysis project Ga0070670, IMG submission 64665) | Switchgrass rhizosphere microbial communities from Kellogg Biological Station, Michigan, USA - KBS S6-3 metaG | ecosystem: Host-associated > Plants > Roots > Rhizosphere > Soil ... | reverse complement strand
ACGAGGCTCTTCGCGAAGTCGACGATCTTGTCGGCGATGCCGCCGTACAGCATCAGCTCGCCGGCGAAGATGAAGAACGGGATCGCGAGGAACGAGAACGCGTTCATGCCCGACGTCATCTGCTGGAAGATGACCGCCAGCGGCAAGCCTTCGTACAGGATCGTCACGAGCGCCGACAGGCCGATCGAGAAGGCGACCGGCACGCCGAGGATCAGCAGGCCGAAGAAGGAGACCGTGAGGATCGTCAGTGCCATGCCTTCTCGACCTCGGTGCCGCGCGCCAGCGCGATGATGTGTTCGATCGAGAACAGCACGATCAGGAGCCCGGCCGCGACCAGCGGCACGTAGCGGTACGACTCGGAGATGCCGAGCGTCGGTATCTTGTAGCCGCTGACCGACTGCAACATCACCGCGCAGTTCCACGCCATCAGCAGGCCGAACAGCAAGGTCAGCGCGTGGATCAGCATCTCCATCGGCAGGTGCAGGCGCTCCGGCAGCAGCGGCCCGAGCAACTCCATGCCGATGTGGCCGGCATCGCGCACGCCGACCGCGCAGCCGAGCATCGTCACGTACAGCACGAGCAGCAGCGCGAGGCTCTCGGCCCAGGTCGGCGTGTTGTTCAGCACGTAGCGCCCGAACACCTGCCAGATCACGGCGGCGAGCAGCAGCATCAGACCGAAGACGCCGAGCTGCAGGCAGGTCCGCGCAATCGTCGCGCAGAGGCGCGTGAACGGCGGTGCGGCGCGTGCCGACGCGCTCTCGATCACGTCGGGTTCGACGAACTCCTGCACGCCCTCGAGCGACGGCACGATGCCGCCGTGCGGCCGGCTCGGCTCGACGGGCACCGGTTCTGCCGTACCGCCGCGCGCGGCAGGCGCCGCGGCGCGGCGCGGCGGGTCGCGATCGGTCGCCATGCCGGTCGACCTACTTCGTGTCCTGGATGCGCTTGACCAGGTCCTTCATCTTCGGGTCGGTGATGAACTTGTCGTAGACCGGCTTCATCGCTGCCTGGAACGCCGGCTTGTCGACCTCGATGATCTCCGCGCCGGCCGCCTTTACCGTGGCGAGCGACTTGTCCTCGCGCTCGTCCCACAGCTTCCTCATGTACGGAACCGATTCCTTCGCGGCCTGGCGCAGCGCCTTCTGCTGGTCGGCCGAAAGGCCGTCCCACACCTTCTTCGAGAACAGCAGCACCTCGGGCGCCATCGAGTGCTCGGTCTTCGAATAGAACTTTGCGACCTCGAAGTGGCGCGAGCTCTCGTACGACGGGTAGTTGTTCTCGGCGGCGTCGACGAGGCCGGTCTTCAGCGCGGTGTAGACCTCGCCGAACGGCATCGGCGTCGCGTTCGCGCCCATCGCCTCGAGCAGAGCGACCCACAGGTCCGACTGCTGCACGCGCACCTTCAGGCCCTTTGCATCCGCCAGCGTCTTGATCGGCTTCTTGACCGTGTACATCGAGCGCGAGCCGCTGTCGTAGTAGGCCAGGCCGATGAAGCCCTGCGCCTCGCAGCTCTTCAGGATCTCCTCGCCGACCGGGCCGTCGAGCACCGCGCGCATGTGCTCCTTCGAGCGGAACAGGAACGGCATCGTTGGCACGACCGTCGTCGGGCAGATGTTGTTCATCGGCGCGATGTTCACGCGCGTCATCGCGATTGCGCCGATCTTGGTCTGCTCGATGGTGTCCTTCTCGGCCCCGAGCGCGCTGTTGTTGAAGACCTTGATCGTGTCCTTGCCGTTGGTCAGCTTCGAATACACGGTGCCCATGTACTTGACCGCCTCGACGGTCGGATAGCCGTCGGGGTGGATGTCGGTCGAACGGAAATCGGTCGCCTGCACGCTGCAGGCAAGGCCGGCGCAAACGCCGGCGACGAGAAGTGCTGCGGGTTTCATCAAGGTCTCCTGGTGGGATCGGGTGGATGCGGTGGGATGAGGTTCAGGTGGGTCATGCGGCCGGGAGCGCCGGGTCGAACGGTCGCTCGGCCAGGCCGCGCACGCCGGGGCGCAACACCATCACGGCGCCGGCCAGCGCCGGGTCGTAGCCGTCGGCCGGCTTCGCGGGGATGAGCGAGGCGACATAGAGGTCGTCGAGTTCAAGCCCGCCGAACGCGCACATCGTCGGCTTCATCACCGGCAGCTTCAGCGCGCGGTCGAGCCGGCCTTGCGGCGTGAAGCGGAGCAGCGCGCCGGCGTCGGTCGCGCAGGTCCAGTAGCAGCCGTCGGCGTCGATCGCGGCGCCGTCGGGACGTCCCGGGTGATCGGCCATGTCGACAAAGACGCGGCGGTTCGCGAGCGCACCGTCGGCGGCCAGATCGAAGGCCCAGATCTTCTGCACGGTCGGATGCGAGTCGGACAGGTAGAGCGTGCGGCCGTCGGCGCTGAACGCGAGGCCGTTGCCGGTGGCGAGACCTGGCACCAGCGGCGCCGAGAGTCCTCGCCCATCGAAGCGGTAGAGCGCACCGACCGCGGCGCCGAGCGACATGTCGCGCACCATCGTCGCCGACCAGAAGCGCCCGCTGCGGTCGACCCGCCCGTCGTTGAAGCGCATGCCGTCCTGCGGATGCTCGACGGTCGCGAGCCGTTCGGCGACGAGTGCGCCGCCGGCCTTCGGGTCGAGCCGGAAGATGCCGGTCTCGAGAGCCGCGATGAAGCCGCCGTCGCGATGCAGGCCGATGCAGCCGATGCGCTCGTCGACCGGCCAGGTCGCGGTCTCGGCCGTCGCTGGATCAAGCCGGTGCAGCCGGCGCCCTTCGATGTCGACCCACCAGAGCGCCTGCTCGGCGACCGACCAGAGCGGGCTCTCGCCGACCTGCGATCGAACGGCCGTGACGATCTCGACCGCAGGCGTCTCGAAGGCGACGGTCATCTCACACCCTCGGCCTGCGACCGGCCGGGCCAAGCGGGACACCGCTCGCGTTCGGAACGGCCGCGCAGGGCGCTCATCCGTAGGGGCCCTTGGTCACGAAGCCGCCGCCCTGGTACAGGACGGTCGGATCGTTGCGGTCGAGCTCCGGCTGACGCGCCTCGGCCGCGGCCCGATACGGCTCGGAACTGTCCTTCGGCCGATAGCCGAGGTGGGCGGCCGACGTGTTGTCCCACCACGTCGTGGTGTTGTCGGACATCCCGTAGACGACGCTGTGACCGACGACCGGCGCGGTCAGGCCGGCGACGACGAGGCGCTCGAGGTCGTCGAAGCTCAGCCAGGTCGCGAGCATCCGGCGGTCCTTCGGCTCGGGGAACGACGAGCCGATCCGAAGGCACACGGTCTCGATGCCGTAGCGATCGAAATAGAAGCGCGACAGGTTCTCGCCGAACGCCTTGCTGATGCCGTAGTAGCTGTCCGGGCGCATCGGCGCACGCGGATCGATGACCTCGTCCTGGCGGTAGAAGCCGGTTACGTGGTTCGAACTCGCGAACACGATGCGGCGGACATGCTGCTGGCGCGCCGCTTCGTACAGGTTGTAGACGCCGACGATGTTGGCCTGCAGGATTGGCTCGAACGGCCCCTCGATCGAGATGCCGCCGAGGTGGACGACCGCGTCGACGCCGTCGAGCAGACGCAGCACGGCATCGGCCCGCTCGAGCGCGGCCGGGAGCAACTCCTCGCCGGCACCGCCGCGGCCGAGATCGGCGATGTCACTGAGGCGCAGCACCTCGCAATGGCGCTTCAGGCGGGGCCGCAGCTCGCGGCCGAGTGCGCCGGCTGCGCCGGTCAGCAAGAGACGCTTGAAAGTCATCGATCGGGCCCGGGAAGGAGGAGGGATGTCGACAGGAGAGACGGCGGAAACCCGGTTGCCAAGCGTCATCAGTTGTCGTACAACAATGGTAAGGAGTCTGCTTTGGCTGTCAATAGCGCCGTACTCGGGGTTTCTACTCAGCGATGAACTCGCCTGCCGACAACGTCCAGCGCCGGCCGCGGACCCTCGCGCACGAGCTCGTCGACTCGCTCGGCGACCGGATCCGCGACGGCCGCCTCGCGCCGGGCGTCAAGCTGCCGACCGAGGCCGCCTTCATGGCCGAGTTCCGGGTCAGCCGCACGGTGGTGCGCGAGGCGATCTCGAAGCTCCAGGCCGCCGGCCTCGTCGAAACGCGGCACGGCATCGGCACCTTCGTCGTCGGCCCCGGCGACGGCTCGACATTCCGGATCGGCCGCGAGCAGCTGGCGACCCTGCGTGACGTGATCGCGATGCTCGAGCTGCGCATCGGCGTCGAGGTCGAGGCGGCCGGCCTGGCCGCCAACCGCCGCACGCCGGAAGATTTGGCGACGATGCGCGAAGCGCTCGACGCGTTCTCGGCCGCGCTCGAGGCCGGCCGTGACGCAGTGAGCGCAGACTTTCAGTTTCATCTCCAGATCATGCGGGCGACCCACAACCGCCACTACACGAACCTGATGATGTCGCTCGGCACGATGATGATTCCGCGGGCGCGCCTCGACCCGGCGACCGCAGCCGACGAAGCGCGACTCGGTTACCTGCGCCGAGTCAATGCCGAGCACGAAAGCATCTACGACGCGATCGCCAACCGCGATGCCGAAGCGGCCCGCGCGGCAGTCCGCACGCACCTCGCAAACAGCCGCGAGCGACGCCGACGTGCCGCGTCGCTCGCGCACGATGACGGCTGATCAATTTCGCTAGTTGTACGATGACCGATCACTCGGCGCTCTGCGCCGCTTTTTAGGAGACCTCTCGATGACCTCAAGCTCACCGCGTCGCGGCTCGCGCCGGACCACCTTGCGCACCTTCGGTCGCACGCTCATCGGCGCCGCGGCGCTCTGCACCGCCGTCGGCGCCTTTGCGCAGGCGCCGGCCTGGCCGACCAAGCCGATCAAGATCATCGTGCCGTACACGCCAGGCGGCTCGTCCGACATCATTGCGCGCGCGATCAGCGACCCGCTGTCGAAGGCGCTCGGTCAGACCGTGATCGTCGAGAACAAGCCCGGCGCGAACGGCAACACCGGCACCGACTCGGTGGCCAAGTCGCCGGCCGACGGCCTGACCCTCCTGCTCTGCGACGTCGGCGCGCTCGCGATCACGCCCTCGGTCTACTCGAAGCTGCCCTTCGATCCGTCGAAGGACCTGATCGGCGTGACGATGCTCGCGTACTCGCCGCACCTGCTCGTCGTGCACCCCTCGGTGCAGGCCAACAACCTGAAGGAACTGGTCGCTCTGTCGGGCAAGGGCAACCTGAACTTCGCCGTCACCGCGCTCGGCAGTGCGCCTCACCTCGCCGGCATCGCGGTCGAGAAGGCGACGAATGCGAAGTGGGTCTACGTGCCTTACAAGGGCGGCTCGCAGGCGATCGGCGACACGGTCGCCGGCCAGACGCAGGTGCTGATGAACGGCATGCTCGCGACCTTGCCGTTCGTGCAGTCGGGCAAGCTGAAGGTGATCGGCGTCTCGAAGGCGACCCGCGTGCCGCTGCTGCCGGATGTGCCGACGATCGCCGAGCAGGGCGTGACCGGCTTCGAATCGGGCACCTGGCAAGGTCTGCTGGTGCCGACCGGCACGCCGCCCGCGGTGCTCGCCAAGCTGTCGGCCGAGCTGACCCGCATCATCCGTTCGCCCGAGGTGCGCGCGCGGCTGTCGGCGCAGGGTGCCGAGGTCTACACGATGTCGCCGAGCGAGTTCTCGACGTTCTTCGACAAGGAGCGCAAGCGCTGGTCGACCGTCGTTGCGCAGGGCGGCGTCAAGCTCGACTGAGGCGGAGACCACGATGACCGCCACCACGCCTTATTCCGCCTTCCCGAACCGGTTTCGCGCCGACCTGATCTCGCGCAAGCGCCTGATCGGCTGCTGGTGTTCGCTCGGCAACCCGATCACGACCGAGGTGCTCGGCGTCGCCGGCTTCGACTGGCTGCTGCTCGACGGCGAGCACTCGCCCAACGACGTGCTGACCTTCATCCCGCAGCTGATGGCGCTGAAGGACAGCGTCAGCGCGCCGGTCGTGCGGCCGGCCTGGAACGACCCGGTCGAGATCAAGCGGCTGCTCGACGCCGGCTTCTACAACTTCCTGATCCCGATGGTCGAGAGCGTCGACGCGGCCCGCGCTGCGGTCGCGGCAACGCGCTATCCGCCGCAGGGCATCCGCGGCGTCTCCGTGTCGCAGCGCGGCAACCGCTACGGCACCGTCAAGGACTACCTGCAGCGCGCCAACGAGCAGGCCTGCGTGATGGTGCAGATCGAGAGCCGCAAGGGCATGGCCGCGGCCGCCGAGATCGCCGCGGTCGACGGCGTCGACGGCGTCTTCATCGGACCGTCGGACCTCGCCGCCGGCCTCGGCCAGCTCGGCAATCCGAACCATCCCGACGTGCAGGCCGCGATCCGCGAGATCTTCGCGACCGTGGCGGCGACCGGCAAGCCGCTCGGCACGCTGGCACCGGTCGAGGCCGATGCGCGGCGCTACCTCGAATGGGGCGCGACCTTCGTCGCGGTCGGCAGCGACCTCGGCTTGTTCCGCGCGGCGACGCAGGCCGCGCGCGACCGCTACAGCGAGCCGTCCTGACGCCGCTGCGTCGCAGGGCTCAGCGCGTGTCGAGCGGTGCGAGCGCGGGCCGCCGATCGAACCACGGTCGCGCCTGCTCGAGCTGCGCGGCGAGGCGAAACAAGGTCGCCTCGTCGCCGTAGCGGCCGACGAACTGGCAGCCGATCGGCAGGCCGTCGGCGTTCCACGACAGCGGCACCGACATCGCCGGCTGGCCGGTCACGTTGAACGGGTAGGTGAAAGGGATGAAGCCGGCGAGCTGCGCGATCCACGCATCGACGTCGCTCGACTCGATGTCGAAGTGGCCGATCGGCAGAGGCGGCTGCGCCAGGGTCGGCGTGAGCCAGACGTCGTGGCGCCCGAAGAACGCGGCGATCCGGCGCGCCTCGCGGTGCAGCCCGTGCACGGTCACGATGAACTCGGCCGCGCTCAGGCTGCGCGCGCGCTCGGCGATCGCGTAGGTCAGCGGCTCGACCAGATCGCGGTCGGGCAGCGCGCCGCCAGTTGCGCGCGCGATGTTGGACATGATGTGCGCGCCGAACACCGTCATGAAGCCGCGCTCGAGCGCCGCCGCGTCGAACGTCGGCGACGCTTCCTCGACGTCGTGGCCGAGCGATTCGCACAAGCTCGCGGCGTCTTCGACCGCGGCGACGCAATCGGCGTGGACCGCGACACCGGTCGGCGCGCGGCGCGTGAACGCGATGCGCAGCCGGCCCGGCGCTTGCGACACCTCGTCGAGCCACGGCCGTTCGGGCGGCGCCGCCGCATAAGGATCGCCCGGCAGCGGCCCGGCGATCGCATCGAGCATCGCGGCGCTGTCGCGCACGCTGCGCGACACGACGTGCTGGATCGCAAGCCCGCTCAGGCCTTCGCCGCCCTCCGGCCCGGCGGTGATGCGCGCACGCGTCGGCTTCAGACCGAACAGGCCGCAGGCCGAGGCCGGGATGCGAATCGAGCCGCCGCCGTCGGTCGCGTGGGCGACCGGCACGATGCCGGCCGCGACTGCTGCGGCCGAGCCGCCGCTCGAACCACCCGGCGCGAGATCGGTGCGCCATGGGTTGCGCGTCACGCCGTACATGCGCGACTCGGTCGTCGGCGACAAGCCGAACTCGGGCGAGTTGGTCTTGCCGACGATCACGAGGCCGGCACGTCGGAAGCGCGCGACGATCTCGCTGTCGGCCGTCGCGACCTGGTTGCGGTAGAGCCGCGAGGCCGCCGTTGTGGCCGCGCCGGCCACCGACGCGACCAGCTCCTTGACCAGGAACGGCACACCGGTGAATGCGCCGGCGGGCAAGCCGGCCGCGACCTCGCGCCGTGCCGCATCGGCGAGGGGCGTGACGACCGCGTTCAGCGCCGGGTTGCGCGCGTCGATGCGGGCCAGCGCCGCGTCGAGCAGCTCGGCGGGCGTGGTCTCGCCGCGCCGGACCAGCTTGGCGAGGCCGAGGCCGTCCTGCTTTTCATAGTCGTTCATCGACACCGGTGTTCTCCTGGCGCCGACTTGTGCAGGTCGGTCGCTTTGCGTGGTCGCGATGTAGCGCGCGTCATGACTGCGCCTGTCCCAATCCATTCGGCCCCGCACCCGCCGCAGGCGGCCAGGCCGCCTTCGGCATCGGCGCGGTCGCCGACAGATCCGGCGTCACCGGCGTGCCGAAGCCGGCGCATTCGAGCGAGCCGATGTGCAGCAGGCCGCCCTCGATGTGAAGGCGCACACGCCCGCGCTGCCGGTGATAAAGATCGGGATGGGCGGCGAGAAAGGCCTCGGTCTCGGCGGCCGGCCGGCCCGCGAAACCGTCGATGAAGTGGTGCCCGTTGCGCTCGACGTGGGACAAGCCGAGCAGGCTGACGAGCGCGAGGTCCTGCTGGACCGACAAGCCGGCCTGCGTCGTCAGGTCTTCGCCCGACATGAAGTAGCCGCCCTCGCCGGCCGCGTTCCAGACCCGGCAGCGCGCGAGGTTGATCAGCGACTTGTAGAAGCCCTTGCAGTTCTTCGACGAGACGCCGGTGTAGCCGAGCGAACGCGCGCGCACGAAGGCATCGAGGTCGCCGTCCGACTCGTCGATGATGACCGGCCGAAAGCGCGCGAGCGGCTGGACGCTGCGCGCCAGCGCGACCTGGCGCTTGATCGGCTGCTCGACGAAGAGCGTCGACGCGCACAGCCGCTGGAGCGCCGGCTCGGCCTCCATCGCCTCCCACAGCGCGGTGATCTGCTCGACGTCGTCGTACTGTTCGTTGCCGTCGAGCGAGATCTGGAACGGGTCGCGGATCGTGTCGAGCACGCCGGCGATGCGCGTCAGCCGTTCGAGGTCGGCGTCGAGATGGCCGGAGACCTTGAGCTTGAAGAAGCGATGACCGTAGGTCGCGACGACCTCCTCGAGCGTCTCCGGCAGGCCGTCGTCGACGCGCGTGCCGGCCGGCTGGTCGGCGGCGACGATCGGGTCGACCAGGCCAACGGTGTGGCGCGACTCGATCGTCGACGCAGGTGCAAGCTCGGCGAGGAAGGCGTCGAAGTCGAAGCCGGCGAGGTCCGGCACGATCGGATGCTCGCGCAGGCCGGGCCGGTTAGCGCGCATCGCGGTCCAGAACGAAACGCCTTCGAGGCGGCACAGCGCATCGAGCACCGCGCGATCGAGCAGCGCCGGGCCGTAGCTCGCGACCAGCGGTAACAGGCCGATCGCGGCGCCGGACTCGAGCTGGTGCCGGTAGTGGTTCGCCGAGAGGTCGAACGCGGTCATCGGCGGCGCTGCCCGGTACGCGTCGGCCGCGAGCTCGATCGCCTTGCGCAGCTGCTCGACGTTCTGCTCGTCGGTCAGCGCCGGGTTCTTGTCGAACCACTTGGCGCCGAGCGCCTCGGCCGCGTAGCCGTCGCCCTCGCGCCTGTCGTCGAGGCGGATGCGCACGCGCGCGAACGCCTGCTGGCCGTGGGTTACCGTGATGACGCCGAAGCGGAACGGCATGCGCAAGCGGAACGGCTGCTCGAACAGCGCGACGTCGACGACCTGGAGGCGGGGCGATGGGGTCATGCCGGGGCTTTCACCGATTCACAACAGCGCGCCGGCCGCGGCAACACGCGGCGCCGGCGCAGCGGTCAGTTCCTGGTAGATCTGCAAGGTCAGACGGCCGAACTCCGGCAGCGCGCGCGCCTCGACCGTGCGCGGCCGCGCGATCTCGACCCGGTGGATGCCGGCGATCCGGCCGGGGCGCGGCGTCATCACGACGACTCGGTCGGCGAGGAAGACCGCCTCGGGAATCGAGTGGGTCACGAAGACGATCGTCTTGCGCCCGGAGCGCGTCGCGCCTGCAGCGCCGGCATCAAGGCGGCCTTCGCCCCAGATGCGCAGCAGCTCGAGGTTCATCTCGTCGCGCGTCATCGCATCGAGCGCGCCGAACGGCTCGTCCATCAGCAGGATCGGCGGATCGAGCAGCAACGCCCTGCACAGCGACGCGCGCTGCTGCATGCCGCCGGACAGCTCGTGCGGCTGCTTGTCGGCGAATTCGCCGAGGCCGACCAGCTCGAGCAGCTGGCGCGCGCGCTCACGGTACTTCGCCGGCCGCTGCCCCGACAGCTCGGCCGGCAGCAGCACGTTGTCGATCACGCTGCGCCACTTCAGCAGCACCGCGGCCTGGAACACCATGCCGACGCGCGAGACAGGGCCGGCGACCGGCACGCCATCGACGACGACGCGGCCCGCCGTGACCGGCCGCAAGCCCGCGATGATGCGCATCAGGGTCGACTTGCCGCAGCCGCTCGGCCCGACCAGCGCGACGAATTCGCCGTCGCCGATCGAGAGCGAGATGTCGCGCAGCGCCTCGACCGAGCCGCTCTCGGTCCGGTAGGTCATGCCGACCCGGTCGATCTCGATCAGCGGACGGCTTGCGGTCATCTCAATCGCACGACGCTGGAGCCTCGATCACTTGACGGCGAGCGGCATCGCGACCTTGGTCAGGAACTCGGTCGTGTAGACGTCCTTGCATTCGACCTTCTTCGCGAGGCCCATGTAGGTGTTGACGGTGTCGACCGAGCCGCACATCTTCTTGTCGTCGATCCAGCCGATGCCCTTGTCGGCATAGTTCTTCGTGCGCATCAGGTCGAGGCCGAGCATCATGTTCGGCTCGATGATCGCGAGGTCGATCTCCGGCACGCGCTTCTTGAAGATCGCGAGCGATCCCTTCGGGTCGTTCATCACGTCGCGCCAGCCCATGTAGGCCGCCTCGAGAAACGCCTTCAGGACCTTCGGGCGCTCCTTCATCGTCATCTCGCTCGCCATGATCGACATGCTGTAGAGGTCGAAGCCGGTGTCGGCCCACGGCATCATCGCGACGTTGCCGGCGCCCATCGCCTTCTCGTAGAACGGCATGCCGGTCGTGTAGTCGCCGATCACATCGACCCGCTTCTCGGCGAGCGCCGCGATCTTGGCCGACGGCTCCATGTTGACCCAGGTGACCTTGCTCTCGTCGATCTTGTGCAGCTTCGCGAACGCCGGCCAGGCCTGGCGCTGACCGTCGCCGGGCGGCGCGCCGATGGTCTTGCCCTCGAGGTCCTTCGGGCTCTTCAGCGGCTTGTCCTTCCAGGTGAAGAAGTTGAGTGGGGTCTTGTCGAACACCATCCCGACCATCTTGACCTTGGCGCCGCGCGCGTCGGCGGCGAGCACCGCGACCGTGTCGGCAAGGCCGGCATCGGCGCGGCCGGTGTCGACCTTGGCGATCGAGTCGCCCGAGCCCTTCGAATTCTCGAGCGTGACGTCGAGGCCGGCCTTCGTGAAGTACCCCTTGTCGAGCGCGACCCAGTACGCCGCGTGGTCGCCGACCGCGAACCAGTTGAGCGCGAACGTGAACTTCTCGGGCGCCTGGGCCGAGGCCGTGCCGGCGGCGAACGCAAGCAGGACGGCGCCGAGCGCCGGGCGGAGCGAGGTGAACTTGGCGAACTTCATGCGAACTCTCCTTGCAGGTTGCGACACATTCTTTCCGATCCGCCACATGGCCGATCCGTTCCGCCGGCCCGAGCGACGGACGCTTGCGACGGTCGGCCGCTCAGACGTCGGTCGCCCATGGCACCAACAGTCTCGACAGCAGCGCGACGAAGCCGAACAGCAACAGGCCGAGCAGCGAGATCCAGACCAGCGCCGCGAATGCGATCGGCGTGTTCATGCTGCTCTGCGTCGTGATGATCACGTAGCCGAGGCCGCGCTGCGAGGCGACGAACTCGCCGACGATCGCGCCGACCACCGCAGCGGTCGCGGTCACCTTCAGCGCGCTCAGGATGTAGGGGTACGCATTCGGCACGCGGATCTTCAGGAACACCTTCCACTTCGGCGCGTTGAAGACGCGGCCGAGGTCGATCAAGTCGGCGTCGATCTGGGTCAACCCGACGGCGGTGTTGATGACGACCGGGAAGAAGCCGATCAGCGCGCCGATCAGGATGTTCGGGACGATGCCGTAGCCCATCCACATCAGGAACAGCGGCGCGATCGCGACCTTCGGCAAGGTGTTGACGAAGACCAGGAACGGCGTCAGCGCGCGCGACATCCCGGCCGACCACGCGATCGCCGCGCCGAGCACGACGCCGGCGACACCGGCGAGTGCGAAGGCGCCGACGATCTCGAGCGCGGTGACCCACAGATGACGGCCCCACGGGATCTCGTCGCCGACCATCGCGCGCAGCACCGAGCCCGGGCTCGGCAGCAGGTACTCGCGGATGCCGAGAAACGACACCGCGAGCTGCCAGACGACGATCAGCGCCGCGAAGATCGCGAGCGCCGGCAGGTAGCCGATGAGCCAGCGCAGCGCCCTAGGCATGCGCCGCCGCCGATGGGCGCCGTGTCGACTCGCGCCTCACGCCGATACCTCGATCGCATGCCGACGCACATGGTCCTCGTCGACCTCGACGCCGAGGCCGGGACCGCTCGGCAGCGCGACCTGGCCGCCGCCGCGCCAGACCCGCTCGCGCAGGTAGTCGGTCTCGATGTACTGCGGGCCGTTCAGCTGCAGCGGGTTGATGTCGAA
>Ga0070670_100003871_pt1 | contig 12483 bp, 18 predicted proteins | sample KBSS63metaG_FD_64665 | JGI IMG/M metagenome (GOLD analysis project Ga0070670, IMG submission 64665) | Switchgrass rhizosphere microbial communities from Kellogg Biological Station, Michigan, USA - KBS S6-3 metaG | ecosystem: Host-associated > Plants > Roots > Rhizosphere > Soil ... | reverse complement strand
GGAAAAAAGTTGCAGCTGGGGGGTCGTGATGGGATTGCACGGACGCATTGCATTCCCGCGGGCCCAGCTGCACGTCATTTGTTCAGCAGAGATCGTGCCGCAGTGCTCAAGTGCGACTCTGGAGATACTACTGGAGAATGCGGTAAATGGAGGGCCGAAACATCAACCAACCATTCTTGCTGTATCGTGAGTGACTGCAGGATATTTCAACACTGCTTGAGGCCGAATGGCTTATGGTCGTAGCGAAGGCGCGGGAAAAAAAGCTTAGTGCAACGTAATGAGAGCTTCAGTGTTAGGCTTCCCAGCGTCGATCCAACGCAAGGCGGCAAGCACGCCCCATGATTCGGCATCGTTTTGCGAACAAGATATTTCATATGGGCCGAATTTCATTTTGTTCTCAATCATTCCATCTGTCCATGTCAACGTTACTTCGACGCCCCAGTATCTGTTCGTTGATGAACTGGCAAGCGCCTCAATTGTGTGCCCGTTGTATTCAAGCGTCACGGACGTCCTCCCGTTTTTCGGTGCAGCTGGCTGGGCCATTAAAGGTAATGGAGGAAAGTTTCCCTTGGCTTCCAGCTGCGACTGGATTTTTTGAGCATGGAATGTGCCCTGAGAACTCTTCGAGAAATACGGGGACTTGCGGGAGGTGAAGCTCATTTCGTGGAGGCGCTTTTACCCGCAGCATCGTACGGGCGGGAATAGTTCAGGCCAGAATTGAACAGGCGGGGTCCTACCACTGCTAGCGGGTGACACCTCGACCGAAATCCGCTGAGACACGGCCCAAAAACGAGAAATCCAAATTGTTTAACGCCGATTAATAACGCGCGCGGCTCTGCTGGAGGTTGAAGTGGACAGTGATTTCACCCCCGCATTTATTTGACCAGTTTACAAAGCCGACACATTAGACACAACAGTATAGTAGCTCTGCGAGGTTGGATTAGCCGGCCAGGTGGAACGCCATGTTGACCGTGGAAGATGCCGCCTCGTACTTATCAGAATCGGTCTCAACTTTAATTTGCTTGGTTTCAGTGCCCACAAGTTAACAACCCCTTATAATCAACGCCGGCTCATAAAGTTTAAACAAGACACAAATATTCGCCGCTATGGGCTAATCATCTCGCGGGCACACATAGCGCCGGCGCCTCAAACAAGCCGCTCATACCTCGGGCGCTAACTGATGATTGTTTTTCCTGTCCCTGCGCTGTTCGCTGTCGCCACGCGACCCTTCTCGGGTTCACGATCTTGATAGCCGCTGGTCTTCCGGGCAGTACCGCTCACCTGCTCGCGTTATCCCTTATACTGCGTTCCCCATCTCCTTGCCTCACCGGGGGGAATTATTTGGAGGTAGAACATTATTGCTGGTGTTTGTTGGAGCCGCTGTAACAACAATTTATGGCGAGCAGATTGCACGTGAGAAATTTATAGGACTTCTGACGAGGTCACGGTGAATTTTCTGGGGGGAACGCGATGCAATGATAGAGAAAACCAACTGACAAGTTAGAAAGTTCCTACGGTCGCGCTGTATTTCTCTCGGACCTTGGAAGGTTTGGTGATTATGAAACTGCGCGAGCACCCACTGGTAAAAAAACACTGGCCACCAAAATGGAAGCCCTTTTTCGGATCGACTGCGCCCGTCACTGGAGAGATCGGTGTGCTCGATGAGGTTCGTCCATCCCGACTGAACCGATGCTGTTACGTCCTGGTGGATCTTCGCGGCAAAAAATATATAGGCTCACTGCGCTTCGGCGACGACGCTTTCTGCCGGAAGTTTATTGATTTCATCCGACGGCAGCGGGGAAAACCAATCGCTAAAATTGGAGAGCTTGAAATTTCATTCGGCTAAGATTTTGAACTAACGCTCTGCCCTAGAGCATTTGCTGCGCCACTTTATATGCGGAGGATGAAAAATGGCGCTTACTAAGGCTGATATTGTTGGTCGAATCTGCAAGAGAAACGAAATTTCGATGACTGATGCCGTTAATGTTGTCGAAGCCGCTTTCGAAGTCATTAAAGCCTCATTGGAGCGAGGTGAGACAGTAAAGATAAAGAACTTCGGGAAATTTTCCGTTCGTTCCAAGAATGAGCGCAGAGGACGGAATCCCTTAACGGGCGCTGAAATATCTATTCCCGCACACAAGACGTTGATCTTTAAGGCCAGTTCGGAAATAAAGAAAATAGTCAATAACACGGCGTCGGATTGAGCGTCTCCGACCGAATTATCACTAGGTTTTTTCTGCGCGGAAAGACTATACAGCGGATCGTCAGGAAGCCTTGCGATCAAATTGCGCGGAAACCACGAAGGCAGTCCGGGAGGAGCTGATGGAAATCGCATGAAAGCGGCGGAATAACATCCGTTTGGGATACAATTTTTTGTTTGCACAATTTTTTTGTCAATGACTAGACTCCGTGCCATACTAAAGACATCAGTTATTTAGTTCGTGGAATGGAATTTCGCTGCGACCCGGATGGGATTTGGCATAGTTGCGTCGGCTGCGTTGGCTGGCCTGGTGCCTCGTTCAACGTAATCCGAATGGAAAAACTGCCGCCTGATTTCGAATTGTGCCATAACTGTAAAATCCTGAGAGCGCCTGTACGAATCCTTGTGCCACAAAATGCAGCCAGGAGGTGGACCTGTATGGCGCTTCCGCTCTTACTCCTTTTCCTGGCTTTTTACGTGGGAGATATACGGGTTCTGCAGCAGAGCCTCGAATGGATCGACGGAAGAATTGTTAGCGGAGGCGCGTATAATTCAAAGCATGGCGACTACCCTGACGAGGTGCCTGAAGACTTCTTTAAGGTTTGATTTTTCCCCAGTCAGTCTTTTAGCTGACGGCCGTTAAGCCGCTACCTTGTATGACTCATCCTGCTCGTGAGGTTTTTGCCGCCAGTTTGGCACATAGCCGCAGTTGCGGCAGTAGAACTGTTCAGGAATATGGTCATCACAGCGGGGGCACTTACAGCCATCGTTGTTTTCAAGGTCCATGTTTCGCCCCTCTCTTCTTCCTGCCGATTTGCATTGACGAACTTCCTGGCGGAGTCGGCATAGACTGATAGCCCTCATCGGCGCGATTGCTTGGAGGCAGTGGTATGCCGACTCCATGATCGAGATTCCGAATCGTTTTCTTTACGCCCGCGCGCATCGGCACCTTCGCGCATTCGTCCTTTAGAAATACACTCGCGACAGACCTGCGCATCGCCGGCAGGTCAGTGAGTAAAACAAAGTTAGCGGGGGCCACCCTGAACAGTTTGAGCAGAAATGCCAGATCTCGCTAGAACTGGCTTTTCGATATTCAGAAGAGATTTCCGGTAACGACGAATGGTGTGCAGCGTGTCGCATAGTTCCCGTTGCTGATCCCGGCTACATTGAATCTTCGGCAAGTTAAATTTGCTCTCTGAAAAGACATCGCAGCGATGCCGTACAGCAACTTTGATTCCGCCACTGAATTCCAGCTATTTAGATTTTTTTGATAGTCTTTTTGTCGGGAAAAAAAGTCGCTTGGTGTTAATCCAAGCAGCAAATAGCCTACACTTCGGTGCGCCACAGTAGGACCAATCTGAAATAGCCCGACTGAGACATTAAGGTAATCGCCACGCTCGCGCCTCCTCATTATTCTAAGCACTGACTGCCCGTGACCGCTGTTCAAATAGATCAGAAGACGATATCGAGGTTTGGTTTTCGCTGGTCGAGGGAATTATAGACGCGGGGCTGCCTGTAAAATGGCAAGAAACAAATGCTCTGATAGCTGTGCTAGGAGCATCCGAACGCGAAGATTATAATTGCGAGATTTATACGAGCGCTGCGTGGCGGCTCGACTGGTTTTCCATACATCTGGCGGAATACTTTAGTCTGCATATGCCCGCAGAAGAGACAACAAGCTCCCGAACTGGTACTGGCATTCCCATTGCTCCAGTGAAGGCGTGTGGAGTCACACAGGTATAGCTTCAACTGGCCGTTTCTCGTTTTCTGGCTTGGCTATACTGGGCTTGTACTTATCGTTACGTCGGCGCTCTTGTAATGTGCTGCTAGCGTTAAGAGCAAGGCTAGCTACCGGAAGTGAAACTTGCTAGCTCAGGGTCTCTGCGAGCGGATGTTCCGGCCCGAAAAACCGGCAGCGAGGAATTGTGTGCACCAAAATCAGGGAATCAGTAATTCGGTGTTCAGTAGATTAGCTACTCCGCGGTACCAATCGTTGAACAGTTGCAATCAGTGCCTCACGATCAATGGGCTTGGGTATGAATTCTACAGAGCCGCTCATTCTTTGTGCCGCATCTTGTGACAAGAAACCGGAGGTAAGAATTATCGGCAGATTGGGCCATTTCGCACGAATCCGGGCAACTAGCGCATAGCCATTTAAATTGGGCATCAATATATCAGATATAACCAGGTCGCAGGGCGTTTTTTCCAGCAAAGACATTGCCTGAAGCCCATCCGCCGCCTCCAGCACTCCATAACCAGCCCGCTGGAGCATTCGTGCAAATGTTTCTCGTGCTCTATCCTCGTCTTCAACTAGCAGAATCATGAACGCGCATTATACAGAACCGCCAAAACAAGACACAAGGGCCATGTAATCAAGCCAAAAAGACTGAACAGGGATTGCGAGCACTATAGGTTTCTTAGAATTGAGAGAAACCTTTCTTGCAGTTGGCAAAAAGCATGGATCGACTCGACAACGAAGATATCGGCATTATTTGGGAGCGCCACTATAACAATCGGGGACAGAGTGCATCCTCAATGTCGCTCTGCGTGACGCTTGCAATGATAATCAAGCAACGTGCTAAGTCGGTCGATCAGTACACCGATTGGTCTGATAAACTACATCATGCGCTTGCGGCAGCGCGGGTTCCAAAAGAGGAGTTTAATACAGTGGAAACCGAGTCCACTTCCGCGCCTAGATAATTGTCAAAACCTTTCAGGGGCGTTTTATCAATCAGCGTTCAGAAACCAGCTCGTTCTCAGACCATAGAGAAAGCTGCGATCCCGAATTGGGCATTTTTTAAGCACCTTCTTTGACTGCCCGTAGGAATACATCTCCACTCGTTTCGCGTTCTCTACAAGAAAATCGTTCCACGCCCCCGCTGCTCTGATTTTCTCTTCGACTTCCAGCCCTTGTGGCGCGGAAAGTCTCACGTCACGCTTTACCGTCATTAGTCCTCTCAGGCTCGGATGACAGCTCGTACAGAGCAATCAACGATCCAGATGTAAGTAATGAAATATCGGCGGGGTTACGGTGACAGATAACCGTCAAATTGCCTGTTGAGACACATCTCTGAAGTTTTCGTTCTCCCCATCTCAGAACCGTGCGGAGGATTAGTGAGAACACCAGTTCGCGATCCGTGATGATCAGAGCCGAAAAGAAACTTGCCAAAATCAGGCGAGAAATCGTTCAGAGAGCTTGCGATTGAACGCATCACCACAGGAATGAGTATTGCCGCGCTGGCTGAACGGCATAATTTAACTCAGCAAAGTCCGCCGAGACATTGAGATCGCAATCCTTTTGGCGCGCAGTCGCATGTTTGAGAAGACTCCTTCCAGACTGACATCGCTCAACGAATCGCGACAGCTTGGACGTTGAGATATGAAATCGTTTTCACGAGTCAAATCAGTTAAAGTTACATGTGACCGCTGCAAGCAAATTGTTGAGGGAATTCGAGGCGAGGAGTTTAGCGCCGGGTTCTACGACATGACCAAATGGGAAGACTATCGACGCGATAACGAGCGATATGTCTGTGAGTCATGCATGTTCGCCGTTCCGAAATACTTGAGCGTTACGGCTCTTGGTTTTGACCTGCGACTTGCGCGATTAGCACTTTCACGGAGCCCGGAGCGTACGAGCCCGGAGCGTTAGCCGGCTTGAACGAGTCGCTCAGCCGGATTATCTCCTGGACAATTCGCGTGCGCATAGGATCACCCGGCTTGAGGGTTATCATTTCACGCGCAAGCTCGTTCATACGTTCTTCGGTTGACTGATTGCCTGCGGATCTAACGGATGGCCGGAGCTGGGTCAGTGCTGAAAGCCCTTTGAGCAAGGAGGGGCGGTTTGGATCGTCCGGCTCCATAATGCCAATTTCCCGAGCCAGTTCGTTCATAACATTGGTGATCAGCTCTAGACTGAGCGGATCTGCTGTCGGACATGGCGCGGCCTCCAGTTGTTAATACTCGGTCAAAACGGCCCGAGGAAATAGCACAGAAGCCACTCGAAAGGAAAGCAGTAAAATTCTCGCCAAAAACTGAGAAAGGAGATATGGATACCGCTGACAACTGTGGAGGGATCGAGTGGATCCCCGCTCAGGGTCGCTCAGGAGGTAAGTCTTTTGAGGTATGTTGCCAGAAAACAGGCAGTAGAAGTGAATGAACTGTAAGGGACTATTACCGCTCATGAAACGTGAGTCGTCGATCGACCCATTCGATGCTCTGCTGCAAAGCGAAGCCTACTGCTTCAGTCTCCGTCGCACCGTAATTATACCGGACGAATGCCGAATCGCGCCGGTCTCCGCGACACCAGCTGATATCGGCCTGGGCTCTCCAATTCCGTGTTGTCGTATCGAAGCTAGGAAAAGCCATAATGAAGTGGTTGCGGTATGTCCGACTCCACATGTTAAGGTCCTCCACTCCGATGAGCTCACGCCAATAAACTTCGAGGAGCTATATACGTCTTTCCATCCCAGCCATTCTTTGATCTAAAGTCTCGAAGGTACTCTTCTATCAGAAATTGTGCTTCTTGTTCCGAAATAAGCCCGCTTGTTCTCGCAGATGCTATGGATTTCCCCCAGATCCGCTGCTCGATCTCTTTCCTATTCACTCTTGCCCCCAATTCGGAAATCCGCAACTTATAGCATGATGATCCGCGCCACACAACGAGTGATGGCGGCGATTACAACCTGGCAGCGGAATCGTCGCGTTCGACAACCGATGACTTGCTAGATTCATTACCATTTCCAGCAGTTATCTTGTGGCTTCCCATTGCGCATGAGTCGGCTAGAGCACTGCCCAATGATGGATGGGAATGTCGAACAGTAAGTTAGAGAACTAAAGAACGAGTGCGACGATTGGGAAACTTTATGAAAAGACAATGTCTCCCGGGTACAACGAAGTTGGCTAAGCGCTGTAAATACTGCCACCTCATGCCTGCCATAGTTATTGACAATCGAAAGAATCCTGAATAGGCTACTTAAACAAACATTGGCTTCCCGGTAAAATGTCAGCGTTACGATCATATTGTGATTTGTGGCGCGAATCTGTTGCGCATTCTCTTTCCACAGGCCGTTTACCTGGACGAGCTTGGACCTGTTCTGTCACTGCTGCTTCAAGCCAGCCGGGGAGTGTGCCTCCCTGGGTAGCGTTGGTCAGCACTTTTCATCGTCAATTTCGTCTACACTGGCTTAATCACACATTCCTAATCTAGCGCGCTTCATCGCTATTTCTCACCGTCCGGCAACCGGACCGCTTTATCATTTCTGGGGAAAATCGATGAACGCGCTTTATGCAATTACGAACTCATTCTTGCATGTCGCATGGCGGCACTTCCACCTGGCCTCCGGTCTGGTCCCGAGTATCTGGTAAAGCCGAGATTCCAGTCGGCGAGGTCGGGACGTTAGAAATTTCTTATCCGTCGGCCGTAACGGACACAAAATGTTTCCTGATCATACAGCACGAAGGAAGCCGGTTTTTGGGAACGCTCGTATTCGAGGATTCGCCGTGTCGTAGGAAAATTTGCGAATTTCTGAGCCGTCACTGCGGTCAACAGCTCCGAGCCATTGCGGACCTAGATCCCAACAATTGATAAAGCCAGCGGTACTGCCGCTCAATACGCTTCGATTTTTCATTTTTTCAAAAAAACAGGTTGCATGGCAATGTTTCGTCACTAATAATAGCCGCCGCCATGAACCGATGTGATTGGATCGGCTGTTGGGCAATTGGTCTTTTCGATGGTACCGACAGTAGCTTGCTCAACAGTGAAGGTCGCAAAAATGTCCCGTTTGACGAAAACCGCTCTAGATTTATTTACCTCTGCCCAGAGCATTTTGAGCTTGGCGTCGGAAATTTCAACGCAAACGAAGATGTGCGCAAGTAACCTCGTTGTATCATACGGAATTTTCCGCTTGTCATATGTTTTCGGCGAAGCACAGAATCCTCTGCCGCATTTTACTCGGGCACCTATGGAGTACCGAGCACACGCGACACAGAAACACCTTTTGGATTTTACCGCTATGCGCGCGGTGGCCAACCAAATCTCTCAACATCTTGGCTGGACAACCCAACGACGGAAATTAAGCTCTGCCTAGAGTGCAACACAGCTGCTGATATTTCGGAACACGCGTGCAAAGCCCGCGGGGCAAACCTGTATCGTCCCAGTCAAGCCAGCTTCCGTTCACCGAAAAAAACCGAACTTTTCGCGCGCTCGGCTATCGAGGCTACCATTGAATAAGATTGCTCGATCGCCTCATTAAAACTGCTCACGTTCAGTGTCGAGTAGTCACTATTCGGCCAATCGATCGCGAATGTTCCCGCAAATGTGTCGCCGACCAGTTTAGGCGTTCGCTACAAGAATTCGCGCTGTGGGTTTACTCGAAGGGAAATCGGTGTATCCTTTTCCCTGTGTAAAAGAATTGCATACAACTGAAAGAAAATTAGAAATGATCCCAGTAAACTCAAAATGTCCAAAATGTGAAGAGGGGATAATGAAACTGCCGGCGAATCCGACCGAACTCTCACCGCTGGTTGCGGCTCCCGGCCGAGTGCGATGCACGAAGTGTGGCTATGAAGATTATGCGGAAATTAAGCCCAAAGGGTGACTTGTCAATGAAATCTCCCACGGCACACCCGAGCATCAACAAAGAGGTGGCTGGCAGCTGAGTGCGATTTTATCTGTGACTCCTGACGAACTCGGGGGTCTCGAACTCCGGTTCGACTTGAATGTTGTTGCCGATATCTCGTGACGCTATTTGGATCTCCTCTGCCAAGGTATCGAGGGTGCACATTCGGTCCCATTCAGCCTGACATCTTTGATGCTCAGCTTCGGTACCCTTTAGACGAAGATACTCGCGCCGTCTAATAATCTTGAAAGTTCGCAAAAACAGAAAGGCTGCAAGGATTTCCGCCGCTGTGCTAACGAATCCAACGACAATGGCGCCCTGACTGCCGAGCCCTTGAAATATCTCCATGTCCTCTCCTCTTATACCCAACTAAGGCTAAAAGCCCTGATTTTCCAGGCGCGCTACTCACCACAAGCGATAAGTCATTGTGTACGGCTTTCACTTCACTGAAGCAGATTCTTCGATTTCCCAGAATTGATCTGTGGGGATCTCATATTGATGCAAAGTGCTCTGAAGAAGCTTTGAATAATCACCGCCGCGTCTATCGGCAACAATGAGGCACTGCCCTTTGATGATATTCACGAGCGCCGATAGGAGAATCCTGGAGTCCTTCCTAGTGTCCTGTCCCTTAAATCCATTGAATAAATCTTGATCCATGGACGTCAGTTGCATAGAAAAGGAGAACTCACATGCGAACTGGACGTCCGATCCCAGCATTGATCTTGAGTCCCGAGGAACATGGAACATTGGAGCAATGGGCACGACGACCCAAGACAGCACAGGCCTTGGCGCAACGGGCGCGAATCATTCTTTTGTGTGCGAGAGCCCAAACGAACTCCACCGTCGCTGAAAAGATGCGCTTGACCCAACAATGTGTGGGAAAATGGCGCAGCCGGTTTATGAGTAGACGCCTCGATGGACTGCTCGATGAGCCGCGTCCTGGAGCTCCACGCACCATCAACGACGCTGAGGTGGAGCGGGTGATCGCACTGACACTGGAGTCCACCCCACGCCAAGCCACCCACTGGAGTGTCCGTTCGATGGCCAAACATTGTGGATTGAGCCGTATGAGCGTGCAGCGCATCTGGCATGCTTTTGCCCTGCAGCCTCATCGGAGTGAAACCTTCAAGCTTTCCACCGACCCGCTATTCATTGACAAAGTCCGTGACATCGTCGGACTGTATCTCAATCCCCCAGACCGTGCTTTGGTGCTCTGTGTGGACGAGAAAACTCAGATTCAAGCTCTGGACCGAACCCAACCTCTGCTCCCGATGCGACCCGGTCAAGTCGAGCGGCGCACCCATAGCTATATCCGCCACGAGACCACTTCTTTGTTCGCGGGTTTGGATGCTAAGAGCGGCACGATCATGAGTCAACTCCATCGCCGCACCGATCGGTAGAATTTCGTAGCTTCCTTGACGCGATCGATACTCAGGTTCCTGCTCATCTCCAAGTCCATCTCATTTTGGACAACTATGGAACTCACAAAACCGCGCTGATTCATCGCTGGCTGGCCAAGCGTCCCCGCTTCCATCTGCACTTCACTCCCACCAGCGGCTCCTGGCTCAATCTGGTCGAGCGCTGGTTTGCCATGCTTACCGAACAGCAGATCAAGCGCGGCGTTCATCGGAGCACTTCCGCTTTAGAGAAGGCTATAAAACAATACATCCTGTTAACCAACGAAAAACCCAAACCATTTGTCTGGACTAAAACGGCTGATGAAATCCTTGCTAGCGTCGCCCGATTTTGTCAGCGAACTTCAGGGACATGACACTAGCTCGTCGGCGGTAGTATTCAGCCCAGATGACGCTAATTTCTTCGTCAAAAAGTCGGTCCATTATCTTTCTAATTTCGTATTTTGTGGGAAAGCTCAATTATAATCGAAGCTGAGTTTTTTCGGGAGTTTTTGAGGCGATCGTGGCGCATTTTCCGTTGCTTTGCCGAACTGTTTCGTAGAATGGTGGCATGAAAATCAGTATTCGCACCAGTCCAGAAATAGGTATCGAGCAGGATAGAACGCCATCCCTCAGTCGAACCGCCACGGCGATAATGTCAGTCGCGATCAAACAAATGCGTTGGGCGCGGTCGGTAAACCACTCGACCCTACGTTAAGAAAACGGGGTGACAGCGTCATTTGATCGTCAGGTCAAGTAAGTATAAAACCGCGCGGACAACTGTTGAAATTCTAAATCGGGGGTGCCTAAATTTCTCTACAAAGGAGGTGAAGACGATGAAAAAAATCGTATCGCTGTCTGCGGTCACCCTCTTTGGTTTTAGTATAACGTTCGCGGCTTGCAAGGATAAGGAGCCAGCTCCGCTACCACCGCCGCTAGCACCGTCGATACCCAATCCCGCAACTCCATTAAAACCTGGCGAAATAACACCGCCCCCTGCGAAGTCGCCAGACAAAAAAGATCTGAGTTGAAACGCTACCTTTAAGCTGATTATCCCCATCAAGCAACAAGCAGATGAAGGGCCCAGCTGGCGAGGTGGGCGAGGGCGAGGCGATCGCGTACGTAGTTTATCTCAACACAGCTTCGAGGTTGGTGGATCAGGGTAACAGGGAGAGCGCGAGAAAGGGGATTTTAGATGAACATTCGCAGTCTCAGTACAGTCCAACAATGACGATTTGGTAATGTCTAGGTTGGGTTCTTTGGCGCGGTTGATCAGGCGTGCCGATGAATGACGAATACCGCGGGTTCAATCTCTACGGCGGCTGGGAGCAATCAGCGGGAACAAGTCAGTGATGCTTGCGCCGTAAAACAAAGACCATCAGCCTCGATATGTTTGGGATAAATGGATGGGAGACGGTTCTTTGCAGTGAACTCCTGCGATGCAACAATCCACTAGCGAACTTTTGGAAATTAGCCGAATACTGCGAGAGCGGTCCAGCGCCTTGTCGATTAGTTGTAAGGGTTACTGCCGAAAAGACGGGTGAATTGATGGCGCGCAGTAAAGAAAAGAATTGATGCAGCGTTGCGAGTCCCGATCCGACCAAGTCGAGACTCAGTTGACGGTGGGACGGTAGCGCAATGTCGCAGCGATTCCGGTAAACTTCCTCAGCCGTAGCGCGATATTGGCGCGCCCGGGGTAACAGAAGAATGGCCCGAAGTGTCAGATTTGAATCGGCAGATACACACGATCGAAAACACCAGACCGGAAATAGTCCTTGATAGCAATGGCTCTGTTATGATTCCAGCTCCGGACACAATGGTCAGGACTGCAACGGTTGCCGGTATCCATATCGGCATGCGATCTCTTAACATTGCGACCACGACCACTGCAGTGACGATGGCTATGGCCGGAAGAGCGGGAATCAAATAGCGTTGGTATTGTGATGCCTTTAGACCGCCGGCAATTACGACAGCAATAATCCAAGCGACCAGCAGTCCTGCATCGGCGCGTTCCCATCGTTTTTTATTTGAGCTGAGCGCTGTGCGAGACACCGTGATCAGCCCGATCAGCGTGAAGATACTCCACGGCAAATATTTGCGCCCGAAATCATAGAAATAAGTCGCAAAGAAACGATAAACGCGGTCAGCCAGTTCGGCGGATTGGCCGGCATCAAGACTTAAAAAGTCATCACGATAGGCCGAGAACACGAACCTTCCCCCGTATTGCGATACTAGGTAGCCCCACCAAAGAAGCGGCAAAACCACTAAAGGT
>Ga0070670_100003868_pt1 | contig 12484 bp, 10 predicted proteins | sample KBSS63metaG_FD_64665 | JGI IMG/M metagenome (GOLD analysis project Ga0070670, IMG submission 64665) | Switchgrass rhizosphere microbial communities from Kellogg Biological Station, Michigan, USA - KBS S6-3 metaG | ecosystem: Host-associated > Plants > Roots > Rhizosphere > Soil ... | reverse complement strand
AGGATCTCGAGCTTGCCCGCCGTGAGGTTCACATTCGGCCGCGGCTCGTTGTTGTCGTCGAGCAGCAGGTGGCACTCGTTGCACAACTCTTCTGCCGGGTGCCCGGCAATGGCGGGGGCGCCGGTGTGTGACGGCTCGGGTCCCCAGATGTATTTGGCGGACGCCATCGCGACGGGCGCAAGGCACAGCAGCACGGCCACGAGACGCAGCGGCCGGAAGGCGGAACGGACGGGAGCGTGCATGTCGATCGGGCTCCGTGGAGTCGGGCGCGGTGCAGGAGGAGGACGTCCGGGACGCGGGCGGGGCGCAGCCCACACGGCCACGATCGTCCACCCGGACGGCCTCGCGGCGCAAGCCCGGACCGCACGCGGCCGGCGCGGCCGTCGTGCGCGATCGGCGGCGCGTTGCATCGCGCACGGACCCGCGGCGGCGCCCCGCCGGATGCAACGACGCCGCGGAGGCGGACCCCCGCGGCGTCGATCGCAGCGCCGGCCGTCAGCGGCCGTCGCCGTCCAGCAGGTTGCCGAGCCCGCCGAGCAGCGAGCCTTCCTCGTGGCGGCGGCCGCCGGCCTGCGGCGCCGCGGCGTAGATCCGGCTCGCGAGCCGCGAGAACGGCAGCGACTGGAGCCACACCCGGCCCGGCCCGCGGACGGTGGCGAAGAACAACCCTTCGCCGCCGAACAGCGCGCTCTTCAGCCCGCCGACGAACTCGATGTCGAACGTCACGCTCGGCTGCAGCGCGACGAGGCAGCCGGTGTCGACGCGCAGCATCTCGCCGGCCGCCAGCGTCTTCTCTTCGAGCGTGCCGCCGGCGTGCATGAACGCCCAGCCGTCGCCCTGCAGCCGCTCCATGACGAAGCCCTCGCCGCCGAACAGCCCGGCGCCGAACCGCTTGTTGAACGCGATGCCGAGCGTCACGCCCTTCGCGGCGCACAGGAACGAGTCCTTCTGGCACCACAGCTCGCCACCGACGTCCGACAGCTTGACCGGCTGGATCTTGCCCGGGTACGGCGCGGCGAACGCGGCGGTCCGCTTCTGCGCGCTCTGGTTCGAGAACACCGTCATGAACAGCGACTCGCCGGTGATCAGCCGCTTGCCGGCGGACAGCAGCGCGCCCATGAACCCCTGCTGCTGCTGCGAGCCGTCGCCGAAGATGGTCTGCATCTGGATGCCGTCCTCGAGGTACATCATGCTGCCGGCCTCGGCGACGACGGCCTCGTTCGGGTCGAGCTCGACCTTCACGAACTGCAGGTCATCACCGACGATCGTGTAGTCGACTTCGTGCATGGTGGCCATGAAGGTCCCCCGTGGGAGTGGAAGGTCGGGCGTGTTGCCGGCGGTCGGGATGAATACGCGGCGCCCCCCGTCGCGGTTGCCGGTCGCGCCGGCCGTGGGCCTGAAGCCGTTCGCGCTAGCTGACTTCCGTCAGGCCGTGCTCGCGGACGAGCGCCTCGAACCGCGCGAGGCCCTCGAGGTGTTCGGGCCCGAGCCGGTAGTGGAACCGGCGCAGGTACGCCTCGATCTCGTCGGGCGCCCAGCCCGGTTCGTCGATGCGGCGCGACAGCTCGGGCAGCGACGCGAGCCCGGCGGCGAGCGAGGCCTCGAGGAAGTCGTGCAGCTCGCGCTTGAGCGCCGGGTCCAGCTCGCGGCGCACCGCCCACACGGCGTACACGAACGCGAGCCCGGTCCAGTCGAGCCAGTCGGCGCCGAGGTCGAGCACGTGCGCAAAGCCGTCGGGCCGGCGGTTGCGCATGCGCATGGCGGTGTCGCCGATCACCAGCAGCGCGTCGGCCTGCGACGGCTCGAGCCCACGCACGTACTGGATGCCCGGGAGCCCGCGGCGGACGTCGAGCAGCAGCCGCAGCAGCCGGATCGACGTCGCGGTCTCGGGAGTGACCGACACGCGCGCACCGGCGAGCGCATCGGCGGGCCGGCGTGAATAGAGCAGCACCGACTGCACCGCGCCGCGCGTCGCGACGCCGTACGGCCCCATCAGCTCGAACCGGTCGTTCAGCCGCAGGAAGTCGCCCGCGGCCATCAGCCCCATGTCGACGCCGCCGGCCTCGGCCTCGCGGCCCAGGTCGCGCGGCACCAGGTTGCGCACCGCGAACGGCGCGCCCGCCCACAGCGTGTAGAACGGCGCCGCGTTCGCGTACGGAATGCGGGCCGCGACCGTGTCGGTGATGGTGCGTGCGGGGGCGGGCATGGGCGGAAACCCTAGCACCGGTCGCATCGCGTGGCGAACGACTGCGCCCGGCGCCACGTCACCGCCGGCGGTGGTGGCGGCGCTTGGGCGCGGCGTGCGGCCGCGGCTTCGGCGCGGCGACCTCGATCGCACCGCCGAGGCGCGCGGCGAGCCAGTCGGCGACCACGCCGCGCACCACCGCCGCGACGACCGGCGCGCCCCGGTCGGCCGCCGCGACGAAGTCGTGCCCGAGCCGCGGGAACCGCGTCATCGTCGCGTCCGCGCCCGCCTCGCGCAGCGCGCGCACCCACGCATCGGCCGCGTCGCGCGGCACGACGGTGTCGGCGTCGCCCTGCAGCACCAGCGCGGGCGCCGCGGCCGCGAGCGGCGGCGGGGGCGGCGCCAGCAGCACGATCGCCCGCACCGCCGGGTCGGCCGCGGCGAGCTGCGCTGCGGTCACGGCGCCTTCCCCGAGGCCGACGACGGCGATCCGCCTGGGGTCGACGTCACCACGCCGGCGCAGCAGTGCGACGGCGGCCATGGCGTCGTCGACGCGGTCCGACGCGGTCGTCGAGTCGGGCCCGGTGGACGCGCCGACACCCCGGTCGTCCAGCCGCAGCACCGCGAGTCCGCGATCGGCGAGCGTGTCGGCGACATCGCGGAGCGGCCGGAACGCCGTGGCGGAGCTGTCGCCCTCGGCCGCGCCGTCGCGGTCCTCACGCGACGCGTCGCCGAGCACGAGCACCGCCGCATAGCGGCGCGTGCGGCCGTTCGCGAGCACGCCGCGGCCGGGCAGCGACACCGTGCCCGCCAGCGACACCTGGCCCGTGACGCGGAGCCGCACTTCCTCGGTCACGTACCCCGCCCCCGGCGGCGGCAGGTAGCGGGTGAGGTCGGCTGCCCGGGCGGCGCCTGCCAGCGCCAGCGCCGCACCCGCGACCGCCGCGGCACGAACCGCCGCCCGCGCACACCGCCCGCCGATCCCCATTCCGGTCATGGTATCCTCGTCGCTCGCATCCGCGGCGCACCCCACACCGCCGCCTTTCCATCCACTGCCCGGAGCCTTGCCATGCGTCTGCCCCATGCCGCCCTGCTGGCGGCCACGCTCGTAATCGCCATCCCGAACGCCGCGCACGCGGCGTTCAGCGTCGTCAACAACGGAGCGATCTCCTACCGCATCGACGGCGTCGACAACCCGACGCTCAACTTGGTGCGCGGGACGACGTACACGTTCAATATCAACGCCAGCGGCCACCCGTTCTTCATCAAGACCGTGCAGAGCACGGGCACGGGCAGCCAGTACACCAGCGGCGTCACGGGCAACGGCGTCCAGACCGGCACGCTGACGTTCGTCGTGCCGAACAACGCGCCGGCGACGCTGTTCTACGACTGCCAGTTCCACGAGGGCATGACCGGCGAGATCCACATCACCGACGGCGTGCCGGGGCTCAACCCGATCACCGCCGCCGTGCTCGTGCTGCTGCTCGCCGGCGCCGGCGTGGTGTTCGCGCGGCGTCGCGCGAGCGCCTGACGGCCGCCGTCACCCGACGGGCGCGCTCCCGCACGCGGGGGCGCGCCCGTTCGCCTGGCCGGCCGCGTCAGGGCTTCTCGACAGGCAGCCCGCGCTCCAGCCAGCCGCGCCAGCCGCCCGCGAGCGACCACGTGTTCGTGTATCCCATGCGGCGCAGGTTGTCGCACACGAGCGCGCTCCGGTAACCGCCGCCGCACTGGCACACGATCGGCGCGGCCTTGTCCGGGATCGCACGCTCGATGTCGCGCTCGATGATGCCCTTCGACAGGTGGATCGCACCCGGCAGGCGGCCGGCGTCCCACTCGTGGTCCTCGCGCACGTCGACGAGGATCAGCGGCTCGCCGGCGTCGCGCCGGCGCACGAAGTCGTCGATCGCCAGCTCGCGGACGTTGCGGCGCGCCTCCGCGACGAGCGCGAGGAACGCGGGCGAATGCGCGTGCGCCATGCCGGCCTCAGCCGACGAGCCGGCCGAGTCCGGCGTGCGCACGCAGCATGCCGAGCTGTCCGACGTGGTAGACGTCGTGGAACGCGATCAGCGTGACCGCGCCGAGCAGCGTGTCGTCCACGCCGGGCATCGGCGTCGTCGCTGTGAGCTCGTCGGCCGTCAGCTCGTCGAGCCGCTGGTGGAGCGCCGTCGCGATCGCCTGCCACGCGGCGACGATCTCGGCGACGTCGGGCCAGCGCGACTCGTCCGCGCTCGAGCCGCCGCGCTGGAACTCGTCGCCCCACGCGAGCGGATGCGGCCGGCCGAGGCCGGTGAGGAACCGCGCACGCACGTTCGTCGCGTGCCCGGCGATCCACAGCATCGGGTTCCCGGCGCCCCCCGGGCGGTGGTACAGCGCCTCGCGCGGCGCGCCGTCGAGCGCGCGCAGGAACAGCCGGTCGGACGTCGCAAACAGCTTCGCGAGCCCGGCGAGCTGCGGCGTCATGACGCGCGCGCCGCGGCCACCGGCTCGGCCGCGTCCTCGCGCGCGTACTCGCGCACCACGTTGTAGAGCGCGTCGCGCTGGACGGGCAGCTTGCCCGCCTCGCGGATCGTCTGCACCATCGATGCCTCCGCCATGCCCACGGGGCTCCGCGCCAGCGCCGCGTGTGCGATCTTCTCGACGCCGATCGTGCCGTCGAGATCGCTCGCGCCGAAGTTCAGGCCCAGGCTCGCCGTGTCCTGTCCGAGCATCACCCAGTAGCTCTTCACGTGCGGCACGTTGTCGAACACGAGCCGCGAGATCGCGATCGTCTTCAAGTCCTCGATCGCCGACGCCTGCCGGCGCACGAGCCCGGTCGTGCCGGGCTGGAACGCGAGCGGGATGAACGCGAAGAACCCCGGCGCCCGCTGTTCCAGCTCGCGCAGCAGGATCAGGTGCTGCACCCGCTCGCCGCGCGTCTCGATGTGGCCGTACAGCAGCGTGCAGTTGGAGCGGATGCCGATCCGGTGCGCGATCTCGTGGATCTCGAGCCAGCGCTGCGACCCGATCTTCTGGTGGTACAGCTCGCGCCGCACGCGCTCGCTGAACACCTCGGCGCCGCCGCCCGGCAGCGCGTCGAGGCCGGCTTCGCGCAGCCGCTCGAGCACCCAGTCCGCCGGCTGCTTCGTGAGCCGGCAGAAGAAGTCGATCTCGACGGCGGTATACGCCTTCACCTGGAGGCCCGGCTTCTCGGCCTTCACCCAGCGGATCACGTTCAGGTAGTCGTCGAACCGCCACTTGTTGTGCAGCCCGCCGACGATGTGGATCTCGTGGATTTCCGGGTCGACGTGGGCGCGGACCTGCGCCTCGGTCATCGTGTACGCGTCGGCGGCGCCGGGCTTCTTCGCGTAGTCGCAGAACTTGCAGCTCAGCACGCACACGTTCGTCGGGTTGAGCTGGCGGTTGACCGTGAAGTACACGCGGTCGCCATGGCGGTCGCGCGCCATCGCGTTGGCGAGCAGCCCCAGCTCGAGGAGCGGCGCGTCGAACAGCCGGATGCCGTCCTCCTGGCCGAGGTGGTCGCCCGCGAGCAGCAGGCGTTGCGCGGCCTGCGCGGCCGGGTGCACCGGCCGGACCTGTTCCAGGTGCGTCACGTCGGGTTCCTTCCGTTGCGGCGGGGATCGTCGGAGCGGGGGGAGTATAGCGGCAAGCGCGCGGGGCCGCACTCGCAGCAGGGCACGCGAACGGCCCGGCGTCTGGAGGAGCACCGGGCCGTCGCCGACCGCCTCGCTCGCAGCTCAGCGGCTCAGGTAGTAGGTCGCCTTCACGAGGAAGATATTGTCCGGGCGGATGCGGCCGAGCCGGTGCATCGATCGGCTGAACTCGAAGTCGCCGACCGCGTCCTCGCCTTCCCGCGTCTGGGTCCACACGAAATAGACCGCCGCGCCCGGCGTGTACTCCCAGCGGAACACGGCGTTCCCGCGGAGCGACTTGTAGTTGAAGTCCTGCTGCGGGACGAACGCGTCCGCCGGGCCGGCGCCGTCCGGGTCGACCGCTCCCGTCGAGGCGTCGTACGTCCAGTCGCCTGCGCCCGCCGTGCCCGGCGCTCCGAGGTCCAGGCTCTTCGGCCGGACCAGGGCGCGCACGTCCGTGAACCGGCCGCTCGTCACGTACGGCTGGCCGTAGAACTGGAGGCTCATCCGCGGCGTGAACGCGATGTTGAGCCGGATGTTCGTCGACAGCGTCGTCTGGTCGAGCCTCGAGAACAGCCAGCGCGTGCCGTACGTCGACGTCGCGCCGGCGTCGGCGAAGCTCGCGTACGGGTATGCGCCGTCGCGCGCCTGCTCGTAGTTCGGCGTCAGGCTGATCGACACGTTCGACATCGGCTTGTAGGTGAAGTTCGGCTCGACGTTCCAGTTGTACGAGTCTTCATCCGGCTGCGAGTACGAATACGCGGACACGTAGTAGTAGCGGTTGCGGCTGCCGTCGGTATCGAAGAAGAAGCTGTTCTCATAGCCCGGCGCGTTCAGCATGCGCGGCCCGCCGCGGCTGCGGCGCGGGTTCACGGTCTCGGGGTTGTAGGCCGACCGGAGCTCGAGCGTCCAGTTGTTGTGGTACCACCAGAACATCTTGCCCCACACACCCGCGTTCGTGAGGTCGCCGTCGAAGTCGCGGCTCGCGAACACCGCGGCGAGCGCGTTGTGGCTCTTCACGTGCTTGGTCGGCGTGGTCCACCGGTAGCCCGCGCCGACGTGCGAGTTGATCACGTCGGTGCGCGACTGGAACCCGAGGTCGCTGACCTCGAACCCGGGCGAGATGTAGCCGAGCGCCGAGTTGCTGAACCAGTTGCCCTTTTCCTTGTTGAGCCACACCCGCGCCGCCGAGCCGGCGAGCGACGTCGCGGTCGGGTCGTACGAATACGACGACGCGTCGGGCCGCTGGTAGTAGTGCCGCGACGACCGCTGCAGTGACGCGATGCGCGCGGCCGTGCCGTCGACGTAGGTGCCGGCGACGAAGCCCGACGCGACCCACGTGCGCTTCGGGTCGATGAACCGCCAGCCGTCGACCACGCCGGTGAACGCGCCGCGATTGAACTCGTCCTCGAGCCGCGCGTCGTCGAACCGCCGCACCGTCGTCGTCGCCAGCGCGCCGAGCCCGGTGCGGCGGCCGCCGAACTCCTTGAGCGCACGCGTGACGCTGTAGTACGTGAGCGGCTCGACGTCGGCGCGACCGCGCGAGGCGTCGCCGAACTGGATGTCGGCTTGCTCGCGTGACGTGACCGCGTGCAGCGTGCCGAAGTTGAGGCCGTCGACGATCTTGCCGCTCACTTTCGCGGCGCCGAGGATCGTCGTGCCGTTCGGCACGTCGGCGTAGGCGGTGTTGTCGGGCGTGCTGCCCGCCGGCGCGCGGCCGATGCGCCGGGAATAGAAGAACGTCGGCATGGGATAGTTGAAGCCCCAGTAGTCGCTCGCGCCCTGCTGGCCGGCGCTGAAGATCGAGCTGCCCTCGACGAAGAACGGCCGCTTCTCGGGGAAGAACGTTTCGACGTCGCTCAGGTTGACGACCGCCGGGTCGACCTCGACCTGGCCGAAGTCCGGGTTGACCGTGGCGTTGAGCGTGAGCCGGTTGCCGAGCGCCATGCGCAGGTCGCCGCCCACGTTGGGGCTCACCTTGGTGCCGTCGTGCAGCGGGTCGAGCGGCGCGTAGTGGATGAACTCCGCCTTGGACGTCGCGTAGGGCGTCAGCTCGATCGCGCTCCCCGGGGTGACGTCGGCGAGCCCGAGCAGCGCCGGGAACCGCGACACGTAGCCGCTCTCACCGCGCGGCGTGTAGACGAGGTAGTCGTCCTCGAACTCGCGCCCCATCTGGCGGTTGAAGTTGATGCCCCACTTCTGCACCGCCGCACGCGCGAACCGGAGCTGCGAGAACGGGATTCGCATTTCCGCCGTCCAACCGCCCTCGTCGACGTGCGCGCGCCCCTCCCACACCCCGTCCCACGAGTCGTCGTCCCAGCCGTCGTTGTACAGCGTGCCGTCGTACAGCGTGCCCGCGGCGCTGACCCGGAAGTAGTAGCCGCTGCGCCGGTCGTAGTACGGGTCGAGCAGCACGCCGAAGCCATCGGAACGCGTGCCGCCCTGGTCGCGCCGCGTGAGCTGGCGGAGGATCGAATCGGGCTGCGTGTCGTAGAGCCGCGCGCCGACGTACAGCGCGTCGTCGTCGTACAGCACGCGCACCTCGGTGCGCTGGCGCGCGGGGCTGCCCTGGTCGGGCTCGCGCTGGAAGAACGCCGAGCACGGCTCGGCCGCGGACCACGCGGCGTCGTTCAGCAGGCCGTCGAGCTGGATCGGGCTGCTCGCGCGCGCGGCGTGGACATCGGGTGGCGGCGGCGGCGCGGCGGTCTTCGCGGGCCCATCGGCCGACGCGACCGAGGCGGCGAGCAACGCGAAGAACACGAGGGCGAGTCGCTTCATCTCGGGGCTCCGGAATGCGGGTCGCTGGAGGGGGAGCCCGCCCGGGCCGGAGCCGGAGCGGACCATGTGCCAGCGCCGTCCGCACACGGCGCGTTCACGGGTGAATGTGTCGGTCGCGGCCGCACGTCGCAACCGATCCGCGACGAGCGCCCCGCCCGTGGTCACGGGCGGGCGAACGCCGCCGAACGAGGGTGCATACGCGGTGGCAAGCCTTCAGGTTTCAGAAAGGATCGTCGGCCGCACGGATCTGCCGTGCGTGGACCTCGGCGAAGCGCGGGTGCCGTCGCAGGTTCTCGAGATCGGGATCGCGCTCGGCCCAGTGGTTGCGGTGACGCGGCAGCACGCCACCCGCTCCCTTCTCGTAGAGCGTCATGGCATCCTCGATCCGGCCCGCGAGTGACAGGCCGCACACGCGGTTGTACCAGACGCGCGCGTCTTCGGGCGACGTGGCTGCGCCACGTTCCAATTGCTGCAGGCCTTCCTCGGTACGACCCACACGAATCAGCGCAATGCCGAGCTGTGAGCGCGCGTGCCCGTCTTCGGGGTGCCGCCGTACCCATTCGGTGCTGCGGTCGAGCATCATCTGCGTGAATGGAACAGCCTCGTCATGCCGGCCGAGGAGGTCATATGCGTCCGCGAGGCTGCTCGCAAATTTGTAGCGGTCGGGGTAGCGCTCGACATAGTGATGGAGCCGCGGCAGCAGCGCCTCGAGTTCGTGCGCGCCCGCCGCCAGGGCCGCGAACATCGCCCACTCGAGCGCGGCCGCGTCATCGGGGTTGCGCATGAGCACGTGGTCGATCGACGCCTTCAGCATCTCGCGATCGCCGCTGAAGAGCGTGACGTAGATGCGCGCGATGTACGGTTCGATCAGGTCGGCATCGAGCGCGAGTGCCGCATCCGCGTACTGCAGCGCGAGTGGGCCGTCGGCGTCGTTCAGCCACCAACGAAAGATGCGGGTGGCGTGGCATTCGGCGAGCGCGCCGAGCGCGCGTGCGAACTTCGGGTCGAGGTCAAGCGCCTGCTTGAGCAGCGCCTGCGCGCGCCGGTTCTCGGCGAGCGTGCCGATGTCGAGCAGCGCCCGCGCTCGCAGGTACAGCTCGTACGCTTCGGTGTTCGTGGTCGGCGGGCGGTCGAGCGCCTCGCGGTCCGCGGGGCGCAACGCGATCTGCAGCGCGTCGGCGATCCGCTTCGAGATCTCGGCCTGCACCTCGAACAGGTCGTCGAGCGTGCGGTCGTAGCGCTCGGCCCACTGCACGTGGCCGTCCGCGGCGCGCAGCAGCTGGGCGCTGATGCGCGCCCGCGCGCCGGCACGGCGCACGCTGCCCAGCACCACGTGGTCGACGCCGAGCTCGCGAGCGATCGTGCGTGGCGGCACCGCCCGGTTCCGGTACGCGAGCACGTCGACACGGGACGACACGTGCAGCCCCTCGAGCCGCGCGAGGTCGACGATCAGGTCCTCGAGCAGGCCGTCGGCGAGGAACACGTCGTCGGGCTCGGTGCTCATCAATTCGAACGGCAGCACGGCGAGCTTGACGACGTCCGGCGCCGGCGCCTGTTCGGCGGCCTTGCGCGTGCCGGTGTCCGCCAGCTCCGCCGCGACGTTGCGCAGGTCGGCGACCAGGTCGTCGGCGCGCGCGTAGCGGCGCTCGGGATCCTTGCGCAGCAGCTTCATGACCACGAAGTCGAGGTCCGGCGGCAACCCCGGCCGCAGCGTGCCCGGCGCGGGCGGCTGCACGTTGAGCACGCCGTGCATCACCGCCTCGTACGTCGCGCCCTCGAACGGGCTCGTGCCGGTCAGCGCGCGGTAGAGGATCACGCCGAGCGACCACAGGTCGCTGCGGTTGTCGGCCGCGGCCCCGCGAAACTGCTCGGGCGCCATGGCGACCGGCGTGCCCACCGACACGCCGGTGCTCGTCAGCTTCGTGCCCCGCATGCTGGCGATGCCGAAATCGAGGATCTTCGGGCCACGCGGCGCGAGGACGATGTTCGCGGGCTTCAGGTCGCGATGGACGATGCCGAGCGCGTGCACCTCGGCGAGCGCGTCCGCGATCGCGAGCGCGAGCTCGACGGCCGCCGGCGGCTCGAACCGGCCCTGGGCGAACCGCTGCTCGAGCGTGTCGCCGTCGACGCGCTGCATGACGAGGAACGCGCGGCCGTCGGCGGCGACGCCGGCCTCGTACACGGTGACGACGTTCGGGTGCTCGACACGCGCCACGGCGCGCGCCTCGTGCAGCAGTCGCTCGATCGCCTCGCGGTCGTCGGCGAGATGCGCGGGCAGCAGCTTGACTGCGACCTTCCGCGGCAGCTCGGTGTCCTCGGCGAGCCACACCTCGCCCATGCCGCCGCGGCCGAGCAGCTCGAGCAGGCGGTAGTGCGAAACGGCGGTCGGAGGCGTCACGGTCATGCGGGCGATCCCGGTCGGCGTGGAGTGGGACCGAAGGCTACCCGTGATGCCCCGCAGCGTCGAGTGCGACTTCAGCGCACGCCGGCCATCGCGACGGCGAGCCGTGCCGCCACGCGGGCGTTGTGCTCGAGCAGCGCGCGGTTCGTCGCGACGCTGCGGCCGTTCGTCAGCACGCGCATGCGCTCGAGCAGGAACGGCGTGACGTTGCGGCCACCGGCGCCGGCGGCGCGCGCCTCGACCAGCGCCGAGGCGAGCGCGGCGTCGCACACGGTGGCGGGCAGTTCGTGCTCGGCCGGCACCGGGTTGGCGACGACCACGCCCGAGCCGGCGCCGAGCGCGAAGTGCGTCCGCACCGCGATCGCGAGATCGTCGATCGTGTCGATGCGCTCGTCCACGCGCAGCCCGCTCGAGCGCCGGTAGAACGCCGGGAACTCGTCGGTGCCGAACCCGAGCACGGGCACGCCGAGCGTCTCCAGCATCTCGACCGTGCGCGGCAGGTCGAGGATCGCCTTCGCGCCCGCGCACACCACCGCGACCGCATGGCGCGCGAGCGCCGGCAGGTCCGCCGACACGTCGCCGGTGTCGGCGGCGCCGCGGTGCACGCCGCCGATGCCGCCGGTCGCGAACACGTCGATGCCGGTCCGCGCCGCGGCCAGCAGCGTCGCCGCCACCGTCGTCGAGCCGGGCCGCCCGCTCGCGACCTGCGCGGCGAGGTTGCCGGGATTGAGCTTCGCGGTGTCCTTCGACGTCGCCAGGCGCTCGAGCGCGGCCGCATCCATGCCGACCACGATCGCGCCGTCGAGCACGCCGATCGTCGCCGGCTCGGCGCCTTCCTCGCGCACGCAGCGTTCGAGCGCGAGCGCGGCCTCGACGCCGTCCGGGTGCGGCAGCCCGTGGGTGACGAGCGTGGTCTCGAGCGCGACGAGCGGCCGTCGCTCCATGAGCGCGGTGGCGACGGATTCGGCGATGCGGAAGAGCGGCTTCATGCGCCGCATTCTACGAACGCGTCGCGCCACGCGTCGAACCGGCGCCGCGCCTCGTCCGGCGTCGCGGCGAACAGCGGCGCGGCGCCCCAGCCCTCGATCGCGAAGCTCGCCGAAACCACGCCGCGCGCGAGCGAGTCGGCGAGCGACAGTCCGTGCAGCCGGCCCGCGAGCACGCCGCCCGCGAACGCATCGCCGGCGCCCGTCGGGTCGGCGGCGGCGACGGCGCGCGCGGGCCAGCGCACGCCGCGGCCGGCGCGCGCGTCGTACCACACGCCGCCGCGCGCGCCGCGCTTGAGCGCGACCTCGGCGAGCCGCCCGCCCGCGAGCGCGGCGAGCGCCCCCGCGGGGTCATCGGCATCGGCGCCGGCGAGCGCGATCTCCTCCTGGCTCACGAACAGCACGTCGAGCCCCGCGAGCACCGGCCGCCAGCGCGCGAGTGACGCGTCGTCGAGCGGTTCGTGCGGGTCGAGCGTGCACCACGCGGAGTCGCCGCGCTCCGCGA
>Ga0070670_100003867_pt1 | contig 12485 bp, 12 predicted proteins | sample KBSS63metaG_FD_64665 | JGI IMG/M metagenome (GOLD analysis project Ga0070670, IMG submission 64665) | Switchgrass rhizosphere microbial communities from Kellogg Biological Station, Michigan, USA - KBS S6-3 metaG | ecosystem: Host-associated > Plants > Roots > Rhizosphere > Soil ... | reverse complement strand
CACGTTCTTTTCATGAGGATCCTGGTAGAGATGATCAATTCGATCTGTATTGAAAAGAGATGCTCTTCTTTTTATTCCATGAACAATGTATCCTTTTGAAAGGAGCAGTTCGGATAGATAGGCTCCGTCCTGTCCTGTGACACCAGTAATAAGTGCGATTTTCATTATTTATTTTATTAAAACTTGATGCAATTTTTTCCGGCTCTGATTAAGAGCTTTTCCAGGATTGCTTACCTGTTGTATTATGTAAATAAATTTTTTGCAAATTTCATCGATATTAAAATTCTCTTCCGCATATCGTCGGGCATTCATCCCGGTGCTAGTCCTCAATTGAGCATTGGTATAAAGTTTTTCGGCACCCTGGGTAAATTCATCTATATCGTTTGGGTCAGCGCAAATTCCAGCCTGGTTGTTCATGATAATTTTAGAACTTAAATTATCAAATGGAACCGATAGTAGAACGGGTTTGCCTGCACACATATAGGCCAGAATTTTGGATGGCACTGAATACACCCCAGCTTCAGGCTCCAGCACAGCAACCAACACAGCTGCTGTGCCCAAAACTTTTGGCATGTCAGCAAATGTTTGAAAAGGTAAAACAATTAAATTCTGAATTTTTTTTTCGGTAATTTTTTTTCTTAAAAGGTCTGCTCCTACTCCTTCACTTATCACCACCACTTTTACATCGATAAATTTTTCAAAGTGCTGTGCCAGATTCAAAAGTAATGTCGGGTTGTGCTTCAAACCCAAGGTTCCCGAATAAATAAAACAAAAAAAGTTATCCAGGCCATGGCTTTTACTCCATGAATTATCTTTCTCAACAACTGGAATTTCCTCAATAGGAGCCCAATTTGGAATAACGGTAATTTTCTGCCGATCTATATTCCACTTTGAAAACAAGGTATTAAAATCAGGTGTGATAGTGACAATGTGATTGCTGTTACTAAGTTGCCGCCGCTCGAGCTGTTGAAAATATTTTCCCGCAAACCGCCCGATAAATCCGAGTTTGTCTTGCAAAATTTTAGTAATTGCAATACTATAAGCGTCCTGGCACCAGAAGACAAATTTTATCTGGTGTTTTACACAGTATCGCTGAATTTTATCCTGTGCAAATAGCGGCGTATTACAATTAATAATTACTTCAGGTTTGAATTCTTCTATCTCTTTTATCAATTTACCTGCAAACTCAAATTCCTGTTTTCTCCGACTTATAATCGAGTACTTATTGAACTCCTTACTATAATGGATTGGAATTATTTTGAGATTTGATTTTAATTCTTCCGGTAAAGAAAAGTTTCCTTTGGGGCTTTGAAAGTTTGCTGAATACGTATGTGTAATTGTATAACCATACCGCGCTAAATGCTGGCTTAAGTGAAGTGGAAATGCATGTCCGGAGTGATCGTTAACTAGTATTTTCACGGATTGTGGGTTAAATAAAATTCAATAAAAAATCCTTCATGAATAACAGCGAAAAAAACCATTCAATTGTGACGCTGATACAGGAAATCTATCTGTGGTATTTGAAGATCATTGGTCTGCAAAAATCCTAACGGCGCCACAATTCGAAACCCGCATTCTTTAAGAAACTCGTCCATTTTTTCGAAAAGCAATTCACCCTCGTACATTGGCCTAAAGGACATCTCGATAATCAAAAAATCTATCCTTTTCAAAACACCGGCACCTCCAATCAACACTTCCCTTTCAAAACCCTGCACATCAAGCTTCATCACCGAACATCCAAGGTTGCCTAATTCTTCAGACATAGCATCCAATGTTGAAACAGAAACTTCTTCAGGTTTTTCATGAACGGTAGCTGGTATATGCTCTCTTTGGAACTGCGAAACTTTTAAAAAAGAGCTCGCATGCGAGTGACCGTTTTTATAGATGGATAGCTTTCCGGCCTTACTGCCCAATGCGATATTCAACGTACTAATTTTGGAGAATGTCTTTGTATTCGCTTTTAATTTTCGAAAAGTTTCTGGTACTGGTTCGAAAGAAAAAATCCTGGAATGCGGGTAAAATTTTTCCCAGGCTAATGCGAATTGTCCCTGGTTAGCTCCCACATCAATGAGCGTATCAATATCTTTCTGTATGAGTTTTTTAAAGGAATAAACGATACGTACAGAGGAAAGAGAGCTTCCTTTTTTAAATATATACAACGGTGAAATGCCTAACGAATAAAGTATTTTAAAAGTTTCCAGAAATTTAGAAAGGTGTTTCATCATCGATTCTTAAAAAACGCTTCGTAAAAGAGTAAATTTAAAATAATGGCCGGATGCTCAGTTCAGACACGAACCAATAAGCGATTTTTGATTACAAGGCCTTCTGCTTTTTGACTCAATAAAGTGGTGATCAAAAGTAACATACGACCCGACTTGGTTTTCAACAACATTGCGTTATTCATTAAATGCTTCCTTATAAATAGGTAACAAACTTGACGAAGTAAATTTTTGTCCAACTTTTTTTGCGGTTACCTGTTCCTTTTTCTGTACATAAGTAGACTCCACTATTTTTCTTTTTAAGTTGTTGATATCATACTGACAAAGCCAGCCAGGCGCAGCGTGGGCAAAAAGTTCCTCGTGTATATAAATGTTATCAGAAATTAAGACCGGAGTGCCAGACTGTAAAGATTCAATCACTGATAGCCCAAAATTTTCGTTTAAGGAAGGAAGAATGAAAACATGTGCATTTTTATAAACTTTAAGCTTATCATTACCAGTAACCAGTCCAAGTTTTACAACATGAGATTGCACATTAAGTGCAGCAATAAGGTTGTCTATATAAGTTTCATAATCGGGAGTGCCGCTACCTGCAATCAATAAATAACAGTTATCCTTAATTAGTTTTTCCGCAAGACATTGAGCAAAGGCTCTCAAAAAAAGGTCCAGCCCTTTCTTGTAATTAATTCTTGAAAAAAATAAAAATGCAAATGCATCTGCTGGTAATTGTGGTGCAATCAGTGAAGGCCTGGCTATACCTATTTCGTCTTCCAAACAAAAATCAACTGGCAGCGGCAGACTGATAATATTGTCGTTAACTGTTCCAAAGCAGTCAATCACCTGTTTCTCTTTCTCCGATGTACAACAGATGTATTGTGCATTTTTCAGTATCCTGTTTACAAAAACTTTACCGAGAATCTTTTTGAGGTACTTCTTTTTTTGCAAATCAAATGGGTCCAGAGAACCATGTGGCCAGATATAATATTTGACACTGTTCTTCATAGCCAGCAAGCAGGCATCGAGTCCAATTCCTCCCCATATTTCATGAACGACTACGGCATCATAATTAACAATATTTTCCCGAAGCCAGTTTTTTGCTTTCTTACTTTTTCTAAATTTTTTTGGAAAGCTTCGCTCAAAGCAAATCAGGTCGACATTTGCAGTTGCATGAGAAGGATCACTTCCTGTTGCAATGATTGAATTTGTATGGCCAAGTTTTTCAAACATTTTTACAAGCGATACCAACGCAGTATATGTGCCTCCCGATTTAATATCATAACCACCTATCACATGCAGCAGCTTCATCTTACTAAATTATTCTTTTAGGCGATTGAATGCCGTTAATAATTCGCCTTATTAAATGAACCGGTTCCAGTAACCATCCCATAAGCCAATAGTATGGATATTGCCATGACGGAATTACATTGTTAAGTCCGAGTCTTTTTTGCAACATGCGATACTCAATTTTTCCTCTCTCTGATAGTTGTGTACCTGAACCTGAAATTGATTCCGGATAAACCCTGAAACAACTCCAAAACGCGTTTACAACTTTAAACCTGGCATTAGCTTTAATAAAATCTACCGTCAGGGCAGCATCCCACATAACCCTGAAATCAGTATCAAATCCATTAAGGTTGTCAAACAGTTCTTTTTTAAAAAAAGTGGATTGCTGAATTAAGACGCTGTAACCTATGGCATACCGTTTATTGGAGAAAGAACTCTTCGTCAATGTATTTGAAAACTTTTTTAACAGTCTGTTTCCGTTTTCATCGATTATATAGCAATGACCGCTAACGACGTCAACATCTTTATTTGCCTGAAAGAAATCATTTACCTGTTTTAACGCACCTGGTAGTAAGATATCGTCTGCATTAAGGTATCCGAGTATATCGCCTGTAGCATGTACAAATCCCTTATTTAATCCATCTGCAGGCCCTTTATCAGGTTCGAAAATTATCTTATGGATACGGTCAGCATATTTATTAATAATGTCACGGCTGCCGTCATTGCTGCCGGCATCTACAACAATATATTCGATTTCAACTTCACTCTGGTTTAACACCGAGTTTATTGTTTCTTCTATAAACTTACCCTGGTTGTAGGATATAGTTACTATCGAAACTTTCACGAGTCTTATTTTTATAAAACAACAAGCAAAAAAAAGCAATAAGCAAAATATCTATTCTATGAAAGAAAAAAACAAGCCATAGAAAGGAGTAAAACTTTGTTTCAAACCCGGACGATTGAATGCGGGTTAAAATAAAAAATACAATAATAAAGAACAGAAGGCCGAATTCAGCAATTAGATAGATCCAACCCATATCAAAGTGGCCTTTGAATGTTCCTTTTTCCAAAGCAGCAATATTCCAGTCCGAAATAAAATATTTAAACGGCAGGGTATTGTAATTTCCCGGACCAAATCCCGTTAAAATAAAAACACTATTATCTCTCAAAAAATTAACTGCAGGCAACTCAATATCAGGCTGAAGGGGAATACCAAATAATTCATGGTTTTCGTCCGCATCGTCCAGGCTATATCGATTTAACGCTCTGTCCAAAAAAATCTTGTAAGCGATGGTTTCTTCCTGGGTAGCATAATTTTCTAACAAATAATCCTTCAAATTGGATATTGAAAAGAATAGCCCTATAATTATTGCTAAGCTGCAAAGAATGGATACTCGGATGCTTTGCACATTTTTTAATAAAACAAACACAATAAATCCTGCTAAAAGGATTACAATAAATGTTTGACTTAAGGTAAGAAAACCAACCAGTACAAATAGAAATACTCTCTTCTTATTTCTTAAATGTAGGGCTACGGGAATGGCTAAGCCAAGAAATGCGGCGAGGCTTTTTGGTTCATAAAAAAAAGCCTGTACTCTAACTAAATTGATACCAAGGATGCTGTATTGATAATTATACCCGCCATTTAAACCAATAAGCTCTAGCAGAATTGCATTCTGATGAAAAGCAACAAAAACAAATAGTTGAAGTAAAGCGACAATAGATGATATTGTCGCAATCTTCGAAATAACATTAAATGTGTTTTCTAAATCAATTTTACTGACCTGCCTCTTAATGGCCATCCCAACTAAAAAATAGGGTAGAAAACTTTTAACATAACTGGCACCGGTTTTAGCATACCAAAAAACAGGATTCAGATTTCGCAGGTAATGATTGTTCTGAAAATTATATACTACCAGGAATTGAATGAAGAGCATGAAGGGTAATGCAAATAAGATCAGCATGTTTTTGTTAACCTTGGCTCCACGGGATAAAAAACTTACCACTTCTAATAACGCAATAAAAAGAGCAAATAAATACAGGACGTCAATAGTGGGCCCTATAATGGGAATCGAAAAATATTTTAAAGCAAAAGCTGTAAATAATAGTTGAACAATTGACTGATTATTTTTGAGATATTTAAAACAAAGAATCAGAACAATAATTACACATATGCTGCTTTTCAGGTAATAAATCAATGCCATATCTAAATACCTGTCATCATGTTAATGGAATAAAAGAATGTGCTCTTTTGTGATTGTAGGGCACTGTCTGTTTGAGTAAGAAACTTTGAGGTTAACATGGTCTTCGGGTACTAACCTAATAAGCCAGTGTATAAATTTTTGTATTTCTCTCCAACCGAGCCTGACTTGCATTCTTCGATCAGTTTAATTGAAGTGGAAGATTTTTCACTTGCTATTGCTTTTACAATTCCTTCCGCAATATCATTTATCGAATTTGGATTCACTCTGTCTACATTCCTAAAGAATGCCTGGTACGAATAATTGCGATTGGCTAGTACGACCTTGCAGTCAGTTGCCAACGCTTCAAAAGCGCTAATGGGACTATTCTCTACAAAACTTATCAAAGCAAAAACTCCACAGTTTTGATAAGCAGCTATCAATTCGTTTGAGTTTTCCTTAATGCCTTTTAACCAAAGCATGCTTTCATTATCCATTTCAGCTGTAACTAATTCCGCATACCATTCCTCTCCTTCTAAAGCATTTCCCATTAAAACCAATTTCAACCCGGCTTTTTTACATGCTTTAACAAGTGCTAACTGGTTTTTTCGCTGACAAATATTGCCGGTGCACAAAACATAATCAGTTAAGCCATGGAAAGGAATTTTATTGTGGGTAGTATTGAAAAAGGCATCATTGATAATGATAGGGATTAATGAGATTTTTCTATAGGGAATATCGAAATATTTGTGCGCTATCGCTGCTTCAAGCTCATTGATAACAACAATTTTATCAACCTTGCCAGCCATTTCTTTTAAAATACGTGCTTTGTATACTATTGATGAAACCAGATGCCTTAATTTTTTATAAGGAGTCGAATAGGAATCAAATAGCGCAGTCATTACAACTTTTTTTCCAGCTTTTGTGGCAAAGTGTAAAATCTTAGAATGGTTTAGTTCCAATCCCCATAAATGCACAATTTCAAAATCATCATCTCTGCTCCAGGGATCTAACTTGTCGGCGTCTACTTTTGCCGCCTGCACAGCCCCCAAAGTGGAGAGCATCTGTATTTCGAAACCTCCAAAAGCAAAGCAGTGCGGCTGGTTTTGCACAAATTTTACTCTCATGTCTAGTTTAAGGACATTAAATTTTGAAATTGTACTTCCACTGCATTTTTGGAAAAAAAACGTTCATAAGCATACAAATGCTTGCCTTTTTCTTCTGGCCCGTAATTTTTCAAACGCAATAAAACATCATCCAGTTGGCTCAGGTTGTTTTCATCAAAAACGTACTCCAGGTTGTTCTTTCTAAAAAAAGAAACAATAGAACTGTAGGAAGGCCCCACTACTAAAATTGGTTTACCATACTGGATAATTTCCGCCACCTTTTGCGGAAAAGAACTTGCAACCATATCCCTGTCGTCCTCATTGAACGAGTACGGCACAAAAAAGCAATCGCAATTGGTATAGATATCTTTCAGTGCATCCCGGTTCTCAACACTGGAATATTTTACATATTCTTCATTAAGGCCAAGTTCTTTGAAACATGCATAGCTAGAATAAGTCTGAACTATTAGTTCGTATTGACTATTATATAATTTGTTATGTTTCTCGAGTATACCGGCGATTTTTACTAACGTCGAGTTATACAAAAAACTTAATCCGCCCGTAAAAAGAAAACTAAATTTTTCGCTACCGGTCTGCTTTTCTGGGAGAGTTTCTATTTTAGAAAAAGTTGGCAAAAGAATAAAGCTGTCTTTCTGATACCGCTCGCGATAGTTTTGTCGGAGCCCTTCACTAATTGTTATTAAATAATCTGCTTTTTTTATGCAAATGGGCAACAGTAGTTTTATTAGGTTTAGTTCAATAGTTCTTTTAAGTTTTTTGTTAATGAGCTCTAAATCATCAACGATATAAAGGCCAAACCTGGCTTTTGAGTTAAAGGCGGATACTAAAAGAAATTTCCAAAGAGGTTTGAAACTAGCTCCTACCATCGATATTACCACATCATTTTCCTTGACCTGGTCTCTTATTTTTCTCAACCGTAACAAGAAATAAAAAGAACTTACAACATTTTTAAAATGTGAAACCTTATTTTTTTGAAAAAAACCAGAAGCATTTTCGTCATATACAATCGTGTTAAAACTACTGTTATCGTCTCTAATTTCTGAAGCAGTTGCGCCTGCTGTAGTATTAGCAGACGTTACAATAACAACTTTATTTCCTTTTAAAGCAGATAGAATATTAAACAATAAAACAGAAATACCTGACCCTTTAGATTTTAGAGGAGGATTGTCAGAAAGAAAAATTATTTTTCTACTATCATTTATAAAAGACATTCGTTAAAGGATTTGGAAGCAAGTAAAAACAGGGGTATAAACACACTCCATTAGCTTCGATAGCAACACGAATTTATAGTTTATGGAGGTTTGGAGTATAAGGACCAAAGGGGGAAAAGACAGACTTCGCAGGTATTCGCGATTTAATAACTTTTGCCGGCACACCACCTGCTACACAGTAGGCAGGGATATCGGCCGTTACCACTGCTCCAGCTGCGATAATTGCTCCTCGACCAATGGTAACACCTCCTATGATCGTTACATTCGCACCTATCCAATTTTCACCTTCAAGGACAATTTTTTGTTGCCCCATGGGAGCATAATTATTAACATCATGGCTTCCGGCAATAAGTGTTAGCCCAAATGCAGTTTGCACATAAGGGCCGATACTAATTTTATTGAATGCCCAAAAATTATTATTATGACCAAAGGAACAGCATTTATCTATCTCTATGTTTTGAGGCGACCAACAATTAAAACCTTTATCGATAAAACACGGGCTTGAAATTTTAATTCTTAAAAGCCGGAGAATACTAATCTTTAAAGAAGATAATTTTAAGGTTGAACTTATGGTCAATAGGTTCGCTATATGTAAAAGAAGCCTCTCATAAAATCGTATGCAAAACTCGTGATAAATCAGTTTGAATGTTTTCATGTGCTCGCCCTTCTGGTTAGGCTTTTACAAGCCACATAGATCGTGGCTCCAACTTATTTATTTGTGCTATCATCGGACATTTTTCCGAAAGCTTACTAAAATAATTATTCTTCAGGTAATTGAGTGCAGATATAATTCTGAAACTATTATTTAAAGTCAGAAATGCCTCGACGAGATACTGTTCGTTTATAAATACAATGTCCTTTTCATAGTTGTCCAGCGGATAATCGTCCGGTGTAAATATATCATGCATATGCACTAAAACTCCTGGTTTTAATAGAGGCAACACTTCAAGGTATTCAAACAGAACGTCACCATCGGGACGAATAATATGAGACGAATCAATAAACAGTATATCATTTTCCTCAAGCTTACAGAAAAAAGAATGAGGAACTTCCTGAACTTTTTTTCTTATGACGTCCACCCCTGTTTTTTCAAGCCATGGCATCTCGTAAGGTTCAATACATATTACCTTACATTTATAATTACTATCATCAGCCTTATTTCTCTTGATTCCTTCCAATGCCATGAGCGTTGAATTGCCGCTCCCGATTTCAATAATTTTTTTTGGCTTTTTCAGCCGTATTATGTTATACAGGTACTCAGCATCTCCTGCAAAAAAAGAAGAATTGTTATAGTAATAACGCAGGCTACCATTTTTGTTTAGGGGAATTTTTTTCAGTTCCTCAGCATAGTTGAATTGGGACAACAATGAAAGTTGCTCATCAATATTCATATCAATGCCTGGTAAGAAGCGCTTTTCCCAACTCTTGCGGATTTCTTTTGCATTGAACAATGGTTCATAATAATGATTCCTTATCGGGAAAACGCCTATACCAAGAAAAATTTTCCGACTTATTGGCGCTCTTCGGATACCGGCCTTCCTAATAATATACATCCATAAGGCTGCCAGGAAAGTGAACGGGAACAATAGCAAATCAAAAACAGGTAAGGCTTTTGACATGCCTCGCCAAAAAAACTCGTTAACACTGCGCATACTTCTACTTATTAAATATCCCTTTTGCCTTTCTATTGACAATTAAGTGGAATTGGTTGGGGATTAATATGGTTGCAGGTAAAGCACAAATAATCAGACAAAGGATGCTGCCATTTATACCTAACTCAAAAAATTTTATAAATAAATATGACAGCGGAATAACAAACAAAGATATTACGAGGTATATCCGCAACTGCAACTGGATTTTGCCTATACCATTTATCAAATAAATGTAGTTATTATGTAGGGCAAGAATAACTACATAAATGCCCATTAGCACAGAAGAACTGAATGATATAGTCATCGCATCCTTGATCCAGATTTTGTACACAAAGGGTGAAATGAGAATCATACAGATAGTAATAATGGCAATTATGCCCCATACCTTTAGTAGCCGGGTAGACGATTTTTTCAACCACCCAAAGTCTTCTTTACAATAAGCTTCAGTAGCTGCCGACCAGAAAGGATTTAAAATAAGAACTGACAAAACCGTTGTTACATTAAAATACCGAAAGACGATATTAAATTCTGAAACCTTTGCCGGATTCAGCAAATGCGCGATAATAATATTATTGCTGAAAAAGATGAGCATCGCAGCGGCCTGTAATAAAAAAAACTGAATGCTAAGGTGCATTAGGTCTTTTACAAGACTTAGTTTAATGAATTTAAAAGATGGACGGATACTCCTATAATCTTTATTAAAGAACCAGAAATTTGCGATTAATAAAACGATTGCCGGAATAAGACTAAGCACGCATCCAAGAAGTAAAAGAGAACCGTCATTTCGGCGACTGATCAAAAAAACACCCACTAGTGAAAGCACACTAATAGCCACATCTAAAAAACCTGCTGTGCCCGTTCTTTGATCTGCCGTTAAAATGGTAACTATCAGACCAAGCACAAACCTTAATGCGAAAAACAAAAAAACAATGATAATGAGCAATTTCAAATCCTCATTAAAAGAGTACGGTACGTTCAACACTCTATTCCAGTTAATAAACTTATTAGCTAAAAAGAAAGAAATCAGTAGTGCAGATATAATAATAGTGAGAATAGCATAAGTCGTGCTTACATAGGTGCGGGCACGGGTATAATCCTTGGATGCCAGCGCTTCAGCCAGTTTATTACGTAACCCATTACCTAATCCTATATCAAAAAAATTAACCCAGGCAATCAATGAAGAAAGTATTAACCAAACCCCGTATTTAGTAGGATTAAGATAATTCAAAGCCAGTGGAACCATCAGCAAAGCTGCCACCATGCCAATACCTCTGAAGATGGAAGAATATACGATGTTATTCCTTGTTCTGGCAGTCCGTGCATCAGCACCGGAAAGCAACAACCTTCCAATCACTTTGTTTTTCTTTAACGCTCCGATTATTCTTACATCAGGGTACATTGCAACCAGATATTTTGGATAAGATTATCGCTTAGACAACAGATAAATAATAAACATTACACACAAAACAATAAGTTCCATTATAAAGCAAGAAACAAATAAGGTGAATAACAGGCCTCTTTTATTATCACGCAACAAGTAACTCGGTCGATCTAAAATCTGAATGACTGGTGTTTGTTGTGAAAGTATTAATTTACTTGCTTCAAGGTTTTTAACTACCTCTGCATATAAGGTGGCCAAAACAGTCTTGTCTCGGGTGGCAATTTCAACCGGCACCGCCGCAGTTCTTATTCCAGGATTAATATCAAGTAATTGACTGGCCGCAACACGGTAAGATTTATTATTCAACAACGCAAGCAGTGAATCTGATTTGTTCTCCAGTTGTTTAATGTTACTTACAGCATTTCCCACCCGAATATCAAGGTACATTTTACTCGCTTCATCAATTAACCTCTCTGTCATTAATCTTGCAAACACACGATCTGCGGCAGATACCGACACTTTGATTATAGTGCCTTGCTTACTGGCACGATCTACTAATAAATTGGTTTTTATAAGCCGCTCATAAATCAGATTCAAAACACTATCCTGAAGCGGATTTAAAGGTTGATTTAAATTGGCGAAACTTATGTTATTTATAGGGGGTTTATTTTGCCAGCTTTTTTTTAATCCAGTGAAGAACAAATAAGAATCCGCTAAAGTTGATCCGCTCCCTGGCTGTATGGGTGTAAGCAATACCCGTTCAACTACATTTTTAGATTTTAAGATGTTCAAAATATTATCGCCACTAAAAATGCTTCCACCTCCGCTCATGCTTGCTATATTTAACCCGAATTGAGATGCGAGTCCTGCGAGACCATTTCCGCCACCAGAAGTTTTATCCTCAAGTATAAACGTAGATACCGCTTCAAATTTCGGTTTCTGTTTTATGAAATAAATATATCCGCAAAATAAAGCCAGCACGCCGCCCAATAAAAATATCCACCATTTCCGGAGAAGGTATTGCAAAAAAGCTTTAGTAGATTTTGCTATCTCTGACAATGAATAGTAATCTTCTGTGTTTGCATTCATATTTCTGACAAAGACCTTTTAATATCAACTTTAACCTTGGTCATCAAATACACGGCTTCGCCACCTCAGTCACACAATAAAATTTTTGGTACTGATTACAATGCGGTCCTTACTGATTGCACCGAATAAATATCTGCGCGCCGGCCTAATGAAATAATTTTCGTTTGGTAAAACTATCTTGATAAAACCGACGATATTTATTGAAATTATTTCGTTCTGCTAATTATTAAATATTAACGCAAGTGCCGTCAACAATCCAGTAATTGCCGAAACAAATATTCCCGCCTTTGCCATATCAAGCCCCTCCTTTTTTGGTTTTACAGGAACGAAAATATTTGAACC
>Ga0070670_100003865_pt1 | contig 12488 bp, 13 predicted proteins | sample KBSS63metaG_FD_64665 | JGI IMG/M metagenome (GOLD analysis project Ga0070670, IMG submission 64665) | Switchgrass rhizosphere microbial communities from Kellogg Biological Station, Michigan, USA - KBS S6-3 metaG | ecosystem: Host-associated > Plants > Roots > Rhizosphere > Soil ... | reverse complement strand
TCACGACTGGACTCGCATACGAGATCCGCTATTCGGACCAGCGGCGGCTGCTCACCTATGTCTCCGCGCCGAAGATGAAGTCCGGAGACGTCTCGCTCAAGGGCCCTGACAACACCTTGAGCGCCGGCGGTATCGAGGTCGTGCTCGCCGCGAAGGAGAACACGCTGGAACAGATGCACGCCGAGAGGAACGTCCGACTGACAGACAAGCTGCATACGGTGCGCGGCGGGGCGACGCTTGATTACTCGACGAAGAGCGACGAATACGAGGTGAAGGGCGACGGCACCACGCCGGTGATCGTTGTTTCAAAAGACGGCGATCAGTGCCGTCAGTCCACCGGCACCTTAATTACCTTCGGTAAGAACAACAGCAAGAACGTCACGATCAAAGGCGAGCTCAGCCAGGCGAAAACCGAGCCGTCGAGTTCGGCCTGTACACCTTCGATCCGCTAATGACCTCCACGCTCAGCACGCACGACCTGACCAAATCGTATGGCGGCCGCACCGTTGTGCGCGGCGTCAGCATCGAGGTGGCGTCGGGAGAAATCGTCGGACTGCTGGGCCCGAATGGCGCTGGGAAGACGACCACGTTCTACATGACCGTCGGACTGACGGCGCCTGACGCCGGCCGTGTCGTGCTCAACGGCGAAGATGTGACGGGCTCTCCGATGTATGTGCGGGCGCGCAAGGGCATTGGCTACCTGCCCCAGGAGCCGTCGATCTTCCGAGGCCTGACGGTCGAACAGAACCTGCTCGCCATTCTGGAGACGATGAAGCTAACGCGGGCCCAACGGAAACAACGTGTAGCCGAGCTGCTGGCCGAGCTCAACCTGACTCCGCTCGCCAAGGCCGCGGCGCATACGCTGTCCGGGGGCGAGCGCCGGCGTGCCGAGATCACGCGTGCGCTGGTCATCTCGCCGCGGTTCATCCTGCTCGATGAGCCGTTCGCAGGCATCGACCCGATCGCGGTCAGCGATATCCAGAAGATCATCTTTCATCTGAAGGAGCGCGGGATTGGTGTGTTGATCACGGATCACAACGTTCGCGAAACGTTGCGCATTACTGACAGGGCATACATCGTGCACGACGGAGTGATATTCCGCAGCGGAACTCCGGCCTTTCTCGCAGCGGATGAGGATGTCCGCCGCATCTATCTGGGCCATGAGTTCCGCCTGGATTAGGGAGTCGTGGATTAAGATGGGAATGATGAGCAGAGGGCGCAGCTAGACCAGTCCAGTTATGGCGATCTCGCAGAAACTGCACACCAAGCTCGTCCAGAAACTGATTCTGACGCCGTCACTCCAGCAGGCGATCAAGCTGCTGCCGATGTCGACGCTCGAGTTGTCGGAGCTCCTCAACCAGGAAATGGTGGAGAACCCGATGCTCGAAGAGGTTCCCACGGAGGAGCTCCAACCCGTCGAGGCGGCGCCGGAAAAGGCCGAGGAGAAGAAGCCGGCCGAGAAGGAGAAGGACACCTGGGACGACCAGGACTACGAGTACTTCTTCGGCGACTACCTGGACGACGGCTACCGACCGCGCACGCCCACTGAAGTTAAAGAGCTCCCGCCAATCGAAAACACGCTGTCCACGGCCTCGTCGCTGTCGGACCATCTGCTGTGGCAACTCTCGATGCAGACAGACGATCCGAAGCTGCGGGAGATCGGCGAAGCGATCATCGGTAACCTCGACGATGACGGCTATCTCGTGGCGACGGTGGAGGAGCTGTCGGCCATGGGTCCGTGGCCGACGGAGGACGTCGAGAGCGCGCTGCGGCTGGTCCAGAGCTTCGATCCAATTGGCGTAGCCTCGCGCGACCTGCAGGAGTGCCTGCTGCTGCAGCTCCGGCACCTCGGCATGACCGGCACGCCGGCTGAACGCATCGTCACCGAGCACATGCGGTTGCTCCAGAACCATCAGGTGCCCGAGCTGGCGAGAAAGCTCGGGACGTCGATCGACGACCTCAAGCAGCACATCGAGCTGATACGGCACCTGGATCCGAAGCCGGGCAGCCGCTACAACCCGTCGCAATCGCAGTATGTCATTCCCGACGTGTACGTTGTGAAGGTCGAAGATCAGTACGTGGCCGTATTGAACGAAGAGGGACTGCCGCAGCTTCGCATCAGCCCGGTCTACCGCCGACTCCTCGACAAGAGCGCTGTCGAGAACACCGACGAAACCCGCGCCTACGTGAAGGACAAGTTCCGATCGGCGCTGTGGCTGATCAAGTCGGTCGAACAACGCCAGAAGACCATCCACAAGGTCGCCACCAGCATCATCAATTTCCAGAAGGAGTTTCTCGACCACGGCATCGAGTACTTGCGACCGCTCGTGCTGCGCGATGTAGCCAACGACATCGGCATGCACGAGTCGACCGTCAGCCGCGTGGTCACCAACAAGTACATGCACACGCCGCAGGGCGTGTTCGAATTGAAGTACTTCTTCCACAGCGGCATCGCCAGTTCGTACGGCGAGGCGGTGTCATCCGTCACGATCAAGCAGCGCATCCGCAAGATCATCGAACAGGAAGATCCACGGAAGCCGCTGAGTGATTCGAAGATTGTCAGCATCCTGCAGCGGGAAGGGCTCGAGCTCGCTCGGCGCACGATCGCAAAGTACCGCGAAGAGCTGAAGATCCCGACCTCGAACCAGCGCAAGGTGCTTTATTGAGCGTACGGCCCGCAAGGGCCGTGCGGCGGCGATCCCCATGCGCCTCGAACTGACCGGTCGTCACATCACCGTTACTCCAGCTATCCGTCGTCTGATCGAACAGCGTCTCGCGCCGATGCTCCGCCTGCTCAACGACAGCGCGGTCTCGGCTCAGGTCGTGCTGAGAAAGGAAAAGACGCGCGTGCACGCGGAAGTCACGCTCCACGCGCGCGGCGAGCATTTCCTCCACGGCGAGGCCACCGGCCGCGACGTCGACACGGCGCTCAGCGCCGCGGCCGACAAGGTCGATCGGCAGGTGCGAAGCCTCAAGAGCCGCTGGAGCAAGGGCAAGCGGCAGGGCGTCTCGGCGGCGAAGGCAGCGTCTGCGTCGCCCCGGCCGGCACGCGGAGCACGCGCCTTCGGCGGCGCGCGAGCAGCGGCGGCCGAACCGCGAGGCCTCCGCATCGTACGCGCCCGGCGATACGAGGTGAAGCCGATGTCGGTCGATGAGGCGGCGCTGGAAGTCGTCGACGGCGCAGACGCGTTCCTCGTCTTCCGTAACGCAGCCACCGACACGATCAACGTGCTGTTCCGACGTTCAGACGGCAATCTCGGATTGATCGAGCCAGAGGCCTAGCCGCGTCGCCATGCAGCCGCAGCTCACGGTTGCCGGCCTGCTTCAGAGCCGGTCCGACGCGATCGGCCTGCCCCTCGAACTGCTGAGTGGGCAGGAGGGAGCCGAGCGGTCCATCACGAGTCCACACATTCAGAAGACCGGACTCGCCCTCGCTGGATTTCACGAATATCTGCAGGCGGGCCGCGTCCTCGTGTTTGGCGAAAGTGAGGTTCGCTACCTCGACGCGCTGGACCGCGACACGCTGCTGAGTGTGCTGGCGACGGCATTCACCCACGACATTCCGTGCGTGCTCATCACCGGCGGCTGGACGCCGCCGCCCCAGCTGCTTGCCGCCTGTGAGCGTTACCATGTCCCGCTCCTGCGCACGTCTGTGGCCACTCCCACCGCTATCGCGAAGATTGGCGTGCTGCTCGAGAACCTGCTGGCGGTTCGGCAGGTCATCCATGGCGTGCTGATGGACATCCTCAGCCTTGGCGTGCTGATCATCGGCGACAGCGGCATCGGCAAGAGCGAGTGCGCCCTCGATCTCGTCGTTCGCGGGCACCGGCTCGTCGCCGATGACGCGGTGGAAGTCCGGCGGCGTGGAGAGACGGATCTGATCGGCACCTGCCCGGATCTCACGCGTCATCACATGGAGGTTCGCGGCCTGGGTGTCATCAACATTCGCGATCTGTTCGGCGTCGCTGCGACGCGAGTGTCGAAACGCATGGAACTGGTCGTCCAGCTCGAACGCTGGGACACGGGTCGCGACTACGACCGGCTGGGACTCGAAGAGAATGTCTGGGAGCTGTTTAGTGTGAAGATCCCGCTCGTGCACATGCCGGTGGCACCGGGGCGGAACCTCGCGATCCTCGTGGAAGTTGCCGCACGTAACCAGCTCCTGCGTGCACGCGGACTGAACGCCGCGCGCGATCTTGCTGCACGGCTGGATCAGCAACTGCGCGACGCCGACGGCGACGCGGGCGCAGAAGAGGACGTCGACCACGGGGACCCGGTGTGAGCAAGACGGCGAGGACGCATAAACCCAAACGCGCCCCGGCAGGCGTTGCTCGAACGCCCCGTACGCCTGGCACCGGCCGCCGTCGCGGGACGCGGCGCTTCGTCATCCTGACCGGCTTGTCCGGCGCCGGGAAGACGCAGGCGATCCGCGCACTCGAAGACCTGGGATTCTTCTGTGTCGACAACCTGCCGTCAGCGCTGATCCCGACGATGGCGGAGCTGGCATCGCGGGCCGACGATGGCCTTGAAAAGGTGGCCATCGTCGCCGACGTGCGCGAGAGCGGGTTTCTGAAGGAGTTTCCACGCGTCTTCCGCCGCCTGCAAACCATGCCGGGACTGACGCTGCGGCTGATCTTCCTCGAAGCGAGCGCGTCGACGCTCGTTCGACGGTTCAGCGAAACGCGCCGCCCGCATCCGCTCGCGCCCGACCGATCGGTGGCCGAAGGCATCACCGAAGAACGCGCCAAGATGAGCAGCATCCGCGGCATGGCAGATCTGATTCTCGACACCTCGAACCTCACCGTCCACGAGCTGCGCGATGTGTTCATGCGGATGTCGCGCGACGAGGGTAAACGCGCGGCCATGGTGGTGACGCTGGTGAGCTTCGGCTATAAGCATGGCGTGCCGATGGATGCCGATCTGGTCTTTGACGTGCGCTGCCTGCCCAATCCGCACTTCGTGGAAACGCTGCGTCCACTGACCGGTCGCGACCGGGCAGTCGTTCGCTATATGCGGCGCCACGCGTCAACGCGCGACTTCATCGAGCGGCTGACCGCGTTTCTCACGTTCGCGCTGCCGCAGTACGTCCAGGAAGGCAAGAGCTACCTGACGGTGGCGATCGGGTGCACCGGCGGCCGGCACCGATCGGTGATGATCGCTGAAGAACTCAAGAAGACACTGGCGGGCGTCAAAGGAATTACGGTGCGAGTAAAGCACCGGGACAGCTGACGATGATCGGCGTTGTGGTGGTCACACACGGCCAGCTGGCGACTGAACTGGTCAACGCGACCGAGACGATCGTCGGCGATCTGCCGCGCTTTGCCGCGGTCTCCATCGGCTGGCACGAAGACACTGCCGATGCCCGTGAGGAGATCGCGCAGGCCATCGCGCGGGTCGATCAGGGACAGGGAGTTCTGATTCTGACGGATATGTTTGGCGGGACGCCCTGCAACCTGGCGATGACGTTTCTGGCCGAGAACAAGATCGAGGTCATCACCGGGGTCAACGTCCCGATGCTGATCAAGCTGTCGGGACTCAAGGAGCAGTCGGAGCTTCTCTCGGTTGCGCGCGAGATGAGGGAACACGGCCGCCACGCTATCTGGGTCGCGTCGGACCTGCTGCGCGGCGACGGTGCAGCCCGGGAAGGACGCGACGAACGCAAAGGTCGCGAGGAATGACGAGCCGTTCTGTGACGGTGGTGAATGCCCTGGGGCTGCACGCGCGGGCCGCGGCCAGATTCGTTCAACTGGCGGCGCGCTTCACGGCCCAGGTGCGCGTCGGGCGCGACGGAAAGGTGATGGACGGAAAGAGCATCATGGGGATCCTGCTCCTGGCCGCAGCTCGCGGAACGACCATTACGATCTCGGCGGACGGCGCCGACGAGCAGGCGGCGGTGAATGCGCTCGCCGACCTGGTCGCGACCGGATTCGGAGAAGCGACGTGGAACGCCTGACAGGAATCGGGGTCTCGGCGGGGATCGCGGTGGGACCGGCACTGGTCGCCATCCAGCGCACCCAGGTGATCCGGTTTCCGATCGCGCCCGATCGCGTCGCGCGCGAGCTCTCGGCGCTCGACCGCGCGTGTGTACGGTCGCGCGAGCAGATCGAGCAGATCCGTCGGCGCGTCCTCGACCTGCGTGGTGCCGACATGGCCGCGATCTTCGACGCGCAGATTCTGATGCTCGATGATCCGATGCTCGTCGGCCGGGCCGCAACCATCGTGATGGAGGAGCGCGTCAACGCCGAGTGGGCGGTGCAGCGTGCGCTCGACGATATCGCCTCGGTCTTCAACGAGGTGGACGATCCATACCTGCACGAACGGAAGGGAGACCTCCACGACATCGCCGGGCGGCTGCGCATGAATCTGCGTGACGAAAAAGGCGGCGCCCGCGATCTGCTACAGGATCTCGATACACCGTGCGTGTTGATCGCCGACGAGCTCACCCCGTCGGTCGTCGCGCAACTCGACTGGACACGCATTCGCGGCTTCGCGACGGACGCCGGCAGCCGCACCTATCACACGGCCATCCTCGCCCGATCGCTTGGCGTGCCGGCGGTAGTCGGCTTGCACGACATCAGCGTCCGCGTGCCGCCTGGCGCCGCGATCATTGTCGACGGTGCCTCCGGAGAGGTCGTCGTCGATCCGACGTCGCCGGTTCGACTCGAGGCCGAACGTCGGGCCCGCGAGCGCCACACGCCCCCGCGCGCGACGCGGCCAGCCGCGGGCCCAGTCCAGACGAAGGACGGTGTGCGGGTCACGCTCCAGGCCAACATCGAGCGGTCGGAAGATGTCGCCGCTGCGCTCACAGCCGGCGCAGAAGGGATCGGCCTCTACCGTTCGGAGTTCATGCTCGTCGGCGGGCCTCCAGACATGGCCGCGGAGGACGAGCAGTATCACGTCTACCGCGAGCTGGTGGAGCACATGGGCGGACGTCCGGTGACGATCCGGACCTTCGACATCGACCAGCGGCAGTTGGATCGGCCGCTCGTGGACGCCGCGCTCGACGCGCGCTGGTTTGCCGAGCGTGAACGGGGAAGCCACGCCGGCCTGCGCGGCATCCGATTCGGACTCGCCCAGCCGGCGATCTTCAAGACCCAGCTGCGTGCGATTCTGCGCGCGGCGGCGCATGGGCCCGTCCGCATCCTGTTCCCGTTCGTGTCGTCGTTGCACGAAGTGCGTACCGCGAAAGCCCTCCTCGTCGAGGCCAGCGACGAGCTCAGCGGTCGCGGCATACAGGCGCCGCCGGTGCCTGTCGGCATCATGATCGAAGTGCCCTCGGCGGCATTCACGGCGTCGCTGCTGGCGCGCGAGGTCGACTTCTTCACGATCGGCACGAATGATCTGATTCAGTACACCCTGGCGGTGGACCGGACTGACGATCGCGTCTCCAATCGCTACGAGCCGCTGCACCCGGCGGTGCTTCGTCTGTTGCGCACCGTCCGTCGCGGTGCGGTCCGCCGCGGAATTCCGGTGGCGGTGTGCGGCGAGATGGCGTCTGATCCGCTGCTGCTGCGGCTGCTCATCGGCTGCGGGCTCACGGAATTCAGCATGACGCCTGGCGCGCTGTCGATGGCGCGTACGGTCGTCGTCGAAACGGATGCCGGCGACATGGCCCGCATTGCTGCGCGCGTACTCACGCTCCCGACCGTTGAGGAGATCGAAGACTTCCTCCGCAGCGCGTTCGATCGCCAGGAAGCCGTCAGGTAGATCGGGTGGAGCCGCTCTATCCGCTGATGTTCCAGCCGCGCTTCAAAGAGCGCGTCTGGGGCGGACGACGGCTGGAGGCGCTGTACGGCAAACGCCTCCCACCGGACGTGCCCATCGGCGAATCATGGGAGATCTCGGATCGACCGGGCGACGAAAGCGTCATTGCCAACGGCCCGCTGGCAGGCCGGACGCTGCGCGCGCTGATGAACGAGCGTGCAGCCGAAGTGCTCGGTACTGCGACGCCGACTGCGGAAGGCCGCTTTCCACTGCTGTGCAAGATCCTCGACGCTCGCGATCGCCTGTCGCTCCAGGTCCACCCTCCCGAGCGGGCAGCACATCTCGGCGAGCCAAAGACGGAGATGTGGTACATCGCGGCCGCGGATCCTGGTGCAGAACTGTTCGTCGGTCTCAAGGCTGGAGTTTCGCGCGATCACTTCGAGCAGGCGATCGACAGCGGGGAAGTGGCGGATTGCTTTCATCGCGTCGCCGTGCGCGCGGGAGACGCGATGTTCCTTCCCAGCGGTCGCGTGCATGCGATTGGCTCAGGCTTGGTGATCTTCGAGATTCAGCAGAACTCCGACACCACGTTCCGTGTTCACGACTGGAATCGCGTCGGCCTCGACGGCAAGCCACGCGAGCTGCACGTGGCTGCGTCGCTCGAGAGCATCGACTTCGGCGATGTCGCGCCGGCGCTCATTCGCCCACAGACGGTCGATGCAGGCGCGTTCCTCGTGAGACCGCTCGTGGATCACCCGCTGATCCACACGGACCTGGTGGAAGCGGCTGAGACGGCGGAATTCGATCCTGACGCGGCGCGATTCCATGTGGTCGCCGTGACCAACGGAGCCCTGGTCGTGCGAGGCGGCGGCATCTCCGTATCTCTTTCTCCCGGCGATTTCTGCCTGCTTCCGGCAAGCGTGGGCGAGGCGACCATCTCCGCCTCCGCCGGTGCACGGTTCCTGATGGCTGGAGCCGGCCGCTGATCAAACCGCGGTCGCTGCAGCCGGGTCTAATGCCGCGGAGGGCCAATGCGGATTCTCGCTCTTGCGCTGCTCATCTCGGCCACGCTGGTCGCCCAGTCCGATCCCACATTCGAGGTCGCCTCACTCAAGCGCAACACGTCGCTCAACGAAAACGGAGGCGGCGGCCCTCGACCAGGCGGACGCTATCGCCTGACCAACATGCCCGCGCGGGGGATGATCTCTGTCGCCTGGAATATCCCGAGTAATCGGATCTTCGGCGCCCCTGGGTGGGTCGTGACCGATCGGTACGATCTCGACGCCACGATGAAGCAGAACGCGACCGTGGACGAGTCGCGCGCCATGGTGCGTTCGCTGCTGCGAGAGCGCTTCATGCTGATCGCGCACGTCGAACAGCGTGACCTGCCGGTGTACTTCCTCATGCAGGCGCGTCCTGGCGCTCCGCTCGGGCCGGGTCTCGAACGCGCCGCGTTCGACTGCGCCGACCTCGCGTCACACCAGAAAGAAGCCGCCGCAGCTCTTGCCGCCCGTCCCGGCCGTATGCTGTGCGGCTTCACCGTGGACGCGGGCACGCTCGACGGCGGTGCGACGACGATGGACACGCTGGCGCAGATCCTGACGCCGCAGACCAGTCGGCCTGTGATCGATCGCACGGGCTTGAGCGGACCCTACAACGTTGCGCTGAAATGGACGCCTGTGCTCGGCACGGACGCGGCGGCGGGCGACGTGGTGTCGATCTTCACCGCGGTTCAGGAACAACTCGGGCTGAAGCTCGAGAGCGGAACTGCGCCGCTCGATGTCGTCGTGATCGATCGCATCGAGCGGCCAACCGAAAATTAGAAGGCGCCCCGGAACGGGGCGCCCTACCAACTACCAACTACCAACTAAAACGGAATATCGTCGTCGGTGATCGGTTCCATCGGCGGCTCATCACCGCCCGGTGACGCGCCGCGTTCCATTCCACCGCCGCCGCCACCGCGGCCTCCACCGCCGCCGCCGCCGAGCAGCGTGATGCGGTCGGCCTTGATCTCGGTCGTGTAACGCTTGTTGCCGTCCTTGTCGTCCCACTGACGCGTCTGCAGACGGCCTTCAACGTAAATCTGCTTCCCCTTCGTCAGATATTCCTGCAGCGACTCCGCCTGCTTGCCCCAGAGCACAATGCGGTGCCACTCGGTTTTTTCCTGACGCTGCTGATTCTTGTCGTTCCACACTTCGGTCGTAGCGAGATTGAGCGTCGCCACAGCCGCACCGCCCGGCGTGTAGCGAAGCTCTGCGTCGCGACCAAGATTTCCCACCAGAATGACTTTGTTGACGCTTCCCACGATGCTCTCCTTCGGGCTCGCCGTAGCCGCATCAGCGGCGAAGGCAGCCCCTGCGGTGACAGTTGCTGTTACCGCGCTGAACGAAAGGCCGTTCGCCTCCGCGCGTCGCGCGCAGCGGGATCAGCCTCTACCAGTGTGTGAGGGTCCTGTGACAGGGCAGGTCACGCGACATTATGGTCGACGCGGGGGCGTCGCGGGCGCGGGAGTGGTGTCCAGCGCCTGCAGGCGCGTCAGTGCCATGACCGCCGGCTCGGTATCCGGGAACTGCTTCACCACGGTCTCGAACGACGCACGGGCGTTCGCGGTTTGCCCCAGCCGACTCTGAGACAGGCCACGTTTGAAATACGCCCAGCCCACTTGATCGCCCTTCGGGTAGTTCTGGATCACCAGGTTGTAGGCGGCGATCGCCTGGTCGAAGTGATTCTGCTGGAACTCCGAGTCGCCGATGGCCTGTTGCGCATCGTCGGCACGCCCGGATGTCGGAAACGCCTTCAGGAATTCCTGAAAGCCCTGAATGGCAGCGGTGAAGTTGCCGGCACCATAGTCCGAAAGGGCAGTGTTATACATGCGCTCAGGTGAGAGACCGAGCGTCGAGGGTGGCTGCTGCGAAATAGCCCCGGGCGCCGTGTCGCCACCTGCCGGGACCGCGTTCGGATCCGGCACGGCGGTATCCGCCGGGGGCGTCAGCCGCGAGATCAAAGCGGGGATCGACGCGCGCAGCGCCTGGACTTCCTCCTTCAGTTCACCGAGCCTTGTTGCGGCATCCTGCGTCTGCGCGAGGGTCTTTCGCACATCGCCAGCGGCGGCGTTCAGCGTCAGCGACTGATCGGCGAACCCTTTCCTGATCGATTCGTTCGTCTGATCGATTCGCGTGTTGAGCGCTTTGGTCGTCTCGTTCAATAACTGGATTACCTGCGCCAGCGTGTTCGCCAGCTCTTGGTTCTGCTGCTGCAGAATCCGCAGCTCAGCCGCCATCTGCAGATGCTCGCGGTTCTGCGCGCGCGCCGGCGCGGCGCCGGCAAGTGCGCTGACGAGAACGATGAGGATCGTCTTTCTCATATCAGTTCGATGTAATCACAAAGTGGCCCCGCCGGTTGCGGTAAAACGCCTCTTCGGTCTTGCCGGGGTCGAACGGAAACTCCTTGCCGTAACTGATCGTGCGAACCCTGTCTGGCGAGATGCCGAGGGAGACAAGGAACGTCTTGACGGCAATTGCACGTCGTTCGCCGAGAGCCAGGTTGTACTCAGCCGTGCCCCGTTCGTCGCAGTGTCCTTCGATCGTGATCACCCAGCTGGAGTTCTTCTTCAGCACATCCGCATTTGCCGAAGCCACTGCCCGGGCCGTCTCGTCGAGATCGGCGCTATCGACACTGAAAAAGACCGGCTTCAGCGGTGAGTTGCGGTTGAGGTCGTCGATGCTGCGACTGCTCGCGGCGTCGTCCGAAACGGCCGGCTGCGCGGGAACCGGCAGCGCCTCGTCGACACGCCGCGGTGGGGCGGGATTCGCCGTCGCGATTTGCGGCGGCTGCGCCGCCGGCGGTGCTGGTTGTGGCGTCGCGACAGGCGTCTGGCGTTTGGCGCATCCGCCCACGACGAGTGAGAGTGCAAGGATGACGACGGTGATGCTCGTTCTCATGGTGTTCCGCATCGAATCTCCAGTAAATCCTCAGTTCGACCAGTCCGGTGTCTGGTTGTTGCCGGTGCGTGTGACCTGACGCAGGCCGTTTCCGTCACGTCCGATCGTGAACACCTGCACAAGACCGGAGCGCGACGACGTAAAGGCAAGATGCCGGCCGCTCGGCGAGTACGCGGGGCTTTCGTTGGTGCCCTCGCTGAACGTCAACTGCCGCGTTTGTCCCGTCGCCAATTCATGGATCTTGATGTCGTAACCAGGGCCGTTGCGCGCCGAATACGCGATCTCATTGAACGGCGCGGGAGCCCACGTGGCCCGATCGGCTTCAGCATCCGGGATCGGCAACCGTCGTTGAGGCCCTGTTCCCTCGGCGCTCATGATGTAAATCTGCGGTTTGCCCGTGCGATCGGACGTGAACGCGATCTCGGTTCCGCTCGGCGACCACGTCGGCGTCGTGTCGCTGTCGGGATGTGTGGTCAAGCGCCGCATGTTTGTGCCGTCGGTGTTGATCACATAGAGGTCAGGGGCGCTGGCGTTTTCCGCAGTCGCATGGAACACGATTCGTCGGCCGTCCGGCGAGAACACCGGCAGCGAAGCGCCGCCGTTACGGGCGAAACGTCCTTTCGTCAGGTCCTGCAGAACTCCTGTGGTGATGTACGAGATCAGAAGGTCGGGTGGACCGCCGTGACGAAACGCCGAGTAAACGATCGCGCGGCCATCGTGCGACCACGACGGATTCAGGTTCAGGTCGCGTGAATTGGTGATCCGTATCTCATTCGCACCGTCGTAATCCACGACGTATATCTCCTTCGCGTTCCGCTTCTCGACGGTGCCAAGGAGCGATTC
>Ga0070670_100003863_pt1 | contig 12494 bp, 10 predicted proteins | sample KBSS63metaG_FD_64665 | JGI IMG/M metagenome (GOLD analysis project Ga0070670, IMG submission 64665) | Switchgrass rhizosphere microbial communities from Kellogg Biological Station, Michigan, USA - KBS S6-3 metaG | ecosystem: Host-associated > Plants > Roots > Rhizosphere > Soil ... | reverse complement strand
GCGATGAGTTTCTTCATGACGTTACTCCCAGAGTGTGGTTGATAAGCCTGCTCCCCCCGGAACTGCGGGGCCATTGTTCCCCAGCCTCTCCGGACAAGCATACAACGCGCGGACGGTCAAGCCGGCTGACACAGCTCGAATACGCCGGCCAGCAGCCGGTAGGACTCAAGCCGGGTGCGGTAGTCCCCGGTGATTGTAATCACCATCAATTCATCGGCTTCGAACTGCGCCGCAAGCGCGAGCAGCTTTGCCTTGACCGTGTCGGGCTTGCCGAGCACCACGCGCCGGCGGTGAAAAGCAATGCGCTGCCGCTCGACATCGGTGTAGGCGCGCGTTTCGGCTTCCTGCTGGCTGGGCACCGGCGAGTTGATCCCGTAGTCCATGTTGAGCCGCCGCAAATCGACGCTCATGGCGCGGCGCTCGGCTTCAGCGTCCGTCTCGGCGCAGATGACGAAGACCGTCAGCAGCGCATGCGCCTCCGCCTCGCGCGGTGACGGCTGGTACTTGCGCTTGTAATCGCGCATTACCTGGTCGCCGCCATCGGCGCTGATGAAATGCGCGAACGCAAAACGCAACCCGAGTTCCGCCGCGAGCGCGCCGCTGTAATCCGACGAGCCGAGCAGCCACACTTCCGGCGCGGTCGACCCCATCGGCTGCGCTTTGACTTTGGCGAACGGATGCCCTTTGGGCATTGCATCGTCGAGATAGGCGACGAGATACTGCACGTGCTCGGGAAAATTCTCGGCGGTCGGATAGCGGCCCTCGCCCATCGCCATCGCGGTGGTCTGATCGCCGCCGGGCGCGCGGCCGAGCCCAAGATCGATACGCTGCGGAAACAGCGCCTCCAGCATGCGGAACTGCTCGGCGATTTTCAGCGGGCTGTAATACGGCAGCAGGATGCCGCCGGTGCCGACGCGTATCGTCGATGTCGCGGCGGCGACGCGCGTCACCAGGATTTCAGGACACGGATCCGCCAACGCATGCAGCGCGTGATGCTCCGCGAGCCAATAGCGGTAATAACCGAGTTCCTCCGCCGCCTGCGCGAGCTTGATCGTTTCCGCCACCGCCTGCGCGGGCGTATGGCCGCTGATGATGGGCGACTGGTCGAGGATGCTTAAACGCAAACTTGCCTCACGATTCGAAGGGCCGCGCATGAACCCTCGGCGCAAACGCGGCGAAACTGCAGCTTCAGTCCATGCTGATGTTGCCGAGTTCTTTGAGCAGCGCGGACCAGCGCGCGAGATCGGTGCGCACGATCTGGGTGAACTCGGCCGGCGTAGTGCCGGTAGGTTCGGCGTTCGCACCCTCGATGCGCTTGCGGATATTAGGATCGCGCAACGCCTCGTTGAACGCAGCGGCGATTTGATCAATAGTGGCGGGCGACGTTCCGGCGGGCGCGAACACGCCCCACCACCCGGTAAAGCGGTCGAGCGCTGGATAGCCCTGCTCACCGAATAACGGCACGTCGGGCATTGCGGGCCAGCGCTTTTGACCGCTGATGGCCAGCGCGCGCAAAGTGCCGGCATCGATGTGCGGCTTGGTAGCGACCAGGTCCGAGAACGCCATGGTGACCTGCCGCGAGAGCACATCGGTTATCGCCGGCACCGTACCTTTGTAGGGCACGTGGACGAGGTCGATGTTGGCCAGTTTCTTCAGCGTCTCGCCGGCAATGTGAAGGAGTGAACCGTTGCCGATGGACGCGTAGGAAAGCTTGCCCGGCTGCGCGCGCGCCTGCGCTATCAATTCCTTAAGCGAACCGGCGGTTTGCGCATGCACCACCATGATCATCACGTTATACGCGGCCTGGGTAACCGGCAGCAGGTCCTTCTGCGGGTCGAACGATGTTTTAGTGAGCAGTGGCACGATCACCAGCGGCCCGGAGTTGCAAAAGAGCAATGTGTGGCCGTCAGCGGGCGACTGCGCAACGGCGGCTACGCCGATCGCGCCGCCGGCGCCGGGGCGGTTCTCGACGATGACCTGGGTCTTCAGCAAGGCGGAAAGGCGTTCCGATAACAGGCGCGCCATGACGTCGGAGCTCGCGCCGGGCGTGTAGGGATTGATCAAGCGGACTGGCTTGCCACCTTGAATTTGAGCATGCGCTGCAAAGACAGCGCATGAAAAAAACAAAGCGGCGATGAACTTCATTCGGCGCGAATCTTCGCGTCGCGCACGATGCGAGCGTTCTTCTGCGACTCGGTTGCGATGAACGCCGCGAACTGCGCAGCGGGATGGCCGGTCGGCTCGAAGCCGAACGATTCCATGCGGCTGCGCACCTCGGCGGACTGCACGCCCTTGATCGCCGCCGCCTCGAGTTGCGCGACAATCTCGCGCGGCAAGCGCGCGGGGCCCCACAGGCCGTACCAGGAATAGAACTCGAGTTCCGGCATGCCGGCTTCGACGGCGGTCGGAACATCGGGATACTGCGGGCTGCGCCGGGCGCTGGTAATGGCGAGCGGCCGCAGCCTGCCGCCTCTTACTTGCGGCCCGGAGGAGAGTACCGGATCGATCATCGCACTGACTTGGCCGCCGATAAGATCGGGCATGGCCTGACCCGTTCCCTTGTACTGGATGATCGGCACGTCCACACCGGCGCGCGCACGGACGAGCGCGATGGCCAAATGCCCGGCGGACCCGAAGCCAGATGTAGCGAGGTTATATTGGCCCGGGTTGGCGCGCAGCACCTCGATAAATTCTTTCACGCTCTTCGCCGGCACGCCCGGATGGACGGTGAACAGCAGCGGACCTCGCGCGAGCTCAGCGATCGGCGTGAAATCCTTCACCGCGTCATACGGCAGCGACTTGAGGACGTACGGATTGATCGAGTGAATCGAGGCATTTATATAGATCGTGTAACCGTCGGGCGCGCTCTTCGCGACGACGTCGGCGCCCAGCGTGGTCGAGGCGCCGCCACGATTGTCGAACACCACCGGCCGGCCGAGATATTCAGCGAGCTTCGCACCGACCAGGCGCGCCACGCCGTCCACCGAGCCGCCGGGCGGCGTGGGAATGATCAGGCGAATCGGTTTTGCGGGATATTCCCCAGCGTGCGCGAGGGCGGTTACGGCGAGTAATACAAAAAACAAACCCTTATGCGGCATACGCCAGTTTCGGCTGGATCTGGTAACCGTATTTCTTGTCCAGACCCAGCTCTTTAACGATGCGCACGCCCTGCATCAGCGCCTCGCCCTCGATGTTGCGCAGGGGCTTTCTCAGCGCGCCGACCGGCAGGCCGAGTGCGCGCATGAGCGACTTCAGCGCCACAGGGTTGATCGCCGAATAGTTGAAATGCATCAGCGGCAGCAGCTTCAAGTAGGTCTGCCGGAAGTTGTCGGCTTCCTCGAAGCTTTTCCACGGCTTGGAGAGCATCGCCATCTCCTGCGGCGCGATGTTTCCCGTCATGTTTGCTGTGCCGTGCCCGCCCAGGCTCATCGTCGGCACTACCAGTCCCAGGTTTGGCGAATCGCAGCACATGATTGTGGCGTCGGGCTTCGCCGCCAGCACCTGCGCCACCTGCGCGACGCGCGCGGTCGATTCCTTGAGGATCACGTAATTCGGGTGCTTCAAGAGGCGCAAGAGGTGTTCCCAATGCAGGTCGGTCTTCACTCGCGGCGGGTTGTTGTAAATGCCAAGCGGCAGATCGACGCTGTCCGCGATTTCCTGGTAATGACGCTCGATGTCGTCCTCGGGCCCGCAGATATAGGGCGGGGCGGCGATGATCGCGCCGTCGGCGCCGTTGGCCTTGGCGAAATTTACATTGTCGATAACCTGCTGCGTGGTGTTGCCGGTGCAGCCGTAAAAGAATTTCATCTTGCCGGTCTTCATCTTGGCCGTTTCGACCACGATCTTTTTCTTCTCCTCGGGCTCGAGCAGCGAAGGCTCGCCCGTGGAGCCCATGATCAGCGCCGCGACGGTGCCGTTGTCCTCGAGATGCTGCAAGAGCGCGCGATAGGCGGAATGATCGACCGCGCCATTCTCGTTGAATGGTGTGGGCGGAGCGACAAATGAACCTTCAATACGCATCTTAGCCATGGTGTCTCCTGATGGGAAAGGGCAATCTACGCCGCGTCTCAAGCCCAGTCAAGGGCGCCAGAGTCGATGCGACGATGCGATATTGGTAGAATATTATTTCAAGTATCGATCATGTCTACGGCATTAAAGTTTCGCCGCCACGCCGTTGCGCGTCACCACTGGGCAGACACATGAAACTCGGCATCGAGGGCAGGCACGCACTGGTGTTCGGCGGCAGCCGCGGCATCGGCCGCGCGGCGGCGCTTTGCCTCGCGCGTGAAGGTGTGGCGGTGACCATCGCCGCGCGCACGCTCGCGACGCTTGATCGCACGGCCGCCGACATCAAGGCACAAACCGGCGCGAGCGTCACGGCGGTGGTTGCCGACCTCACGCTGGCTGAAGGGCGGGCCGCGGCGCTGGCGGCCTGCCCGCTGCCCGATATCCTGATCAACAACGCGGATGGGCCGGCGCCGGGCGACTTCCGGCAATGGGAGCGCGAGGATTGGCTGAAGACGCTCGACGCGGTGATGCTCGGGCCGATCTTCATGATCCGCGACGTGGTGGACGGCATGATCGAGCGCAAATTCGGCCGCATCGTCAACATCAGCGCGCGCACCGTGAAGAGCCCGCAGGCGGAAGGCGGACTGTCCAACGGCGCACGCTCCGGCCTGGTCGGCTTCATCGCCGGTCTCGCGCGCCAGACCGTGCGGCACAACGTCACCATTAACAACATCCTGCCGGGAATTTTCGATTCCGACGCGCAGCGCGAGCACGTGAAGAGCATCGCCCGACTGACCGGGCGCGATTACGACGAAGTGTGGGCGTCGCGGGCCAAAGAAAACCCGGCAGGACGCTACGGCCGGCCGGAAGAGGCGGGGGATTACATCGCGTTCCTGTGCTCGGTCCAGGCTGGATTCATCACCGCGCAGAACCTGCTGATAGACGGCGGGCAGTACCCCGGGACTTTCTAGAAGCGTTGCGCGCTATACGGCTTGATATTCAGCTCCAGTTTCTCTCCAGCAACAAGAGCGGAAATCAGCTTGCCGGTAGTCGATGCACCGCACATGCCGATATGGCCATGACCGAACGCGTAGAACGCGTTGGCATATCGCGATGAGGGACCGATTACGGGCAGCGAATCGGGCAGCGACGGGCGAAAGCCCAGCCATTGGCTGACACGCGTTTCGTCGTTGTCGGCGAGCAGGCCCGGCAAAATTCGCTTGCCCTGCTCGAGCAGCACGCGCGAGCGCGCCCAGTTGGGCGGCGCGTCAAGCCCGGCGAGCTCAATAGTGCCGACCAGCCGCAGACCAGTCTCCATCGGAATCAGGCCGAAACTGCCGTCGACGAACAGCGAGGGCGTGCGCACCGTCTTTTCCGGATTCTTCACGACAGTGTGGTAGCCGCGCTCCGTGTCGAGCGGCACGCGGTCGCCGAGTTCTGTCGCGAGCGATTTCGACCAGGCGCCGGCGGCGAGCACCACCGCGCTGGCAGGATGCGCCGTCAAATTTGTTTTTACCGACGATACGGCGGCGCCGTTGTGCTCGAAGCCGAGCACGCGTTCCTGCACAATTCGTCCGCCGCGCGCGATCACGTTTTGCGCGAGCTTTTGCACCAGGCGCAGCGGATTGGTGGTGTGGCCGTTGCCGGGAATCAACCGCGCACGCGTGAAGCCCGGTCCCAGGTCCGGTTCGCGCTCGGCGAGGGCCGGCCCCGTGATTTCCTCGATCGCAACGCCGTTGCGCCGGCGCAATTCCATCGCGCGTGCGTCGCCGCGCCAGCTCGCTTCGGCGGCGTAGAGATAGAGCATGCCTTGATGGCGCACGAGGTCCTCGGCGCCAGCGTCCTTGACCAGCGGTGCATAATTGGCGAGCGAGCCTTCGAGCAGGGCGCGCAGGGCGCGCGCCTGCGCTTCGACGCGTTCGGACGTCGAGGCGGCGACGAAGCGCGCGAGCCAGGGCGCGAGCCGCGGCAGGTAGGACCAGCGGATAGTCAGCGGTCCCTCGGCATCGAGGAGCCAACCCGGCACCTTCCCTATCACGCCCGGCATTGCCACCGGCACAATAGACGAAGCGGAGAAAATACCGCCATTGCCGAACGAGGCGCCCATTCCCGGATCGCCCTGATCGATCAGCAGCACCTGCCGGCCTGCGCGCTGCAGCCAGGCAGCGGCGCAGACGCCGACGATGCCGGCGCCTATGACGATTACCGGTGGCATACTTGCATTCTAGTCTTCTTACCGCAAAATGATTTTATGCAAGGCGAACGGTATTTTTGAGGCCGCTGCCAAAACATGCAATGACTAATCTCGATCGAACCTCGATGACGAGTCCCCGGTGATTGAACGCTTTCATCAGCTCGCGCACTGGGGCGCGTTCACCGCGGTCGTTGAGGACGGCGTGCTGATACGCTGCGAACCGTTCGAGCGCGATCCGGTCCCGTCGCCGCTCCTCGCTTCCATTCCCGGCTCGGTCTACTCCGACCGGCGCATACGCGCGCCGGCGATACGCAAATCGTGGCTTAAAGATCGTATCGCTTCAGACCGCACGCTGCGAGGCTGCGACGAATTCGTCGAAGTCGGCTGGGACGAAGCCCTCAAGTTGGTGGCCGATGAAATCGTCCGGGTGCGCGCGCAGCAGGGCTCGCAGGCGATATTTGCGGGCTCATACGGCTGGTCGTCGGCCGGTCGCTTGCATCACGCGCGTTCACAGGTCAGGCGCTTTTACTTCTCAACCGGCGGCGCGGTGGATCAGGCCGGCAACTATAGCTGGGGCACCGCGCAATTCCTGCTGCCGTACGTGATCGGCACCTATAGCACGCTGACGGGACGCTCGACCGCATGGCCCAGCATTCTCGAGCATTGCGAGATATTCGTCGCGTTCGGCGGGCTCGCGCTGAAAAACGGCCAGGTAAGCTCCGGCGGTGCGGCCGAGCACACCCAGGAAGTCTGGCTGCGGCAGCTGGCCGCGCGCGGAATTCCGGTCGTCAACGTGAGCCCGACACGCGGCGACTGTCCTGATTTTTTACGCGCGGAGTGGCTGCCGATCCGGCCGAACACCGACACGGCGTTGATGCTGGCACTTGCGCATGAAGCAATCATTGCCGGCAAACACGATAAATCTTTCCTTGCCGGCTATTGCATCGGTTTCGAAGTGCTCGAGGCCTACATACTCGGGCGCAGCGACGGCATCGCGAAAAGTCCGGCGTGGGCGGCGCCTATCACCGGCATCGAGGAGCGCCGCATAGTCGACCTTGCGCGACGGCTGGCGGGCAAGCGCAGTTATTTGACTTGCTCGTTCTCGATCCAGCGCGCCCATCGCGGCGAGCAGCCGTACTGGATGGCGATTGCGCTGGCCGCCATCTTGGGCCAGATCGGCTTGCCGGGCGGCGGGTTCGGCTTCGGCCACGGCTCGATGAACGGCGTGGGCAATCCGCGGCCGGCGACGCCGGGACCGGAATTGCCGGTGCCGGACAATCCGCTTGCGCTCTCCATCCCGGTCGCGCGCATCGCCGACATGCTGCTCAACCCTGGCGCGGAGTATCGCTTCGACGGCGCAACGCACGTTTACCCGGACATCCGGCTTGTGCATTGGGCCGGCGGCAATCCGTTCCACCATCATCAGCAGCTCAACCGCTTTCTGTCCGCGTGGCAACGGCCCGAAACGATCGTCGTCAACGAAATCTGGTGGACGCCGACAGCGCGTTACGCCGACATTGTGCTGCCGGCGACGACGGGGCTTGAGCGCAACGACATCGGCGGGTCATCGCGCGACCGCTACATCCTGGCGATGCAGCAGGCGATACGGCCGCAGCATCTTGCCCGCAACGACTTCGATATTTTCGGCGAACTCGCGCAGCGCCTGGGCCAGCAGGCAGCTTTTACTGAAGGGCGTGACGAATTCGCGTGGATACGCGATATCTACGGGCGCTGCGCCGAGATCCACCGCCGCCAGGGGATAGAGTTTCCGGAGTTCGACTCGTTCTGGAATAAAGGCTACGTCGAACTGCCGTTGCCGAATAGCGACTTTGTGCTGATGGAGGACTTTCGGCGCGACCCGGGGGCGCACCCGTTGCAGACGCCGTCGGGCCGCATCGAGCTCCACAGCGCACGCATTGCGGCCATGTCGGAAGTCGATATGCCGGCGCACCCGGCGTGGCTGGCTCCCGTGGAATGGCTGGGCGCGCATGCAGCCGCGCGCCACCCGTTGCATCTCATCACGGTCCAACCCGCCGATCGCCTGCACAGCCAGCTCGACATGGGCCCGCTGGCGCAGGGCAACAAGGTAGCCGGCATCGAGCGCGTTTCCCTCAATCCAGCGGACGCCACGGCGCGCGGCCTGGCGGCCGGCAATAAGGTGAAAGTCCACAATGATCGCGGTGCGTGCTTCGCCGGATTGGCGCTCGACGACGGCGTGATGCCGGGAGTTGCCGTCATGGCGACCGGCGCGTGGTGGGACCCGGCTGCGGACCGCACCGACCGCGCGGGCACCGCGAATGTCCTGACCCTCGATATCGGCACGTCGCAACTGACGCAAGGGCCGAACGCGATGAGCTGCCTCGTCGAAATCGAACGCGCCTGAGGCCTCCGAAACCGCCGCCCCGCGGTGATATCATCGGCGGCAATACGAGCGAGACAGACTCAAATTCGCAGGTAGCCAGGAGAAAATTGCCATGCCGGATCAAACTGAACGCCGCTATCGCGTGAACGAGCTCACGCCCGATCCCGCAGTCTTGTTCGATCAAGAAATTGCCGAACAATATCTGCGCTATGCGAAGATGCTCTCGGCGCGCGGCCTCGTTTACAGCTCAACCGGCAACCTCGTCATGCGGGTTGCGCATCCGAAGTATCCCGACGGTATCTGCTACGTCAAATGCCAGGGCGTGTCGCTGGAGGAAATGTCAATCGACGACCTCCTCATCACCGACGTGCCGGACGGCCGCATACTTTACGGCAATAACGCGACCACGGTCGGGCACCAGATGAACCGCGAGATCTTGCGGCTGCGCCCAGAGGTGAACGCGGTCATTCACCTTCACCACGACGAGACGATCGCGTTTTTCGCCGCGGGCTACGAAGAACTGGGCATTACCGGCTTGACTTTTCCGTTCCTGATGCAAACGTGGCCGCACTACCTGCCGGCGCACATCAACGTCGAGGAAGACGTGGCGCCAATCAAAACCTTCATCAAGGACACCAACTGCATCATCATGAAGCGCCACGGCTTCACGGTGCTCGGGCGTACCGTGTCGGAATGCTACGGCCGGACTAACGTGCTCGTCGGCGAAGTTAAGCGCAATATCATCGCCGAGCAGCTCGCACTCGCCAACGGCAGAAAGCCCGATTTTCTTACGCACGAGGAAATCGAGAAGATGTTTGAGCACGGCGATGAGGTCATGTATCCGAAACCTTTGAAGAATTGATCCATGATCAAAGCGCGATTGTTTTTGCTTGCGACCGCCCTACTGGCCGGCATTTTGCCGGCGGCGGGACAGGACTATCCCACCAAGACGGTCAGGATCGTGACCGGCTACGCACCCGGCGGTGCGAGCGACATCCTCGCGCGCATGGTCGCGCAGAAACTGACCGACTTCTGGGGTCGCCAGGTCGTAGTCGAAAACCGCCCGGGTGCGAGCGGCAATCTCGCCTCTGAATACGTGAAAGGCTCGCCGCCCGACGGCTACACGCTGCAGATCGGCACTTCAACTACGCACGTGCTGAATCCGATCACGCTGCCGGGCGCCACCTTCGACCCCTTAAAAGACTTCTCACCGATCACGCCGATTGCCATCGCGCCGTATCTCCTGCTCGTTCATTCTTCGCTAAAGGTAAAGACCACGGGCGAATTGATCGCGCTGGCGAAAGCACAACCGGGCAAACTCAATTACGGATCTTCCGGCACGACCGTTTATCTCGGCACCGAATTGTTCAAGGCGATGGCGGGCATCGAGATGGTGCATGTGCCGTACAAGGGCGGCGGGCCGGCGTTGATCGCCCTGCTCGCGAACGAAGTGCAGGTCGAGTTCGATCCGCTGCCATCAGCCTCGTTCAGCCACATCAAGCAGGGCTCGCTGATTTTGCTCGCGACGAGCGGTGCGAAGCGTCCTCGCGTCGCGCCCGATGTGCCGACCGTGGCGGAATCAGGCCTTCCCGGTTTTGAGGTGAGTTCCTGGTACGGCGTGTTCGCGCCGGCGGGCACGCCAAAGCCGGTCGTCGATAAACTCGCCGCCGGCATCGCGCGCGCAGTCGAACTACCCGACGTCCAGGCCAAGCTGACGGAGCTGGGCTCCGATCCCTACATCCTGACGCCGGCCGCGTTCGCACAAGTGATCCGACGCGACCAGGACATGTGGCAGAAGCTGATCCGCGAACGCAATATCAAAGTCGAGTTCTAGCAGCGTCGCGAGAGGCCTCCAAAATCTTCCCGCTTGCTTGAACCCGCGTCAGACGAATCGTTTAACGCTCCGAGCCGCGGATAAACTCGTTCAGCACCGCGTTCCACGCGAGCGCCAGGTTGTTGCGATTATAGCCGCCGCCGCCAAACCCCATGATGCGTCCGCTCGCGAACTCGTTGGCGAGCTCGCACAGGCTACGCGCGGCATGCGCATGAGCCGCCGGCGTGTATTGCAGATGCGCAAGCGGATCGCCGGCGAGACTGTCCGCGCCGCACTGGAAAACGATGAATTCGGGCCTGAATCGCCGCAAGAATTCCGCGACCCGCTCCCATTCGCGCATGAATAGCTTGTCGGTGGAACCGGGCTGCATCGGAATGTTGAGCTTGGTTCCGGCGGCCGCGCCTTTGCCTGTCTCGCTGGCGTCGCCGGTGCCTGGATAAAGAAACCGGCCGTCTTCGTGAATGTCGGCGACGAATACTTCGGCGTCGTGCTCGTATGGATAGAAAAGCCCGTCGCCGTGATGGACGTCGATGTCGACGTACGCGACTTTCCGGATGCCGTATTTTTCACGCAGCGTATCGATCACCACACCGCAGTCGTTGAACACGCAGAAGCCCGCGCCATTGTCGCGCCGCGCATGGTGCAGGCCGCCGATCGGCTGGAACGTGCGGTAGACGTCGCCGCTCATCACGCGCTCGAGGCCTTCGAGCGCCGAACCGACTACCGCCGCGGACGCGTCGTAGACGCCCGGATAAGCGGGCGTGTCGCCGTAATCGATCGAGCCTACGCCCAGCTCGCTCAACCCGTCGACGCGTTCGACGTAGTGCGCACTGTGAAACCGCTCGATTTCATCGCGTGAGGCGGCACGCGGCGCGGCTAGCTTCGCGGATTTGTCGAGGCCCTGCTTTACGGTCTCTTTCCAGAACGCATCCTGGCGATCCGGGCCAAACGGGTGGCCGTTCGGAAATCCATACTTGCCGAGCGCCTCACCGACGTAGAGCAATACATCTGCAGTCATGCCGAACTCCGATTCCCAGCTGGCGCGCCTAGTTCAGCTTGGCGCCGCTCTCTTTGACGAGCTTCGCCCATTTGGCAACGTCGGCATCCAGATACTTGCGGAATTCTTCAGGCGTGTTGCCGACGGGCTCGGCGCCGTCGCCTGCGATAATGTCCTTGACGTCCTGGCGCTGGAGAACTTTGACGATCTCGTCGTGCAGCCGGGAGACGAGGGCTTTGGGCATTTTGGCGGGGCCGAATATGCCGTACCAGCCGACGATTTCGAAGCCCGGCAGCGCTTCGGCCATCGCCGGCACATCGGGCAATGCAGCGACCCGCTTTGGCGTGGTCATCGCAAGACCGCGCAGCTTGCCCGATTTCATCATCGGCACCGCGCCGGCTAATCCGGCAAAGTTGTATTGATACTGGCCGCCGATCAGATCGATCAGGGCCGGCCCAGTGCCTTTGTACGGAATGTGCTGCGCCTTGACGCCCGCCATCAGGTTGTAGAGTTCGCCGGCCAGATGGCCGCCGCTGCCGATGCCCGCCGAGCCGAAATTGAGCGGCCCCTTGTAGCTGCGCGTCCATTCAATGAATTCCTTCAGCGTCTTCGGAGGCGACGATGGATTCACGAGCAGCAGCAAGCCGGCCGCGGTCATTTGCGTGATCGGCGTGAAATCGTCGAGGACCTTATACGGAAGCTTGGGATTCAACGCCGCGTTCACCGTGTGCTGATGATAGGCCACGAACAGCGTGTAGCCGTCGGGCGGCGAATGCGCGGTGAGTTCCGCGGCAATGACACCCGAGGCGCTTGCCCGATTGTCGACGACCACCTGCTGCTTCAATGCCTCGCCGAGCTTGGCGCCGACGAGCCGCGCGAGAAAGTCCGTCGTCCCGCCGGGCGCCGCCGGCGTGATCAGGCGGATCGGCCGGCTCGGATAATTGTCGGCGGCCGCCGCTTCACCTTCGAATGGAGCCATGACGGCTAACGTTGCGAGTACGGCGGTAACGAGGCGTAACTTCATTTGCGACTCCAGTTCGTTGTGAACACAGACCAAGGTTTTCAAACCGTCATACGCGCGCGAGGCGGGTAACCGGGC
>Ga0070670_100003862_pt1 | contig 12494 bp, 9 predicted proteins | sample KBSS63metaG_FD_64665 | JGI IMG/M metagenome (GOLD analysis project Ga0070670, IMG submission 64665) | Switchgrass rhizosphere microbial communities from Kellogg Biological Station, Michigan, USA - KBS S6-3 metaG | ecosystem: Host-associated > Plants > Roots > Rhizosphere > Soil ... | reverse complement strand
TCGCCTACGGCAAGAATGCGGTGTCGCACCACGGCCATCACGGCAACGCCGTGCTGTCGCGCTACCCGATCGTCGCGCACGAGAATCTCGACATCTCGGCGCACGCGTTCGAAAGCCGCGGTTTGCTCCATTGCACGATCCGGCTCGGCAAAGGTGAGCCCGACCTGCATTGCCTAAACGTGCACCTGGGGCTTTTCGAGCGCGGGCGCAAGTGGCAGATCCACACGCTGTGCGAGCGGATCCGGGCGACCGTGCCCGACAACGCGCCGCTCATCATCGCTGGCGACTTCAACGACTGGCGCCAGAAAGCGAACCGGCTGATCGTCGACGAGCTTGGGGTGATCGAGGTGTTCGCGAGCGTACGCGGGCGCCACGCCCGCACGTTTCCGTCGGTGATGCCGGTGTTCCAGCTCGATCGCATCTATGCGCGCGGCCTGTCGATCCTCGACGCCGGCGTCCACTACGCGTTTCCCTCGAGTCGAATCTCCGACCACGCGGCGCTCGCCGCCAAGTTCGACACCGGCCCTTGAGCGCGAAGGGTCGTCCCTTGAGCGCGAAGGGCCGCTCCCGAGCGCGAATTGTACCGGAGCGCGAAGCGCGCAGGGTTGTCCATTGAGCGCGAAGGGCCGCTCCCGAGCGCGAATTGCACCGGAGCGCGAAGCGCGCAGGGTTGTCCATTGAGCGCGATGAACCGGTTCCTCCCGGGAAATCGCATAACCTTGTTGAGAAGCGGCGGCGAATACTTCCCCTCCCTCGTCCACGCGATCGACACCGCCGAGCGGGAGGTCTGGCTCGAAACCTACATCTACGCGGACGACGACGTCGGCGCGATCGTCACCGCGGCGCTCGTCCGCGCGGCGCAACGCGGCATCATCGTCCGGGTGCTCGTCGACGGCTGGGGCGCGAGACACTACCTGACGGCGGCGATCGAGCGCCAGCTCATGGGTGGCGGCGTGCGCCTCCTCAAGTACCGTCCGGAAATATCTCCGTGGACGTTTCGAAGGAACCGGTTGCGCCGGCTGCACCGCAAGCTGTGCCACGTCGACGGCAAGGTTGCGTTCGTCGGCGGCATCAACATCATCGACGACGTGAACACGCCGGGACAAAAGCCGCCGCGGGTTGACTTCGCGCTGCGCATCGAGGGCCCGCTGCTCGTCTCCATCGCGCGCACGATGGAACGTGTGTGGGCGATCAACGAGCTCGTCCAGCTGCAGCAGACGGACGTGTCGCTGTTTCCCGTGCTGCGCCGTGCGCAGCGAATGGGGGCACAGACGGCGAAGTTCCTGATCCGCGACAACCTGCGGCATCGTCGCGACATCGAGCACGCGTACCTCGCCGCGATTCGCACGGCGAAGCGCGAGATCGTGATTGCATCGTCCTACTTCTTCCCCGGCATTCGCTTCCGCCGGGCGCTGATCGCCGCGTCGCAGCGCGGCGTCGCCGTGACGCTGCTGCTGCAAGGCCGCGTCGAGTATGTGCTGCTGCACTATGCGAGCCGTGCGCTGTACGGCCAGCTCTTGTCCGCCGGCATCACGATCGAGGAGTTTCACCAGTCGTTCCTGCATGCAAAGGTCGCGGTCATCGACGACCACTGGGCGACGGTCGGCTCGTCCAACATCGATCCGTACAGCCTGCTCATGGCGCGCGAGGCGAACGTCGTCGTCCGCGACCCGTTCTTCTCCGGTCAGCTGCGCAGCGAGCTCGAGAAAATGATCGACGAAGGCGCGCAACGGGTGCCGCCGCAGCACTGGGCGCTGCGGCCGCGCGCGTACAAGGCGCTCCTGTGGACCGCGTACGGCGTGGTCCGGCTGATGCTGGGCATGCTCGGCTACGGCGGCAACGAATGGTTCCGGATGCATCCGCGACCGCACGAGAAGCCGGCTTAGCCGCAAGCGCCTGCATCGGCTGCTACCATTGAAGGATGCGTCACCACGCATCCCTTCCCCTTCCCGCGCCGGGGCCGGCCCGTCGCGGCGACTGGCGGGTGATCGGCACGCTGCTTCCTTACCTCTGGGCGTACAAGGGGCGCGTGATCCTGGCGCTCGCCGCGCTGGTCGCGGCGAAGGTCGCGAACGTGGGCGTGCCGGTGCTGCTGAAATCGATCGTCGACGCGCTCGACTCGCGCACGGCGATGCTGGCCGTTCCGCTCGCGCTTCTCGTCGCCTACGGCTTGCTGCGCCTGTCGACGACGCTTTTCACCGAGCTGCGCGAGTTCCTGTTCGCCAAGGTGACGCAGCGGGCGGTGCGGACGATCGCCTTGGAGGTCTTCCGGCACCTGCACGCGCTTTCTCTGCGCTTTCACCTCGCACGGCACACGGGCGGGCTCACGCGCGATGTCGAGCGGGGCCAGCGCGGTATCACGACGCTGATCAGCTTCGCGCTGTTCTCCATCCTGCCGACGCTGGTGGAGATCGGACTCGTCGCCGCCATTCTCGTCGCGCGCTACGACTGGACCTTCGTTGCGATCACCGTCGTCGCGCTCGTCCTTTACGTCACGGCGACGGTCAAGATCACGGACTGGCGCTCGGGCTTCCGCCGGCAGATGAACGAGCTCGACTCGAAAGCGAATACGCGCGCGATCGACAGCCTGCTCAACTACGAGACCGTCAAGTACTTCGGCAACGAGGACTTCGAGGCGCGCCGCTACGACGAGAGCATGCAGCGCTGGGAGACGGCCGCGGTGCGCAGCCAGACGTCGCTGTCGCTGTTGAACGTCACCCAGAGCGCCATCATCGCGATCGCCGTCACGCTCATCATGTGGCGGGCGACGGTGGGCGTCGTCGCCGGCACGATGACCATCGGCGACCTCGTGCTCGTTAATGCCTTCATGATCCAGATCTACATCCCGCTCAACTTCCTGGGCGTGCTGTACCGGGAGGTCAAGCAGGCGCTCACGGACATGGAACGGATGTTCGCGCTCAACGCCGAGCACACGGAGGTCGCGGACAAGCCGGGTGCGCCGGCGCTCGCGGTGACCGCGGGCGAAGTGCGCTTCGAGCACGTCGACTTCGGTTACGACCGGAACCGGCAGATCCTGCATGACGTGAGCTTCACCATTCCCGCCGGCCGAACGGTCGCGGTCGTCGGCCCGTCGGGCGCCGGCAAGAGCACGCTGTCGCGCCTCCTGTTCCGCTTCTACGACGTCACGGGCGGCCGCATCACCATCGACGGCCAGGACATTCGCGAGGTGCGGCAAGGCACCCTCCGCGCGGCGATCGGCATCGTTCCGCAGGACACGGTGCTCTTCAACGATTCGATCGGCTATAACATCGCCTACGGACGGCCGGACGCGACGCACGCCGAGATCGTCGCGGCGGCCGAGCTCGCGCAGATCCACGGCTTCATCAGCGGCACGCCGGAGGGCTACGCAACGCCGGTCGGCGAGCGGGGCCTCAAGCTTTCCGGTGGGGAGAAGCAGCGCGTTGCCATCGCGCGCGCCGTGCTCAAGGGACCGCGGATCCTTATCTTCGACGAGGCGACATCGGCGCTCGACTCGAAGTCGGAGAAGGCGATCCAGGCGGAGCTCCGACGGATTGCCAGGAACCGGACCACGCTGACGATCGCCCATCGGCTGTCCACGATCGTCGATGCCGACGAGATCCTCGTTCTCGAGGCGGGGCGCATCGTCGAGCGCGGGACTCATGGCGCGCTTCTTGCACAGGGAGGGGTGTACGCGCGGATGTGGCAGCTGCAGCAGACGGAATCGCCCGAGTCGAGCTCTCGCGATGCCGAAGGTCGTCAACTTTCGACGCCGAACGGCGTTGATACGGCTCCCGGGTCCCCGTTGGTCGATTCGCTGGGTGTCAGCAACTCGACGGTCACCCCCGCTGTGTCGTGAACGCTGCAGACGCGATAGGATAATACCCTTATATCCATAGGGTATTGTCATAGGTCGAGTGTGCATGCTATAAAGCCGTCGTCTTGAGGTCCGACTTCATGAATAAACGCCTCTTCATTGTTTTCCTGACTCTATTTGCGGCTTGTGCTATCGGCACGGCAGCGGCGCAGTCACCGGCCGGCCGCGACCCTGCCAAGCTGCACCTCGCATCGATTAACGCAGTCGTCGTGGATGCCAACGCAAAGCGATCGGTGTACGCGAAGGGCGCTGACGATGTGACGCCGATCGCGTCTCTCACGAAGCTGATGACGGCGATGGTCACGCTTGATGCGAAGCTGCCGGACGACGAGATGATCGCGATCGGCATCGAGGATCTCGATTTCCTCAAGGGCTCGAAATCGCGCCTGCGCATGGGCGCGGAGTTGCCGCGGCACGAGATGTTGCGCCTTGCGCTCATGTCGTCCGAGAATCGCGCGGCGTCGAGTCTCGCGCGGACGTATCCCGGCGGCACCAAGGCCTTCGTCGCTGCAATGAACGCGAAAGCCGCCGAGCTCGGGATGACGCACACGCGCTACGCCGACCCGACGGGGCTGTCCGCACAAAACGTTTCGACCGCGAACGACCTCGCAATCCTCGTTGCCGCGGCCGCCGAGTATTCGCAGATCCGCGATTTCAGCACCACGGGCAGCCACTACGTGGAAGTGCAGCCGACGGGACAGATCCTCGGCTTCAACAACACGAACAATCTCGTCAAGAACGACAAGTGGGACATCAAGCTGTCGAAGACGGGGTACATCCGTGAAGCCGGCAAGTGCCTCGTCATGCTGACGACGATCGCGTCGAAGCCGTTCGTCATCGTGCTGCTCGACTCGGCCGGCAAGTACACGCGGCTCGGGGACGCGCAGCGCGTGCGCCACTGGATCGAGACGGGCGAATCGCTGACGATGACCGCCGACGCGAAGCCCACGGCGAAGTCGCGCGCCGCAGTGAAGCCCGCCGCCGACAAGCATCCCGCGAAGCGCGCCTCATCGCGCGCTTGATTCGGGCGCGGCTTCGCTCGCGCCTCAACGCGTCAACGGAACGTCGTCTCACGCCGCTCGGCGCGCGCCTGATCCATCACTAAAGCTCCACCCGGCGATCAGGGTCCTGCGCTGCGGCGGTGCCGCTCGAACAATTCCTTCGCATGCGCCCGCGTCTTCGCGGTGATCGCGTTACCCGCGAGCATTCGTGCCAGCTCCTCGATCCGGCCCGGACCCGACAGCGATTTCACTTCTGCGCTGACGGCATCGTCGCCACCGTTCTTGACGACGCGAAAGTGCGCGTCGGCAAACGCGGCTACCTGAGGCAGATGCGTGACGCACAGCACCTGCCTGCGCTTCGAGAGCTCCTGCAACAGCTCACCGACCGTCGCCGCGACCGCGCCGCCGATGCCGGCGTCCACCTCGTCGAAGACGAGTGTCGGCACCGCGCCGACCTCGCTCGTGGCGACCTGGATCGCGAGCGCAATCCGCGACAACTCTCCGCCCGATGCGACCTTGGCGAGCGGCCCCAACGGCTGCTTGGGATGGCTGGCGACACGGAACTCAATCTGCTCGACGCCGTAGCTCGCAGGGCTCGGCAACGGCTCGAGTGCGATTTCGAGCCGGCCTCCTTCCATCGCGAGCCTTTGCATCACCTCGGTGACGCGCGATTCCAGGTCGTGCGCCGCGAGCTCACGCTTCGCGGACAGCTCGGCTGCCAGTGCGCGGTATGCGGTCTCGGCGTCAGACGCGCGCCGCGCAAGCGCGACGGCATCCGCCGATTCGGCAAGCGCGGCGAGCCGGGCGTCCGTCTCGGCGAGCAACGCGGGCAGACCCTCCGGCCGCACGCGATGCTTGCGCGCGACGTCATGGATCGCGGCAAGACGCTCTTCGATGCGCGCAAGCTCGCCAGGATCGACGTCGAGCTTCTGGCGGTAACTGCGCAACGTGCGCGCCGCTTCTTCGATGCCGATGCGCGCGGGGTTCAAGAGCTCGACGATCTCGCCAAGCGCAGCGTCGTGCGCTGACAGCGCTTCCAGTTTCGCGATCAGCGTCGCAAGACGCGAGGCGAGCGCATCGTCGCCGTCGGCCAGTGCATCCTCGCCTGCGGTTGCGGCCTCGATTAGCGCGGCGGCGTGCGCGAGCCGCGATTGCGCCTGCGTCAGCGCCGCCCACTCGTGGGCAGAAACGCCCAGCGTGGCAAGTTCGCGGCGCCTCGATTCCAGCGTTTCGCGTTCGGCGGCGGAGGCCGCCGCGGCTTCGGCTGCGGCTTCGCGCTTCTCCACGGCCGCGTTCCACGCGCGCCATGCCTCTGCGGTCGCGCGCCCGAGCGCCGTAAAGCCGCCGAATGCGTCGACCAGCGAGCGCTGCACTTCGGCGACGGTGAGCGACTGATGCGCGTGCTGGCCGTGCAGGTCGACGAGCTGCTCGCCCAGGTCCTTGAGTTGCGCGACCGTCGCCGGCCGGCCGTTGATCCACGCGCGGCTTTTGCCCTGCGCGTCGAGCGTGCGGCGCAACAGCACCTCGCCATCCGCGGCGCCGAGGTCGTGGGCGGCGAGCCACGCGGCGATCGCGGGACTCTCACCCGCCTCGAAGACCGCCGCGAGCTCGGCGCGGTCGGCGCCGGCGCGCACCTGACGAACCTCGAACCGGTCACCGAGCAGGAGTGCGAGCGCGTCGAGCAGGATCGACTTGCCCGCACCGGTTTCGCCGGTGAGCACCGTGAACGCGTCGCCGAGCTCGAGGTCGAGCGCTTCGACGACGACGAAGTTGCGAATCGACAGGAGCCGGAGCATGAATACGTAGGGTCAGCGACGACTTTCCGGCTAATAACCCTGATGATTCGTTTGACCCGGCTTCGTGCTACCTGCCGCGCAGGCGTTCGGGCGTCTCACTCCAGTGCAGCTTGTCGCGCAGCATCGCGAAATAGTCGTGGTCTTCCGGGTGCAAAAAGCGCGCGGCGTGCTGCGCCCGCCGCACGGTGATGCGCTCGCCCTCCATCAGCCCGAAATGGGCTTGCGCATCGCAATGCAGCGCCGCGTCGGGCCCGCGCTCCAGCGTGAGCGTGATCGTCGCCGTGTCTGCGATGGCGACCGGCCGATGCGTGAGTGCATGCGGCGCCACGGGCACGAGGGCAAACGCCGCAATCGTCGGATCGAGAATGGGCCCGCCGGCGGACAGTGCGTACGCCGTCGATCCCGTTGGCGTCGCGACGATGATGCCGTCGGCGCGCATTGCGTAGACGAAGCGCCCGTTGATCTCGACGGCGCAGTCGATCATCGTGCCGCCGCCGCCGCGATTGAGCACGACGTCATTGAGCGCGAGGGCCGTTTCGCGGGATCCGTCGCTGCGCACGACTTCGGCGGCGAGCAGCGTTCGCCGCTCCTCGACATAGCGGCCGGCGAGCATGGCCTCGAGCGTCTTTTCCATCCGCGTGATTGGAATGTCGGTGAGAAATCCCAGCCGGCCCTGGTTGACGCCGATCAGCGGAACGTCGTACGGCGCGAGCCGCCGCGCGATCGAAAGCATCGTGCCGTCGCCGCCGACGACGATGGCGACGTCGGCCGCAGCGGCGAACTCTTCCGCGGCAGCAAGCGGATAGGCGGCGATACCGGTCGAGCGCGCCGTGTCGGCCTCGATCACGACCTCGATTCCCCGCGTCTCTAGGAACGAGGCGAGCCGCGACAGCGGCTCGGCAATTCCCGGGCTCACATGGCGCCCGACAAGGGCCGCCCGGCGGAACACGGCGGCGGGCATGTCGGGGGTCGCGGTCGATATCATCCGGCGGATTAAAGCACAGGCGCTGCCGGTCGCCATAGCCGTCGAACAGACGATCCCCAAACGGATGGACGCCGACGGGAACCCACCTGCGGCGGCGAGGGTCGGAGTTGCTCGCCGCTGTAGAATAGATTTCATGATCGATTCGCGCGCCCAGACCCTGCTCAAGACACTTGTCGAGCGGTACATCGTCGACGGTCAGCCCGTGGGCTCGCGCGTGCTGTCGAAACAGCCCGGGCTCGAGCTTTCGCCGGCGACGATCCGCAACGTCATGGCGGATCTCGAGGAGATGGGCTACATCGCGAGCCCGCACACATCCGCTGGACGCGTGCCTACGGCGAAAGGCTACCGGTTCTTCGTCGACAGCCTGATGGTAATGAAGCCGCTCGAGCAGGTAGAGATCCATCGCCTCGAGGTCGAGTTCACCGCCGACCGGCCGCAGCAGCTCATGAACGCCGCCGCATCGCTCCTTTCGGACCTCACGCATTTCGCCGGCGTAGTGATGACGCCGAAGCGCACCGAAACCGGGTTTCGTCACATCGAGTTCATGCGGCTGTCCGACCGCCGGGTGCTGCTCATCATCGTCACCTCCGAGGGCGACGTTCAAAACCGCATCCTGCATACCGACCGGCCGTACACGCAACCGCAGCTGCAGGAAGCGACGAATTTCTTCAACCGGCATTACGCCGGGCAACCGTATGCGGCAGTCCGCGCACTGCTGGCCGAGGAGTTGAAATCGCTGCGCGAGGACATCGTCGGCCTCATGACGGCAGCCGTGGAAGCCGGCGGCTCGGCGCTGCAAGAGCCGGAGGCGCTCGTCGTCACCGGCGAGAAGAATCTCCTGTCGGCCACCGATCTCGCGTCGAACATGGACCGGCTGCGCAAGCTGTTCGAGCTCTTCGAGCAGAAGACTTCGCTCCTGCATCTTCTCGACGTCTCGCAGCGGGCCGAGGGCGTGCAGATCTACATTGGCGGAGAATCGGGTCTCGTGCCGCTCGACGAATGCAGCGTGATCACCGCGCCGTACGAGCTCGACGGCCGCGTGATCGGCACGCTGGGCGTGATCGGTCCGACGCGCATGGCGTACGAGCGCGTGATCCCGATCGTCGACGTCACTGCGAAGCTGTTGTCGAATGCGCTGACGCAGCAGCGGAACGATTAGCAATGCGGCCCGTTCACGTTCGCACGCCGGATTTGAACAACGGCTGATGGGCGCCGCCGCGCCCCATCCAAATGCGGTGCTGGTCGAGCGCTTCTATCGCGCGCTCGGTCGTCGCGACGCCGAGGCGATGATTGCGTGCTACGCACCGGACGCGACGTTCCACGATCCCGTGTTTCGCGACCTCGACGCTGCAGGCGCAGCCGCGATGTGGCGGATGCTGTGCGCGCGAGGCAAGGACCTCGCCGTCGTAGCCTCCCACGTCGAAGCCGACCACGCCGCTGGCCGCGCGCAGTGGTTTGCGACGTACACCTATGCCGCGACGGGCCGCCGCGTCGAGAACCGGGTCGATGCGCTGTTCGCGTTTCGAGAAGGCCGCATCGTGCGCCATGTCGATCGCTTCGACCTGTGGCGCTGGCTGCGGCAGGCGCTCGGCGCCAAGGGCACGCTGGTGGGCTGGGCGCCTCCCGTGCAGCGTGCGGTGCGATTACAAGCGGCGAGGGCCCTCGCCGACTGGCGTGCGAAGAATCCGGGGGTGCCCGGATGACTGCTTTCCTCGCCGAGCCTGCGAGCGGGCCGAGATGGCGTCTGCCTTGAGCCCTTTCCTCGACGAACCCAACCGGCGGCACGATCAGCCTCGCCGCGTCGGCGTGCTTCTCCTCAACCTCGGCACGCCCGATGCGGCGACGCCGGCCGCGGTGCGCCGTTATCTCGCGGAGTTCCTTTCCGACCGTCGCGTCGTCGAAATCCCGGCGTTCGTCTGGAAGCCGATCCTGCATCTTGGGGTGCTGCGCGTGCGGCCTGCCCAATCGGCGAAGAAGTACGCAATGATCTGGGGGGCCGACGGCTCGCCGCTGCTCGTCCACAGCCAGAAGCAAAAGACGCTGCTGACGGGATATCTCGGGCAGCGGCTCAAGGAATCGGGATTGCCCCCCGACACGGCACAGGTCGAGCTCGCAATGCGTTACGGCGCACCAAGCGTCGCCGACGGCTTCGCGCGTCTCACTGCGGGAGGGTGCGACCGCATCCTCGCTGTGCCGCTGTTCCCGCAATATTCCGCCAGCGCAACGGCCGCGGCGCTCGACGCCGTCTTCGCGCATGCCCAGCGTGTGCGCCGGTTGCCCGGGTTGCGCACCGTCGCAAGCTTCCACGACGATCCGGGCTATATCCGCGCGCTGTCGCGCAACATCAACGATTACTGGATGCGGCACGGCCGCCCCGAGCGGCTCGTGATGAGCTTCCACGGCTTGCCCCGCCGGTCGCTCGATCTTGGCGACCCGTACCACTGCCAGTGCCGGAAGACCGCCCGCCTCCTGGCGACGGAGCTCGGGCTCGACGCGCAGCAGTATCTCGTCACGTTCCAGTCGCGGTTCGGCCGTGCCGAGTGGCTGAAGCCCTATACCCGCGATTCCGTGGTGCGCCTTGCGAAAGAGGGCTTTGCACGAGTCGACGTCGTGTGCCCGGGCTTCGTGTCGGACTGCCTCGAAACGCTGGAGGAGATCGGCATCGAGGTGAAGCAGGCGTTCCTCGGTGCGGGCGGACGGGAGTTCCATGCCATCCCCTGCCTCAACGAACATCCGCACTGGATCGCCGCTTTGGTCGAGCTCGTGGTGACCAACCTCCAGGGATGGCTCGGCGCCCCCCCGGACAGCGCTGCTCGCGAGGCGACGCGTATGCGCGCCGAGGCACTGGGCGCGCGGCAGTAGTTCGAGCGAGCCCGCGCGAGGCGCTCGCGCAGGCCGATCGCTAACTCGCTGATCGGAATTAGGAACCGCAAAGCACGCGCGGGCTGTCGTCGAACGCGGCGAAACCGGTTGAAACGCGTGCGAACGACCCCATTGTGACCGGTGCGCTCGAGCCGCCCAGAAAAACCGAGCTTACGGAGCTTTCGAGAAATGTCCGCTGACCAAAAAACCGACGTGGCAAGCGAACGCGCCACCGCTGCCGATCCCCTGCCCACAGTTTCCGATGAGCTCGGCGGCCCCGACCGCGTCGCGGGCCAGGGCGTAGTCGACCCGGCTCCCGACATTCCCGCGCTGCTCGAGAAGGCCAAGGCCGAAGCCGCGGAGCTGCGCGACGCCTGGCTCCGCGCGCGCGCGGACATGGACAACATCCGCAAACAGGCCGCTGCCGACGTTGCGCGCGCACACAAGTACGGAATCGAACGTTTCGCCGGCGAGCTTCTGGCGGTTAAAGATTCGCTCGAATCGTCGCTGGCGGCGGAGAATGCCACGCCGGAAGCGCTGCGCGCCGGCGTCGAGCTCACGCTCAAGCAGCTCGCTTCGGCATTCGACAAGGTCAAGCTCGTCGAAATCGACCCGAAGGGCGAGAAATTCGATCCCCACAAGCATCAGGCGATGTCGATGGTCGATGGTCCCGAGCCTCCGAACACGGTCGCACAGGTGTTCCAGAAAGGCTACCTGCTCGCGGACCGCGTGCTGCGGCCGGCGATGGTCGCCGTGACCAAGCCCAAAGATGAAGCGGCGTGAGACGCAATCGCCTGATCGCGCGCGCCGACGTCCGTTGCGCTTGATTGGATGAACGAAAACCCCCATTTGCCGCACAGACAACCCAATTCGCATCGGAGGTAGAAAAAATTATGGGCAAGATCATCGGCATCGACCTTGGCACCACGAACAGTTGCGTCGCCATCATGGAAGGCGGCCAGCCGAAAGTGATCGAGAACTCGGAAGGCGCTCGCACCACGCCGTCTGTCGTCGCCTATCAGGAAGACGGCGAGATCCTCGTCGGCGCATCGGCGAAGCGGCAGGCCGTCACCAACGCGAAAAACACGATCTTCGCGGTGAAGCGTCTCATCGGCCGTCGCTTCGATGAAAAGGAAGTGCAGAAGGACATTGCGCTGATGCCGTACCGGATCGTCAAGCACGACAACGGCGACGCGTGGGTCGAAGCCCGCGGCAAGAAGGTCGCGCCGTCCCAGGTGTCCGCCGAGATCCTGCGCAAGATGAAGAAGACCGCCGAGGACTATCTCGGCGAGGAAGTCACCGAAGCCGTCATCACCGTGCCGGCGTACTTCAACGACTCGCAGCGCCAGGCCACGAAGGACGCCGGCAAGATCGCCGGCCTCGACGTGAAGCGGATCATCAACGAGCCGACCGCGGCTGCGCTCGCGTTCGGGATGGACAAAAAGGAAGGCGACCGCAAGATCGCGGTGTATGACCTGGGCGGCGGCACGTTCGACATCTCGATCATCGAGATCGCCGAGATCGAGAAGGAGCACCAGTTCGAGGTGCTGTCCACCAACGGTGACACCTTCCTGGGCGGCGAAGATTTCGACCAGCGGATCATCGATTACATCGTCACCGAGTTCAAGAAAGAAGCGGGCGTCGATTTGAAGAACGACGTGCTCGCGCTGCAGCGGCTCAAGGAGTCGGCCGAGAAGGCGAAGATCGAGCTCTCGTCGTCGCAGCAGACCGACATCAACCTGCCGTACATTACCGCCGATCAGTCGGGCCCGAAGCACCTGTCGATGAAGCTGACGCGCGCGAAGCTCGAGTCGCTGGTGGAGGACCTGATCGCGCGTACCGTCGAGCCCTGCCGGATCGCCATCAAGGACGCGGGCGTCAAGCTCTCCGACATCAGCGACGTGATCCTGGTCGGCGGGATGACCCGGATGCCGAAGGTGCAGGACACCGTCAAGGAATTCTTCGGCAAGGAGCCGCGCAAGGACGTCAATCCG
>Ga0070670_100003861_pt1 | contig 12495 bp, 12 predicted proteins | sample KBSS63metaG_FD_64665 | JGI IMG/M metagenome (GOLD analysis project Ga0070670, IMG submission 64665) | Switchgrass rhizosphere microbial communities from Kellogg Biological Station, Michigan, USA - KBS S6-3 metaG | ecosystem: Host-associated > Plants > Roots > Rhizosphere > Soil ... | reverse complement strand
GGCCATCGAGATTGCCGAAGCCCCATTTGGAACCGGACAGCGCCTCGCTGGTCAGCGGCGGCGCTTCGACCCAGTCGCCTTCGGTCGAATCGTTCGTTCGTGCAATCTCAGAAACAGCGAACATAGGGGCGGTCCTTTTTTATCCGCAGGGTCACCAACCGATCGGAATATCCCTGCAATCTTCAATGGCTGTGGGGGACGCTAGACGCCTTCGGGCGGCTGGCCGGCGGTGCGCAGTTGTTCAAGAGTCTGGTTTATCAGCGTCGACGACGTTGTCTTGGTGTAGGGAAAATAGATAATCCGCACGTTTTTGGATGCGAAATCCTGATCCAGCTCCATCCACTTCGACGACTTGTACCAGTCGTCGCCGACAAACATCACATCGAACTTGTAACGGTTGTAGGCATCGAATTTGTCCATGCTTTCCTGAGGCACGGCGAGATCGACATAGCGGCAAGCTCTGACGATATCGATCCGCTCCTCGTAGGGAATGACCGGGCGCTTGTTCTTATAGGAGACGAGCGCATCGACACTCACGCCGACGATAAGCTTGTCGCACATGCTTTTCGCGCTGCGCAAAACGTTGACATGGCCGACGTGAAAAAGATCGAAAACACCCGTTGTGTATCCTACGACCATCGCAGTTCCTCCAGACAAAGATCGTAAAATTGCTTGTATTCCTGATGGCGTGTCATTTGTGTCGGGGTCGCGCTAAAGCCGATCTTGGCGCGCTCCAACGTACCCGAAATTCCGAGGTTCCGACATGCCGTGCGCAACGGCAGTTTGCCGTACATCTTGTCAATGCGAAGCAACGCCGGTCGCCGGTACATGTAGGTGAGCAAGGCCGTCGAAAGAAATGGCACCCTTGCTTCCTTGGACGCGGCCATCGCCGCAAAGTCCATGCGTCGCAACAGACCGGGCAGATGGAATTCCAGGAAAAAGTCTTCCACAAAGTCCTGGGTCGAGGAGTTGCCCCTTAAGGTTTCGACATAGTCCATCAGCCGCGCCACTGCGGGGGTGACATCCGCATAGCCGTAAACCTGCAGGAAGGCCGCCGCTCCCGGCCACTCGACCTGGTCTGTCGCCCAGCGAAAAATGCGGTCATATCCGAAGAAAAGTTCATCGGCGCCTTCGCCCGTCAGAACGACCTTTTCCTCGCTGCCCATGGCCTGACAGCAGGTGTAGATCAAAGCTTCATTGGGAACACTCAAGGGCTCGCCCCTTATGGCGCAGAGATCACGCCAGGTTTTCCGAATGTCCGCGTGCTGGACGAGTGTGATGGTGATCTTCTTGTCGAGCGCATGCGCGGTTTCGGCGGCAGCAGCGCCCTCATTGTTATCGGTCAGACCGACACAGTAGGTCTGCCGGGTTCGGGACAGGCGGGCAATGAGCGCGCTGTCTATGCCGCCGCTGAGCATCGACACGACCGGCACATCGCTCATCTCGTGGCTGCCGACGCTCTCCGCCAGCAGAGCCTCAAGATCGTCCTGACGAAAGGCCACCGGAGACACACCCTGCCTCGCTCCGAAACGCTCGATCGTGCCATCGGAACACAGGATGCTTCCGGGAAGTAGCTCCTTGACGGCCCTGAAGTAGGTATGACCGGGCACCGGCCGGCGCGCCACCCGCAACTCCTCGAGCGAAGCAGCATCAATGCCCGATGGGACGAGGACGTTGATCGTCGCCGGCTCCGAGGCAATGATGGTTACATTCCCCTGTCGTGCGAAATAGAGCGGCTTTATGCCAACGCGGTCGCGGACGGCCCACCACCGGCGTGTCTCATGATCAAACAGGACGAGTGCAAACATCCCCTCAAGCAGGACGAAGGCCTCTGTGCCGAGCTGCGCGAATAGCTCGATGATCGTCTCGGTGTCGGAGCTGCGGCGACAGCGCAACTTGAAGCGCTCCCTGAGCAGCATGTGATTGTAGATTTCACCGTTGAAAATGATCTCATAGCGGCCGTTCGCGGATTTCATCGGTTGATCGGAGGCGGCAACAGGATCGATGATCGACAGGCGGTTGTGACCGAGCAAGACAGCACCATCCTGAATGACGGACATGCGGGTTGCGTCGGGGCCACGCCACGTCTGCCTCTCAAGCGCGCGCGAGAACTCAGCGGGGCCAATTGGGCCTCCGCGTGGCTGCTCGACAAACAAGATGCCGCACATTGCGATCAACACTCCTCGTAGACATCGGTTGCTGCCGACTGCAGCAGTAATTATCGGGCGGCGGCTCTATAAAGGGGAACATCCACGGCGACGCCGAGACCCTCGGCAATGGTGTCGAGAATGATCGCAGCTGCCGGGCGGCTGTTCGGACGAAGCAGTTTCTTCAATGCGGCGCGTTCCGCTTCAAACCCCCAATGCGCACCGCGCTGGTACTGGCGAACCACGTGCTGCATCTCGTCGAAACGGCGCACCTTATGGGCACATGCTTCGGCCATCTGTCCTGTCGCGTTGAAGGCGACGTGATTGCCCGAATCGAAGAACACAAGTGGCTTGTCGAACAATTGGTACTCGGTCAGAAACGAAACGCCATCCGTCATCAGCAAATCCGAGGCGTCGAACAATTCCGCATATTCCTCTCCGCAGGCGCAGCAGTTTTCCAGAGAGCACCACTCGCTCAGGAACTGCCCATACTCCTGCGTCGTCAGAATGCCGGCCGTTGCGAGCGCATTCTTCAGCCCCGGATGGGGTTTGAAGGCGAACTGTATGCTCCTGTCCTGCCGCGCCCATTCGAGCATCGCTTTGTAGATGCTCGCAAACACGGCAAAACCCAGCGACCGTTCGTTCACCGAATGATGCGGCGCCCAGATGATGCGGAAGCTGCGACCATGCGGTTCGGCTATCGGCCAGGCACCACGGCCGCGGGCCTCAAGCAGACGGTCCACCTTCGGGTAGCCCGACAGAACAAACTTTGCAGGATCCGAGTGACGGAAGCTGCGGAAGAATGCCTGGGAATGCTCGGTTTCGCAGAAAACATACCATGCGACCCGGTGATACTCCTGATCGAAGCCCAATTGCGAGAGAGAGCTTTGATCCGCCTGGGTATCGAATTGCTGGACGATCGTTGTCCCGTAGGGAACAAGGCAAAGGCGGGAGAATGTGAGTTCCCCGGTTGCAAAGCCCGGCGCGATGTCCCCGTCCCACTGTTGCTGGCGAAAGATGACATCAGGTGCGAGGCTTTTGAGGATGGCCAGACCTTGGAAGGAATCCTCCATATCGAAGCGGAGATGCGGAACGCCGAGGCGCAGGAATGCCTGGCTGACGTCTGCCTCGCCACCGAAACCGCCCATTCCGAGCAGGCGCGAATGCAGGCTGATCACGATTGGATAGAAACGGCTGTCGCGCGCCATGGTCTCATAGACGTCGGCCAACGCATCCCACATCGCTATGGAGTGAACGAGAAAGACGCAACGGATCGGTCCGCTGACCGCTCTGTCGCGGACCGCCAGATTGGCTGCCTGCTTCGCTCCCTGAATGGCGGGATAGAGCGCGGACACCACACCCTGCGCCATCTGGTGCAGGAGATTGGGCATCCTGCGAAGAGCATCGAGCTCGGATGTTATCGCGTCCTGCGTGGTGGTTGCAGCCGCAGCCATGGCTTGGCGCAAGCCCTCCATCTCCATCTGCTGCCGGCCGCTTGTCAGCTCGAAGAATTTGACGGTCTCGATCTGAATTTCTTCACCGATCTTTTGATGTTCGATCGCGAGGTCGAGCCGGGCCAAGGCATCGTCCAGACGCCTTTCGATGCTGCCTAACTTTTCCAAGACCATGGCAGAGGCTGGATCGCCCATTCTGTTCTCCGTTAATTCGTGAGTCGAGCGCGGATTGAACGACGGCCTATCCATCACATCACAAGCTTGTGCGGCGCATACTTCAGACGGTAGGCCTGAAGCGCCGTGTCGCGCATCTTCTCATAAACCGCGTGGAAGCATTTTTCGTCGAAATCGGCAAACGACAGAGCCAGCAGGCCCAGGAACTGGTCACGCAGTTGCACCTGAAGTCTCGGAAAAAGCCATTGCAGCAGGTCGATCTTGAAGCACAGGAACCAGTGGTAATACTTTGCCTTGGCGTCAGGCATTGCAGCAAAAAGATTGTCGGCGTCGCGCAACGCCGCAAAGACGTCCAACCTTCGCTCGTCGAAGATATTGGTATGCTGCTCCCTGCCCGGGAAAACGCGGTGAGCGACAAGGGGCCTGTCCAAGACCATGAAGTCGCCGGCGTTCAGATAGATGTTCCAATGCGCAAGAATGTCTTCATTGACGCGGCAGGTTGAAAAGGACAGCTTTATTCTCTCGCAGAAATCCCTGCGCATGATCTTGTTCCAGGGGAAATTGATCGTCATGAGAAACTGGCCGCTGGCATCCAGATTGACACGGGTGAAGTCGCGACCGGAGAGGACGCTGTTCCAGATACTACGGTCGCGTGGCTCCATGTCGTCGAGCACACCCGACTCGTTTGCCATCAGCTGATATTTGAACGTCAGCGTACTGACACCGGTCACATCCATGATCTCGACCAGCTCGTCCAGAGCACCCCAGCGCAGCACGTCATCGGCATCAAGGAAATATATGTACTCGCCGTGGGCCCTCAGGAGCGCGGCGTTCCGGGCAATGCCGGGCCCGCCATTTCGCTCCTGCACCAGCAACTCGATATTCTTGTGTTTTTGCTGGTATAGCTGGACGATCTCGCGCGTGTTATCCGTTGAGCGGTCATCAACAACAATGATCTGCATCGTAGTCTTGTTCGCCAGCACACAGTCAAGGCACTGGGATATAAACTGCGCGACGTTGTAGGCAGGGATGATGACGCTGACCTTAACCATTTATACGATAAGCTGCAGACATGCGCGCCGCCCCTACATTTCACCGGGCGGCTTTGCGCCCTTGAAGACTGCGCCAGAAAGTCAGGTTAGGCTTGCCTCAAGCTGACTCAAACTCTTCTGCCACCGCCCCGTCCACCCGCTCCAGCCTCACGAAAGCAACCGCTCCTATCGAATGGGCAAAAGCCTGCTCTGCCTGGAGAATTCGATGTCCCCCAATGAACCGCTGATTCTGTCGATATGCGTCCCGACCTACAATCGGCAGTTTCTGCTGGAACGGAACGTCACTTTCCATCTCGAGGCCTTTCGGAGGATCGGCATTCCGTTCGAGATCGTCATCGTAGACGACTGCTCGACCGACGAGACCGCGCCGTATATTGCCTCGCTCGCCGACCAGCCGGAAATCTCCGCCTTCCGCCGCGCTTCGAACTCCGGCTTCCTCAGCAACTACGCGTACGCCATGCAGCGGGCACGCGGACGCTATGCGGTCTTCCTCGGCGACGACGATTTGCTCATTCCCGATAAGGTCGTCGAATACATCCTCCTGATGGAGGCCGATGCCGAGATCGGTGTCGTCCAGGCGCCCTGGCTGCTGGTCGATGCGCGTCCCGGCGGCGGGGATATGGCACCGTTCTACCACGTCGCGGCGCCCACACGGCATCGCAAGGGCGATTTCCGCGCCCTCCTCGATTTCATCCTCGACGGCCATGTCTTCCCGGAATTCATGATCATTCGCCGCGACGTGCTGTTGAAGTCGATTTCGAGCCCGACGCCGTTCATCTTCTGGGCCTTTCTCTACACGACGCGGGCGCTCGACAAGGCTGATATCCTGTTCATGCCGGCACCCTTTGCCCGGGTGACGGCCGTGTCCGACGATCCGCGCCTGCAGCAGGGCAATAAGGAATGCATGTTCCAGTGGGACAGCTACCGCGGCGGCCTCGAATATCTGGCCTCTCAGGCCCTGCGTTCGCCCAACGCGGCGCCGGACTATCGCGCCTCGCTGTTTGGGCGGATCACCGGCTTCATGCTGCAGCGGCAAGGGGTGGCCCTTCGCATGCATGTCTCGGCCAAGAACTGGGTCGAGGCCTATATCATGTATCATCGCATGGCCGCCTATCAGCCGCAGCCGCTGTCGGCCGAAGCCTATGGACAGATCTGCAAGCTCGCCGGCATCGTCACGGCGGCGACCGAGGCCGCGGCTTTCAACAGCGAGCCGGCAGTCCTCGACCCCGTCATCAACGACACGACCCTGAGCCTCCTGCCGGAATCGGTGCAGAGGCGCCTGACCCGCGAACAGCCGACAGCAATGGACGGCGACCGTCCCCGTGCCTATCTCCGCTTCACGCCGGAGTTTCCTGCACAGTTGAAGGCCAAGGACGGCATGTTCGATATTCTGAGCTATATCGAACAGTTCGTCTGACCACCCTTACGCCGAACCGAGAGCATTGTTGATGACTCCAGCCTTTGCAGATCGCGACAGCATCGCTGCCAAACTCGCCACCCTTTCGGACTTGGACAAGCCGGTGATCGCCCTGATCATGGAAAATCCGTTGCAAGACGTCAGCCTGATCGAGGGTCTTCACTGGCATCTCGACCAGGCGTCCAAGGCGAAGTTCCTGAACAGCCTGAAGCTCGAGGGCCTCGGCGAGTGGCTTGGCCATTCGGCCCCGGCCCGCCTGCAGATCCGACTGTCGGAAGTGGCAAAATCCAGCCAACACCCCGCCTACGCCGCCTTCAAAGCAGGCCTGACGCGATCCGGCGGCCTCGAGCGCGCCTTTCCAAAAGCCTGATACCCTCAGTCGGGATCGACGGATGTCACGCCGATGATGGGGCCGAGCGGAAAGGCGCTGTCCTCGCGCTGCCATTCGGGCACATAGAGGCTGGAGATACTGCCGTCCAAAAACAGCGCGTTGCGGCAGGTGAGCACGTCGCGAAACAGCGTCGCCAAATCATGGAACCGGACGGGACTGTCGGACACGACAAACACCGCCTTTCCATCCGCCGCAACGCCGACGCCATTGCGTATTTTCAGGCTCGTGCTGTCGATGAGAAAGGACGGATGAAGCGCGCCGTCGATAACCAGCATCGGGCCGGACTGGGTGGCATAGAGCGGCTCGATGCCGGACGCGGCGAAGGCCTTCGTCTCCATCACGCCGACACTGCCTGGCTGGATGTAGAAGACGCCATTGGGCAACAGGCGGAAGTTTCCCCAGCCGGTCCCGGTATCCAGCGCCTTCTGCGTGCTTCCCAACTCGATATAAAGGCCGACTGGACTTTGATCCGGCTCGTACATCCCGCCATTGATCGCGAACCGCAGCGCAAGCCGGTCGCGCTTTAGCGAGTCGCGCAACGTCTTGAACGAACCATAGGGCTTGCCGGCAGAGTCGGTCGAGAAGAGGCGGATATTATCCTGGGCGGGGTCGAAGGTGCAGGCAGTGTAGCTGCTGCCGAGATGCTCGACCTTGCGGCATGCGCTGTCAGGCGAAAGGGCGTGGGCGGATATGGGTGCGCCGAGAAGCCCTGCGGCCAGGATAATCAACCATCGGTGCAAACGCTTACTCCTCGTCGGACAGCCCCTTAGACGTGGAGAATGCGGCGCGAAGGCGACACCGAGTCGAAACATCGGCACGAAAAAAGGACGTCTGTTGTAAGGAATAGGAAGAAGTGCCGGCCAAGGCTGACGCCGAGGCCGGCGGATCGGCTATTATTGGGCTGCCTTCTTGACCGTGTGGCCGGCGCTCTGCGTGGCGTTCACGGTGCTGGCGGTGTCCTTGCCCATGCCGCGAATTGTGTTCGCGCAGGAAGCGAGGAGCATGAGGGAAACGCAGGCAACACCGATTTTTGCGATGACAGATGACGACATGATGGCGGGTCCTTCAGGAGCGGGGTTATGACGAAAATAAGGCAAAAGCTTTCTTGCCTGCCCATAACGCGCCATCTTTGGAAAAGTTCACATAAATTCTTCGCTAGCGTGCTTCGGCACGAAACATCAGCTTTCGCGCCGCCATCTGCTGCGAAAAACATCAGGCAGCGAGCGCCATATCCGAAAAGGCATAGCGAATGCTGTCGGCAACCGCCTTCATCGGATCGGTCAGTTGCCGCGCTGTCAGAAGCCGGATGTCGAAAGTGGTGAGCTCTGGAAGCCCATCCTTTTGCCCGAGGATAGCCATCTCTTCCGTCACGTAGGAGCGCGGAAAAGGCGCCACAGCGAGATCCGAGAGAATGGCTGCCCGCTGCGCCATCGTATGGGCGCTGAGAAAAGCGACGCGGTAATCCCGTTTGTTCTGCTGCAGCTGGGCAATGGCGTCGGAGCGCCAGATGCAGCCTTCCTCCCATATGGATATGGGCAACGGGTCGCGTCGGTGCGCAGTTCCGCCTTTGGCCCCAGCCCATACCAGCCGTTCCGTGTAGATGACCTCGCCCTCGGTCGGAAACGGCCGGGTGGCACAATTGATGAGCGCCAGATCCAGCCGCTGTTCCTCCAGCCGCCGCTTCAGCGCCAGGCTCATGTCAACCACGACGTCGACCATGATGCCGGGATGGGTCTGCGAGAAGCTCTTGAGAATACGCGGCAGCAGTCGCTCGCCGATATCGTCCGGCGCGCCGAGCCGAACGACGCCGCTGAGCTCCGGCATGATGAACCGCGACACTGCCTCGTTCGACAGCGCCAGCATGTTGCGGGCATAGGACAACAGCATTTCGCCCTGCGCGGTGAGGCTGACGGATCGGGCATCGCGGAGAAACAGCACGGCGCCCAGTTGCTCCTCGAGCTTCTTGATCTGCATCGACACCGCCGAAGGCGTGCGATGCACGGCCTGCGCTGCCGTCGAGAAATTCCCGGTTTCGGCAATCGCCACGAAGGTGCGCAGAACGTCATTCTCAAGCAGCGGGACAGGGCGGCGCAACGGAACGGTCATCAGGTTATCTTTCAGAATTTCTGATCCATAGATGCATATCATTTCGTTTTTCTGATTGTCAACCGGAGCCTAAGGATGCGGGACAGCAACAGCTTGGAGCTAAGGATATGATCAAGATCGGATGGACGCTTCTGGACCGCCTCGGCGACAGGCAAGTCCGCGCCGCCCACAGGACGGCGCTCCGACAGCTGGCGCAGCTGCCGCCGCATCTTATAGCGGATGTCAATGCGCTCGATTTGCCGGCTCCGGAACCCGTCGAGGCCTCGAGCAGTCCCAAGGTCCCGCCGGATCGACCTTGGCAACGGCCCAGCAGTCGGCAAAGGTCAACGCTGTCAGGCCATCGCTTGCTGCTCTCTAAGGCCTGAAGCACCAGGATGGGAGGGCAACCTCAGACCCGCCGGGTCATCCAGCTCGACTCGTCCTGGTCGTTGCCAGCCCTCTCGTAATGCTCGCGTTTGGCTTCGTACATCTTGGCATCGGCGCGCTTGACGACCGCCTCCATCGCCTCGCCCGGCTCGCTGGTAGCGGTCCCGCAGGATATGCTGAGCGGCATGCTCGAGTAGAACTGGTTGTTGATCCGCAGCAGCTCGTGGATTGTGTCGACGACGGCGGCAGCTGCGCGGGCATCCGCACCCGGCAACAGCACGACAAACTCGTCGCCGCCGATCCGGCAGGCATGGTTTGGCTGGGAGACGGCACCGTTCAGAATTTCGCCGAACCGCCGCAGCAGCGAATCGCCGACATCATGCCCCATCTCGTCGTTCGCCTGCTTCAGGCCGTTGAGGTCGATGACGACCACGGAGACCGGACGGAGCGCTTTACGCTCGAGCCGGCTTAATTCCTCGCTGTAGAAGGCGCGGTTGAAGAGCTTGGTCAGCACGTCGTGCTTGCCGAGATATTCCAGATAGGCCTCGGCCTTCTTGCGCGCCGTGATGTCGGCCAGCGCCACCTGGACCCGAGACCAGTCATCCTCATATCCGGGAAAGACGGAGAAGTGCAGCAGGATATGACGCTCCGATCCGTCGAGCGCATAGTTCACCACCTCGCGGTGATGGCGGATATTGCCGCTCCAGAGTTCCATCAGTTGCTCGCGGAACTGCTTTTCCATCTCGCCCCGGAAGATGTCGCCGATACGCTGTAACAGTTGCAAGCGGTCGGCACCCCCGAACAGGTCGAGCGTCGCCTGGTTGACGTCGATCACCCTGATCTCGCTCATGCACTGCCGCACGAACTCCGGATGGACATCGGTGAAAGTTCGGAAGTCGGTGATCCCGCGGCTGCGGATGCTGTCCAGCAGCACCTTGATCTGGCTGAAATCCTCGATCCACAGGGAAACCGGCGAATGCTCGAAGACCCCTTCTGCGTAGCTCCGCTGCGCGATCTCGGCGCGCCTCGCAGTCTCGAGGGCGGTTACGTCTTCGGTGGTCAACAGCACCCGCGACAGCGTTGCCTCCGACCCGGGCATCACGCTGCCCCGCAATTGGATGTCCAGCCGCTGTCCTGTCAGCGTGTAGTTCACCGTGGCGCTGGAAAAAGACGTGTTGCCGTCAAAGAGTTCGGCCAGTTCGTTGACATGGGTTTCCAGCATGTCGTCGCGGAACACGGATCCTATGTTGTCCCTGAGTTCATCGATATTCTGCGCTTGAAACAGAGCGAGCGTCTGCCTGTTGACGTCGAGCACGCGAATGCGTTTCGAGCACTCCGATATACGCGCCAGGTCCTCGCGCAGGAACGCCTTTATGTCGGTGACGCCGGCCGACCGCCACTCGTCAAAGAGCGACTTCACCTCGCTGAAGTCCTCCATCCACATGGCGATCGGAGCGAGATTGAAGAGGTCGGACTCGGGCGCAAGTGACATCGCAGATCCTAAGCATCACTGATTTTACTAGCGGTCTTACAAGACCTGCACTTAACGAAGCGTTTTATCGTCCTGTTCCAAGGCTGCAGTTTAAGATCCGTTAGCCCGCGATCGTGCCCGTGCTCTAGGCGTCTCCCGTGCCCTAACCGCTGGCCAGCGATGTGACGACAGGCGAATGCTGCAGATCGGCTGCAAGCGTGTCGACGAACAGACGGACCTTGGGGTGGAGCATGCGATTGCTCGGGTAGACCGCCCATATGCCGAGCGGCTGAGGAATGGCGTCTTCCAGCGTGAAGCTCTGGAGTTCGCCGCGCTTGATCTCCTCCTGAACGAACCAGGAGGAAAGATTGGCGATTCCGAGCCCCGCGACGCAGGCTTGCAGCAGCCCCTCGATAGAGTTGGCGGAAAAGCGTCCACTCAGCTTCGACCGCTGCTGCTGATTGCCTGTCTCGAACGCCCAGTGCGTCGACCCGCTGAGGTACAGGCACTCATGGCCTTGCAGATCTGCCAGCGTTTTTGGCGTCCCATGCCGCTGCAGGTATGCCGGAGAGGCAAGCATCAGCCTCGGATTTGCTGCCAGACGCTTTGCCATAAGACCGCTGTCGGCAAGGTTGGCGATCCTGACCGCCACGTCGATCCCCTCCCCGACGATGTCGATGACACTATCCGTCATCAGCAGGTCGACCCTGACGGCAGGATTATCTTCCATGAACCGGACGATGATTGGCGTGACGACCTTCCTGCCGAAGGCAATCGAGGCTGTGACGCGCAACAGCCCGAAGGCCCCTTCACCATCCCGCCGGACAGACGCGTAGGCAGCCTCCCGCTCGCTCAGCAACCGTCGCGCATGGGGTAGAAAGGCCTGCCCCTCGGGAGACAGCGACAGCGCCCTTGTCGTCCGATAGACAAGGCGGACGCCCAGGTCCTGCTCAAGAGCCGAGAGACGCCTTGTCGCCGACATCGGCGGGATACGCAGCTTTTCGGCTGCCTTTGCCAGGCTGCTTCCATCCGCGATCTCCGAGAAAACCGTCAGTGCCATCCAGTCCAACCGGTGTCTCCTGATATTGTGTCTAACATCTGGGTGTCTCACACTTGATAGATGAGTTTGCTATCGTTCCACAACGACTGATCATCTATGTGGTCCTGGCCCGGAAGGAATAGATTTTGTCATCACCCATCCCCGTTAAAGACGATGAAACCCATCCTTCCGCCGCTGCCGGCCATGGCTGGGTCTCCCGTCGTTCGCTTTCGAATTGGGCGCGCTTGCCGTTGCGGGTGCTGCCCTTTCGCCGCTTTTGCCATCATCGGCGGCGTTTGCTTCAACGCGTGTTTCAAGAGAGGATATTGCTATGTCGACTGTCACCACCAAGGACGGCACCGAGATTTTCTTCAAGGACTGGGGATCGAAGGATGCCCAGCCAATCGTCTTTCACCATGGCTGGCCGCTTTCGTCGGACGACTGGGACGCGCAGATGCTGTTTTTCGTGCAGCATGGCTACCGCGTCGTCGCCCATGATCGCCGCGGCCATGGCCGCTCGTCGCAGGTCAGCGACGGCCACGACATGGATCACTACGCAGCCGATGCCTTCGCCGTCGTCGAGCATCTGGATCTGAAGAATGCCGTGCATATCGGCCATTCGACAGGTGGTGGCGAAGTGGCCCGCTACGTCGCCAAGCACGGACAGCCGTCAGGCCGCGTCGCCAAGGCCGTCCTCGTCAGCGCCGTACCGCCGCTGATGCTGAAGACCGAAGCCAATCCGGAGGGCCTTCCGAGAGAAGTGTTCGACGGCTTCCGTCAGGGCGTCGCGGAAAATCGCGCGCAACTCTATCTCGATGTCGCCGGCGGCCCCTTTTACGGCTTCAACCGCGAGGGCGCCAAGGTCTATCCGGGTGTTG
>Ga0070670_100003859_pt1 | contig 12499 bp, 12 predicted proteins | sample KBSS63metaG_FD_64665 | JGI IMG/M metagenome (GOLD analysis project Ga0070670, IMG submission 64665) | Switchgrass rhizosphere microbial communities from Kellogg Biological Station, Michigan, USA - KBS S6-3 metaG | ecosystem: Host-associated > Plants > Roots > Rhizosphere > Soil ... | reverse complement strand
GAGGAGGCAGAGGATCTCGTGCAGGAGACGTACGCAAGGGCATTCCGCAGCTGGAAGTCGTTCACACCGGGGACGAACCTCCGCGCGTGGCTCCTTCGCATCCTCACGAACCTGAACGTCGACCGCGGTCGCAAGATCCAGCGCTCTCCGCAGACGCAGCCGCTCGAAGAGACGGACTACTACCTCGCCAACAAGCTCGCATCGGCAGGCGGCGAGGAGGTTCTGGAGACCGACGAGGTCGTCGAGCGCCTCTCCCAGGACTCGATCGTGAACGCGCTCTCGGAGATCCCACCGCAGTTCCGCGACGTCGTCGTGCTGGTCGACATCGGGGACTTTTCGTACGCTGATGCGGCACAGATACTCGACGTCCCGATCGGAACGGTCATGTCACGACTCCACCGCGGTCGCCGCGCCCTGAAGCAGCACCTCGCCGAGGAGGCGCTCTCCTAGATGGGCGCCCCGTGCGATCGCTGTGAAGAGCTCCTCCAGGACTTCCTGGATCGCACGTTGACCGACGCCGAGTGGCGCGAGGCCGAGGACCACCTCGGTGGTTGCGACTACTGCCGGCGGCGCTACCGCTTCGAGGAGAGCCTGCGTCGCTACGTGCGGACAAGCTCGATGGAGCGCATGCCACCAGGCCTCATGGACAAGCTCTCCGAGCTGCGCGGGCTCGACGCCACGGCCTAGGCTCGACCCTTCGCCAAGCGCGAATCCGCGAGTGCGGATCCGCGCGGCGCGGAAATCCCTGAAGCGCCCGCTTCGCGGGCGGTCGCCCTCACTCTTCGTCGCCTAGGTCATCCGGCGTATCGACGTCGCCGGGCGCGCCGAGATCGTCGCACGGCACGAGCCGTACAGGTCGGTCGCGGAGGCCGTCGTCGGGGATGTCAAGCCAGTCGGCGCGACCGAGCACGAGCGGGTGTCCGCGCGAGCCGTCGTACGACGCGGCCACGATTCCGCCGCTGCGTCGCCACTCCCCGACGACACGGTCGACCGCCGCCGGCGAGAGCTCGGGACCGTCGGCGAGAACGACGACGGCCGCTTCGACGTCCTCGTCCAGGGCGGAGACTCCGCAGCGCAGTGACGCCCCCGGACCGGCGCGCCACTCGGGACAGGTCACGATTCGCACGTCATCGTCGGCGGGATCGAGGTCGTAGGCGCCCGCGACCACGACGATCTCGTGCACAGACGAAGCGCGTACACGCTCGAGGACGCTCGGAAGCAGCAGTCGCTGCTTCGGGCTTCCGAACCGCGACGCCTCGCCCGCGGCGAGGACGATCGCGGCGACGCCTGCCATCAGCTCTCGGTGACGGTCACGCTCGTGACGACGACCGGCGTGGACGGCGGGCCGTCCCCGGCGCCGAGCGCGTCGATCCGCTCGACCGTGTCCATGCCGTCTGTCACCTCGCCGACGATCGCGTAGTCGGGCGGCAGCGCCGCATCCGCGCCCGTGACGACGAAGAACTGGCTGCCCGACGTCCCGGCCGCCTCGAGCTGGGTCTTCGCCATCGCGACCGTGCCCTTCGTGTACTTCGCGTCCGCCGGAGGCTTGTCGACCGTCGAGTAACCCGGCCCGCCGGATCCGCTCTGGGTCGGATCGCCGCCCTGGATCACGAATCCCGGCACGACGCGGTGGAAGATCGTGTCGTCGAAGTAGCCGTCCTTGGCGAGCGCGACGAGGGAGGCAGCAGTGTTCGGCGCGAGCTCCTGGTCGAGCGTCACCGTGAACGGGCCGCACGTCGTGTCGAAGACGAGTGCGTAGGTCGTGGACGCGTCGAGCTTCTCCGTCGGCGCTTCCCGCGTCTCGGCGCCGCGCGGCTCGGGAGCTTCGACGTCCGCACACTCGGACACCTCGGTCGAGGTCGTGGTGGTCTCGCCTCCGCTCCCGGCTTCGTCGTCGCCGCCTCCGCAGCCCGCGAGGAGCAGGCACGAGGCGAGGAGCAGCACGGGCACGACGCGACGCACGGCCTGCGATCCTATCCGTGGATGCCGACCGTCACGCGTTGTGAATGGGCAGAAGGGGGCGACGATCTCATGGTCGCGCACCACGACGACGAGTGGGGCAGGCCGTCGCACGACGACCGCCACCTGTTCGAGATGCTGACGCTCGAGGGGGCGCAGGCAGGCCTCTCCTGGTCGACGATCCTGCACAAGCGCGAGGGGTACCGCCGTGCGTTCGCCGGCTTCGATCCCGCAAAGGTGGCGCGCTTCGGAGCGAAGGACGTCGAGCGGCTCCTCGCCGATCCCGGCATCGTCCGGAACCGGCTGAAGGTGGAGTCGACAGTGAACAATGCCGCCCGCGTGCTCGAGGTGCAGCGCGAGCTCGGGAGCCTCGATGCCTATTTCTGGTCCTTTGTAGACGGCCGGCCGATCGTCAACGACTTCCGCACGCTCGCGGAGCTGCCGGCCGAGACCGACCTGTCGAAGGCGATCGCGAAGGACCTCAAGCGGCGCGGCTTCCGGTTTGTGGGACCGACGGTGATCTACGCGTTCATGCAGTCGGTCGGCATGGTCGACGACCACACCGTCGACTGCTTCCGTCGGTCGCGACGGTGACCGCGCCGATCAGGTACGCAAAGAGCGGTGACGTCAACATCGCCTACCAGGTCACGGGCGACGGTCCGTTCGATCTCGTCCTGATCCATGGCTTCTTCTCGCACCTCGAGATCGACTGGGAGCTCCCCGCGTCCGCGCGGCTGAACGAGCGGCTCGGGTCCTTCGCTCGGCTGATCAGGCTCGACAAGCGTGGCACCGGGCTGTCCGACCGTAACGTCGGGTTGCCGGACTTCGAGACGCGCATGGACGACGTCCGTGCCGTGATGGACGCAGCTGGGAGCGAGTCCGCAGCGATCCTCGGCTATTCGGAGGGTGGTCCCATGTCGGTGCTCTTTGCAGCGACCCACCCGGAGCGGGTTCGTGCCCTCGTCCTGTACGGCACATACGCAAAGCGGTGCGACCCCGATGCCGACTATCCGTGGGGCGACACCTGGCAGGAGCGAGTGCAGATCGCGCGCGCGCTCGAGGAGGCTTGGGGGGAGGACGTCGACCTCTCGTCCATGTGGCCGAATGCCGCCCCGGACGAGGCCGCATGGTTCCAGCGGCGAGGGCGCGCGTCACTGAGTCCATCGGGTGCCCGCGATCTCATCCTGATGAACTCGAAGGCGGACATTCGCGAGGCCCTGGCGACCGTGCAGTGCCCGACTCTCGTGGTTCACCGGACCGGCGATCTCGACGCTCACGTGGAGGAGGGCCGGTATCTCGCACACCACATTCGAGGAGCTCGTTTCGTCGAGCTCGCCGGCGGCGATCACGTCCCTTTCGTCGACCCGGACCAGATCCTCGACGAGGTCCAGGAGTTCCTCACGGGTGTGCGTCCCACCCGACCAATCGATCGTGTGCTCGCGACGGTCCTCTTCACCGATCTGGTGGGTTCGACGGAGCAGGCGGCGACTCTCGGCGACGCCGCGTGGGCGTCGCTGCTGGGCCGCCATGACGCGGCCGTCCGCGATGAGCTCGCTCGGTTCGGAGGCGAAGAGATCGATACCGCCGGCGACGGCTTCCTCGCCATGTTCGACGGTCCGGCACGCGCGATTCGCTGCGGTCTCTCGATCCGTGGTGCTCTCGAGCCGCTGGGGCTCGACGTGCGTGCGGGCGTCCATACCGGCGAGGTGGAGCGGCCGGCAGAGAGCAAGCCGCGAGGCATCGCCGTCCACGTCGGCGCGCGCATCATGTCGCTCGCGGGAGCGGGCGAGGTCTTCGTGAGCTCGACGACGCACGACCTCGTGGCTGGGTCGGGCCTCGAGTTCGCGGATCGCGGCGAGCACGCACTGAAGGGAATCGAGGGACTGCGCCGCGTGTTCGCAGCGCTCTAGTTACGCGCCGCTCGACTGCGCCGACGTCGTTTGACTGCGTAGAGTCGGGGCCGTGTACGAGCTCGTACGAGCCCGGCAGCACTCGCGAACGAGGAGAGCATGGTGACGACCAGCGATCCGCGGTTCACGCGCCCGGACGGCAAGGAGAAGGTCACGGGTGTCGGCCGCTACACGGCAGATCTCAACCTCACCGGGCAGGCGTATGCCAAGTTCCGCTACGCCGACCACACGCACGCCCGCGTTCTCCGCATCGACTGCGACCGCGCGCGCGCGCTCCCCGGTGTGCTCGCGGTCGTCACGCACGAGGACGTCCCGGACGTCCTCTACGGCGGACTCGTGCAGGATCGGCGGCTGTTTGCACGCGATACGGTGCGGTTCGAAGGCGACATCGTCGCCGGAGTCGCCGCCACGACTCCCGAGCTCGCACAGCAGGCCGCCGAGCTGATCGAGGTCGAGTACGAGCCCCTTCCGGTCGTCGCGGACTTCGTTACGGCGATGGAGGACGGGTCGCCGCTCGTGCATCCGGACTGGGAGTCGTACGAGGGCGACGACGCACTCGGCCGGCACGACAACACGCTCGGGTATTCGACGATCGTCAAGGGCGACGCGGATGCAGCGCTCGAGGCCGCGGACGTCGTCGTCCGCAGCCGCTTCGTCACCGATCCCGTCCAGGGCGTACCGATCGAGCCGCGCGCCGTGATCGCCGAGTGGCAGGGAGACCGTGTGACCGTCTGGTCGTCGACGCAGGTTCCGTACGTCGCTCGAAGCGGTGTGGCGCACGTCTTGCAGATCCCCGAATCGAAGGTCCGCATCGTCGTCCCCCTCCTCGGCGGTGGCTTCGGCGCGAAGTGCGACTTCCACTTCGAGGGGCACGTCGCCGCGCTCGCGCGTGCGGCCGGACGCCCCGTGAAGCTCGTGTTCTCGCGGCGCGAGGAGTTCTTCGCGGTGGGGCATCGTCGTGAAGGGATGGCGATCGAGCTCGAGACCGGAGCGAAGAGTGACGGCACCCTCGTCGCCCGGCGTGGCCGGCTCGTGCTGGACAAAGGCGCGTACTGCGGCGAGGGCGGGTTCTTCGCGCAGATGGCGGCGATGCACGCCTGCGGCCCGTACGAGATCGAGAACGTCCGCATCGAGTCCTACCTCAACTACTCGAACAACCAACCCTCGTCGTCCATCCGAGCTCCGACCGGACCGCAGGTGTGCTGGGCGCTCGAGCAGCACATGGACGAGCTCGCAGAGGCGCTCGAGCTCGATCCGGTCGAGCTGCGCCGGCGCACGTTGATCCAGGAAGGCTCCGAGGGTCCGACCCGGCAGGTCTTCGACGCGATCGGGGTCAAGGAGACGCTCGAGCGGGCGGTCGAGCTCGTCGGCTACGGCCAGGACCTTCCCGAGGACGAGGCGATCGGCGTGGCGTGCGGCTGGTGGCCGTCGTTCGGTTGGGATTCGGGCGCATACCTGAAGCTGAATGGGGACGGAACGGGCACGATCGTGACGGGCGCGCAGGAGAACGGAACGGGCGCGGTCATGGCGCTCCCGCTCCTCGCTGCCGAGGTGCTGGGGATGCAGCCCGAAGACTTCTCCATCCTCTATCAGGACACCGACGCAGGTCCGTGGGACGCAGGGTCGTGCGGCTCGCAGACGACGTTCAACAACGGCCGGGCGGTGATCGCCGCCGCAGTCGAGGTTCGCGAGCAGCTCGTCGATCTCGCCGCCGACGAGCTCGAGGCCGCCCAGCACGACCTGGAGCTCGTCGAGGGACATGTCCGCGTGAAGGGCTCACCCGACCGCTCGGTCTCGATCGCCGATCTGGCTGGGTCGGGAAAGCCTCTGCTCGGAAAGGGGTCGGGAACGCCGCCTCCTGCCCCGACGGTGGACGCCGGGGGATGCGTGGGCCGTCTCGGCAACGAGTCCTTCCTCGCGCCGCAGCTGTTCACGCACGCCGTACGCGTGAGGGTGGACCGCGACACCGGGGTCGTGCGCGTGCTCCAGGTGGTTGCGGCACACGATTCCGGGACGATCCTCAACGAGCCCGGCGCGAGCGGCCAGGTCTACGGCGGCGTCGTCATGGGCCTGGGGCAGGCGCTCTCCGAAGCTACCCAGCTCGACGGGTCGGGACGGCATCTGAACGCCCATCTCCTCGACTACAAGCTCGTCACTGCCTCCGACGCACCCCAGATCGACATCGCATGGGTCGAGACCGATACCCCCAACGCCGGGCCGAAGGGGTCGAAGGGCATCGGCGAGCCGCCCTGCGTGCCCACGGCAGGTGCGGTGGCGAACGCCGTCGCGCGGGTTCTGGGCAGGCGGGTGCGCCGCTTGCCGATGACCCCGGAGCGCGTGTGGGCGGCGGCCGAGGGCGGTCAGACGGGATGACCGTCGCGTCGCTGCTCGTCGCAACGACGGCCGACGAGGCTGTCGAGGCGATGGCCGAAGGCGCCAGGCCCGTGGCCGGCGGAACCGACCTCGTCGTCGGGGCACGTCAAGGAAAGGCCGCGTTGCCGGATCGCCTCGTCGCGATCCACCGGCTGGAGGAGCTCGCCGGAATCGCGTCGCGGGACGGCTCGATCGCGATCGGAGCGTTGACCACGCACGCGGCGATCGCGTCTGACCCACTCGTCCTCGAGCGTCTCACCGCGCTCGCAGACGCCTCCGCGATCGTCGGCTCGCATGCGACGAGAGCGTGGGGAACGATCGGCGGCAACGTGATGAACGCCTCGCCGGCGATGGAGACGGGCGGTCCGCTCGTCTGCTTCGACGCGACGGCGTCCCTGCGCTCGCGCTCCGGCACGCGCCGTGTCCCCGTCGCCGAGCTGTTCACCGGCCCGGGAGCGACGATCGCGGATCCGGACGAGTTGCTCCTCACGCTCGAGGTTCCCGTTCCTCGAGACGGCACCGGTAGCTGCTACCTCCGGCTCGAGTACCGAAGGCAGATGGAGATCGCCGTCGTCGGGGTGACAGCGGTCGCAGCGGTCGACGGCGAACGGGTGACGGATGCGCGCATCGCGATCACGGCTCTCGCTCCCACCGTGCGCAGGGTGCCGGACGCCGAGGCCGCGCTCGCGTCGGGCGACGCAGAGGGCGCTGCCGCTGCGGTCGCGGCGGCTTCGGCGCCGATCTCCGACGTGCGGGCATCGGATCGCTATCGGCGGGCCATGGCGGCCGTCATCGCACGGCGCGCCATCGACGTCGCGGTCGCACGCGCCCGGGGCGACCTCGTTCCGGTCCCAGCCAACCAGCGCTACTGGGGGACTGCGCGGTGAAGGTTCCTGTGACACTCGACGTGAACGGCGTTCGGTATCCGGTCGAGCTGGCGCCGAGCACGAGTCTGCTCGTGGCGGTCCGCGACGCGATCGGACTCACCGGATCCAAGGAAGGCTGCGACGACTCGGAATGTGGGGCGTGCATGATGCTCCTCGACGATCGCCCGGTGAACTCCTGCTCGTACCTCGCTCTGCAAGCCGAGGGCGTCGAGATCACGACGGTCGAAGGTCTCGCCGACGGCGACGTGCTGCACCCCTTGCAGGCGGCTTTCCTCGCGGAGAGCGGCGTGCAATGTGGGTTCTGCACGCCCGGCATGCTCGTCTCGGCCACCGCACTCCTCCGCGCGAATCCGACGCCGACGGAGGACGAGGCGCGGATCGCGCTGTCCGGAAACCTCTGCCGCTGCACGGGATACGACGGGATCGTCAGGGCCGTCCTCAGCGTCGCCGCCGGAGAGTGATCAGGCGCGCGTCGTCAGCGAGACCATGTCCGCGAGGTTCACGAGCTGGATCGCCGCCCGGAAGGACGTCACGCGGTCGCGGTCGTCCTCGATCTCCGCGCACGAGCGCCACAGGTCCTGGGCCGTCGTCAGGAGCTCCTCGATGCGCTCGGATGCGTCCGGGTGACCGTTCGACCGCTCGCGTGAGGCGTTGACCGCGAGCCCGATGGCGCCGATCGCGTCGCGCTGGCGAAGCCAGAGCATCGGTACGGCCATCGAGATGTACTGGTGGATCCGTGCGAACGTGAGCGGTTGGACGAGCGACGTCGGCCCCTTCGGTCCGGACAGCGGCTCGAGCTCCTCGCCCGCCAGCATCCGGCGAGCAGTGCCGCCGAGCATGAGGCGCAGCTGCTTGTCGTCGAAGCCGGCGAGCTTCGCCGTCCGAACGGCCACGAGCAGCGAGTTCGGCTGTCGGCCGTAGGGGTAGTCGGACGCGTACAGCACCTGCTCGGGCGCGACCTGGCGATAGAGGTCGAGCAGGTCGAGGCCGCTCCACACCGAGGTGTCGAAGAACACGCCGGGGATGCCGCCGAGCCGGCCGGCGAGCCCGGCCATGTCCGCGATCCCCGCATGGGCGATGATGAGGCGCACGCCTTCGTTGCGCCGCACGAGGGCCTCGAGGTCCTCGGAGATCGGCGGAAGGCCGCGGCCGCCGTGGATGAGAATCGGCACGTCGCGCTCGACGGCGAGCGCGAAGATCGGCTGGAGCCGCTCGTCGCTGAGCGCGAACGCCTGGGCGCGCGGATGCAGCTTGATCCCGCGCGCGCCGAGGTCGAGGCAGCGGCGTGCCTCGTCGAGCGGCTGCGCCGTCAGGTCGAGCCGGACGAACGGGACGAGTCGGCTCTCCGAGTGCTGCGCATGGGCGAGCGTCCTGTCGTTCGGCACGGTGAACGCCGGCTCCCGGTCCGGCTCGTCGAGGCAGAACATGAACGCGCCCTTGAATCCGAACTGGTCGAGCAGCGACATGAGCTCGTCGTAGCTCCCGACCATGCCGTCGATGTCGTTCCCGAGGTGCGTGTGGACGTCGTAGAGGTAGGCGTTCTCCGGGAGCTCGCGGCGGAGCTCCTCCTCCCAGGTCGCGACGACCGTCCGGGCGCGCTCGAGCGCCGTCACGAACGCAGGGCTTTCCAGACCCGCGGAGGCGTCAGCGGAAGTTCGTACAGCCTCGTTCCGGCTGCGGCGGCGACGGCGTTCGCGATCGCGGCGGGTGCTCCGACGACGGGTGCCTCGCCGATGCCCTTCGCGCCGAACGGCCCGTCCGGTGCCGGCACCTCGACGATGAGGGTCTCGATCTCCGGGATGCGCTCCGCGGTCGGGATCGCGTAGTCGAGGAACGAGCCCGTCAGCAGCCGTCCCTCCTCGTCGTGGGCGAGCTCCTCGTACAGCGCCCAGCCCATTCCCTGCGCAACACCGCCGCGCATCTGTCCCTCGACGAGCGCCGGGTTGAGTGCGCGACCGACGTCCTGCGCGATCACGTGCCGCAACAGCTCGACCTCGCCGGTGTCCCGGTCGATCCGAACGTGGGAGAGGTGGGCTGCCACCGACGGCGCACCGCTCGTCTGCGCCGAGCCCCCGTGACCCTCGATCGGCTCGTAGCGGCCGCCGAAGCGGAGCGCCTTCTTCGCCAGCTCCTCGACGGTGATCGAGCGATCCGGCGCTCCCACTGCGCGCACGATGCCGTCCTCGACCTCGAGGTCGTCGGGCGCGATCTCGAGCTCCTGGGACGCGGCGGCGAGCACCTTCTGGCGCGCCGACTCGGCTGCGCGCAGGACCGCGGCGCCGACCGTGTACGTCACCTTGGAGCCACCGCTGCCTCCTGCGTATGGGCCAGAGCTCGTGTCGGCCGAGACGACGCGGATCTTGTCCGGTGAAAGGCCGAACGCGGCCGCGGCGATGATGGCAAAGCCCGAGTTCACGCCGCTCATGTCCGCCGCGGACGTCACGACCGTCATGGTCCCGTCGGAGTCGACCCGGCAGACGGCCGCCGCAGGCTCGAGCCCTCCCGGCCAGTGGCCCGCCGCCATGCCGATTCCTTCGTTCTCCGGGAGCGAGTCGCGCTCGGCCCAGAGCGGATGCTCGCGGATGCGCTCGAGCACCTCCCGCACGCCGATGACCGGATACGGGTTGCCGCTGACCGCGACGTCCCCCTCGACGGCGGCGTTCTTCAGGCGAAGCTCGATCGGGTCCAGCCCGAGCGCCCTTGCGACCTCGTCGAGGAGCGACTCGAGCGCGAAGGCGGCGGTGGGTGCGCCCGGAGCGCGGTAGGCGCCGAAGGTGAAGCGGTTCGTCTGGACGCCGTAGCCGCGCAGGTCATGCGCCTCCCAGTTGTAGGGACCGGCCACCAGGAGGGAGCTGATGCCCTCGACGCCCCAACCTGCATTCGACCCGCGGTCGACGATCATCCGCGCCTCGATCCCGGTCAGTGTTCCGTCGGCCCGGGCACCGATCTTCAGGCGCGTCACCTGCGCGGAGGCGGGGTTCGTGGCCTGGAAGTCCTCGCTCCGCGTGAGCACGAGTCGGACGGGCCGCTTCAGCGCGAGTGCCGCGCCGACCGCAAGCGGCTCGATGAGGGCGAACTTGCCTCCGAAGGCGCCGCCGAGCGGCTCCGCGATCACGCGAACGCGGTCGAGTGGTAGATCGAAGGCACGGGCGAGCTCTCGCTGCGTGACGAACGAGCCCTGCGTGCTGGTCGAGACGACGAGCGTGCCCGAGGGCTCGAGCCAGGCCGTGCAGACCTGTGGCTCGAGGTACGCCTGGTGCACCCACGGCGTCCGGAACGTGCCCTCGACGATCGCCGCGCTCGACGCGAACGCCGCGGCGACGTCGCCCTCTTCGCGCGTGATCCGGTCGAGGACGTTCCCCGAGAGCTCCTCCGCGGGATCGTCTGCCTGGCCGTGGTCGACGCCGGCGTGGATCGATTCGAGGTCGCCCGCCTCGTCGTCCGTCTCCTCGACGGTTCGTGCCAGCGGGGCACCGACGTCCATCGCGGCCTCGACGTCGACCACCGCGGGGAGGGCGTCGTAGTCGACGAGGACCGCCTCGGCGCCGTCCTCGGCCGCGGCCTCCGACTCGCCGACGACGAGCGCGACCGGCTGGCCCGCGAAGACGACCTCGTGGCGGGCGAGCGGCTCGGAGGTTCGGTCAGTGCCGGCCGATGCGATCGGGAAATCGGATGCCGCGAGCACGGCGACGACTCCGGGGAGGGCGAGCGCGGCGCTCCCGTCGATTCCGCGAATGCGCGCATGCGCCTCGGTCGCGAGCACGGGCCGTGCGTGGAGCAGGCCGTGGACGTAGCCGTCGGCCGCGTAGCGCGTCGCGCCGGTCACCTTGTCCGGCGCGTCGAGGCGCGGTCGCGCGACGCCGATGAGCTCGCTCATCTGCCACTCCTGGCACGCGCGCTCTCCAGGGCGCGCTCGGCCACGACGAGCGCGAGCTCGCGCCGGTACTCCTCCGAGGCGAAGCGGTCGCCGAAGATCTCGGCTGCCGCGATCGCCTCGCGCGGATCGCCGTCCAGGACGAAGGGCGTCGCACCGACCCCGGTGAGCGCCACCGTCTCGTCCCCTGGGCTCGCGAGCGCGGCCGCACCGACGAGCGCGAAGCCCGACGCCGGATGCTCGACCGACGCGTACGCGGAGCCCGAGCCCGCTGCCGGCGTCGGCACGACGACGTCGGTCACGAGGTCCTGCGGGCCGAGCGCGGTGGTGAAGGGGCCGACGAGGACGTCGGCGAGCGCGACGTCCCGCACCCCCTCGGGTGAGCGAATCGCGAGGCGAGCTCCGAGTGCGAGGAGGACGGCGGGCATGTCCGAGGCCGGATCCGCATGCACGATCGACCCGCCGATCGTCCCCAGGTTGCGGACCTGCAGGTCACCGACCTCGCGCGCGCACTCCGTGATCGCCTCGAGTCCGACCGGCAGCTCCGCGTCGACGAGGTCTGCCCACGTCGTGAGCGGGCCGACGTGGAGCGCGCCGTCTCGCTCCTCGATGCCGCGCAGCTCGAGCCGGGAGATGTCGACGACGAGCGACGGCCGTGCGATCCGGAGCTTCATGACGGGGATCAGCGACTGCCCGCCGGCGATCGCCTTGGCGTCGGGCTCCCCCAGCAGCTCGAGCGCGTGCTCGACGTCCGTCGCTCGCTCATAGCGCGTCGCCGCCGGGATCACGAGGAGCCTCCCGCCGCACGGATCGACTCGACGATGCCCTGGTAGCCCGTGCAGCGGCAGAGATTGCCGCGCAGCGCATGGCGGATCGCGTCGTCGCTCGGCGCGGCGTCCCGGGACAGCAGGTCGGCCGCGGTCAGGATCACGCCCGGCGTGCAGAAACCGCACTGGAGGCCGTGATGCTCGACGAACGCCTTCTGGAGGGGATGCATGTCGCCGTCGGGGGCGAGCCCCTCGATCGTCGTGATCTGCCGGTCCTCGGCCTGCCGCGCGAGAACCGTGCAGCTCTTCACCGCGCGACCGTCGAGGAGGACGCTGCACGCGCCGCACTGGCTCGTGTCGCAGCCGATGTGGGCCCCCGTGAGACCGAGCCCGTCGCGCAGGGCATGGACGAGGAGCGTGCGGTCGTCGATCTCGAGCGATCGGGGTTCTCCGTTGACGACGAGCTGCAGCGCTCTAGACACCGGCGGGCAGCGTGGCGAGCTTGTCGCGCAGGTACGCGAGGTAGGGCTGCGGGTCGATCGTCGGCGATCCCGTGAGTCGCTCGATCGTCTCCTTCGGCGTGAACTTGCGGCCGAGGGAGTAGAGGTTGTCGCGCAGCCAGGCCGCGAGCTCGCGGAGCTCGCCGGCCTCCATCTGCCCATCGAGGTCCGGGAGCGCGTCGCGGACCGACGCCCAGATCTGCAGGGAGATGACGTTCCCGAGCGCGTA
>Ga0070670_100003858_pt1 | contig 12500 bp, 10 predicted proteins | sample KBSS63metaG_FD_64665 | JGI IMG/M metagenome (GOLD analysis project Ga0070670, IMG submission 64665) | Switchgrass rhizosphere microbial communities from Kellogg Biological Station, Michigan, USA - KBS S6-3 metaG | ecosystem: Host-associated > Plants > Roots > Rhizosphere > Soil ... | reverse complement strand
GCTTGAAACCTATGGCATCGAAAACTGGGGCGCCGGATACTTTGATGTAAATCGCAAGGGCAACCTGATTGTCCGTCCCGCCGAAGGTGACTCTCGCTCCGCCGACCTAAAAGAGATTATCGACGACCTTGCCAGACGCGGTATCGGCGCGCCTGTCCTGCTGAGATTCCCGCAACTCGTTGCCGCCCAGGTTAGAAAACTGCAGCGCGCCTTCAGCCGCTCAATCCGCGAGTTTGAGTACCAGGGCGCGCACATGTGCGTCTACCCGATGAAAGTGAACCAGCAGCGCTCGGTGGTCGAAGAGTACCTGCGCGAGGGCTCGCGCTACGACTTTGGCCTGGAGGCTGGTTCAAAAGCCGAACTCTATGCGGCCCTCGCGCTCGAGCAAACGCCCGACAGCCTGCTGGTCCTCAATGGCTTCAAGGATGAAGAGTTTATTGAACTCGCTTTTGCCGGCGCGCGCTGCGGCAAGCGCGTCGTGATCGTGATCGAAAAGATGAGTGAGCTCGATCACGTGCTGAATATTTGCGAACGAAACGATGGCGGCAATGCGCCGATTCTCGGCATGCGCGTCAAGCTTTATTCAAAGGGTTCGGGACGCTGGGAAAAGTCGGGAGGCGAAGCCGCGAAGTTTGGTTTGACGACCACCGAGATGCTCGAAGTTATTCGTCGCCTCGAAGAAGCCGGGCGCATCGACATGCTCAAGTTGTTGCACTTCCATATCGGCTCGCAACTGACCGACATCAAGCGAATCAAAAACGCGATGAAAGAAGCCGCGCGCGTTTATGCCAAGGTCCATCAGATGAAGGTGCCGGTGGATCTGCTCGACGTAGGTGGCGGCATGGCGGTCGATTACGACGGGTCGAAGACTGCTTTTGATTCGTCAGCCAACTACAGCGCGCAGGAGTTTGCGAACGACGTCATCTACACCATCAAGCAAGTGTGCGACGACGAAAACGTGCCGCATCCGACAATCATTCAGGAGTCGGGCCGTTTCCTGGCGGCCTATCACGCGCTGATCGTCACCAACGTGCAGGACGAAATCGAAACCGTAGTTGAAGACATTACGCCGATCGAAATCGATGACGACGATCCGCAGGTCGTCACCGAGTTGGGAGATCTCCGGGCGTCAATCACGGTGAAAAATTATCGCGAGTACTATCACGACGCCCTGGAGCATCGCGAAGAGTTGTTCACGCTTTTTAATCTGGGGCTGGTGTCGCTCGAGGATCGCGCCAAAGGCGAAGTGTTGTTCTGGGACGTTTGCGAACGCGCTGATAAGTATGCGCAGCAAGCGAAGTACGTTTCCGAAGAGTTCGACGATCTGCGCCGATTGTTGTGCGCCAAGTATCTAACGAATTTTTCCGTCTTCCGCTCGGTCCCGGATCACTGGGCGCTCGATCAACTATTTCCGATCGTGCCGATTCATTATCTCAACAAGCCGCCAACCGAATACGCCACCCTTTGCGATATCACCTGCGACTCCGACGGCGTGGTGGATAAGTTTGTCGATCTGCACGACGTCAAACAGGTGCTGGAGCTGCATTCGCTGATTCCGGGCGAGACTTATTACCTCGCGTTTCTGCTGGTGGGCGCATATCAGGAAGTGATGGGCAACAATCACAACCTTTTCGGCACGCCGCATGAAGCACATATTTACATTGATGATGAAGGCTATCTCATCAAGAAAGTAATTCGTGGCACGACTGTCGGCGAAGCGACGGAGCGTGCGCGATATGAAAAGAGTCTTTTGCACGACGGCTTTCGTCGTTTGATAAACCAGCGCGTCAAGGACGGCGAGCTGAGCGAGGCTGAAGGCGCCGAGCTGGCCCAGTTTTATGAGTCGCGCTACGACGCTTACACGTATCTTTCAGTTAACGGCGCGAAAACGCGGTCACGGCGTAGCACCGATTTTTGAAGCCGCGAGTTGCGGAGAACATTCTTTAGGCGACCGGCACGCAAGCAAATGCTTGAACTTTATTGAGTGCCGGCAGTCACTTTCCCGATGTTCACTATTTGAGAGGTTGACAGTTCTATGGTTACGCAGCGAAAACCCAAAGCATCGAAGTATCTCACCACGCCCACGCGGCCCGTCCAGGTTGATCGCGACCGCTCGGTTGCCGGCCTGCTGGAAAAGATGGAAGGCGCGGGCTTCGGCGGACGCCAACTCGCGGAAGCTCATCGCATCTGGCTCGACATGCTCGGCGACAACACCACGATAATCGTGGCCGGTTCGGGCGCGCTCATACCCGCCGGGATGCGCCGGCTGTTGGCTTACGTAATCAAGAACCGCTTTGTCGACGTCCTGGTGCTTTCCGGTTCGCTGCTCTTTCACGATCTCCACGAAACGCTCGGGCGCTACCACTTCCAGGCGCATCCACACATGACGGACGCGGAACTCGATGCCTCGCAGATCAGCCGCATGTGGGACCTGCTCGCCAGTGACGAAGAATATCGTGAAGCAAATGAATGGGTGGGCGGCTTTACGAACCAGTTGGACCAGTCGCGGCCTTACTCGTCGCGTGAGTTTCTACATTTGCTGGGCCGTGAGCTGGCTGAAATCGCGACGGAAGACGGCGTGCTTACTTCGGCCTACAAAGCCCGTGTTCCCATCTTCTGCCCGGCAATCGCCGACAGCGGCATCGCGGTGGGAATCGCCGCGGCCCGTTTTGAAAAGAAGAACTACTTCATGTTCGACATCGTTCAGGACGTGCTCGACATGGCCAATCTGACGGCGCGCGCGCGCCTGACGGGAGTAATCAATCTTGGCGGCGGCACGCCGAAGAGTTTTGTGCAACAGACGGAAGTTTCCTCTTTCATCCTCAAGAACCATCATCAGGGACACAAGTACGCCATCCAGATCACTACCGACGCGCCGCATCCCGGCGGACGGTCAAACGCAGTTTCATTTGACGAAGGATTGATCTACGGAAAGCTTGCGCGTGGAGCGCATAGCGCTTACGTCAACTGCGACGCGACTATTGCCCTGCCGATTCTAATCACGGCCTTGTCGCAGACAGCGGCGAAATATCTCAAGGGACGCAAGCGTCCAAACTTCACCTTTGGCCGCGAGCTGATCGTGGAAGTGCCGTAGTGGAAACGCGTCGATCATCGGCGGGTACTTTCGTGTGCATTCGTTCGGTCTTAGTGTTTTTTGGTGGTCTTGATTTGCAGCAAAACCTGGGCGTATTAACCACGAAAGCACACGAAGGCAAAACACGAAAAACACGAAGGGGTAGCGACTTCACCGGCGTCGAGCGGCGACGGCAACCAGCGCCAATCCCAGAATCAACAGCGGCGGCGACAGCCACACCATCCCCAGGTTAGCCACACGCTTTAAATTCAGAACGGCCACCACGGCCGCTGCCACCAGAAATAGAATTCCAATTATCCGCAGTGTAGTGGGTGACAAGTTATTTTTTCCTCCTGGCTCAAGTTTGCGCCATCTCTCGTCGGTATCAGTCAACCTTGCGTCCGAAGTATTGAAATGCGGCCGATTCGTTCCCATTCATCGTGGTCACAGTAAAGTCGATCCCCTCGAGCTGTTTGAACGGTGACAATAGTTGCTCGATCCACTCCCGCTGATGATGTCGTACCACCACGCCTTCTGGAAGTTCAAACACGCCATAACGATCGTAGGTTAATGCGTACTGCTGATAGCGCTCGCGATTTCGTTCGTCGTCATTTATCAAGAGATCGCTTACATACAGGATGCCGCCGGGCCGTAACACGCGATGCGCTTCCGCGAGCAGTGACCGCTGTTGCTCGTCCGCCGGAACGCAGGTTAGCACTGCAAACAGCAACATGGCATCGAAGCAATCGTTGGTAAAGGGTAAGTTGGATCCATCGTTTCGAATCAGCCGGCAGCCTGGGGCTTCCACACGTGCACGCGCTAGCATCTCTTCAGAGAAATCCGCGCCGGCGAGATTCGTAAATCCGGCGTGTGAGAGTTCGCCGAGCGTCCGCCCGTAACCACAGCCGTAATCGAGCACCCGAGCTTGCGGGTTTAGATACTTCTCCAGCCAGCCGGCGTTGAGCGGATGGGAAAAACGTTTTTCGTGCGCGACACCGTTCCAGTAACTAATCTGCAATGCGACGGATGACATCAGTTCCTCTTCGGCACGCGTGAGGTTAGCCACAGAGGCGCAGAGACGCAGAGAATAAATAGGAAGAAAACGAGCTGTCCTTTGCTTCTGAATTGTTTCTCTCTGTGTCTCTGCGCCTCTGCGGCTGATCCGTACCAACTACTCCTGCGGCTGCTTCAGGCTGAGCCCGTAATAGATCCAATAGAACCAGAAGCCGGCCAATTGCAGGATCAAGCCAAAGATGTACCAGCCCGAGCCATATTCGATCCCATCGTCACGAACCAGCAGGTAGAAAATCAGCGAGATGGTCGACAGGATGCCGAGCACGAAAGCCGCCCAGCGATAACCCCAAAATCCCCTCTCAGGCAGCGGATCATCTATCCACTTGGACCACCACACCCAACCAAAGTGGGAGAGCACGATCAACCAAAGCAGACCGGTAAGTAAGCGCCAGAACGTCAGGCCGTGGTCTAACTGGATCATCGCCGCGGACCAATCCTTGGCTTCAATGCATTTTCCGAAAAGAAGAATGAGCGAGGTGTTAGTCATGAAGTCGACACACGCCGCGATGAACCAGGCCCGCCAGAGCAGGCCGACAATCGGATTACGAATATTGATGAAGAGAAAAATCAGCGCGATGCCGACGGTGATCAGGAAAGCGCCGATTTGAGGCCAACCGATCCAACCCGCCAGTCGCGTGACATCTCTCTTTGCTGCGCCTTCATCGCAAACGGTTCTCTCATGATACGTCGCTACCGTGTCCTTATCCGACGGCGTAAGCCCATTATGGAACTCGCCGTCATAGATCATCAGGAAGGGAATGATTTTGGGAAAGCTGCCCGTCCTCTTAGCCGCCGCGAGGCTGTGTGTGCCTTCATGAACCGTCGACTGAAAAGAGATCATGATGGGAATGGCTAACAGCAACCAAAGAAACGCGGGCCCATCCTGGAACCAGAATTTGCGCAGCCGTGTCAGGCTTTCCATAGCTCACCTCCGTGCGGTATTTGAAGGTCAGGCCGAGATGATCCAGTTAACAGCAGAGCATGAGAATCTGCACTCAGCAAAGAACTCCCAGCAGGCAGGCTATCCAATCAGACGGTTTTACTGCCGCGGAATAAGGTAGCCGGACCGAGTCGTTGCGATTCGCTTACCACCTCCAGGTGCATCAGCGAGGCTGACAGTTACGCGGCGATAGTCTGCGGCTGAGGCAACCGGCTTCAAAGACCTGTATTCAACCAGATATTCTGTCCGAAGTATTTTTGCGAGTTCATTTGGCAAGGCTTGCAACTCGGCCGTCGATTTCGGAAAGAAAACTCTTCCTCCAGTTTGTTCGGCAAGCTGCTTTAAGACATCGGTCATACGTATTCGTGGTCTTTGGCTCTCGCTCTTAGGAACGCTTTTATTCAAAACGATAGCAAAAACCTGCACATCCACCCGCTGCAACAGTTTTAAGACTGCTTCAGTATCGTAGTAACTGCCGCGTTCATCTCCATCAGTAATTATAATTATAGCCCGCCGCAGATAGGTGCCGTTTGCGGCTCTATGCTGCGCCACGCTCTGCGCTGAAAGGTAAATGGCATCCAGAATTGCGGATTGACCCCCTTCGACAAAGAGGCTATCAAGGGCATCATTGAGGAGCTCCTTGTCAGTAGTGAAATTCTGGACCGTCTCGATCTTGTAGCTATCTACGAAACGCACGACCAGCGCTTCATCATCGACGGCCTGATTGCGAATCACGGCCTTGGCAATATCGATTGCCTGCTGCAGTTCACGCACGAAGCTGCCGGACGTATCTATCGCATAACCGTAAATAACCGGGAAGGTCTTGTTTGAAAATGAAGAAATTGTTTGAGCTACTCCATCCTCAAACACTTGAACGTCTTCCTGTTTGAGATTATCAACCGGTACACCAGCAGCATCTGTCACGCTAAGGTTCAGCCGAGCGCGCTGCATGCCACCTGACTCAAGGACCGTCGCTGTCGGCGGGTAGATCAGAGAATAGAGTTTCTCAGCCAGCTGTGGGTCAATGGTCTTGAGAGTCTGATACTGCTCCAGCGCTCCTTTCACATTATCCTTTTCAATGTAGATAGTTCCCAGATTCAGATAGGTCCCAGAGGCCTTGGGATTAAGCTGGATCGACTGTTTGTACGCTTCGATCGCCTTATCGGGCTCCCCTAACTTGTAATACGCCGTGGCCATATTATTGAAGGCCGCCGCCAGGTCGGGTTTATAACGAATGGCGTGCTTATAGGCGTCAATGGCTTGCTTGTATTGCTTGAGCTGAAAATAAGCATCACCAAGATTAAAATAAGCCTCAAAGTATTCTTTTTTCAGTTTGAGCGCTTCTTTGTAAGAGGCTATTGCCTCCTCATACCTTCCGACTTTATAAAACTCCACACCCTTTGCATTGTGACGTTCCGCTTCGTCTCCCTGGAGGATGCCGCCGTCGACGTCAGGAATCGAAGTTGGAGATACAATCAGGAAGACAAGTACGAACAGAACAAATCCATTTATTCGGTGTCGGTGCTGATTGTTGTCAAATGACCTCACTTGTTTGCTCCTCGGCTCTACGTCAGCCACTGCAGCACTTCTTCTTCGCCAGTGCTGCGCTCGCCGCCAACGATGTGTATGAAATATTCCTCGAGAGAAACCGGCGCGCGCTGACCGTTCTCGTCCACGTTGATGCCTTTTCTTAACTCATCCAGCGAGCCGGCGGCGAGCAGCTTTCCCTGCGAAATGATCGCGATGTCGCTGCAAAGTCTTTCGACGATCTCCAGTACGTGTGACGTGAGAAAAACGGTGAGCCCGCGCGCGGTGAGACGCGAAAGCAAATCCTTCAAGGTGCGTGAAGCAATCGCGTCGACGCCCTCGAAAGGTTCGTCAAGAAAAAGTATTTCGGGGCGATGGATAAGCGCGCAGGCCAGCGACAGTTTCTTTTTCATCCCGTGGGAGTATTCGACGATCAGTTTTCGCGGCTCGCTGCGAAGTTCCATTAGATCGAGCAGCTCAGGCGCGCGCTGCGCAATTTCCGCTTTTTGCAGACCATACATGCGGCCGGTAAAGGCAAGCATCTCGGCGCCGGTGAGTCGTTCGAAAAGGTTCAGGTCCTCGGGAACCACGCCGATTCTTCGTTTGACTTCCAGGGGCTCCGCCGCCAGGTCGCGACCGAGGATCTGAATGCGGCCCGCGGTTGGAGCGAGCAGACCCGTCAGCATTTTTATGGTGGTGGATTTGCCGGCGCCGTTCGGGCCGAGGAAACCAAAGAAGCTGCCGCGCCGAACGGAAAGATTCAGGTTATCGACCGCGACAAAATCCTGAAACCTTCTCACGAGTAAAGTAGTCTCGACGGCTGATGTCGCGTTAGTCACGTTGTGCGATTGAGACATGCATTTGGTTTGTACGCGACGCCGCGTGGAGCGTCAAGAACTCAGACGTTCCTTCAAGGTGCTGTAGGGGCGGACCTGCGTGTCCGCCCTCGCCGATGACATCAAGAGGGCGGACACACGGGTCCGCCCCTACAGTCTCAGAATGCTTTACGGTAAAACGCAAAGCGGTCTGACAGGATGAAGGTGACTACTGAACAAGAGGCTACGGTGAGGGCATTGGCCGGCGTCACGGGCAGCCGGAAGTGTCCGACGAACACGCTCATCAGAATCAGATTGCCGGTTAGCGAAACTAATCCGGTCGTGAGATTAAATTTCACCAGCCGCGACGCCGTTTCTTTTTTCGTGGCTGAGGGTCGATCGCTCCAGGTCCAACGTTGATGCCACGCGAAGTTGTTCAAAATCGCCAACTCTACTGCTACGGTCGTCGCTGCTAGATAACTGACAGGGTACGCGAGGTGTGTGAGCACGAAGAGTGCGGCTGATTGAAGCCCAAAGCCCAAGAGGCCGACGAGATTGAATTTGAGCCAGTGCATGGAAGTCAGTGGTCAGTAGTCAGTAGTCAGTGGGCAGTCGCTGAAGCTGGGAGCGCAGGCATCCTGCCTGCAACGAGCGCCGCCAGGCGCGAGTGTTTTCGCAGCTCGCAATTGTTCGGCGGGCAAAGCCCCGCCTCATTGCAGGCAAGATGCCTGCGCTCCCAGCGACGACTGGCCACCGAACACCGACCACTGACTGCCCTCACGGCAACCGCTCAAGCTCATACAGCGCGTGCGTATTTTTGATTGAGGAGACGATTAGGATTGCAGCCATCGCCGCTGCGCTAATCACGCCGGCAACATCGAAGAGCAAGAAGCGACGGCCGAACAGATTGGCGTGCGCATTGTGAATTAGATAAAGATTGCCGACTACCAGCAGCAGACGAATTTCAGTCGGCCCGATCTTCCACTGCGAAATCTTGAAAATACCGAGTGCATACGCCGCGAGGTAGGAATTGATCGCCAGCATCAGAAAGATGACCAGCACCACGGCGGCGACGCGTTCGCTCATGTAACCCGAAATGGCGAGCCCGAGAATCAGGAACCTGGTGCCGAAAGTATCGATGATGTGGTCAACATAAAAACCGTAGCGAGGACGTTGGCGATCGCGAAATCGCGCGAGCGTCCCGTCGAGGCTGTCGCCAAACCAGTTGAGAAAAATGCAGACATTTACGAGGTGAAGCAACAGCGGACTTCTACCACTGGCCGCGTAAAAGACTCCTGCCAACAACATCGCCAACAGTCCCAGCAACGACAGATGATCGGAGTTAACCCGCGCCGGCATGCGACGAGCAAGCCCCCGCAGCGCGGCCCGCTCGAGTGGCGCCAGCAGGCTGGTCTGTTCACGTCGCGCGTCTTTGAAGTTAGTCATGAGTGCTTCCTATCCAAATTTTGAACCGCCAAGACGCCAAGATTCAAACTGAAAAACATATGTGCCTGAACGTTATAAAACCGTCTTGGCGCTCTTGGCGTCTTGGCGGTTTGACTGCCGCGTTTACATATCGCTACTTGCGATTTCATTCTTGAACGGCTGGCGCAAACCTTTCTTCGCTTCTTCATGCGCGGCGTAAATGTCGGGCCGCGTCAACACCTCGCGATATTGCGACAAAGCATCTTCGCGCTTGCCGGCCAGATCAAAAGCGCGCGCTGCGTACAAGTGCGCCATTGTCACCAGCGTCGGCTCGGCATGCTCAACCCTGGTGGCCGCCAAAAATTCTTTCGCCGCGTGTTCTCCCTCGCCGGCAGTCAACAAAACCTCGCCATACTTGAAGTGGACCAGATCCAGCGCCCGCGAAACCGTGTCGCGCACGGTCCGGTCGTGAAGCAAATCTTCGAACGTTGCAAACGCTTCGCGCTCGGCCTTAACTGCGGCCTCGATGTTTTTCTTTTTGCGTTCCACTTCCGCCTGCGAGACCAAAGCATCCGCGGCTTCCAAACGAAAGAGGTAGTTGCGGGGATACTTCGCACTTAGCTCGCGAGCCTGGGCCAGGACGTCGTTGAAACGCTTCTCGCGGGTGTAAAGAACGATCAGGAGTGTGCGCGCATCGTCGCGGGCCCAGTTCCCTTCCGCTGCCACGCGTTCGATCATGGCTAAACCTTTTTTCTTCGAACCGCGGAAGCCGGTTATTCCGGCCACCACTTTGATCGGCAGCGGCAAAGAGCCAACGACATACTCATACAGGCCGACTGTGATTCCGGCATCGATCGCGTTCGGATCGAGCTTGAGAAGATCGCGGTGATGGTCCACCGAATCGTTGCCATCCTTCAGCGCCGCAAAATGCCGTCGCTCAACTGCCTCTTCAAACGACGCCTTCAAACCTTCCTCAGCGCCCAGCCAATAAAGCGCCTCCTGATCTTTGGGATTTTGTTTAAGCCGCGTCTCGGCAAGTCGTCTGGCCTCGCGCGTCAGATTGCGAAATTCGGTAATGACTCGTGGGTCGACTTTGTCGTCGCCGCTCGAATAAAAACTTTCCGAACTGTAAAGCGTCGACTGCAAACGCCGCGACTCGTATAGCGTCTTGATCCAAACGCGCGCAGCCAGGAGCTGCGGACCCGCGGGATGGTTCGGGTAAAGCTGCACGATCTCCTTGAAATCTTTCTGTGCTTTTTCGTAGTCGAGATTGTAGAGCGCTTCGACGCCGCTCTTGCGCAGTGCGTCGAGCTTCGCGTTATCGCTTGGTGCCGGGTTTGTTTGCGACTGCTGCGCCTCAACGGCAACAGTGACGAGCAACAGTGCTAAGACAATTAAACTTTTCAACTTTCTAAACCTCAGTAAGAATTCATTGACGCTGGGACTGGTGGTTGTAGGGGCGCACCTATGTGTGCGCCCGGCGGGGCGGACACGCAGGTCCGCCCCTACATCAGCTTGCTGTTCAAACTGTCGCCAGTTTCGACTAGTCGCTGTTGGCGATAATCAACAATACGACCAGGATTGTTAACCCTACGCCGATGCCGATCCCGATGCCGATCTTGGCGCCGGTCGACATATTGTTGCCCTTAACCTGGGCCACGTTCGCATAAGCAACCGAGTTCGCTGCACCGGTTTTGGCATCGGTTACCACGAAGCCATTCTCGCTGACTTCACTGATATAACCTTTGAGGCGCGTTTTATCGCGGAGCTTTACTTCCACGCGCGCGTCGCGGCCCGTGCCGAGCTTTTCAATTCCCGCCTTCACCTTGCCGGCAAAACGAGCTTCCTTCTCCGGATTCGAAGCGGCCACCGGTTGGACGCTGACCGCTGTCAGAACCAGGCAAGCAAGGATCATGGTCAATACCTTTTTCATGGGGATTCTCCTTCGTGTGTATCGGCAATCGTCCTAATTTTTTGAACTTGAGGCTGGCAGTTCAGAGTTCAGCCTTTAGGCTGCGCTCTTACGCTCAACTGAAACCGCAAGCTAAAGCTTGAACTCTAAACTGCTTGAACATAACCGCACCTGTACTACGAAAATGCTTCCAGATATTTCACCCCCGCGCCGGTGTTGAATAGAACAACGCGTTCGCTTGTGTCGACTTCGCCGGCGGCCAACAACTTTCTCAAAGCCGGCAAACAGGCCGCGCCTTCGGGAGCGCAAAAGATTCCTTCGAGTGCGCCTATCTCCCCGGTCGCGGCGATCAATTCTTCATCGCTGACCGCCACCGCCGTACCTTGCGACGCGCGTATCGCGTCGAGGATCAAAAAGTCTCCAATCGCTTTTGGCACGCGCAGACCCGAGGCCACTGTCTCCGCATCTTTGAATTCGTCAGCGAAGCGTTTACCTTCTGCAAGCGCTCGCACAATCGGCGCGCAGCCGCTCGCTTGCACCGTTACCATTCGCGGCCGCTGCGACCCAATCCAGCCCAGTTGTTCCATTTCAGCAAATGCTTTCCACATCCCGATCAATCCAGTGCCGCCGCCCGTTGGGTAAATGATCACGTCCGGTAGTTTCCAATCAAACTGCTCGGCCAATTCGTAACCCAAAGTCTTCTTGCCTTCGACGCGATACGGTTCTTTCAAAGTTGAAACATCAAACCAACCTTCCGCATCTTTTCGTCGCGCCACTTCCGCCCCGCAGTCAGTAATCAAGCCATCGATCAAGGTAACGTGCGCCCCAGTCTGTTCACACTCGACTACGTTTGCGCGCGGCGTGTCTCGCGGCATAAAGATGAAACACTCAAGTCCGGCACACGCGGCATAAGCGGCGAGAGCGCCGGCCGCGTTTCCGGCCGAGGGGACGGCCAACTTTCGCGCGCCGAGTTCCTTCGCCATCGACACCGCCGCCGACATGCCGCGAGCTTTGAAGCTCTGCGTCGGGTTCTGCGACTCGTCTTTGATGTAAAGCTGATCGATTCCAAGTGTCTTCCCCAAACGCTCAGCGCGCAGTAATGGCGTCCAACCTTCGCCGAGCGAAACGATGTTTGCGTCGTCATCGACCGGCAAGACTTCCCGGTAGCGCCATAGATCCGAGCGCCTGCCCCCGAGCGATTCTTTTGTCAAAGTGGCGCCCGCGCTCTCCAGGTCGTAACGCACCAGCAGCGGTTTGCCGCATTCACGACAGAGATTGAGCAACCGCCGTGCCTCGTGTTCCAGGTCGCAGGCGGCGCATTCAAGGTGCGTTACGTTCATTTTAGGGCCTTTCTCGGAGGTGTTGTTTTGTAAAGACGCTCAACTCGTCATCGATTTGCCGGCAAGTGGAGCGATTATGCTGCGCCTGCCTGGCGACGCCCAAGCAGTTTAGAGTTCAAACTTTAGTTTGCGTCGTCGTTGGCCCAAACGCGCAGCCTAAAGGCTGAACTCTGAACTGCCGGTCAATTGCAGCCAGACGCGAGTGACAAACTACGGGCAAACCAAGTATCTTGTCATCCCGACTATCCAGTTACATTTTAGGAGATTACATGCCAAACCGTACTGCCGCGATCCAGACCAACAAGGGAACGATCAGATTTGAGTTATTGGAATCCGACGCGCCTAAGACGACCGAGAATTTCATCACGCTCGCGCAGCGCGGCTATTACGACGG